>JACCDZ011404387.1_pt1 | contig 46536 bp, 42 predicted proteins | sample 7449551 | NCBI WGS metagenome assembly JACCDZ01 (sample SAMN15323452, study PRJNA562643) | freshwater metagenome | isolation source: river surface water | place: USA:Blue River Watershed | collected 2017-08-18
CTACATGTCGCCTAGTAAGTCCATGGCTGCTATGGGAGCACCAGGATATGCTGCAACTTCCTACATGCCGCCTAGTCAGTCCATGGCTGCTATGGGAGCACCAGGATATGCTGCAACTTCCTACATGCCGCCTAGTCAGTCCATGGCTGCTATGGGAGCACCTGGATATGCTGCAACTTCCTATATGCCACCAGGTCATCATTATTATACAAAGACTCGTAATAATATAAATGCAGAAAAGGGGAAATACAATAATACTCGTAGACAAGGCACCTTTTTGATGTGGATAACTCAATCACCTAATGGAAAATATGATATTTACCATGAAATGAATAAATATGGAAAAGTTGTTCAAGTAATAAAGCAACCACGACATGGTTATAAAGGAAGGCGAAATAGAAAAACACGCAAATTATAGGGTTTCAAAATCATCCGTATTTAATTCCATGGGAGCATCTTCTCCTACAACCTCAATGTCCGAACCACTTAGAGACACTTCACCGCCGATTTGAATGCGGGGTGGCGGTGCATCTTCATCTTCCTCTGAAGCATATACCGGTTCATAGGGTGGCTTTTCAGGCATTTCTTCAATACTCATTTTGGGTGCATACCGCATTTCACTGACATTCGGTAAGGATTCATCATACACCATTTCATAGGGACTGAATTTAACTGTGGGTTCTGTATCAATCACAACCTGCTCTTCTACAGGCATAGGTGCAACAGTGTCATCCTTGATGAGTTGAACTGGTGCAGGCTCTTTGGTTGCTGTAAGGGATTTTGTTCCTGCTAGGGCTGGCGCTGGTACTGGCGCTGGCGCTGGTGCTGGTGCTGGTGCTGGCGCTGGTGCTGGCGGTAATGTAAATACTGGTGTTGGATCCACAATATCATCTATACTTTCCTCAACAGGTTCAGCAATCTTGGCAACCTCGGCAACCTCAGCAACCTCAGTCACTTCAGAAACCTCGGCCACTTCAGCAATTTCCATAACTGGTGCAGATTCCACAATTTCCTCACTAGACTTTGCTCCGCCCTTTTTCTTCTTTTCTACTTTTTCAACCTCCTCAGAGGAAGAGGAATCGGATTCAGAGGAAGAGGATTCATACTTGCGCCGATGTTTTTTATGCTTTTTGCGGGGGACTTCCTCCTCATCTTCCTCTGCTTCCAACAGGTTATCCCGTAGTATATTCTTCACAGGTAAAAGCGAACGAACGGCGCCACTCAGTGCTTCTACACACATAGCCTCTGCCTGCAATACATTCTTCTGACGATCAATGGGCGACACATCATCCGCAAACAAAAACGGCGCCTTCCAGAAAGCGCGGGCGCATTCCACAAATACTCTGTGTAAGAAATGATCAAGCTTTGGCAAGGTAATTTGCAATTTCTTATGCCGTGTACTAACACGAATTGCCGTTAACATTTTGGTATGCGCAATGAAGACTGCAGTCATCAACTCCTCAATGTAATCGCATTTGCAATTATCCAGGAGTTCATTGACATTCGCATCAATAATGTCCTGATTCCACCGAGGTACCTCGGAACACCATGTCTGAAATACGGACATTGTGCGTTTCCCTTCGGTGCCACCAATGCGATCATATTCACGACGGAAAAACTCCACGAGTTGTGGAACGATCCATGTGGACATTTGTTTAATATACTCATTGCGAGCTTCTGAATACAATGAAACAGATTCCATTCTATTCAGAAACAAGGTGCGTAATTTAGGCGGTTAACCGCATACAGACTTTGTGAACGGCCCGAAAAAACAGGGCACGCGACGAAATCCCACCTAGCCGGGACCATTGATTGCGCATGTAGGAAATATCGGGATTCGCGGGCCATCCGAAAAACAAGAGATCCCTACAATCCAATCCTTGTATACGGCATGCCTTTTCGGCATCAATGGCCCATTTCAACCATTCTTCCTGTGTAGCTTTTGGCACTTGTTTTGGTGCTTTATCCAGCAGTTCCCTGTATTTCCCATAATTTCCTACACAATCCAAAACATCTCCGTTCCACCTTGCAGCAAGTGCATAATATATAGCATTACGCATATTCTGTCCTGAAAGTGCGTAAATAGCATCCACTGTTTCTGGACTTAACGAATATTCTGTGCGTCTTTGGATTTCAAAACGGATTTCGCATTCTGTAGGCGGGTTTATGGAATAGAGTGTGCTGCGACTCAAAATGGGTTCGGAAATGGCACCGGCATCTGTACATTCAAAGAGGAAACGCGTGGAATTCGCCGTGGTTTCCATCATACGGCGCAGGAATGCCTGGGTATCCCCTGCAAGTGCGTCGGCGTGTTCCAGAAGTATCCAGCGAAAGTCGCCGCGGTTCGTGCGGGATCCACGGGCAAACCCACGCAAAGCGTCACGCATATCCCGCAAACCCGAATTGGCCGTACATTCAATGCGCAAAATTGGTACAGACATCGCTTCCAGCACAAGATTCATAAACAGGGATTTCCCACATCCTGCCGGTCCACATAGCACAATATGCGGGCATGTATTATTTCGGATATCTGCTGCAAGTGGCCCCCATATATCTTGATTTCCTACAATATCCTCTATCCGTCTTACGGCTTTTGGATCCCAGCGTGCTTGATCTAGCATACTAAACTTAGTATACATTTAATACAGTGCGCTTTAACCCCTTAGCCTCCTGGGTCTTGACGCTTGGCCCATGAATGTGAAAAATTGAAGGGACTGTTATGTGGAGATGTAAGTTGTGGTCCTGCATTTCTTCGTTCCTTTCTTTCATTCCTTTCCTTACTACAATGGATTCCTTCATTCTGCACAACATGACTGCAAGCCAGCGATCCTGGTTGCTGAACAATCCGGCACTTCAGGAGGCACAGCGTACAATTCGTACGGGTCTGCGTTGGACACTTGTTACCTGGTGGGCACAGATGCTTGTGGGACTCAGGCGCATGTTTTCTCCCTTGCCCTCACCTGGGCTTTCCGCATTCCCAACACTCCTCCTTCGCCTCCGTGAGATGGGCAAGCTTCCTGCACGCCATCATGAGAGTGTGTTGGAATGGGTGACTTTCATGGCACGCGAGCGACCGGACTTAGTTCCTTCACTCCTCGCCGTCATTCCTGATCGCAAGCCAATTGCAGCCTGGAAGGCGGACATTGCACAGGCTGTGGCACTTTCTGGCCGAGTGGCACTTCTTGAACGGTGTGTGAGGGACTTTCGCCGATGTAGTTTGCAGGATGTTGATGAGTTCAAAACACGCCTGCTCCGTTGGATTAATTCTCCTTCTTTCATGAAACCACGCATTGCCAAACTTCTGATGACCTATTTCACGCGTCTGATACCGATGCTGCGAGACAAGGGTGAACGCACATCCATTCATGTTCAACAACTTTGGAGAAGCCGCGTTGTTGTTGGCACAATTGCTCAGATTGCCCCTTGGCTGACTCGCAAACTGCCGCTTAATATAATTCTGTACAACTGTATTTCTAGGCGACATCCTGAAATTGCGGCAGCACTGCTTGCCACACCTCTTGGTAGATCCCTATATTTGCAAGCCAAACTGCGTGCAGTTGTACGACTTGCATGGTTCTTCCGGCATCGCGTAAGTTTGGCAGCACTGCATCAAGTGAATCGTGCCGAATGTGCGGTGTGCTGGAACACCCGTATTCTCTGGTCGCTCCACGGCGAACGCCGACACGCCGTGTGTGGCCGATGCGTGCGGCGGCTTCGCAAGGCACAACACGGCACCTGCCCCGTGTGCAGAGCACCCCTGCATTAATTACACAATTATGTTGGAAAGTTCAGAATTTCCAACATAATATATACATACCTTATTTTTGAATCTTGACCTGTTAGGTTGGCCTGGCCACAGGTGGCGAAGGTTTGAAGGAACCGCCAGGAGGGTGCAGAGGAATCACATATGGATTGGATTCCAGGGCTGACACCACATTGTATTGATTGCGTTCGGCAGAAATATCCAATTTGAGGGCAGCCCGTGGTCTCTGGATTCCCAACACTTCCGCCCCCGTAGTCTCGGCGCCTGCTCCCGCTACGCGATCTTTCACGGGCTGCCGATCATTCACGGAATCGCTCACCAGCTTACGGTATTGCAGATTCACATAATCCTCGCCATTGAACACCTTCGTAGAGGAATTGGTAGGTGCGCGTCCCTTGGCGATATTCTCGCGCTGGGCATAATGGCGCACGGCTCTGGCCGCACCCTGGTTCATTTCCTGGCTGACAAAAGCGCTCGCTGTGCCTGCATAGGCCGACTTGGCCGAAATCGCCGCCTTCTGGGTATTTTTTGCCTTGTCCTGGAGTGGCATAAACAGCTTCTCATTTTCACCCTTGCCCAGATTGCGATAGTAATCCCAATCATCCAGAGTATTGCGCCCAGTAACCTTGGCAATATCATCAGGATCATACACAGTCAGCTTCTGCGCCTCCTTGGGTGCCGCACCACCGAGCCAATCATTATCAATTGTCTGCTCCTTTATGGTAGTCCGTGCCACATCATTGGGGTCATAGACAGTGAGTTTCGGTTGTTGGGCAGCCAGGGCAATCTGACCAATCCAGGACCGATCCTCGGTCTGTTCCTTGATCGTTGTGCGCGCCTTGTCATTCGGATCATACACTGTAAGTTTCGGTTGTTGACTAACAGGCGCCGACTGACCCAGCCAATCATTGTCAATCGTCTGCTCCTTGATTGTTGTACGGGGCAAATCATTGGGATCGTACACAGTGGCGGCCTCTGCGCGACCACCGCCGCCCACAGCCGTGAAGTTGCCCGCCACGCGGAAATTCTCCACGAGTTCTTGGGCGCGTGTAGGTTTCACGGCATCCTGTTGATGCAAAGCGGTCTCATACTGGGTTGCCGCTAAGTTGGTACCATGTACACGCTCACCCGTGTAATACCGCTCATTGGGCCGGATTTCAATGCCCGCCTTACCGTAATCGTTTTCCTCAGCATCCGTATCTTTATTGAAGTAATTAGTTGCATCGGCATTACGGAATCCGAATGGACCGTGCTGCTTCACTAGAGGTGCCTTCGCGGCGGCCACAGTATAAGTGGCAGATCCCTCCGCCTGCCCCGCTGGGCCAGCATATTCTGTAGTGGTGTCCTGACGAGTAGTATCTTTCAGGACTTGGGTTGCCCTTGCAGTAGCCTTTCTGTCAGCACCCGTAGTCACAAAATTCCGTTCGCCATTCTCATTAATGTAAAATGTATCAGGGGCATACCTGCGCACTTCGCCCACGGTATCAGCGGTGCCACTTGTAGTAATAAAATGGGCACCAGGCACCACGGGTTTCAAATACTCTAGTTTGGGTTTGTTGGCCACTCGCAGATCATCCGTGCGGGGCATGCGGTTAATCACATATTCCTCGCCGTCCTGTTGTTGGAAACCACCAGAAGGAATGTGGGTATAGCCCTGATTCAAACCAGGACCCACACGAATCGGCTCCACTGGCACCTCATTCGCACGATTACGGGGGTCATTCATACGCGATTCCACAAAATCCGTGGTGGACTCCAGGCCGAAAGGATTACCCATAGGCTGCTTTGTGGGTTCAAAAAGAGGTGTTTGTTCGCGTTTGGCGAATCCAGTGGAGTCCGAGCCCGTCTGGTAATCCAGCGTCTGCCGATTGGCCCCCTCATACAAGTTCTGTTTCAGCTGCCCGCGGAAAAATGGCACCATATTATTATGCTTGAATTCACCGGGACTGTAGTAAATACCGGTTAAGGCAGACTGAAATCCCTCGCGTTGTGTGGCCGTTTCTACGGCATCGGGTCTCTGTTGCACAAGGGTTACACCGGCACCGCCAGTAGTTGCCTCACTAGGCATTGGCTTTGCCACAGGAGCAGATGTTGCTGTTTGAAAGGCATTGCCCTGAAACCGCGAAGGTTTTGGATCCGCGGGAATTATGGTTTGTGAATAGGGATTGCGGAATTGCAGGTCCAAATCACCTACAAGAGATTTCCCCACCTGTTGTCGTGTGGGCTGGGGAGTCGCAACTTTAGCAGCATCGGGAGAGGCAAATCCCTCTTTAGCGGGTGTTGCACCTTTGTTTTTTTCGGAGGAGACTAAATAGCCTACTCCCAATAATCCAAGAAGTCCTAGTGCTTCCATATCCTATATAGGAGCAAGGGAACCTACTTACTATTTATTTCTTAGTGAGCAGCCGCCTTAAAAGGGTCCGGCAGGCAGGAGCTCATTTTCATATCCACTATAGCTTGCAGATGGGCCAGAAACAGCTACAATGCCCTTAGAAGGGTTGAACTGTCCAAAAGCACCACCAAATGCAGCAACCTCGCCCTTAACTACATCGGCCTCCTCGGCATCAAATGCAGCATTCTTTTCATACGAAATAGGAGCGGGTAGGAGTGCATCGGGCTTCTGGGGCACAGGAATGCAGGGACGGTGCTGGTCACGCTTCTGTAGGCGTGTAGTCACCAAGTTATCAAAAGGCAACATTACAGCCTCCTGTGGATTATCACACAGCCATTCCCAACGATTCCATCCCACTGCACGATTGTTGCAGGGAGGATCCACCAGCCGGGAAAAGGTTTGTGGGAAGGAGCATTCCTTCACATTCTCCTTTGCAGCAGCGTTTACTTTGTTTTTCTCGGGATTGTACTGGTCACAGACAGTGCGAGTAGTGGGACGGTTCAAGTTCAGGAGATCAGACTCCACATCGGTCTTCTGAAATCCCTGACTCAATGAGGCTCCCCACATCTGCTGACGAACTGTGGGTTCGGGAGCATAGCATGCATTACAATACTGAGGAGGAACATCCAATTGATACCGACCGGGTCCAGTAGTTACACGAAGATCATCGCCCGTTTTGCAACCATCATAGGTGCGACGATTCATGCTCTGATCTTTTAGCTGTTCCAGGGACGCCATCTCTGTTTATGGAACTATATTCCAAATACTACATTTCCCACATTCCCTACATACTCCCTCAAAATCTCTTAAACCTATGTAGAATATCAATATAAGTTTAATACTGTTAGTAATTAGGCGCACTAAAAGCGCTGCTGGGAATAGCAGGAATTTACGGTAAGATCCTTGGGGTATCCTACACCAGGCAGGGTCTGCATCTGGCAGGTGGGGAGGTTGAGGGGCTTGGTATCAATGGACACTTTCTCGCCGGTGGACTTGTTAGTGTAGCTCATAGCGGGAGGATAGTCGGGGCAGCCTGCACCACCCAGAGGGAAACCACCCATTTGGCTATTGCCAAATGGTTGGTCTGACCCGACGGAAGCTCCGCTTCCTAGGGGACATGCGGGCTTGTATTGACGGGAAATGCACTTACTCTGACTCCGGGTAATTCCGAGAAGTTCGGATTCCAGATCCACCATGTTTCCAGAGATGTTGGACACCTCAGAACCGCCTACGAGTCCCAGGGCATTGCGGCACTTTTGGGGGTGCTCAAACTTCTGGGGAATCTGGGTATATGCAAAAATGTCGGTGGATTGCTGGTCACGGACAGTAGTCATGTCAGTGGAACCAATGCGATTCCAAGCCGTATCAAACGGTGCAGGAACACTTGAGCCAGTTGCGCCGTCCATGGGTTTTCTCTTGTGGTTTGCGAGAATTCATTTAAAAATAGATAAATCGGACTCTTCTTTTGAATTTCTTCCGTGTTCCACCTGTTTTTGCGGGAATATTTGTAATATAATTTATAGTTGAACTTTTAGGAACAGGGACTGGCATAATGTAAGAAGCAAACCCAAATGTATATCGCATATTATTGTAAATAAAACTGTGTAACCAAGGTGCAGCAAAAATGCAAAACTGTGCAATTCCGATGCGTGATACAATGCCGCCAAAAAAGTCCTGCCATGTATAAGTTGAGTTATATAAAACTTCCAACTCTTCTTCAGAAACTGAGTTATAGAGTTTCCTAAAATCTATTTCGGATTTAACAACTTCCCATGACCATTTTGATTTCAGTTCTTGAAATCTTGTATCGCATTTTGTAAATTTCGGCACATCATCTTCTTCTAAGTATGCTGAATAGTGTCGTTCATACCATGTTTTTCCAGTAGTTATATACCCCATTTCGGACAAGTCAATCGTTTGTCCATTGTCACATACTCTGTTACTTGAATCACTAAATCGCAAGGTGGTTATATGAGGATAATTCACACCAATATAATGAAGAATGCGATTTAACATTGCAGATGTATCAACACCACGTTCAAATGAATTATCTATACTACAAGTGATATCGTAGTCAATATGGGGGAGATTTCCTTGTGAGCCGGATAATGGAATACATACTTCTAAACAAAACATATTGTTTTTCCCTCCTAAATATATTACAACTGATCTAGCAGATTTATATATTGTCATAATCATCACTTTTTTATTCACTAAAATGCCAGTCTTTGTGACCACTTGGTCAGATTTTGGCTGAGGTATTTCTTTTAGCATACTATATCATATAATTCTAAAAGAAACTTTATATATAACGCTGTCCTAATTTTATGTAATTGCAGATTTCAACATTATGTCCGGAAAGTAATGATATCTAACAGTTTAAGGATCTTATCCAAGAACGCGTTGGTATTCCAGATCTTATCCACCCTTTGGCAGCATCCTCAGGGATCAGATTCTTAGGGTTCTGGATATGGGCGGCGAGATGGGGGACGAGCGGGTAAAACTGGCCGTCAAAGAAGGTCTCCGTTACAGTGCCACAAGGCCGCTCCACACGAGCGAATTCCGAGTAAATCAGGCCACTTTCCACATCAGGATTGAGGCGACCACGGCCCATGTAGGGAACTGTGGCAAAAGGACGGGACTGTACATGAAGAGGGCAGCGGAGCCGGCCCTCCTGGGTAGGGTTGGCGCGCAGCTTGGAATCCACATCAATCTCCTTGTTATTGTAGCCGAACCCCTCTTTTCCGAGGAGAGTAGGGTTGGGGATTTCGGTGGCCTGAGCCTTTGCCTGGGCGGGCACGAGATTGGTAACCTGATAGGAACCGGGACCGGTGGAATCCTGGTATTGTTGGAGCACCTCACATCCATCATCCCAAGTGCGTGTAAAAGAATTGATCACCATATCACCGGGTTTCACACTGTTCCCAGAACGGGGAAATGGAGCAACTGTAGCCATCTTCTATGAAGGTGGCTGACGAAAAAAATGAGCCGAACTTGCATATATTTCGCGGCTGCTCTGCAAGTGCACCAATTCCCAACACAATGCCGTCGTGGTCCTATATTTCCTACACATCCCTCCCTCCCCAATATGAGGCCAAAGAGCCCCAGGCGGCCTTTCACTCCGCCTTTGCTGGCGCGGCCTATAAACGAATTCGCCAAACCCTAATCCAGGAATTTCACGGACAATGTGCCGAGAAACTCCGGTTCCTCACAAATATGTTGGATGGTGTTCTCCGTAATACGAATGGCAAGCGGGCCTATTTAATTGTGTTGGAAGCCTTTGGAAAGCCGCTCTTTGTTGTTCGGAATTTGGCGCATACACTGCAGGATCCGGTAGATCGTGGAGTGTATATGGTGCATTTGGAGGATGCACTTCAGATTTGGCAGGAGCGACAAGCCGGATTCTGTTGGGAGGCTCTGCTTCTTGTTGGGATTGCGGGACTCGTGGGATATGGATTTAGTTCCCTTTTCCAATCCTCCTGGCTTACCGTGCATTCCTGGACTCCCAACATCCGCCCTCATGCCCTCATTCATTTCTTCAGTTAACCTTTGCGATTCCAAATATGTTTTTGTATTTGTCACCGATTACATAACACCCATTGGCTCTCGGCCAACGACCCATGCTTTTCAGGGACGAGCGGGCCGTAAATCCGCGTGTATGGACACCTTTGCGCGTTCGGAAGGGAGAACAGGCCAATGCAGCAGCCGACCAAGGATACGGTTTGCGACGGCATTGATTGTGGTTGCGGCTGTTGCGGCTGTTGCGGCTGTTGCGGCTGTTGCGGCGTGTTTGCATCCTCTAGTTAAAACCTGGGAATCCTTCATTTCCAACAGGTTGTAATGGATTCCATTCTATATTCGGCTATTACCATTTCTATTGTGGCGCGTCTCATATTCATGTATCTCATATACAAGAATAGGAGCACAAATAGTTATTCGCTGGCATTCTGTCTCATGAATATCGGGTCCTCGGGCCTCTGGATGTATTACAGTATCCAACAAAACGACGAGAGACTTCTGGTGCGGAGTGGGAGTGAGGTGAGTTTACTGTTGCTTTCCTCGGTATACATTGTGCGAAACAAATGCAAACAGAGAATTGCGCCAGCTTAGACTCTCCTGCGGCGACGGGTCTTTCGGGATTTAGCTGTATGAAAGGTTTGCTCAGTAGCCACGGACCCTGTGTTGGTGTTGGTGTTGGTATTTTGAGCTTCCAATGATGTTACGCGCTGTTTTAGCGTATTTAACTCTTCAATTAATTCTTCATATGTTGGATATGAAGACAAATTTAAGGGTTCACCCACTGTATTAGGCGCATTCCACATTTTGCTAAAAAAGTGGTGCACAACTCCTGGAAACAAGTACGCATGCAATTTGCCATTATTAAGAAGATTTGAGTATGACATTTCTACAATAAATGCATGTATTAAGCATTTAACCATGTAACGGTGCCACCTTCCGTAGCTGAAGTGCATGCGCGGGCATTGCCCTCTTTGCAGGTGCGACCAGGTGTGCGGAAGAGCCAATTCTGGAAGCTGTCCTGGTCATTCGGAATGGAGGTTATGGGTTGTACGGCCCAGGTCCGCTGGTTCTGTGTTTTTTGGAATACATCGCCAGGGTCACCATACACACCTTGGAATACCTGGGAAAACTGGCGTTTGAGGAACTCACCGTTCTCCGCCGGTGGTCGCATAGGATTGTCGCCAATCTCTGTAAGGAGTACATTCATAAAGGGATTTGCAGCAGTGGGTTCCGTGCGTGCCCTGGTGCCAATGACATCATTCACATACTCATCCGCAGCATCACTGCCGGGCACTAATCCGTCTTCGGGGAACTTCTCCAATTGTAGGGGTGTAGTAGATTGCGTTGCCGCTTTGCTGCCTTTGCTTTGGAATCCCTCGCGCAGATTCCCTTTGGTCTTCATGCCATGATAGGCCGCTGCGGCAATTATAGCCAGACCCACACTCAACAGTAAGTAATTCCAGTCGGTAGTAATAAATGCCAGCAGGATTCCTAGATAGACACCGAAACGAGTAAAAGAATTCAGGGCCGTTGTTGTACAGCGTTGTGCGCCCTTATGAAACGGGAAAAAGTCCGACGCTTCTGAGAGAAGAATGCGCGGGTCCTCTGTCCAAAATACTGGGCAGCTCATACTATCACCTTATTTAGTGGAGCGGTTTGGTGCCATGCCTTATTACCTACATAAATGGATTTTCAATTTATGTTAGATATGTGGGATATACAGGATACATTAGTGTTTCTTACCGTACTTTTTCTTTTTAGCATCTTCTTCGGCAAGCAGGGAGGCGGCCATGGCATCGGCAGCGGCAAGTGCTACAAGATCAGTAGATGCGGAAGTTGTCTTCTTTGCCTCTTTTTCAGCGGCTTTCTTACGAAGACGCTCCTGCACAGCCCTTCTGCGTTCGGATCCCTCGTTACCGGTGGCCTTCGCGGACATTTGTAGGAGTTCACCGAGATTGCCGAAGATGGACTTGAATGCCTCGTTTTCTGAAAACTCCTTCATAAGCTCCTCCACTTCGGAAATAATCTCCTCACGGCGAATCTCGCCCCGCAGGAACTTAGTCTGAAGCTTCTTGGCAATACGCTGGGCAGCACCCATGAGTTTCTCGGGATTCTTGGTGAAGAGCTCCTGCAGATACTCAAATACCTTGGCGGGATCCTGGCTGTTCAGGAGCTCAGGGGAGATGCCAAATTCCTCGGGCTTGAACTCCTCGGCAAGCTCACGCGCCATTTTGGCAATATGGCCCTTGAACATGCGTTCGGGGAGCTTGAATTCGGGTAAGCCGCCAGCTCCGCTGCCGCTACCACCAGCAGCTGCTCCGCTAGCGCCAGCACTACCAAATGACTCCGCCATTTCGCGCAGCTTCGTAAAAATGCCACCCATATCACCAAAGGCGGCAAAGGGATTTGCTGCATCACCCGCTGCTCCACTTGCTCCGCTACCACCTCCTACCGCTCCAGCCGCCTGTTTCAGTCCAGCCATCATATTCTCCATGCTTTTCTTGAACTCCTCGTCATTCCAGAATGTATCCTCCTCAGTACTTGAGTCAGCAGCAGACAACAGAATCAGAGAACTCAAGTAATTCCAAATGGCGTTCTTGGTGGTTTTGCTGATCTCACCCCATAGTTTCGGAGTCATGCGCACACCTGGGAGCAGCTCCACATCTGCCTCAAAAAAGGCATCATCTCTCACAGCTACCAACATAGCCTTCCCGCGATATAGAACACGAAACTGCTTAATCAGATGCTCCTTGGGAAAGGCCTTGGCGGCTTTAATACCGTCGGCCAGTTCCGGAAAGGTAACTTCTAGCTCCTCAACAAACTGATCAAAGGTGGATTGAAATGTGGCGGCCATTTGATTCTGGTAAATATTTGGGTTTATGTTGGAAACCGCGGTTGCAAAGTGTCTGCGGTTACGAAGTGCCTGAGGTTGCTTGCTCGCAAAAAATTGACGAATCCAAATCTGCCAAGGGCAGATTGTGTGGCTACTTAAATTCGTTCCGTTCTTAATATTCCTTTACTTTCAACATGAATTCCATTATTCCTTTCACTGCGGGCGTCCTTGCAACATGTCTTGTGCGTTACATTTCTAAATACCAGGTTGTCCTGTCCTACAGCTATGTTATGGAGGACAAGTTTACAATGACTACTACCATGCGGAACTACAAGAATGTCACACTGGTAAACAAGGAGTCTCTGGAAAACAGGGGGTATGCAATTGATATGAAGAACTCATCAGGATGGTTCTTTGATAATTATACGGAGATTACTATCTCCAAAAACAAGCCTGTAGACTATGTGGAGGAGTATGATCTGCTAGAAAAGGCTTTACATGAGTCCGACTTTCATGTCACATATGTAAATGTAAAGGATGATAAGGTGGAGGTTGAATATCTCAATGGCAAGCATAAGAAGTCCAAGAAGTTAGAGTAATCAGTAAGTGAACCAGTGAGTGAAAATAGGTAAGTATAGTTTTTGAATGTGTTGGAAATCCTGGACTCCCTACACATTCCATCCTCAACCGTTTATTTTTTGTTGGAATTCCTAGATTGCCAACATGCTTATAGACCCGCCGCTTTCTCGGCCAGGGCCACAATCACCTTGCAATACTTCCAAATTGCCTGTTTGTTGGCATCGCTCATAGTGGACCAATGCTTATCAAAAATCAGATAAGCGAAGGCGTATTCGGCAAATTCGCCATTGAGGATGGTTTTGGCCTGTCCCATCAGGGCGGCCTCATCCTCTTCCTTGACGGGCCGTGCAAAATCGGGATACACATACTCCATAAAAGAGGTGTGGATGAGTTTGGGATTTACTTTCTTGAGTGCCTTGAGTGCCTCGGCCGCCTTGTGCAGGTCCTTCTCTTCGGGATAGCTTTCATAGAGATCCTCTACAAAAGCGATCAGCTGGTTGTTAAATGCTGAAAGTGCCATCTTTACTGGTTTCTGATTCTGATTCGCTTTAAGTTATCGCGGCGGCTTTTTGCCGCCTTACATGCGTTTGATAGGGGAAAACTCCATATCGCGCATTTTGGAGAATTGCTCAAATTCTTTTAGGAGTTTCTCTTCTTTTGCGGATTTCGCGGGGCCTGCGCCACCGCCCATGGGTCCACGACCTCCAGGGCCGCCTGCTCCTGCCCCTGCGTTACCAGCTCCCTTTCCTCCTGTGGGACCCGCCAAGGATTCCCAGTTCCGAATGATGGGATTGTATCCTTTATCTGATGTAAATGCATCGTCTAAAAAGGAATATTCATCGGACCAGGCACTGCCACTCATTTCGGCACCGTGCCAGGCTTCAATGCCTCCTTCCATGCTTGAATTTGCCAGGACAGGTGGGCCCTGTTTGGAGGTGGCCGGTGTATTTGCACTAATGGGTTCTGGCAGGCGTTTGGAAGGCTGTGGGGCATGCTGTTGTGGTGCTGATGGTGCTGAATAGGAATGTATTGAGTTACTTGTACTGCTTGCTCCACTACCGCTTGCTCCGCTACTGCTTGCTGCGCTACCACCTGACAGCAGTTTGCGTTCAAACAGCCAATTATTTACGGCGCTAGGGCCTACGCGCGGTGCATCCTCACCCTCCACCACGAGTGCCGGCACACTCTTGAGCCATGCCGGGAGTGGTGGACGACCAGGTGAAGGATCCACACAGAAAAACCGGATTTCCTTTACAAATGGTGTGGCCGATAACTCCTCAAAAAACGCCTGACAAAAGCGGCATTTTTTACTGAAATAACAGACCGGCATCCGAAATCCTTGTTGCTTCGGCCGATTTTGATATACCACAGGTTTCCGCGTCCAAAAAATGAGGAGAAGGGCTAAGGATACCGGCCCACCAAGTAGAGTAATTCCGTTATCCCCAACAATGTTCCACGATTACCAAGAATCCGGTCCTTTCCTGCTGGGCGCCACTGATGCCCGCATTGGTGCGCGTTTCCGTATGGCCCCTTCCAATACCACGCTTGCCAACACACTCCGTCGCCAGATCGTATCAGCCGTGAAAACGGTGGGATTTCGCACCGAGCCCGCGGAAAAGTCCGAAGTTGTCATTGAAACCAACACAACTCCCCTCGTAAATGAGATGCTTGCCCATCGCATAGGCATGATTCCCATTCGTGCAGATCCCGCCACATTTGATGCAACCCGGTACGAGTTTCGCATTGAGAAGGAAAATCCGACAAAGGAAATGACCGATATTCATGCCGCCGACTTTATTGTAATTGAGCGGGATCCTACGAATCCTCTGGATGAGGGGCGTCAGGTGCCTACCGAGGCATTCTTCCCTCCCGATCCAATTACGGGCAGCACAACCCTCATTACTCGTCTGCGTCCCCAGTGGAATCCGATTGCACCCCATGAGAAACTGGTGCTCAAGGCGCGTGCTGCGGTAAGCACCGGTGCCGAGAATGCCCGTTGGTCCCCCGTCAGCCAATGTTCCTTTGAGAATACCCGTATTACTCCCGAGGAGAATCCGGAACTGATTGAGGAGATGTTTCAGGCCTGGGTTGTGACCACCAAGAAGGTCAACAATATCGCGGATCTCAGTGAGGACCGGCAGGCAGAGCTGCGGCGTGAGTATGGCACAATGGAAATCCAGCGGTGTTTCCGTAAGGATGCGGCGGGGGATCCCAATGATTTCACATTCTTCGTGGAGTCTGTGGGAATTCAGAGTGTTCCTGCCATAGTCCGTGCCGGCATTGAGGCAACTCTGGAGAAGCTAACAAAATACCAGGATCTAGATGGAGATATTCCAGAGGGTGTTCAGATTCAGTCGGCGGATGCCCGATTCCCTGCAGTAGATGTCATCTTCCAGAACGAGGATCATACACTGGGAAATCTCCTGCAGCACTATCTGGTGGAGAACCATGTGCGTGCAGAGGGCGAGCCCGTCATGGAGGAGCCCCGCATTACCTTTGCGGGATACAAGGTGCCCCATCCTCTCAAGAAGGAAATGGTGGTTCGTGTAGGCATTCCTAAGAACATTGAGGATCCAGAGGTGGAGCTGCAGACTGCCCGCTTTGTTGTGGCCAAGGTTGTGCGGTATCTGAAGGGCGTCTTCACAAGTATGTTGGAGGACTGGAGCAATCAGCATGGATCAGTGGCAGCACCTGCTGCTCCAGAACCAGCACCAGCACCAGAAGCCCAAAATTCCCTAGCCACACAGTAAGGAAATGGAGTCCATGTTGTGGTTATATTTTGCCCTTGTGGGTCTTATACTCGTTGTGACATTTTTGTATGTATTTCCCCGGTACTTATCGTATGGCCCGGAGAAAACCGAGGGCTTTTCCACAATCGCCCTGAACGATTCGGATTTCCCATCCTGTCTTGCACGCGACTATGATGCCCAGAAACTCCTAACAAGTCTCAAAACCGCCACCAAGGGTCACGGGGATGCGAGTGCAGCGGCTATGGCATACCAGGAACTCACCCTAATTGTTCAGAAACTCCTATGTATGGATGCGGACATAACTTCGTTGGGTGCGGGTGTCTATGCTAGTTTACGGCTGCCCTTCAATACCCAACACGACATGGAGCCTGTTGGGACCTTTGTGGGCCGATGCCTCAAGAATGCAGTAAAGGAGCGGGATATTTCACTGACACTCGGCAAGCTACAGGATCGCGGAACCGTGTTGATTGCGGCCCTCTGTCATAATAGCCAATCCAAGGCGGAGGCCGTGACGCTATTTGATGGTGTTGTCAAGCGCACCAAGGCAAATATTACCAAGGTGTGTTTGAAGGAGCGGGCCTCTATGGATGTGCCAGCAGGCATGCGGGATCCTGGATATTACATTCCAGAGGATGTGGCCACTCTGGGACCCTACCAAAATACCGCGGCTAAATACAACTTTAACTAAATATATGTAGAGGATGCCTACACGCAAACTTAAGTCCGCAAAAAGGATACGACAATCCTTTACTTGGAAAAAAAATTCTTGCGATAAGAAGTATTTCAAATCACTTGTTGGTATGTTGGATGCAGTGAAATTCCCATCAAATACAGGAGAATATATACGACCACGGGTTACGCGCAAAAAGAAGTATTGCACAAAATTGGAACTTAAAGATTGTAAGTTAGACGATTTCCATTCGGGTGATAAATATATGCAAATAATAATTGGACGATATATGATCACATCCAATTGTTTTACAGGATGCAAAAACTACTTTACAATGGATATGAATAAATGGTCATATTTTAAAAATGATGCATTCATACACCACATGTTGAAAAACAACTTCTTTTATAAGAAGTATAACTCTTTGCCACTGGATACAGTATTTCCAATAAGAATCGTAATTTCTAATGATTTGCATATACCTTTACATAGAATGAAGAAAGTAACTAATTTTGTAAAACAATATGGTTATGATTTCTTTAAGGGTAAAGCAATTTCGGATAAAATGGTAAACTTAATTATTGATAAATATCCAGAACTTACAACAAAAATAACTAAACAAAGTCCCCATTCGCATGTGGTTTCAAGAGAACTATGTGTATTAAATCAGGAAAATCTGTATTTTTACATTGTTAAGGAACACGGGCATAAGATATACAAACCTTATATTCTATTAAGCGAGAAACCGATTCATGAAATAAATACATTATATAAAAATTCAAAATATAAATTTGAATATTTATAAAGGATGTAAATGAACTGTAAATGTAAGTAGAACCGAATGATCAATGGATTCCACATATTTTTCGTAAATTGGAATAACTGATTTGGGTTTTGAAGGAATACACTTTCCCTTTGTATGGCAAGGTGTATCCTTGACTGTAATTGTAAAATGAGGGTAAGTAGTTTGTAGGGATTGTTAGAGATTACGGGTTTTTTCGGCTGAACTGAACACCCTACACATCCCTACAGGATCCTCGGCCTTGAATGTGCGTTGTACCCAGAATTGGTGGAGTTTCGGGGCCGCTTTGACTTTTCGGCGCAATTCATTCTGTACAGACTCCATTTGTGATGCCCAGACCTGAATATGACGACATGTTATGGTAATCTCCAACCGCCTTGGCGGTTGGAGAACTATGACTTGTACCATATTTCAAGTCTGGTTAAGCAGCTAGAGTTTGAAAGCGGCGACTTTTGACGCCACTTTCAACTCTGGTGATGCCACATATTCTAGGAGTTTCTGTTGGGACACTGTGGCGCGTGTATCATCCACCTCTTTCAGCGCAACTTTCCGAATTTCCAACAGTTCGTTAAGAAAGTCCATAGAGCATACTTAGTGTATTGCCATGGATACTTAAATATTATATGTATTGTCTTAATCACTCATTAGATGCTTATGTAAATTGAGTTTTTCTCGTTATAGGGTCCGTAGTGTGGAGGAAAGGTTCTTAACTATACAGATGGGTATTTTGTTAGCAGTTTTTTGGAGAGACAATGATATGTTCCATGTTGCTATAACTGCAATACGCCGTAGAAAAGGTACATCAGAATACTGGAATAATGAAGAAGAAGGTGGGAAGATTTGTTTGACTCCAAAAAAAGTTTAATGATGATAAACGAGTAAGGCATAGGCCTATGAATATAATAAGTTTAATATGTAAGAAATGCCGAAACGCACCCGGAATCGGTTATACAGATCTAGATTCTGGAATCAGTACACGAAGCGCAGCGCTAGACGTAGTGGCGGGGCTATAAATGCAAAAGGACAAACTCCTCTTTTCATTGCAGCAAGAGATAACAATATCGCCAAGGTGGAGGAATTGTTAGCTGCTGGCGTAGATGTCAACAAAGCAAGAACAGATAATGGTGAAACACCATTGTATATTGCAAGTGAAAAGGGATATGCAGAAGTTGTTAAACTATTCCTGTCTGATTCTAGAACTAATATTAATAAGACAATGAAATATGGTGCAACACCATTGTATATTGCAAGTGAAAATGGGCATGCAGAAGTTGTTAAACTATTCCTATCTGATTATAGAACTGATGTTAATAAAACAATGCAAGATGGCACAACACCATTGTATATTGCAAGTGAAAATGGGCATGCAGAAGTTGTTAAACTATTCCTGTCTGATTCTAGAACAGATGTCAATAAGGCAATGGATGATGGCACATCACCATTGTACACTGCAAGTTATTATGGACGTGCAGAAGTTGTTAAACTATTACTGTCTGATTCAAGAACTGATATTAATAAAACAATGCAATATGGTGCAACACCATTGTATATTGCAAGTCAAAGTGGACATGCAGAAGTTGTTAAACTATTCCTGTCTGATTCCAGAACTGATGTTAATAAAACAATGCAAGATTGTGCAACACCATTATATATTGCAAGTGAAAATGGATATCAGGAAGTTGTTAAACTATTCCTGTCTGATTCAAGAACAGATATCAATCAAGCAAGAACAGATAATGGTGCAACACCATTGTATGTTGCAAGTCAAAAGGGACATGCAGAAGTTGTTAAACTATTGCTAACTAAACAGAACATTGATAAAACATATACACTCCAACGTATGCATGAATTTACTGAAGAAATACAAAAATTATTTGAAGAACCTTCACCTTTATGGTCTGGATTCAGTAAATCGGATTCTGAAAAATTAGGACTTCTGTTTGAAGAACGAATGCATCCCAACACTTTAACTAAACGTCCTACAAATGCTGAAGGTAAAAATCTTGAAGAAATTCTATACTCCCATTGCCCTATTTGTTTGAAATACATTTCTCATGACGATGCAACATGTATGTATATGACCCATAACTGTTCAGAACTTAAAGGATTTTATCACAAAGCTTTATTCAATAAATATAAATATCGTAAAATAAATGCAGTTGGTGTTAAAACAGATCGTGAAGTTATAGCTTGGTGTACCTTGTGTGGTCGCATCTGCAAAGATCACCAACATTATAATCTGGATTCTTACAATGTTAAAACCCCCACTCTTTTGCCACCAGGTGCTCCTTATGATTCAGATTGTAGGAAAACAAATGGAGGTGGAGGTAGGCCTGAAAAAATTCAAAGACACCAACGTCTTCGTGAATATGCTTTGGAACTTAATGATAAAGTTGGTGAAATTACAACAAATAAAGCACTTGAACTCCTTGTTGAAGAAATGTGGAATGCACCTTTGCAACGCAAAGAACGTCTTGTTGGAAAAATGGAGACTGAAAAGAAATTTGTCAATATTGAACACAACGAATTTCCAAATGTTCCTTACAATCGTGCACAACTGACAAATGCTCCTAACAGTGCTGCTCATCAAAAGGGTAAAATGCTATCTAATGCCCAATTTCAGCTTGGTAACCAAATATTTAAGGTCAAAAACGACCAATTATATCTAAATAATGCAGGAAATGTAAAGGCTGCCGCACCATACCAACACTATTTTAAGGAATTCAAAAATATTGCACAACTTCCATCATATGGTGTAAATATTCCTTATCCAAATGCTGCAACTGCTGAACTTCTACCAATTGTGTATCATGAAGCACCAGAAGGATTTGTAGATCCAACGTATTCTGATGACGATGAAAACGTCGTTCAATTCCGACATCGCATGGCAGATGGATCCATCAATAACCATAAAAATCCAACAACGGATATGATCAGCAAAGATATGTTGCTTTCCAAAATAGCTTCAGCAATTAATAATGGAGACATAGATGCGATTGGGCCCTGTTGGTTAAGAGGATGCACAGCTTTGATTTACCCACAAGAACTCAAGGCAGCGATTGAAGCCTCGGAATATTCTGGTGCGGCTGGTGGTGCACAAAAGGCGGAGGATTTGAAGACCTATGAACGGTATCGTTATGAGTTTAATCAGAAATACCGCAAACCCCAATGAATAATATATTCATTGTGTAGGAAATGCCGAAATATACTCGGCGATCTAACGATTGCTAGGCAAACACAGCATGCTTAGCAAGCGTGCCACTAGACGTTATTCAATGCATACATTGGACAACCGGCAAAGTCGTATATAGATATGACTATATGAATGTATAGGAATTGTATGAAGTTCTTGAGCAAGGAAATTCATACAATTTTATGGATATATATGTTGGAATCTAGGGACTTGTCTGCGAACCCAACACTACTTATCTCTGCTATTAGAGAAGCGAAGGCTTGCCTTTGCCTCTCCATAAATAGAACCCCCTGCCCGTAGGGCAAAGGGGGTTCTAACTAAGGAGGGGTCACCCTCGGCAGCGTCGCTGCCGAGGGTTCATGCACCAAATTGGCGCAGCCAATTTGGTGCTTCAGAGGGGAACCATTGGTTCCCTCCTAGCAGCAATATCCAGGGTACATCAGGCCGATGAGCACAGCCAGACCCAGAATCTGCCACACGGACTTGGCCGGCTTCACAGCAGGCACCAGGGCCACCAACACAGTGTTCCACAGCCACTTGCCCAGCAGCAGAATCAGAGCAAACATCACCACCAGAGTGAGTAGGGATACCACGGCCACACGACTGGTCATAGACTGATCTGCCTGTCCGTATCCCTGGAAAGTTTCAGTCTTGGCAAATACAGCATTAATAGCATTTGCAAGTGTTCCACCGATCATTTTCTAGTAAGGTCTGGGAGAATTTATTTGGATCCCTGGGAGCCCGCATCCCCACTCTGCACCAACCGAATTGTAGAAACTGTCTTCGTAGACCGATGCTCATTCAGATAGTTCAGCAGCTGTTCCGCCTTCTTCTCGTCCCCTCCAAAGAACTCCTTGCAATGCTTGCGCATGTAATCCTGGGTAACAGTTTCCTTGGTCTCCCGTGTACTCCGGATGACCGCCCCTTTACTTACATTGAGCTGCCCCAAATTATTCGTCTCCATAATTTTCATAATCATATCTTTTAGTACAGCCGCCGTCTTCTTCCGCTGCTTCACCTCAGCAGCCAGAGTCGCCATTTCATCCTGCAGCGTCATCCATCGCTTCAAAAGTGCAGGCAATTCCTGTGTAGAAAGAGAGTTGCTAGCCGCATCCTGTGTAATCAAAGACATTGTATTGTGTCCTATACTTGTTGATATATTCGGTAGAATGCTCTAAATCGTGTCTGCATCCTCCACAAATGAGCGGTAGCGGCAGCGGTAGCAGTGGAAGCAACATCGGAATAGAAGAAGTAGATATTCTCCTCACAGGTGTTACCGGGTTTGTGGGGCGTTTCATTCTCCACGAGCTCTTGGAGCGCTGCCCCGAAAAGCGAATCGCCGTCATCATCCGTTCTTCCGGTAAAATCTCGGCAACTCAACGCTGGGCCACGGAAATCATGGGATCCACGCTCTTCGGGCCCTGGGAAGCCGAACTTCGGAAAGTCCGAGTCATTGATGCCGCCCTAGAACACCTGGAAACCACAACCCACCATCTCAAAAAAGCAACAACCCTTATTCATTGCGCTGCCAACATAAAACATTATGACCCCTACGAGGCATTGGAGCGCGATAATGTGAGAAATGTGGAACGGGTACTAAAACTCGCGGAATCCCTGGACTGCCAACATCTCCTCCTCCTCTCCACCTGTTATGTCCATCCGCGCTCCGCAACGGATAGGCCGGTGAAGCGGATTACCAGTTCGCCCCAGCAAGCCGACTTTTACAATGACTATTGTTACACGAAATGGCGTGGCGAGGAGGCCGTATATGCCGCAAAAACCACAATTCCCCACATCACGATTGCGCGCCTGAGTTGTGTCGGTGCGCCGGCTCGGTGGGATCTTGCCGCTCATCCTTGTGCGGCCCAGGCACATTTGGGCGTCGTATCCCTCGCCCTGCGCGGATTCCTGGAAGTCCTGGCGTGGCGTCCGCAGGCCCGTATTTCCACAATTCCCGTAGATCTCGTGGCCAAAGGGATCGTGGACCAGGTGGAGGCTATGACCACGAGCACACCAAAGGAGAAAATTATGCTCCTTCAACTCTGCCCGCCTCCCGAATTAACAACCTACCATCAATCACTTCCTCTTGTGATTTCCATTCTACAGAGTGAGTTCGGCCTGGAGGAATTTCGCGGCTTAGCGCGTGAAGATTCCCGTGGACTTCATCTGGCCTGGTGGAAACAGGTGGCGTATTCCTATCTCTCGCGAGGCCAAAAAGCAATTACGCTGCATTCCCATGTCCAGGACTTTGTAAGTACATTTACAGACCAGGATCTGCGATTTGCGTCTTCACTGCATTTGGGTCTTTTTCCGGCTATTTCGGAACAGGAGGTGGTTCGTCAAACATGCGCCTATGCCGTGCGCATTCTGCATCATCGCCAGTTGGCTAAGGGTGCGCCCATTACACGCCTGGACCAATTTTGGCATCGCCTAGCCAACCGTGAACCGGTTCAGGTATGCATTCGCTTACGCGGGGAGGGGGAGGAAGGTGTAGGGATTGCGGAATGGCCCGAGTTTGCCCGGAAAGTGTGGGCCGTTCTATTGCAGCACCAAAAATGTGCAACCGGTCTAAGCAATGCCTCGCCTTTGGACGGCCCTATCACATGGCGACAAGTATCTGGCCATAGCCTTACCCAGTATTTTGCACCACCTCAAAGTTGTATGGGCGACGAAACAAGCATATTGGTCTACGGACTCCAACAGGCACCCCCCGAACGCCTATGGCATTGCACGCCATTCCTCACTGCCGAAACTACCCATGTCTCCCATATCCTGGTTCGGTTTGATCATGGTCTCATGGATGGCACAGGGGCACTTTCCATTCTTCCAGAGTTTGCTAAACTGGAGACCACCGTCCCACCACCCTTGGCCGATGCACGCCCTCCACGCACCCTCTCTCTATGGATGGACCTCTGGATGGGCCTCGTCTACCTTGTCCTCCTCTTCACCATCGCGTGGTCAGCGCCCTCCTTTACCGAAGACACCCGTTCCAAAGAACCCACCGTTGCCACAGCCACTACAGGTTTCGTGGGCCCCCCTTCCGGTCGCACCTATACAACCGAAGTCCTTTGGAAACTTACGCAACAGTGTACCACTCTCCACCGTCAACCCGAACACATCTTCGCAGTACCTGCAGTAATTGCAGGCCATAGAGCCGCAAAAGATATGATTGGTAATGAGTGTGTGCCCATTCTTTTGCCGGTAGATGGACGAATGACCGAGGAAGCCTTTGCACATCGGTGTATGTTGTTGCGTGCCCGATCTGTCCGATTTATTTCTTGGTGTATTGTGCAACTTCTGGAATGGGGTGTATGGGATGAGATTCGTGACCTCTTTCTGGGTAAAGTAAGGTGTGTAGTTTCGTCTCTTCAGGCAGGCTCACTCCTCCCACCCTCCATGGAAAGTGTCCATGTAGTGACCACAACCCCAACACCTATCCCATATTCCGTTACTGTGATAAGTTCCAAAAAGGGTGTATTTTTTACGGCACGATCCCACAATCCCAACATATCCGCTGAAACTCTTTTGGCTGGCTTAGTTAATACTAACGAAGCAAGCAAAAAGTGATTTGGTGCATGTTGGGTGCCATGGTTGGCACAATGTGGCTTGCACAATGGACGCCGAACGCTTTTATCGTCAACTCTTTCTTCGCAGATATGCTCTACTTTTGGAAAAAGCAGAGCAGGTCTTTCGGCTTTCGCCGGATACCATGGCAGAACTACGCAAAAAAATACTGAATTTGGACTGGATTGATAGTGGCCTAGAAAAACTTGATGCCCACCTGAATAAGAGTCTAAACTTCCCTCCACTGTCGTAGACGCACCTCATCAAAGTAGACGACCTCATTATTAAACCGTTTTTGAATTTTGCCCATTTCCTCATTACAGAATTTACGGAGTGCCTCCAGCTGTTCCAGGATCGCTGGCACATCTGCCTCCTCTGGCAGTGTATTCGCTAGCATATCTTGGCTAGCCTGAATATATAAGTCCATTATCTGTACAATTGCGTATTCCTTCTGTGTGGCCTTTTCACCCCGTTGCAGCCGGTCCTTCCACACATCATCCGTAATTTCATTGACGAGGCGTTTTACACGCAGTTGACGACGCCAATCATCTTCTTGTTTTTCGGCAAGAGTATGTTGGTGCATCCGGTGAATCCAACGGTAATGCCGGTTGGCGCGGACCCATTCGGTTACCCACCACTGACGCCGGCGTGCCGCATAGTGATTCACCTGTTCCATGAGTTCCTCAGGTCCCAGATTCAGACAATCGCCAACGGGTCTGAGTGGGGGTGCAGCTGTGCCCTGCTGGCGCATCCATTGAAAGTAATGGGGGTTATGGATATGGGATACCTCAATCTGACCGGTACGCCAACTAAACGCCGTTTGGCACTGTGTGCACCACATTTGATCACAGCCATCAATCTTAGAGATCATCGCGGCGCACTTGGGACAGGGCTTGGCTTCCTTACGCAAGGCCTGAAATGTGGCGCGTGTCTCGGCTGTGCATAGATGCTCGGACTGTTTGCGATCTCCACACTCCTTACAGAATTCCACCTCACAGAGGCCGCATTTCCAATTGGTGCCAACGAATCCTTCGCACCCTTCTTGAGTACATTTCATGACAAAGGTCCACCGGTTGCGTTCTTGTTGCTGACCACCTTCGGTGGTTGCCCGTGGAGCCGGTTCGCGACCCGCGGATTTACGGAGTGCCACGGCTTTTAGATACTCACGAGTACGCAGGGCATTGATTTGCGCCTGTATTGGTTTTCGGGCCTCGTAAAGGGCTGTGCGAGATTCCATGAATGCCTGCCATACGGCGCTTTCCTCGGCACGTAGCTCTGTGCGACGAGTTAGATTGCGTTCCTCTAATTCACCCCGCTGCCGCCGCAACTCCTGAAATTCATCATAGGCCAATTTCCGTGGATCTTCGGCCGGCAAGTGTCCAACGAGGGCTTCCAGTTCCCTCATATCTGTGAAATCCACAGTTAGACGACGCAAAGTTGCAAGAATTGCTTGTTCTTTTTCCACAAGCGCCACTACACCCTTGGTCATCTCCCGTTCTTCACGAACTCGTTCCGAATTTAACCGACCATATTCGGCATAGAGCCGATTTTCTTCGGCCTGTTCCGGCAAATTCTTAATCTGTTCCTGCAGGGGTGCAATTTGTGCAGTAACACGCTCCACAATCTGTTGGGCACGCCGGTATCGTCCTGCATCCTCTTGGGCTTCGGGCAACCGCGCCCTCTCCGTATCCAGCAAAATCCGTTCACGATGGGCCTTGTATTCCTTGAGAAGCCAGGTCTTTGCAAAGGTCTGGGTCATAAAATCCTCGGTCCATCCCGACTGACATGCAGCGCACCTAGGTGTGGGGGCATCATCTTGGAGCAGGTAGGTTTTAACACAGGAAATGCAAACACCGATTTCTGAACCATGTGCCGGACAGTAGGGACATTGCACCCATTTTCGCTTGGATTTATTGAAAGGTTCAATACATATTCCGCATTCAGTGGGTGGTGCAGTGGCCATTTTTGGGGTAACCGGAACTTCCTACAGTTTGGCTCCGTCATTTTTGGGATGAAAACTCCCGCAACCATGTAGGAATGGAAGAGGATACTGTAGATGGAATTCTTAAAGAAATACAGGAACGACTGCCTGCAGCGTCCTCTTGGATCTATATTGCCATATGGGGCCTTGCAGATATGATGCATCGCATGGAAACCGCTCCCGAAAATCCGCGATTTTCCGAAATCTGTTTTCCCCACACTCGGATTCCCCTATTTACCAGTGAACAGGCGAAACAGCTGGAAGCCGCTTGGCCAAAACTCACTGCCGGACAATCCGGTGGTGCTGGCCTAGATGCTATAGCTGCTGCTCCAAAAGCCATTGGTGCCGCAATGGGTGCAACACTCAACAATCCCGATCTCTTTTCACTGGATTCTAAATTTGCAGCAGTCACAGACTCCCTGGATGGCTGGGATGATGCCCTAACATCAGCCGCAAAACAATACGCCCTGCCCGCCCTGGAAGCCAATGCACCGGACCCGAAATTTGTCATCCCTTTAGGCCCGTTTCCTCTACCTGTAATTATTCCTGTGCGTCTCATACTCCCCACACTTAATGCCATACTAGAATTAGTGCGCATTGCCAGCGCCGTGTTTCCACCCATAGAAATTCTAGGGAAACCTGTAACCCTTCTTATGGTCTTTTTGGATCTGGCGCGGGGCAATTTATATCACGCTATTTTTACAATGTTGGGATTGTGGGGAAAATACCCAATGTATTCGGGTATTCTTCTGAAAATTTTGCGGGATGCCTACATGCTCATATCACCCGATATTCGTACCGAGTTGCGATCCGCCATCTACAAATCTGGAAAATCCATGACGATTGGATGGATGATTTGGCTTTTTGGTGTTGTTTCGCCTGAGATTGTGCGCCGACCAGTAGTAGCATTGTTGGACAAGGTGAAAAGTCTAATTGATACTTATAATTCTGCGATGGTAGAGGCTGAAGTGAAAGCCACGGCGGCTCTAAAAGGCTTTGGATCCGTGGAATTGCCGAAAATGCCGTCGTCTCTCATCCCCACCATTGGCGACCTCTATATCCTACAGGAATATGTGCATAATCCCAATATTTATTGTCATCCTGATGTGGCACCACTTTTGGAGGAATTACGGGGTATTCCCCCCATGGCCTTGTTTTTAGATCTCTTCAATATTCCACGCACCGGATCCCGTGAATACGAGGCGGCCTGTGCGAAGGTTGCGGCTACGCCATTGGCCCATCAGCTTGCCCCAAAAATAACCCTAACTCCCAACACACTGCCTCAAAATCCTACGGCTTGACGAATGCGTAGGGCAAATGCCTGAACCACCGTTTGACATTCCGTGGCAGTCACGAGAACACCACTGTTCTTGCTAAGGAGTGTTTGGACCGCCAGGAGATTGCGTGTGCCGGCTCCTGTAGAACGCAAGTAACTTCCACAACCACCACTGGACACGGGATCAGCAAATGTGGCAATTGTGCCGAAACTGGATCCCCAATTGGGATGTCCAAACAACATAAACAAATTGCAATGAGATGGATCGCCGGCATTGTATGTTTCACGGTAAAATGCATACACCGTAAATCCTTGAAGGGTAGTGCCGGAATAGAGTGTCCCCGAAGCTAGTGTGCCTCCACCATCCGCACCGGAGTTCCCGCCCACCTGAAATCCAACAGGCTGATCTGCAGCTAGGCGCGATCCGATTACCGTAAGTGGATGAAATGTGTTTGTCTGTACACCGCCAGCGAATTGAATATATCCGAGACTTGCATAATAAAAGTCTGTATCAACCACTGTGGAAGTCGTATTTGTGTAATTTACAGCAAAGGGATAGGAACCTGCAGAATATCCAGCAGTGGATACATATGTTGCACCTGAACGAACCGCCGGCGAGGTTACATTGCCGTTGTCATACATATCACCTCCACCGTCATTAATGTAAAATCCGCTTCCATCCAGCCTATAGGTGTAAAAACTTGGATTCCGGAATTCCGACATATAGTTCCGCAAATATGTCGCAATTTGATTGATTTGTGTGTAGGGAATGCCGGAAGCACCTCCAGGTATGCGACCGTATCCTACAGTTCCTCCCACTGAACTTGTGAAGGGCATATCTTACTTAGTATAATCAGTGACAAAAATTGAATGACTTGGGCTTTCTACATTGTTGTAATACATGTGAATCATGTCATTCCTTACATTCTTTCATTCTCTTCTTTCTCAGGGGATCATCCCCGAGAAAGAAGACTTTCATCTATTTGTATGGCAAAAGAATGGCCACGGTTCTGGAAAAAACATTCATATTACAAGTGCAAACTTTGTGGATCCTATACTAGAGTCCGTAAATATTAGAAGAGTTGAATTGTGTTCCATGCAGTATGAATTTATAATGGAAAGCATTGAAGGGGAATGGAAACTTATAAAAGAGTGGAATAGACCCGAATATTAACTGTGAATATTGTAGAGAATGCAAGGAGGAGAAATCATAGGAATTGGCACACAAGGGTGTGTTTTTTCACCTAAGCTGGTTAAACATGTGCGTGAAAATGGAACAATTCTTGCAAAACGCTCAAATGATACACGGCATGTAATTAAAATATTTACAGATGTAGATGCATTTGATAAAGAGCGAAAAATACTACGAACAATTGTCAAAATCACAAAAGGTGTAGGGACAGTTATAAATGCAATAGATGAAGATGACACAGAATATACTGCAAATGCACTCAACGCGGATAATTATGCACTATTAAATGCAGAGCCATCACCACCTGCACCAGGTGCATGCATCAATACAAAACGAGCGTTGAATGCTGGCAAAAAAATATATGTGATGATACAACCCCGTATTCTGGGAGATATTCGGCAACTTAAAAGTAAAAAACCGTTGTCTTTTTTCTCAGATGCTTATACAGCGCTTTTATTGTTCAAAAAACACCACATACGCCATCGCGACATGTATGCGCGAAACATTTTTTATAATGAAGATAATGCTCTTATTGGGGATTTTGGGCATGCAGTAGATTTGACAAATCTTGATCATCCTAAATCCCATTATTCAAAATCAATATTTGATACAAAACAAGATTTACTGGATTTTATAAATGCCATTAAACGGTATGCACAAATATCTGATGAAGAACATACAACCCTTTTGAATGCTATAAAAGATAACAATTTTTATATGTTTTATGATTTAGCAAAAGTGCCACGACGCTATTTAGAGGCGGAAGTTCGCGATTATTTGGATACATATCCTACAGAAGATACCTATAATCCTCCTTCCCCAAAATTGCGAAGATATTCCATGAAATCTGGAAGAAAATCCGCAAATTCTAAAGGATCTCTTAAACGCTCTCCTAGGGGCTCTCCTAAGAGCTCTCACTAGGAGCTCTCACCCCGTTCGCACAAATACATGAAAAACTCATCCGTAAATCCGTAATGGCAGCCATTAGCTTCTTCGGATTTGGGGACATGTCTTGCTGTGGAATTCTTACCATGTAGGAAACTTACGATAATTCCCTCGGGTGCAATTTCCGCTGTTGCTGCTTCACGTTTTGCTTCACTCCCTACAAATCCCTCCCCCTCTGCCACGCTTACGGCGGGAAAGGGTCGCTCTTCCCAGAACGCCTTGGTAAATGCCAGCGTTGCCTCCGATACGCGTTCCGCTGGTGCCAGATCCAGCGGCGGTACATTCATGGCCGAAATGTAGCGCTTGCAATCATACATGGGAAGACGCGAACAATAGATGCAGTCGCGTTTCAGGAGTTTCATGTAGGTAGCACGAGCTTCCACAGAGGATTTAGGATAATGATCGTCATCGTCCATCATCATGAGGACTTCGGCGCCTGCCGCAATGGCTGCTGCGCAACCGCGATTTCGTTTTTCACCTACCGAAAGTGGCTTCGCAAGACTGATGTATTCCACGCGTATGGAGGGGGCAGATTGTTGGAAACGAAGGACCTGTTCATCTACACGACCGGATCCATCCGAATCATCTACAATAACCCATACGAGTTTATCGGTAGGATAATCGGTTTTCAGGATATTCTGGGCCATATTTGTCCACCATTTGGGCCTGTTACGGGTCAGTGTTACAATCCCAACACGCGGCAGCTCCTCTCCTTTGAGACGCCGCAGCACCAGGGGCTGCTCGCGTTTTAGAATGCCACGAAACAGGGGCTTAAGAAGGTCTTTCCAGGATCCGCGCCAACTGGCGGTCCAGTGAAAGGCAATGCGGCGCAGGGTCTCGGCTTTTTCTGCATATTCGGCATCCGTCAAGGCCAGCAGGGACTCCACGGCCTCCTGCACGGCCTCAGCCGTAATTTCACGGGGTCCTTCGCGGAACTTGTTGGGCTGAGGGTTGCTAGTGGCAATCTTGCCCACTGTAAGCTGCCATTGCTTCTCTTGAACGGGCAGTGCGCACCAGAGTGGCAGGCTTTCCACAGCAGCACATTCAGCCATAGTATGTCCAAACCCCTCGGCCGCCGAGGCAACGCAATGGAATTTCGCGGCTTGCTGGGCCGCTTGGAGCTCTTTTTCGGGTCGGTATTCTGTAACCCAAGATATGTTAGACGCGGTGGCAACTTCCTTGAGTTCTGCGGCAACTTCAGGAGTGCACCAGATTTCCAGAAGAGGCCATACGGCTTTCCAAGCCGATACCACGGTGCGCATCGCCTTTGTTTTATTTACCGAAGCCCCCACAATCGCCAAGAACTTGTTCTTCTTTTTATTGCTAGCTGGAAGGATAGGAGGGGATCGCCAAGGAATTACGACGGCCTTTTCGGCGGTTACTTCTGGAAAAAGCGCGGCAACATGGGAGGATTTGAAGATGACGCGATCCGCGGCAGCTAAGGCCCAATTCCATGCCGTTTGTGGCCACCATTCAGGATTCACCACGACGATGTTGTGTTTGGCCCAGGGCCACGCCAGACGGCACGGCACTTCCAAGTGAATCTGGAGATCCACAGGTTTCGGATTTACAAATTCTATGGGATCCATATGATCAATGGATGCGATTGAAAGAGCACGGGTTGCATGGGCTTCGCGCAGCACCTGCTCCACCCATTTGGCATCTTTTGCCAACCCCCATTGACTTTTACGAGAAAGAATAACGACGCGGGCCATATGTAGGGAGTTTAGATTAGGTGGGTTTATGTAGGAATGGTTTAGGGATATATATTTATAAATATACACTATAGAAATGGATTGCAAAAAAACAACAGTTTTCCGCAATAATGTGGAATATACTCTGTTCCATTGTATATTTGAATTATCAAACATTCATATAATTACAGTCAAAGGAAATAATAGAATCGCTCAAGTGATTCTTAATCATGATAAATTAATCCTATCATATACATATGATGATGCAGTTGCACTCATCGCAATCATACACGAGTATTTAATGAAACATCTAACCCCGGTTAGCCCAATACAATTTGCTATCAACCAGATTCATTTTCGCACAGCAAAACATACATTTATTGCAAATATAACCAATGAACCATTACATTATAGTGTAAAAACAGGCGGCAAGGAATTTGCTGGTTGTGTGGAAATTATGATTGATAAGCCATCGGATCGTATGCAACTTCCGACCATATCGCAAATATATTCGGAACCCGAATGCTGGTACAAGTCCTTTAAAACAAACAATGATATTGTGGATTTAATTAAGGGCAGTTTACAATTGTGCCAAATGTTATTTGGCACCGCAAAATTCATTTTAACAGACAATAGTGCTATAGAATGTGGTAGCGCCAAAAATCTTAGCAAGTTGCCCCCGCGCAAACTAAAACAGTCATTGTCTCTCGCTCCATTGTATGTCATTAAATATGTAAAGACATGGTATCAATATCATTTTAATGCATATATAAATACGACTAATCAAAAACTCGTTGAGGCGTATAATAAAGGTCTTGCCAAACTTAAATCAAATGTTGATATGACCTTTGCAAATTTCATTAAAATGAATAGATTAACCTCAAATCAAGTAAGCAGTATAGAATCATTGTATATGAAATGTTATAATAAAAAGTCATGGTTTGCATTTTTCAATGCTATACCAGATAAGAAACATTGTGATGTGTTTTTTAATTGGCTCCCTACATTTATAGATGAATACATAATGGATAAATCTTTTTATATGAATCATGTGAAGTGGATTATTGACTTAGGAGAAGAGGGATATCTGATGAAAGAGGAAGAAAAACCAAAACGCGAAAAAATAACCAATATTCCTAACAATGTGTTAGAACCTAATATTGATAGTGTTTATACACATGAACCCACAACTATGGTCCGTACGGATTTATATATACTTGCAGATCTGGCAGAGTTTGAACAATGGAAAGGAGGTAGGCGAAGGAACATTACATGCAAACGCGAGCGCAAACAAAATTGTCAAATAAATGAATGGAAGATTTTGTCTTTTTCCAATGACATTCTACCCACCAGACGATAGAGTGGAAAAATTGAAGAGTATTCGTGGGGATGTGTTGGGATTGTGGCATTCCTTTCTATTCTTTCCTTTCAACATGGCATTCGTTCCTGGTTTGTATCCCTTTCTTGATAGCAAGAAGTCCCATGGTGTAGATGAGTTTCGCATTCGTTCGGATAGACTTCATCTTGTAAAGCGCATTCCCTTTGTGCGGCAAGGTATTGCCAATCTTGGCACTCTCACAGCTTCCAACAAATGGCATAACTACATTCCAATCTCCTGTGGTGATTTGAATGTAAGTCTGCTTCATACAGTATGGCCTAGCCAGTATGCGGATGAGGCAGGCAAATACCGGATTCTGCGTGCAATGCAGAAGTTGGATGATAAAAAATACGCTGTCCCTGTAATCAAGGCTATCCTACAAAATAAGGAGACTGGTGCATTTCTCTTTGTAACGGGCATTTGTGTGAAGCCAGAGGAGGAAAGTGTTCTGGCCATGGCCGAGGGATGGGCACTAGCCATTTTTCCAAATGGAAAAATGGCTAGTTTAGAGCTATGTTTCCCCAATCCATTGATTGGGGAATCATAGCTGGCATGTATTTCGCAAAGATATGGTGGCGCCCCTCGGATTCTGGGAAATGGTGCGCGACTGCATCTAGACTGCTTTGACCCGTCGCAGCAATATTTCAGGATAGTCCGATTTGCGACGAGGATTCAGCATTACCTTGTCTGGCCAGGTTTCCAACAAAAACTTCACCGCCACCTGTTGTTTTTCCAGGCGTTTCGGGTCTGTTTGCATACCACCAGGTTCCTTGTAATACGCCGTTTTCGGGCTCACATAATTCAGACGCACCACTACACCATCACGATCAAATGACATCAGGGTGCGAATGTAATCTTCTTTTTCTGACATGGGCAACTTGATGCCGCCAGGACCCGAGGCACCAGGATTAATAATGCCCCAAAAACTACCGATAATAAACTTGAGATCGCGGGTAATTGTGGGCTTCATGAAAAAGCCATTGGGAACCGGATAGACGCCCCACAAGGATGCGCCTGCCTTGGCCGCCTCGGCGAATCCCTTGTCAATTACGGCCTTCAAGGAACGCAGAGGACGAATGCCACCATCCGCCGTCCTTTCCACGAATCCCGTGACATCATCATCCATCATCACAATCTTGGTGCCCTTCGGGTAATAGTCCAGAATGAAATTACGGACCTGGGCTAATCCTGGCTCTCCTACAATTAGCTCCTTCACTGCCCCCGCCGGTAACGCGGCCTTGTAAATCGCCTTTTGTTCCTCATTCGCCACAAAGATGGTAATTTGGGATGCGGGAATTCCATAGCGTTTCAGGGTAGCCAGGGTTTTTGTCTGCACCGTCTGCTCGCGTTTGTACGAAGGTATGACTACGCGCCATTTGGCAATACGATTTGCGGAAGTATGCTTGCGCGTTCCTCTGGGTGTTGGGGTTTTACTTTTGTTTCTACGAGTCGGCATCCCTCTCTACTGAGGTGGTGAAAAATTGAAGACTAAATGGGGACTCTGTTGGGATTGCTGGTCTGCTGGTTAATACCCATTTCGTTCCTTTCATTCGTTTCTTTCCTTTCCTTTCAATAAGATGGCTGAGTGTATGGTGTGTATTGAGAAGTTCAACAAGTCTACTCGGAAGCCGGTGACTTGTCCGTATTGTGCAACGGCAATCTGCCGCACCTGCATTCAGACCTGTCTGCTCCAGGACAACACACCGAAATGTCAGATGCCTGAGTGTAAGAAGGCATGGTCCGATGATTTCCTTGCAGCTTCTCTGACTAAGGTGTGGCTAGATGGTGATTACAGGGCACACCGTGAGAAGATCCTGGTAGACCAGGAGAAAGCACGGCTGCCTGAGACACAAGAACATGCCGCAGTATATATGAATGCCAAGGCGATTGTGGATGAGATTCAGCCACGCATTGATGCGCTGCAGGCACAACTGGTGGAGCTGCCACTGACCAAGCAACGCAATGAGCTATTCAAGGTCATGTATGATTACAAGCTAACGCGGTTGGAGCGTGATGCAGCCAAGCATGATTACGACCAGTTGGAAGAGGCTGCGAAAAAGGAGGCAAAGCCTCTGCGAAAGGAGCTCAAGGCCCTGAAATCCGAGGCATACAAAGTAGCGAAGAGACATGTTGAGGCATTCGGTCGCCCCCTTACAGATGCTCCAGTTCGGTCTGTGGAGGAGAAGAAGTGGACCTTTGTGGGCAAATGTCCTAAGAGTGAGTGTATGGGCTTTGTGGGCATGGACTATGCGTGTGGTCTCTGCAAAGTGGAGGTGTGCAAGGACTGCATGGAGCCCAAGCTTGATGGACATATCTGCAATACCGACAATATTCTCAATGTAAAGGCACTGCGTAAGGAAGCCAAGCCATGTCCCAAGTGTGCGGCACAGATCTCTAAGATTGATGGGTGCGACCAGATGTGGTGCACACAGTGCCATACGGCTTTCAGCTGGCGCACAGGTGCCGAGGAGACAATGGTGCATAATCCCCATTTCTATGAGTGGATGCGGCGCACAGGACAGCAGATGGCACCTGGCGCGGTGCAGGTGGGTGGTGGTGCTGGCGCAGGTGCTGCCGCTGGCGGATGCGGCTTCCGTGGCATTTTACACACATTTGATGTATCTTTGCGCACAGCGTATCCTCCAAGCTTTGCCGCAAAAGAAAAGGACACGGTATACAAACTTAACAAAATAATTATGGGAACTGCACATGTGAATCAATGGAATTTAGCTGATCTGAATGGGCGTATTCGGACCGAACAGCGGGATGACGAGGAGGCCAAGCGCGTCCTTCGTGTGCGCCGGCTTGCCAAGGAACTTACTGATGCAGAATGGATGAAGCCTCTGGAACGCCTGGAACGCGGCTCCAAACGCCGGCATGCTCTGCGCGACATTTACGATATGTTCATTCAGGCTGCAATGACTGTAATGGAACAGTTCAACACCGCCATTGCAGACATGGAAAAGACACAGTGGGAGCGCCGAAGCATGTCAGTAGATGCCAGAATCCAATATGAACTAGATACAGCGAATGCAGCCGCGAAGGCTATTATTACTCAGTATACCGAGCTGGCCACCTATGTGAATGAAGAGCTGCGCAAGATCAAGAACCGCCACAATTGCACACCCTACATAATTCCCTCATTGGATCTTCCCAAGTAGTTAGAATTCGCGTAAATATTTGAATTTCAAATAAGGTAAGTCCCAAAAACTATTTTTGGGTTATAGAGGATTTAGGAGATGTGTTAGAAGTTGAGATTTGTTGAGATCCTAGGTTCGCACCTTCGGTGCTCAAATACACACAAAGTTGCCAATGGATTGCAATGGAATATCCCAGGTTTTCACGGACATTTCTGCTGAAATGCCCGTATATGTTTGGCTATGTTCATTGCATGCCATTGTATGCATGCACACCCTGTGATTTTTGACACAATACCGTGTATTCTGTCAAAATCCTAAATACCCCACATTCCCAACATATCCATCCATCCTTCCTTAAAATGCGTCCAATCTACGAGTCTTCTTGCCTACCTTGCGTGTAAGGCGACGCTGGATCTGCTGTTGGAGCACCTTGGGATCGTAGAGTTTCTCACCCTGGCATTTTTCCACGATCTTCTTGCGCAGGTAACACACCAAACTTATGCGCTGACTAGTTTCATCTGTGGGGATCATGGGTGTATTGCTGTGCAGCTTATGTACATCCATGGCCAAGAAATCACCCTGGCGACAATCTACACCTACACCGTATTGCGGGAAAATTGTATGAGCACCAGTATACGACTTGCCTTTCTCAATTACAACTAAGTTGCCGAATCCCTCGTCCCAATCACCGGAATCATGGTGCGCTGCAGTACGGAAATTCAGATTCGTAGTTACAGTGGAGAATGCAGTGTTGGCAATACGGAAGGGTGTAAGTTGTGCCGCCTTGTGCTGACTTGCATAAGGCTTTGGTGTCAGCTTTTTGTACATTGCATCAATATCCTGAATGAGTGGAATAACCTTCTGCCACTTTTCGGGAAAGTTGGCGGTAAATTTGGTAAGTCTGCAGCGTGTGGGTGCTTTCATTCCAGCACGCTTGAATACAGAGCGCTGGGCTATACTCCATCGATCGAAGTAGCCTATTATATTAGACATTACAGCTTTCTTCTGCCCTGTAAGTTTTCCAGGGGTCGTACCACTGGCAATTCCACGGTCCGTTGTGGTATTTTTAATGAAATCCTTAATTCCATTATAGGCTTCCTCAATATGTTTCGCTGGCAGGACATTCTTCCGAAAACTTAGTAAGAGTTCCCCATCTTCTGTGTAGACATCCGCATCCGAACGAAGAATTATGCCTGCATCCGATTCCTCCAAAAACTTCCCCTCGTATTTTTTGAGAGCCTCATCGGACATAATTTTCCGCACTACATACCTGGGCACTTGGCCCGATTTATCTACTCGCACAATGGGACTTTGTGTGACCATTCCTACAAGAAGCGCCGATTTTATGTTGCTACAAAGTAAAGATGGGCAAGACTCCTCGTCGCGAAAAATACACCGCGGCTCCCTGTCGGGATCTTGGGCATGCGCGCTGGTGTGATCCCTTGGCAGCCCTAGAAGATCCGAAATCTGCGGAATTCAAGGCGGCCGTAAAAACCGAAGATGCCAACTGGTCCCAGGCTCTCCAACAGATTCCTTCCTCCCGCCTTGCCTTTTGGCGCCAGGCCATGGCCCGTTATCAATCCGCGGCGCATCCTGTTGGGCGCAAATGGGCCGAGGTGCGATTCAACTGGTGCGGCCATACCGTCGCCAAACAACGCGGTCCTGCAGGATATAGCACATACTTGTGGATTGATGGCTGGCATCTCAATCGTCCTTGGAGTGATGCAGGATTCGGAACATCCGGGTGGTTCTATACATTAGAAGATATCGGAAAAGGCTCCGAGCACCTGGAACTTACTGTATGGCATTGGTCTCCAACAGCTGCGAAACCTCTTGCAGTATGGCGTCGTGATCCTGTGGGACCTTCCGTAGAAATCGTGGGCGACCGCATATACTTTTCCACAGTGGATAACTTGTTGCACTATCCAGATCTTTGGGTTGCACCGCTATATACGGGCAAAGGTGCCCGTTGTCTGTATTCCGAGCCCGATAAACGCTATCAGGTGTCGTTTATGGAACGCGGTGGCACTTTTTTCGTGCATAAAGCCAATGCTCTGGATCAGGAACTGGCCATCTTGGAAGGTGAAACTCTTACCTGGATTGCCAATGAAAAATCCACATTGGTGCCAGTGGGCGGGGAATGGTATGCATGCAATGATGCTCTTGTGCATTATGTAACGGGTAAGCGAGTACCCTTTCCAAAGGGGCATTGGTTAGAGGATGCCTATCTTGGACATGCGAGAACTGTGTTGGTAATCCTGGTGTGCGAAGGACGCGATTCGCTGTGGGTTTGGAATACCAATGGCCTCGGCAAGTGGGACTGTATCAAGGAAGGCCCCAAAGGTCTCGTAAATTCTATTTCTATGTTCCACGATCCAACAGAATATCCAGTAATCCTATGTCGGAGTCCCATAGCCGCCGATGAAATCTGGACCTATCTGGGCACCGTTCGGCATCGTATGCGGCTGGAATTTTCCTATCCCGAGCCGCTGCGTTTAGCGAATTTTGGGGGCGGATTTGCAATCGCCGAGGGTGCCCACATTCCCTACACATGGGTTAGCGCAGTCCGAAAACCCGTTGCACTTTTGGTGGAGGGTTATGGATCCTATGGAATTTCTTCGCGTCGTGCCTATCCTGAGCGGTGGTTGGCCTATCTGGCGGCGGGATGGGCGATCGCCTATGTATGCCCACGAGGTGGGCGTGAGGGCGGCGATGCATGGTGGGATGCGGGACGCACAAGTGCGCGGAAAGCCACGACTTTTACGGATACTGCTGCAGGAATTGTGGCACTCCAGAAATCCCTACACATCCCTCCTAGCGCCACTGTATTTTATGGGCGTTCTGCGGGGGGTTGGTTGGCGGCCAGAATCGCCCAGGAGCATGGGAATCTGGTGGCAGCCGTGTATGCCGAGGTGCCTTTCGTAGATGTCCTGCGCACGACCACAAACCCAACACTCCCCCTAACTCAGCTGGAATACGATGAATTTGGGGATCCGCGGTCGCGACCCGCCGAATACAGGGCACTGCGCAAGATTTCGCCGGTGGATACTGTGCCCGCTTGTGTGGAGGGGAAGTGTCCACTCGTTGTGGTACGCACGGCGTTGCACGATACCCAGGTGCTCCCCTATGAGACACTGAAGTGGGCTGCGCGTCTCCGTGCAGCTGGATGGGGGCGCGTATATGCGGGCATAGATCATGATGGGGGGCATTTTGCGGCTGCAAAAAGTATGGTGCAACAGAGAGCTGAGGATAGTGCACTCCTTGAGAGTGCCATAACCTATCAACCCGTAAGTGCCGCCAGGACACTGCGGAAGAAGTCGGTGAAGCGATCCCGCCGTGCAGGCACAGCTGGTAGAACCAGGAGGCCGCGGCGCACCAGTTCTTGAAAACAGGTCACGAGAACAGCCACATCTTGTGCGGCATTATGAAGACCTGTTGGGAGTTCAGAAGTAGGGTAGAGTGTCTGCCATACTTCGGAAAGTTTGGGCCATTTGTAGGGATCTGCGGCAGTAGCATATTTGGATGTTGAGGGAATCTTGCATACATCCTTGGTCACCAACATGGTACAAATCTCGTATTTGGGCCACCACCGCGGATTCAGGCCCGCCCGTACAGTGGCGGCAAGCAGTGTGGGTTTATCAAAACCAAGATTGTGTGCCACGACGATGTCGCATTCCGCGGCATCATTGATGAGTGCAGCCAATGCTGCACGAATACTGACACCTGTGCGGCGCGCATGGTCTTCTGTGATACCGTGAATGGCCGCAGCCTCAGTGCTCCATGCCATGCCTGCCTCAGGTTTGATGAGAAAGGAGGAGGCGTAGAGAGGAGGAGGGATTGTGGTTGCGCTTGTGTTGGTTTGGAACTCCACAACTTGCCAGGCAAGCTGTACAATTGCCGGCCATGCATCGGTCATTGTGTAGGGAGCATATCGGTTTTTGGGCAAGCCATTGGTCTCAGTATCCAGAAAGAGAATGCGCATTTCTGTTGCTGTATCGGAATGTGAGAGCAGACAATGAAAAAGCAGATGAACTCATTTTTGCAATGGATGGTTAATCCTCGCCTGCCCACCGGCCTTTTTTGGCTCCACCTTTGGATTTCTCCTTTACGGCAAGTCCAAGAACCCGTGCCACAGGCGCAAAGGATCGCCGGTGTTCCTCGGTTACACCATGGAGTTGCAGGCCACGCATATGTGCCGCCGTACCATACCCCTTGTTGCCGAGGAGACCGTAATGTTCCGCCCAGTCTGGATGAGCTGTACATGCCTCGGTAATCCATTCGTCATGGGCAACCTTGGCTAAGATGCCTGCAGCGGCGATGCTCAAATACGAGGCATCCCCATCCACGATGGTATGTGCCTCCACATCACGGCCGTCCGCGCCACGCCAGGGTTTCCAGTGATCCCCATCTACGAGAATACGATCCACGGGGATTGTGAGAGAATCAAGTGCACGGTGCATACAACGAAGGTCCGCCTGAAGAACATTGAACTCATCCACTTCTGCAGCTTCTGCGTAAGCCACGGCCTTATCCAGAGCGGCCTCTTGAATGTAATCATAGAGAATGGCTCGTTGGCGGGGTGTAATAGTCTTGGAATCGCGAATGGTTTTGAGAGTGGCTCCGTGATCAAAGAAGTCCTCTTCGTCTTTGGCAAATACAACCGCGCCAACATAGAGTCGGCCGAAGAGGGACCCACGACCCGCTTCGTCCAGGCCGACCTCCACGGCCGCATCCGATTTGAAAGAAAGTGCATAGGGCATATTTGTGTATTAGATATGTGTTGGGAATCCAGAATATGCCGGACAACTTTGTCACTTTTTGTGATCTTCCTAAGTATAGGACAGTGTACTCTAATGCCCCGAATATTTACACGAAAACGAGGCAAACCAGGCATGAGTTTGCGAAAGGCATTGACATATGGTTTGCCTATGCGAATTCCTAATGCTTCCTACAATAAAATTGAAAGTGGAAGTTATGGCACAGTATATTCATTACAATCCAAAAACATTGTATTTAAAAAACACGATATAAATTCTGAGGATATGAAGTGTTCAGAATGGGAACATGAATACTTAATTCATAAAAGTGTATATAATAAATGCATCAATCAATTAAAAAAATACGATATTTGTATTGCAAAACCATATACTTTTCGGTATATTCAGGATGCAAATACATCATTAAATGTTGTAACAGCTCCCAACAATGCATCTGCATGCATTTACACAATGGATTATATTCCTGGTGGTACTAAATGGGATAAATATCTTAAAACTCCTTTGAAAAAGTTTCAAAAACCGCCCTATGTTTATTTAGGAGCTCTGAAAGATGGTATAAATATAATAACCCTAAATATGCTAAAAGATGCCACTATAATTCAAATGCCTAATGAATCCTATAATTTTTGCAAAACACCTGGGAAGTTCGGAAACCATATTCAATTTGCAATGATTGAGTCGGTTTTTATTTTTATTAAGAATGGATTTATGCCAAGGGATATTGAATATGTAATGGATGGCAGAAAACATACGCAAACCTTTGTGGCAATTATTGATTTTAATCAAGTTAAACGCATTGAAGAAAGAGCCGCTTTATATGGAGATGGATATGATGTGAACTTGGATACGGCACATGTGTATATTGACTTATGTGGATTACGAAAAGGGCGTAACAGAAATCCAATGGCACCGTATGATCAAGATACTCCGCAATGGACATTTTTGTGCAATCCCATAGTCTGTCCTTCCACATTTTTAGAATGCATGCAACCCTACAGATATGTTGCAGAAATCATATTGGAATACGCATTTAATAAATACATTTTGCCTACATTAAATAAATATCACTGTAAAACTTACTGGAAACCATTATATGTATATAGAGTGCAGGATGAATCCGAAATAACTGATGGTGATTTTATAATTGGAACTTATACAGAACAAGAATATTATACATATAGAAATCATCAGTGTGTGTTTCATGTACCAAAAGGAGTTAATGAACTGCATGATGCGACTAAGTATATTTATGTTGAATCAGCTGCACATAGGTATGGTTTATATGCATATGATAAGTTTGTAGAATATGATATTCAATTCCAGCATTACATTTTATGCACTTTATCAAAGTCGTCACATGAATCGGGAGATTTTTACGATATTTTAGATAGGGAATTGAATGCAATTGCTGTTCCACAGATTCAACAATCAGAAGAATGGGATACATATTCTTTATTTTCATAGAATAGAATGAATCGTATAGCGATTGGAGTTTGGTTATCTGTGGCATTGTTGGGCATTGTCCTATATATGCTGCCCACTATTATGAAACAACTGTTTTTTATGAAGGAGCAATTTGTGGCGCGTGTGGAAGACTCCAAGGATGCCTGGAAGTTTGAGCGTCCTACACTGGATGAACGGTTTACCAACCCTGCACCCGTTGTGTCAGTAGCACCTGCATCAGATCCTATGGGATTTCAAGTAGGTGGTGCAGGTGGAAATAGTCTGGAATCACAGCCGGCACCTGTACATGGTGAACAGAACGGAGCAACACCTAGCGAACTGCAGGGAATGCAGATGCACAAGGCCCCGGCACATGGAGTTGTAGAGGGGTATGATACTGCAGCTGGACCTTCTCCGGCACCAGCGCCTGGTTCTTCGCCAACTGCTGCGCCAGGTGCAGCGCCAGGTGCTGGTGCTACGCTAGCGCCTGCGTCAGCTCCATCCTGCGGATATCAATACAACCCTGATCCTCTTGGGCAACCAATATATACCTGCGACGGTAAAATTGTTAGCAAACCTTCTGGTCCAACACCCGCATTCCCAACATGGCTCAAATCCTCCTCAACCAAGGATGGAATTGATGGGGATGAAGCAGCTATTATGAATTACTGGCTCACCAATGATAACCGTGATATGCCCGGTTGGGTCAAAGATCTCGCTGCAGCCAACACACTTACAGAGAGCGAGAAGAAGGCCTTTGCAACCTGGGCTAAGGAGAATACGAAGCCATCCCAGGCTGTTGTGAAGCCCACTAATGCTACAACTACAACCACTACTTCTTCAGGAAAACGGTGCAAACCGAAGCCCAAGTGCGGTAGCGGTAGCGGCAGCAACACAGTGACTGCCCCACCCCCTGCACCTTCTACAGCAACTCAATGCAAAGGACCCATTGATATGGGTGATTACATCCGCAAGGATAGTATCCCCTGCTGGGCCTGCACACTCTAGTGATATTAACAGCACCAAAATCCCTACATCCTCAATAAGAATGTCTTCAATACAATGGATTTTTCTAATTCTTTGTATTGCAGTTGGTTTGCTATATCTGATGGGAGTAAGGGCAAGAAGGGACGAGGAGGGATATGTTGGACCCGTGGAACCTGTGCAAGGTGTGCTACCCAAGGCCAAACAGGGATCCATGATTCCCCGCGACTCCGCCTCGGCGACCACGAGTAATCCGCAACTTGCCAAGCCCGATTACCGCGATTGGGCCACTGCTCGTGATTCATTCCTGTACTTTTTGGAAGTATATAAACCCGATACTGCCATTGTTAGCGGGAAACAGGCGGATATTACAGCCATGTTGATGGATGCCCCTAAGTTCGTTGCCGATATTGAAAAGTTCATTTTGAATCCAGAGGCAGTGCCATCACGGGATATTCTGGACCGCGGAGCCGAGGCCCAAGAGCTGGCGAATGCTATGCGTCGTGTAGGTCCCGCGGATCCGTGGAGTGTAGGATGGGAGCGTCCTGGCAATGTATCGGGATGCGATGATAATTTAATGGGCTCATAAGGCCTAAGCGTTTGTAGAATACCCGGAAAAGAAGGGGAGAATAGTAGAATGGATCCATCGGATCGGAGCACAATGTTACGATCCAATGAAAAGAGGAAACTCATTGATGAGTTGAATCGTGTGGCTCTTACCGTTCAAAACTCACGGAGAGTGGAAACACCGTCCATTATGGGATTCCTACAGGGAATCTACGATAGGTATGTTGGGAATGTGGGAGTGCCGAGGATAATGGGAGGAGTGGAAGGATTTCAAGCAACGCAATTGTCCACTGCACAAGAATTAGCTAAAGCCCAAATTAAACAATTTTATGATTTATGGATATCACTCTCATCTGACTACAAATTAAGCGATTTTTCTAACATTGTTACTAATTTCAAATATTCGGCATATACATCAGAAACAAATACACCTGATTATATTACTTCAAACTTTTCATATTTAAAGCCTGTAATTGGCGAGTTGTATTGGTATTCAAGTGGTGGTAAAAGTTCAGCTGTTTGCATGGGCACACGAACATATAGCTATACTTGGACTATGACAATAACTTTTATTGGATTTAATAAAACTATAAATCAAAATTCCTCAGGCAGTGGTATTGCAAATTCATATGGATATTGTAATGGTTCATATTTAGGAATTCCAAGTGGCATAACATATACTTTTACAGATTATATTGATATTCAAAGAGTAACATATACCGGTTCATGGACTGATGGTCAAAATTCTGGAACTTTTTCAGGATTTATAAATGAAAAGTCAAGTCCAGCATCATATATTATTTTGCCCGATGTTGAAAATGCATATTATAATTTTTACATGCTCACATTATATGATATTTACAATAAACTCATTGATATTCATGGAATGTATGTACTAGTTCCTTTGGGTGGAAGTTTTTCAAAATTCACAACAGAAAGAACATCTATAATAAACACATCTTTAACTCATAGAATTAATAAAACATCCTATTCATGCATAAGTAATTTGAATGCTTTACAGTCAAATATTATTACACAAACATTATCAATAATAGATAAATTTATTCAAATGTGGGCACTCATATCTAACAAATCAAAATATGCGGTAATTCAGACTTATAATCCAATGACTGATAATAACAATGTAACAAATTCTTCATCTCCAACTGTTAATTTATTACCATCTTCATCTAAATTAACTATAATTCAAATTTCATCAATATTTACAAAATACAAAGATGCCATAACCACAATTACTCCAGATATAGCCCCAAGTATATACACAAATTATGTATCCGAATTCATCACAAACACCTACACACCTGCTCGGCGTTACATCCAAGATTCCGATCTGTCTGCAACTACTGTAACAAGCCGTGCAAATGCCCGTGGGTTCATGAAATCCGATGGAACTATGACAGATGCCTTTAGTTCCAAGACCATAACAGATCTCATAACTATTCAAACTTATTGTTTGGAAGGAATCCGAAATACTGTGGATGCACTTATTATAAAGTATTATGCGCGTACAGGCACCACACGACCAGCTGCAGACACCATTGATTCCAACACAACTCTGGAGTCCCTCAAGACTCTGCGTGATAAATATATGCCCTTATGGGCCGCAATTCTAACAAGTCTGCGCACAGTCCCTACAGCCATTGACACCTATGTGACTGCCCGCACAGATTCCAGAATTCCCACAACAGATCCAAATTATATTCAAGATAATTTGCCCGCTGGTTCAACTTATACAATTACTCCTCGTGCACCGTATGTTAATATTGATAAATCTATTTTAACAACCACAAGACTAGCCTCAGACGCCTCAGGAAATGTATCCTTTGGATATTATGTAAATGGACATACATCCTTTTTATCTGGTATAACTGCTACTCGTGCGACAACAATGACTGTAACTGATACACTCGGAAATACTGTAACCATTCAGGGAAAAACAAACACTTCATCTGGAATAACTGATACAGCAGATCCAGCCCTTCCCTTTCGTACATCTTCTTCTCTCAGCTTACCATTTGGCACAACTTATCAAATATACTTGACATTTTCTGCACCTGTAAATATTTCCAGAATTACCGCAACCTTAACAGGATCTGGAGCCATTAATGCATTTATTGAAGGATCAAATACACCGCCATCAAATCCTTTTACTACATCTTTACCAAATTCAATATTAGATATTAGAAATAGATCCGTTTCACAAGGACTTTCCAATATACTTACAAGTGATTCAGGTGCATATAGATATTTTACAGTGTTTTTTGCACAATTAACTGATGGTCAAACTGCAAGCATTTCAGGCCTTGCCTTCCAATCCCCTACCTTCCAATTCTCAGCGGCTACCGAAGTTGCTATTGTGGATGATACACTCCTTCCCTATACCACAAAACTCAATGCGATCCTAGCCAGTTTCCGCCAACAGGCACAAACCGCACTCACCAACTTTACAGATCGGTATTCTGCACTACAGTCCACATTCCCAACAGATTACTCCACAAATCCTGATTATGCTATGACGCGTGAAGCATATGCCGCCTACCCTACTGATCAGACAACCACGATCCCTGGCCTCAAGGTGATTTCTGATATCAATGCTAAGAAGAAGTATTATGAGGATGCGCTAGCAAGTCTGAACCTTGCAGGAAAGCGCACGGCTCTGCGCAAGGCCATTCTAGATTTCAACGCCACCGTAGCTGCCGTAACTCCTGCAAATATTCCAGGTGTAATCCTGCCGGATCTCAGTGGTGCCAAGGCCGATGCCGCGGCACTCTTGGACTCTACAGGGGCCGCCACGGCCACTTTTCAAGGGTACGATGGTGCTACTCTGGATTCCAAACGCACAGGCACCTTTGAAAAAGGCACAAAAGCCCTTGTGAATGCTCTAATTGCAGCCTACAAAACCTATCGTGATGCCAACTATCTGAAATTCAAGGACATGTATACAGATACAGGCGATCTATCCCTTTCCAATGAGACCATCGCCGCCTTGGACTTGTCCACATCAGCCAATGTTGTTACAGTGCGCGATCAATTTATCACGGCCACCACCGGTTACTGGCCGCTCTTGAAAGC
>JACCDZ011532554.1_pt1 | contig 46530 bp, 94 predicted proteins | sample 7449551 | NCBI WGS metagenome assembly JACCDZ01 (sample SAMN15323452, study PRJNA562643) | freshwater metagenome | isolation source: river surface water | place: USA:Blue River Watershed | collected 2017-08-18
ATTAAGAACAAACCCACTAACCATTAATACTGCATACAAGCTCTTAGGAGCGACCCTTCGAACCTATACACTACCCTTTCTTATACCTGTTGACAAGTTGGTTTTGTGTTGAGGTCAGCACCACCTGTTACTCTCTGTCTGCCTGTCTTACCCTCACGGGAACATAAACAGACATTCTTTCCAACACACTTGCTTTACAGTTACAACCACCGGTCTTATCAGTGATCGCACCCTCGCGGGTGTAAGCAGGCTTGCCTAAACGAACCATTGCTGGCGGACTTATGTAGGCATACATCCTTTGGCTGTGTCACCACAGTTATTCTTCGTAAGCGGCGAACCGCCTACAGGACATTAAGCTGCCCTTGAAATCTTTATATAGAGGCACACTACGCAAGGAGTTGAACCTTGCTCAACTTCCGCTCCATACGGGGCGGGGCTGTCTCCGTTACATCGGCCTGTCGACTTAGGCCTTGGTGCGCTTTTATATAAAGACTTTCGTCTCTACACTAACTTTTTAAAGAACAATTAGTTAATTACTAACTAAGCATCTATTGTAGCAAACATCTTTTATTGTGTCAACTACTTTTGGTAATCTTCATACAACTGACAACTCATTTGTGCCACCATCGTTATTGGCACCATTCACCTGGATTAACAAAGCCCGGGCAGGACTCGGTAAGTCACTTGGGATACTGGTCCAGCATGTGCGCCGCCTTGCACCCGGATCTTCCGATCCGTCGGGCATCGAACCCGCTACCTTCTACTATATCAGTCCTTCGAAGAAACCTTTATAGCGTGATTTTCTCTTGCTGACAACGAATTGCCATGTGTATGAAGATTACTTTTTAAAGAGCACAGTTAATTTCTTAACATGTATCTATTGTAGTAGATTTCTTAATTTGTGTCAAATAAATTCTGGCGCCCCGTGATGGAATCGAACCACCATCTCCTCGTTCGTAGCAAGGTATCCTATCCATTGAAAGAACAGGGCATTAATATGGTCTGGGTGGTAGGATTCGAACCTACGACCTCCGACTTCCAAGGCCGGCCGTCTGACCTGACTGACAATACACCCAGATAAAAATTGGCAGAGGTATCAGGGCTCGAACCTGAACTGACAGAGTCAAAGTCTGTGGTGCTACCATTACACTATACCCCAACAATATTCAAGCACACTATTTTTCACCCCATCAGTAGAGTGACCCATCAGTAGGCATAATGTGCTAGAATATTGGCTCCGCAACTTGGGATCGAACCAAGCTCATTCCTGATTAACAGTCAGGCGCATACACCATGCTTGCTCTTGCGGAATAAAAAGGCCCCGGCGGAAGGATTCGAACCTCCACTGGTTGCTAGCTGGCCGTGCTACCTTTACACTACAACCGGGATTGAATTGGTAGCCATGGACAGTTTCGAAATGTCGACCTATCGCTTATCGAGCGATTGCTCTTCCTCTGAGCTACACGGCTAAATTTGGCGACTCGTGGGAGAATCGAACTCCCGTCTACGGATAGACAATCCGCGATAATAACCACTATATGAACGAGCCGTTATTGGCGTCCACCGTCGGTATCACACCGCACTCCAAGTCAGCTGGTAAGACTAACCTACAGATCTCCTGTTGAGTGGACTGACTTGCATGCCCGTATCAGCCACCACAGCGTCAACTACTAATGCAAGCACTAACTTGGTGGGGCATCTAGGATTCGAACCTAGTTCTCTCTGCTTAAGAGGCAGGACTTCACCATCAAAGTTTATCCCCCGAATTTGGTGGAGGCCGAGGAAATCGAATCCTACTAGACAGCTTCCTTGCAAGGGAAACCCGCAGCCCACTGCTGCCCCCATTAAATTATTTGGCACTCGATACGGGAGTCGAACCCGTCTTTCCAGATTGAAAGTCTAGCGTCCTAACCGATAGACGAACCGAGTAAATGTTGGTGCCAAAGACTGGGATCGAACCAGTGACACACGGATTTTCAATCCGCTGCTCTACCATCTGAGCTACATTGGCATTATTTGGTGGAGTATCCTGGGATCGAACCAGGCGTGCCATAAAGACGGCGGATTTACAGTCCACTGCATCACCATTGATGCTTCTACTCCGAAATATTGGTAGGAGCACAGGGATTCGAACCCTGGACCAACGGATTAAAAGTCCGCTGCGCTACCGCTGCGCCATACTCCCTTAATTTCTTAACAATGTCTATTGTATAAGAATTTTTATTTTGTGTCAATTTGGTGCTGCTAACTGGATTCGAACCAGTGACCTCTTCCTTACCAAGGAAGCGCTCTACCACTAGAGCTATAGCAGCCTTACTTGGGCTCTGCTACTTTTTGCAGTGATTCCTTTTTGACTAAGACCTCACGCTGGGTTCCTAGTCGGAAAACTCTCATGTATTCAACGCCATCGATCATATGTATATCCTTGGCGTTCTTACAATAAAACTTTTCCCTGTTTCGAATGTTTTCAAAGTATAGAGTTTTCATACGATCTCCTTAGTGGTCTCGCCACCAGGAATCGAACCTGGATTTGTTCTTTAGGAGAGAACCGTTCTATCCATTGAACTACAGCGAGTGTTAAATTAGGCCTTTAAATTTATAAAGGTCTTCTAATGTTCTGTCTAGTGCTGTTGCAACAACTAATCTAAATCCAGGTTTGCTAATGTTTACACAATGAGCACAATCTGTTCTTAGAAATGCCGAGCAATGATCTTTATATAGTCCTTGTTTTTGAAAAGACGGCGTGCCGCACTTTTCCCACAGGTCATCTGCACTATCGCCTAGTATGGCCAAGTGCTGAGTATTTGTTATTACTTTTCCGTTTTTATCAATGCCTTCGTGTGTCTTAGATCCTACTAAAGGATGTCCTTGAACAATATCTTCCCACCAGAACATAGTGTCGTCTGGGTTATATTCTATTACAACATTAAAACGTGTTAGAACAGGTAACCTTTTAGTTTGACTTTCGTCCGCCCATTTATAACCGTCAATGTGTGGGAATCCGATTTGGCTAACTCGATTATTATTAAACATGAACACATCAGGACCTGCAATATCTGTTCCCAGATAGTCGCGAGCAATTCCCCAGCCTCCGAGATAATCTCTAAGTTCTTCTAAGGCCAGTGTTCCTTCCCATGAAATTTTCTTGTTGAACAGTTTATTTTCAGACAGACTTGTTGGGTATTTGTCATATATGACAACCTGATCCTTACCTTTGTACGGATAGACATAAGTTTCTCTAATCCACTCAAGAGCCTGATCAGAAAACTTAAAATCTGAATGATGATAGCAATAATTCAATTCCATGGCAGTAATTTACAAAGTCCTGCGTATAACTAAATATCATTATGGAATTAGTATACAAACTTAAAGGACTTGATTATTTATTTGATAAAATCAAACCTTCTTTTTTTACAGGTCCTATTCCTGCTACTACAGCAAATAGATATTTCACTGAAGAAGTCAAATACTTCTTCGACGCTGAATTTTTTGATATTCAAGGGCATCGTTGGACCAGTTGTGCATATCTTAGAAAAACAAGCGGAAATGTTGGTACCATACATTCCGACGTAGCCAACGACGAAAGTCTGTGCCATGCCATAAACATTATATGGTCAGGGCATACTTTTATGGAATTCTGGGATATCAATAAGCCAGAAAATCAACCAAGTTCAGTTAACAAGGGGCAAAGAAATATCAGAGTTTATGACCACATAACATGGCCTGCTGATTATTCTTACCATATGGACCGAGGCATTTATCTTGTTAATGCGTCCGGCCCTCACAGGGCTACCTGTCAGGGTGATCGACATCTTTTTAGTATACGGGCACCTGGCCACTTCCACTTAAAGTGGGAACAAATACTAGAAGATTTCCATAGCCTAATTGTTTAATTGGTGCCCCCAGCGGGACTCGAACCCGCAAAATTCTGATTTTGAGTCAGACACGTATACCAATTCCATCACAGGGGCCTGGCCGGTCCGGCAGGATTCGAACCCACGACTTCCTGTTTCGAAGACAGGCACTCTGTCCAACTGAGTTACGGACCGATAAATAAAACGATATGAAAATTACCAACATTCATCCTGCGTGGGGCAGCATAATAGAACTTGATAATCCTTTAGATTTTTTTAAACAAGATAAGAGTCATTGGAAAAATTTAATCTACAGTAGAAAATTACTGGTATTTAAACGAATGACTTTTGACCTTATCGATTATATGAAGTTCGGTCATTATTTTGGAAATCCATGGACTGCCGCCGAATACAAATATAGTTATGAAGCGTCTGTTACTGCTAAAGATGTCGACGGCACAGAATATGTTGCCAGCGAATTTAGCAATAAGATAACTAACATCAATAAAATTCCCAACACAGAAATGGCATGGCATGCCGACATACCAAATCGCTTTGTCAGACCGTTTCCTCACAGAAGTCTTTGGATTGTTAAAAATCCAAATCCTGAAGTTAGCGGTAAGACCAAATGGTTAAACATTAATTTAAACGAATGTGAGAAATACCTCACCGATGAGCTCAAGGCACTATTACCAAGAGTAACAGTCCAACAACAAAGTTGGTACACGCCTGGCACAGACTTACAAATACATAAATTTATTAAGATTCATCCAGTAACTGGAGAACGTAGTTTACGCTTAAATTATTACAACAATCCAGCTAAAGGTAGAACCGGTGCATGGATTAAAAATGTTTACATAGACGGACAAGAGCAACCAGATTGCAATTTAATTCAACAATACATTGATTGCTTACTCCAGCACGAAGAACTATTTTACTGTCATCAGTGGGATGATATGGATCTTATTATCTATGATAACTACCCTTTCTTACATAACAGAACGGCATTAGTTCTAGGAGAAAATGCCGCAGACGATGAAAGAAAGTTCTATAGAACTAACATAGATCACGAAGTTTAAAATATTTGATTTCCGCCATCGGTTTCTATGTCAACAATAAGATGAATTCTATTTTCGTCACTGTTGTTGTCTAATTGATGCGGCAATCTATTATTAAGCCTGCTGAGATAGCCCAGCGGCATATGTTCATTGTCAGTGTCTGGGCCACCGTTAAAGACTACGTTTGTATTGGTCTTAATGGGCACATGAAATCTACTATACATTTCAAAGTAATCTTTTGGATCTATGTGCAATGGTACACAGCCGCGTGGCTCTAAGTTAACAATCATTATCCTGCCTAAGGTCTTGCCGTTGACTGCTTTAAATATCCAATCGGACAATTTTCTTACAGCATTAAACTGACCCGACCATGTCAAATTATCTTCGCATTCGCAGACCATTGACATTTCATTTACACTTTTTTTACCAGACGTTAATTTAGACGCTGCAACCCTAAGATGTATAGAAGAACTTGTCGCAAATTCCGGACGCTTTCTTCTGATACTATCATCTATTTGCGACCAGTCTATATTTTGAATTTCCTCTAGTGCAGAGTTAAAAAGTATGTCAGGCACTTGTTCTATAATTTTTACTAGCATATGCTAATATTTATTTAGACATTCTTTGGCGGAAGCGGTGAGATTCGAACTCACGGACCATTTCTGGCCGACAGTTTTCAAGACTGTTGCAATAAACCGGGCTCTGCCACACTTCCGAGATTAGACCATCAGATCTACATTGTTACCTTTCGAGGCTTGTTGTATTTGCCCTTGATTGGTATAGACCTGATAAAAATGATATTGAACGACAGTTACATCATTACTGTTTTTGTAATCGTAGGTTTTGGTTTCTCGCACCATGCGAAGATCCCTGTACCATCCATACTCAGTAACTGATCTAACTTCCATATATGTTGGAGCGGGTAACCGGGTTCGAACCGGTGACATCTTCCTTGGCAAGGAAGTGCTCTACCAACTGAGCTACACCCGCATACACTTATTTATGGCATCCCGCCAGGGACTTGAACCCCGACCAACGGTTTTGGAGACCGACATGCTGCCATTACACCAGCGAGATACAATCTATAATATTTATATGAACTATTTTTAAATTTTAAAATAGTCATTTTTTCTAGTGCTAAAGTATGAATAAATATTCATATGTATTGCTATCACATAAACCTAGACATAAAGCCACTAAAATTTAACTTAGAGTTTCCAGATGTTCCTCCAGCAGGAAAGCCCATAAGTTATGCAGAAACATTCAGTCTAGATTCTATCAATCCCGAACTAGTAAATTTTTTAGACCAGCGAAACATAACAGTTGGCTGGGTAGAAATATTTCACAAATATCCCGGTATGTCTACTTGGGAACAAATACATGTCGACGAGCACAAAGGAGACTTTGTTAAACTCAATTGGATATGGGGCGGCAATGATAGTTACATGTGTTGGTTCAAAGAAAAAAACAATCTGAACAAAACCGTAAACTATAACGAAATTGCCGGAGCATACATAGGCTACAACATAAATGAAGTAGACTTGGTCCACCGAGAATTTCTACAAGGGCCTTGTGTGATCCAAGCAGGCGTTCCCCATAATATCATCATGGGCAAAGAACACAGACATTGTCTTAGTATGGTTCTATTGGACAAAACTGCGCCCGAAAGAAGAAGACTGGACATGCAGTCGTCTATCTCTGCTCTGAACGACATTATTCGACGATAAACAATTGGTGCCGCCACGTGGGCTCGAACCACGGACCCCCGCCTTATCAAGACGGTGCTCTAACCAACTGAGCTATGGAGGCAATTATTCTAACAAAACTACAGGATCTACAGTAAATCCCACAGTCAATGTAATTCTCGGCAAAGGATTCCCCGTAGGAACCTCAACTTTGTGCGGTTCATCAACTCTCATTAAGACTGGTTTCTTTATTTCTACAGAAGCTACCTGAATACATTCTTCTGTATTTACAACCTTTAAGTTTGATATAGAGTTATTTTTGTTAGTAACTTTAACCAGCTTTGCATTTGTATAAAAACTAGTAGACGAACCACTGCAATTTAATATAGGAAAATTGATCCTAGCTCGATGATGATACGTGTCTGCATGCATGCTAGAGTTTTCCGGATTGTGTACCACAAACAATGCAACCATATCAGGAATTAGACCTAATGGTTTGGCCGCATCAAATAACTCCGGCACATGTTTAATAAACTCTTCAAAATTTAACGAATGCCAGATATAACTCGACGGTTCTGTTAAAATTTTTGTCTGTTCTTTAATATATCGAAGAGTCTTCTCTTGCACTAAGTCTGCATAAGGAAGATCTAATTCTTTGTAATATATCATATTATTATATTTGGAGCACAGGGTGAGATTTGAACTCACGGTTTTACGGATTTGCAATCCGTTGCATTGGGCCGCTCTGCCACCTGTGCATCATTGTATTTTTAACTTACTGCCGACGATGAATTGTCGTAGCCGTTGCATAGCTTCTTCAACTTGTTTAGCTGTTGCTGAATCTGTTTTTGCCACTACAAACAATCCAATGTTCTGCAATTCAGTTCGTAATTCTTCTTTACTAAATGCTGCTTCTAGATCTCTTGCGATTTTTCTTCTAAGATCCGCATCTAGTTGTTTGCTGACAACAATGCTGAGATAACTTTGAAAAGGAAAGTTTTCTCCGTAAGTGTCGCGCCATGTAGGAATGTTTAGTCCTAGGTTATGGCTGGACAATATTACTGTCAGTCTTTCGTCATTGATAAAAGGCTTGATAGTAGGATAGTTGGCAAACATACAATCTAAGTTTCCACCTAACATATCCATAACGCCAGTGGCGCCACCTTGTGCATAAGGCACCACAACATGGCTACCTTTGAGTTTTGTTAGTAGTGCTTCTGTAGCGATATGTTCACTGCTGCCATAACCTGCTACGCCAAAGTTAAAACTACGACCTTCCAGATCCTTAATCTTGGAGATGTTTAACGAACGACGACAGGCCAATACATTGGGCATGGTTCCTGCTGTTCCTAGAATTTCTAAATCTGCAACGGTGTAGCCAGCTTCTACATCAGACAGCATATTGGTCACATAGATTTGACCCATAGTTGCTAGAACCATGGCATCATTCTTTAGAACGTGACGAACTGCTGTTCTGCCTCCTGCGCCAGGTCTGTTTACAACTACATAACTGGAGGGCAGATGTTTAGCTATTGCTCTGGTTGCTCTATCGCTAGGGCCGCCAGGTGCATGATGCACAGTGAATTCTGTTGCTTGAACGCTTAAGGCCAAGCACCATACAACGATCGCACAAATTAAGTTTTTCATGCTGCTATTTAATTAACGCACTCTATTGAATGCGTGTATTAAAGCATACTTGGGTAGGATTTGAACCTACTAGGGTCATGACTCCCTATATTCCATACTGATGGCGACTCAGCAACAAATATGCTTTAATACGCTACCATTTATACTCTGTTGTTATCGCCAACATTTCATCCGGTAGGCCGCCCGTTTGCTAGATGTTTTAAGTGCCTAGCGAGGTCCTCGTTACCTCATTTCACACTTCGCGGTCATCGGCTTTCTACCAATAGTGCCTCTCGCTTTTTTAAAGCCTCATGATATGCTCTAGCTCTATCGATCTTAGCTTGGATCAGCTTGTGCAGATCCTGCTTGTTCAATGTATGCTTTTGCATAAATTCAGCTTGACGTTGCTTATTATAACCTAAATTCATTGTTCCTTTATGGCAAACAAAAAACCCCAGGTCTTTCGATCCTGGGGTCCTTTGGATGGGTGTGTAGTAATGTTAACTTACACGATCCTCCATGGACCCCGGGCAAATCTCTGGTTGGCGATCATTAGAGCCCAGAGCACACCAATAGGTAGGCATTGCCACCTGTTTGGCTTGTGAACTAAACTGTCTAAAATGATTCGCAATCGTTTGCATCTTTTGTTTCCTAAAAAATTTATACGTCAACTTTGTTAACGCATGCCTCTATTATACATCTATTTATCTCTTGTGTCAAATACTTTTGGCAAATAACACAAAAATTTTAATTCTGGTGCTGGATGTCGGATTCGAACTGACGACCTTTCGCTTACAAGGCGAGTGCTCTACCAACTGAGCTAATCCAGCAAAAAATTTATTGTAAGATTATTTAGTCTTTGTGTCAATAATCTTATCAGTAATTTGGCCTGCCCGGAGGGACTCGAACCCCCTACCCACAGCTTAGAAGGCTGTTGCTCTATCCAGATGAGCTACGGGCAGATGTATCTATTATAGTTATCTATTCGACATAATTATCTAACTGCCTTGGCCCTTGCTTCGATGACATCTTCCATATTCCCTTTGACTACTACGTTAGTATAGCTGTCAACAAAACCGCTGGCATGGTCAGTTACACGATTGTCGGGTTCATGATAGGTGCGGATACGTTCCTCACCTGCCAGGCCGCGCTCTTTATCTTTGTGGAAATGCTGTTCTACTCGGGACTTGCAGACAATAAAAGCATTACGCTTATTGTCTTCTCGACTGCGACTGCTAGTTCCATTGGCAGAGATTCCTGTTGGCTCATGGATACAACGGCAACAATTTTGGTGCTTGTTGCGATGTTGGCCTCCTTTGCCGGTGCCGCTAAACCATTCAAATCTAAATTGTTCTAGAGTAATTTCCATAGCGGACAAGTAAAAATGGTGCTCGAGGCCGGACTCGAACCGGCACGCACAAGGCGGGAGATTTTAAGTCTCCTGTGGCTACCAATTACACCACTCGAGCATTCTGGTGCCTCCAGAGGGACTCGAACCCCCAACCAACGGATTATGAGTCCGCTGCTCTAACCAATTGAGCTATAGAGGCAGTTAATTATTTAACAGTTCTTATTGTAGTGTATATATGAATTTATGTCAAATTTTTTCTAGCAGAGTTTTGCCAGATTATTTAGAAGTATCCATGTTGACTTCATACCAGCGTTTTGTTTTTCCAGGACCTGATAGGAAAAACTGTATGAGTTCACTCCATTCGACAAAAGCCATTTTTTCTTTTCTTATACTACGAGACTGCTTATACAGCCAGTCTATGTTTTCATAGCCGCTGAACTTGGGGAAGTATATTAGGTCATCTGCCCAGTGTTTTGAATACAGCATGGGCTTAATATAGTATTCGTAACGAAGAACGTCGTGTAGCTTTGAACCGTATTGCATGAGTCCGTTACCGTCGTAATAGACCCAGCTTTTTAAGAAGTGATGAAATAGTTCATCGTTGATGCTGCTTAAAAAGTATTCGCTACTGTCGCCAAACATAACAATAGGTGCAGAACGATCAACGTGGCAGAGTGCTCTATAACGTGCAATTTCGGGATCATAGTAGCCATGAAACACAAAATGCTTTTCTTTCTGTCTGTTGGTCATGATCCATGGATCGTGTAGAACTTGAATCACAGCATGATCTTGCGGCAACTGACTTACAAACTTATACTGTAGGCAATGATTGGCATGTGCATCTAATTCAACAGTTAGTGCTAACAGCTCTTCTTTAATTTCGTTGGGGTTGATGTCTATAACTTCAGCAGCAAAGCCATACTTCTTTTCCAAGACTTTTAAGTTTTCATATTCGTTTTCATTGAATCCGCCCATACGAAGGAAGAAGCATTCAATGGGAATGCCTTGGCTTTTAAAACTATGCAGTGCAATCTGGCTGTCCAGGCCGCTGCTCAGACATAGTGCGATTTTAGAGTTTTCAGTATAGATTTCTCTAGCACGGCGATCAGATTCTTCTCTTAGTGTTCCTGGTCGACGATTACACGATGTGTGCTCGATGTAAAATTTACCGTTGTCGATTCCAAAGTTCATTGAATTTCCTGTTTTCTAAAAAGATAAGAATCTCCGTCTTTATAGATAAAATCAAAAGTATCTTTATATCGTAGCAGAGCTGGCAAGCTGGGAAACTTTGTTTTATACTTGAAGTAGTCTGCATCACCGTTAACTTGATAGATATACTTCTTCATTACCGATTTATAGTCAGACCAACTGGACCCTTCGAAATAGTGACCTTCTGTTAGGCTCCATTCCTGGAATTCTTGCGTGTTAAAGAAATGACCTAGATTTTTAATCAATTGATTTCCTACTTGCTCATTGACCGCATGACTTACAATGCGGAAATTCACTGCTTGCCATTTGAAATTAAAATTCAAATACCAAAAGAGATCGTGCGAAGTCATTAGATTAACTGGACTACCGGCTACTGTTTCCTCAATGAAATCGTAGAGCATGGGCTTTTCTTCTGTGGATAAATTTCTAGACAGCCAAGACATGCCTCTGTTTTTCCATGACTCATGTATAACAGAAAAATCATTATAATAGTCCACACAGGTTTTCATTGTGAGACTGCCCACCAGATTGTCTGCCATCTCTCCTGTGATAATTACTTCATTTTCTTTGGGATTTTTTAAAATAACATCCGACTGAACTGTTACGCTAAGATACTTCTTTAAGAAGCGTTCAAAGAATACAGGATTTTCTTTAATGCTGTCGGCATTAAGTCCGATCTGTAATCTATTTTCTTCTAACAGACGATCCATGATGCCCAGATCAATCATCAAGCAGGCAATATAAGTGCTGTCAATGCCGCCGCTCCATAACAGTTTTACTTGAAGGTCATGATCAGTTAGTTCGCGTATTCTTGCACAGGCAATTTCATGGAAATCTTTTTTAGAGAATTTTTCTGGCATGGGAAATAGATTTAGGTAATCATATTTGGGCCAGACTCTTTTAGTCCTGTCTAAGACAGAAATCAAGGGATTGATAACTTTCTGAAACGGCTGCTTGTTTTTGATGGCAATAGGATGGTAGTAAACTAAATTCATAGTAATATATTTGTAAAGAAAAGTCTTTCAATTTCTGTCTTGGCAGCAGCAAAATCTTCTTTATTTTTTGCAGATAGAATAATTTTTATTGCAGCGTCTCTTATATTGTATATGTCCTGCAGGAGTCTGATTTTATTTTCAAAATTTATCTTGCTTTCTGGTAAAAATTCTGACTCGACTAATCCACGTGCGCCTAGATAGTTAAAGAAATCTAAGATGTTTGAATTAGCATCCGACAGCCCTTGATTTTCTATGTTTAGTCTCAATCTAATATGCAGGTCAGTGAACATGGCAATCCTGGCATTGATCAGCAGTGCTTCCATCCTGACTTCCATTGGAGCAAGATTGTTTGTTATTTCAACTTTTACCCAGCTGTTTGATTTAATTTGGTAAGGCATTCGTGGATTATCTTCGATATCGTAGGTTCTTAGATTTAGCCAGGGCTTGTCTTTCATTGACCATATAAGAACATCTTTGATGTCACTTGAGCCCAGCACCCAATTATCGGGTGTGACAATAATAGTTTTGAGATTCATTATAAAAATTCTATGTCGCTGTCCAGGATATTTGGATCGTCTGCATTGGTACAAAGATCCTTGCGTATATACATGCTGATATTTATATCGTAAGGAAATGTTTTATTACCAGTTAATTCCATGGTGCTCAGCCATTTGGGCAATTCGCCGGCGGGGACCTGTGCATATACATAATGATGATATCTTTTTCTGAGCCCGGAGAATAATTTTTGCCAAGCATGAAATTTTTCTGCCTTGCTGGAAACAAACCATTGGAAATAACCCTGTTGTTCCTGATGAGCTACTGCATGGTTTAGTAAATTTAATATTATCCTGAGTCCAACCATTGGAGAACAATCGCTGGCAGTTACTATGAAACTCAACAGCCACGCGGGACGTTCTTCTATGCATCGAATTCCAATGATACCCTGCAATCGGTCTTTTTCATCAAAACAACCAAATGACAAGAATCTAGCACTGCCTGCTATATTGTCAGGCAGAACAAAGTGTCTGAATACTTGCTTAGATTCAACATCCTGGAAGATTATTGAACTGGTGTTGGTAACATCAAACTTTTTATTCGCCATATCCTCGATAATAGACAAATCATCGAAGTTTAATTTTCTTATACGAAACTGCATCTATAACTTTCGCCGGTCAAACTTTTTAATAATTTATCATACGGTATCGTAATATATCTCTTCTTAAAGCCAGTTTTTTGTGTGATTCTGCGATTCATTAATCTGGAGAATTCTGGCAGGGCGTCGCTATAGGTATATCTCAATGACAGTCTTTCTGGTAAGTCCCAGCCAGCTTCTTCGAATATTTGTTTCAGACTGGTATTTGTAGTGAGTTTGTGTGGTATACCATCTGACACTATATTTTTAACTGTGGGTAGATTAAAAAACTGATAGATTATATCAGCAGAGCCCGTGAAAAAAGATTTGATTATTTTGTGTTTATTAGCGTAATTAAATCTATGCCAATAAAAATCGCTGCCTTCATCGACAACGAATCTCCACCCAGGTTCTATGTTTCGCTTGATTGTAATATGATCTGCTATAAAAATATTATTTCCATTTAATTCTGAAAATCTGGCCATCAATGCGTCTGAAAAATTATAGGTTTGATATTTTTTGGCTATGTCAATATAAGAGTCTAGGATTTCATCTTTCAGCGGAGCATTAATAATTTCAACGTCACTGCCCGCATATTTGGCCAGGGACTGTGCTGCTTCCATGTCAAGTTGATTTATTTCCCTGGGCAATTGAATAATTTTTACTGGAGGTTTATAGCCCGCTTCAACGAAACTCATATAACTTATATGACTCCAAATTCCTCCTGACAGAGAAAATTCTATGCCAGGAAAATAATGTATGATAGCACGGGCCCTGTCGACACAAGCGTCCTTAAAGGTGGTGTTAACGTTTGCGTTTCCTGGAAAAATTAAATTTAATATATCCAGGGGCGAAGTTCTAGTGGGATTGTTGTTGGTGCCGTAACCGTAGTCTATCATTTCTGCCAGGTATTAAAAATATTCATTCTATAGAATTCTCTGGTCTTAGTCTGTTGACTACTGTTGAGAGCAGTTCTAGAATGTATCATATGCACGTTATTCCAAATTGCAAAGGTTTCTTCTTCCCATACTAGATCAAATATATTTTCGTCTTGTATAGTTTTTTCATGCAGGTAGCTGACATAATCTGCATTATAAGGAACATCATCTCTGTGGGCACCGATGATCCATCCGTGTATTTTAAAGCCGTGCCAATAGTGACTGTATTTCTTTCCGCTGTTACTAAAGCTGGTAAATTGTAGATATTTTTCACCATCATAAGGACTTTCGGCAACAACCGGCAACAGTGTCAAGTGTGTGCCGGGCTCGTACCAACTTTGATATAGTAGCTTCCAGTGTTCAGCTTCGGCTTGTTCTTCAGGTGACATGTTGCGATATCCCCAGGCACGGTCAGCAAAACGAGTTATACCGAATCTATTGTCTGGTATGCTGATAGCATAGAAACTACGCAATGGTGCTTTATGACTTGGCCACAATGGTATATCCACGTGCCAGCTCATGTCCGCATCTCCAATGGCCGCAGCAGTTTTTCCGTAATTACTGTAGTGAGCATAGACCCTGTCAGTGCCATCACCCAAGGGCATTCTGTCTTCTTTACCTACATTATAATCAGGCTCGGCCCAGCCTCCGGCGCCGAATCTATTAGAAAAATCCCAGAACTGTGGCTTTGTCAAGCCCTTCATGCCTTTTACAACCAGCAGCTTATCTTTGTAAACCCATTCGTCTAGCTGTTCCTTGGGTATGCTCATGGCCTCTTCGTAGCTGTCTACGTAGACAGTAATTCCGTAATGAAGGGGAGTCCCAGCATTGGATATCAAGCGTTCAGTATGCATTTCTTTCTGCGCTTTCTTCTTCCGATATTAATGTTCCTGGCTCATGGTTCATGTTCTCGTCATAACGACGTGGGAAAGTTCCATGGAAATCGTGGGGCATTAGATACTTATACATGTCAAAATCAACGAAGGTAAAGACTGCAACTGTAACATCATTATTGGCTTCGAATTCGGCAACACATCTGGTATTAACTCTATAGATATTTCCCACTGACATAATACCTGATCCATTGGGGAATTCGTGGCATTTAATTATAGTAGAACCACTTAGTGGAACGAAGATAGACTCCCCTACTCTGTTAAGATATCTATTAGTAGGAAAATCGTAACCGTCAATTTCTGCACCGGGCTTAACTAGAGTTTTTTCGTAGATGACTTTATCTTTTAATATTTCAAAATTCTGAGAAGATATGTAATTTAATAGAAAACCCATGCTGGCAGCTAACTCAGGACCCATATGGTGCCCAGCCATCAGTAGATTTTTTTGCCCCATGATGTTTCTTTTTCCGGGATTAAAATTAAATTGGCTGCTGTGTTGCAGTATATCTTCTATAAAATATTTTGGTAAAGTTCCGTAGTGTTCAACTAATCCTTTAAAATACATGTCTTTCTCCTGTTGCATCAACTAATATTACTTTGAGTATATCTGGGTGTGATTTGAATTTTTCGTAGAGTCTTTTTTCCATTACATCTAAATATATTGCACGTCTGGGCTCTGGACCAGAATTTACTAATCCATGCGTAAGTGCTGTATTAAGACGATAGATATTTCCATATTCAAAGAAATAAAATCTTCTGGTCAGCTTGTCCTTAGAGTAGTGCCAATTTAAAACATCGCTCTTTTTAGTAATAGGAATAATTATTCTTTTGGCAAATCTATGAAATAGCATTCTGTCAACGTGATCGACAACATTTGATTTTCCTGGCATATAGCTTAGACTCCAGCCAAACAATACTTCCTTAGGAAAAAAAGACATTGCATGATTGACAATTTCTGGTCCAACAATATCTTCTAATTGATGATTGTCTGGATTATAGTAACTGTCAATTCTACGCCAGTCACCGAACTTAAAATTGTAAGCACCTGTTTTTTCAAATGCAACGACACGATCTTCTATACCTTCTAGTATTTCTAAAGGTGCTGGGCCAATCTTTTTATATGGTAAATTGAAGTTCATATTATTTCTTAGCAAACTTGTGAAGGAAACGATCGTGTTTGTTATCTGATCCACGAGCTTTGCTGAACTGGTAACCTTCTCTGCTCAGCGGTGTCATGATGTCATTGAATCTTCTAAATTTCTCCTGGAGGCGTTGCTCAAATGTATCTATTAGAATGTTGTATCTTTCGGCATTTTCTTCATTTACTGCGCTGTGTATGATGGCATTGTTAATTCTATAGATTTTGCCCAGCTCTAGTTTGTATATTATTTTTTCCCCATTGATATAGCCGTAGTTGTAATTTTTATTGCTGTCTGATAAAGGTACCAGATATCTATTTGTTATTCGATGCTTAAATCTACCATCTGTATGTTCTTCTAAGACCTGTAAAGGTTTTAACATAGATAGACTGAAAGATGTAACAGGATCTAGGGAGTATTTTAGGGCCAGGTCGTCAACGACATTTTTCATTGCCAGATAAAGAGGGATAAATTTTTCATCGTCTGGCTGGGTCATGAAATCTAATCTTAACCAACTTTTTTCTTTTGTTCTGCTATCATAATCCTGATAGTTAAAATCGTCGTCGTTAAGTTTTTTAATTTCCTCATTAACTGCTTGCAATAATTCTGCAGAAGTTTCGCCTATTATTTCGTACGCCTTGGAAAAATTCATTAGATATACCTCACTGATGAAAGATATTTAGTGAAGTATTTCTAAGGTTTTTTATTCAAACTTGTTACCCAAGTGGCGCATCAATCCAATATGATCTTCGCATTTATGAGCTCTACAGGTTGCACGACTGGTTACATAGTCGCTTATTCTTCCAACTACGTTAACAGAGAAGTCTTCGACTGTTTTATTGTATTCATGCAGAAATGGCTTTACCAATTCTTTTTTATAGTGTCCTTGATAATAGACTATTTCCTGTGGTTGAATTGGTTTTAGTTTTCTGTTGGGATCTTGTTTAAACCAATCCATATACCTTTGTTCACGTGGCCTGCCATTGGGATCAGTACCTTCTGGAATTTCATAGCCCACTGCCATTCCAAATACAGGATAAGTTCTTTGAGGAAGTTTCAATACCTCTTTAAAACCACGAACGCTGCAATGCGCCAAACTGCCCATATACAATGTGGCCAAGCCGATGCTTTCTGCACACAGTGAAAAAGTCTGTGCTGCTATGGTAGCATCTGTCAAAGCTCTGAACCCATAATAACTCTGATCCAAATGACGACAATGATGATCGGGATCAAACAATCTACCTTCCCCGTCCCAGTTTAATTGTTGCAAAGCAGGTTGTTCCAGTTGAAAATTTCTGCGTGTATGGACAAGATTTAAAAGTCTTCTGTCTATTTGTTTGTCAGCAACTATTTCAACACCTGCTTGTATTTTATAGTTGTCCATGACCCAAATTAGGTATACACTACAGTCATCATAGACCTTGCTATTAAGATCGTCGCCTCGATTTAACACCGGGCCAGCAGCCTCTTTGAATCTTTGTTTTTCTTCTGGTGTAGATAGTGCTATCACACTCCAATCACCTGAGCCGCTACTGCTGGGAGAACACTGCGCCGCAGCTATTAAATACTTCATCTGCTCTTCGCTTATTTTTCTATTTGGATCAAAAGCTCTAATAGATCTGCGTCTAAACAAACCTTCAATGAAGTCGTTGGTTTGTATGTTCTCTGGTTGTTTGACGGATTCTCGTCTGAATCGCAATTCGTATGGTGTTGGCATAATGTATATTTATAATACTTTCGTATAATGGGAATAAAAAGTTTCCTAACCATAAATACTTGCTGGAGACAGTATGGATAAATTTTATAAAATACACGAAGACCTGGGACGTTGGGATGTAATTGAAATAGCCAGGGTAATGAAAGCAGCAATGAGCTCCTGCAATCTGGACTTTGATCGCTGGAAATCTACTATGGAGTTAAAGACTGCAAATGGAGATTTTGCTGACAAGTCTTTACATCATGATCGTAACGCACCAAATCCTTTAAAAATAACCAATGGGGACATGAACATAACGACTAACTTGTCGGAGTTCACAGACACTGCTTCGCAATTATTTGCTGGCAGCGGTAAAAGAGGAAACATCCCCACTGATAAAAAATTAACTATCGAAAATGCCAGTAAGCCCAAGATGTCTGACAGGGATTTAAGTGACCTTGCTCCTATATTCCATGGCACAATAATAGAAGAACTGCATAAGTTCATGCAGGAAAAATTTCAGCATGCTATTAGAATACGATGCCAGAACAGGGGTGTAGATGGCAGTCATCAAGGCCTATACTGGCACAAAGATAATCCTGTCGAGAATAGATATCACATACCCCTATGGACTAATCCCGGCCATATACTGGTATTCTCCGAAAAACAATTTAAATGGGAAGTTGGATTTGACCCCGAAGAAGCAAAACAGCCCATGACATTTGTTGGACATTACGTTCCTGCTGACGGACAAGTTTACGAAATGTTCACCAAAGATTACATGCATGCCGTGGCCAGTGTAGGAGTTGGCTGGTATCAACCAAGATCGCAACAGACTAGATGTCATCTGAGTTTTTGGCTAGCTAAGGATTAATATGGAATACAAATACTTTAAAAAATTTAACAGTCCTATAATGGACCATATACGCGATAACTACGATGCTTTGAAAAGAGATTTCTACGAAAACATAGCACAAAGCAAAATTGTTAGCCATAAACCAGGATATAAATTTTCTGACGGAGTTACAGATTTATACAAAGGTAAAATATTAAGCGCAGGCCTAAAAAATGCCAAGATTGCTTTAGACGCGGACGAGCAAAGAATAATGAATTGGAGACCTGAAGAAGAATACAGGCACAATTATAGACGTGTCAGTCCTGAAGTGACAGGACCCTGGGTAGATTTTGTCAACAAGTTTGACCATCAACTAGAGCAGATGTTTTTTAATATTGCTTATCCGGGTGCAACAATAACACCACACAAAGGCATACACACAAGATATTTCAGGGTTCATATTTGTCTTCAAACTAACCCCGGATTCCATTTTGACATCGAAGGCGAAAAAAAGGCCTGGGAAGAAGGACCAGATTCTGCATTTGCTTTTGATGACGCACATCTAAGACACGGCGTTTATTATCATGACAAGGGTGTAAATATACCAAGAATAGTTGCTATATTAGACGTCAAGAAAGAGTTTTATCCCGAAATGTTTGGATTATAATATGGAACAACGTTGTTTTAGATATATTAAGTTGCCATTTGAAATGACTTTTAACGAGCCTGATTTCAAAGGCAAAGATCATGCAACATATCCCAGAGAACAAATTGTTCCTCTTGAGTCGTGGCTTAATTCTCTTAACCTGACTGTGGGATTCAGCGAAGTTTTCAGAAAATATCCCGGCTACAATTATCCCAATTCACTACATGTAGATGGTCTCACATTTGATGATCATGTAAAAATAAATTTTGTAGTCAATGCTGGTTCGAGTACCATGGCCTGGTGGCGTATTAAAAATGGCTACAAATATAGAAATCTCACAACAGTTGTAGGCACAGGATATTTGTGGGCGCCAAAAGAAGAATGCGATTTAGTAGTGGAAGAAAACATTTCAAGGCCTGCGCTGGTTAATGCAGGCATGCTGCACAGTGTCGAAAACTTAGACACAGTGAGACTCTGTTATAGTTTTATGCTTAAGAATAAAAATACACAGGGCAAGCTGTTATGGGACGATGCTGTTAATATCCTTAAGGATTTCTTAGAATGACGGACAACGATTTAAGTTTCTTTGACACTACACAGGTCTTTTCTTATTATAAACTGCCCATGGATATATTGCCTGCCAGCATGGAAACTGTAAAAGACCTTTATCCACACAAACCTGATTTTACAAAATTCGCACACTATAGATTGCCAGAAGATAGACTAGAACAGGATTTTAGAAATCTACTAGACCTGGCAGGATTAGAAGTTAAACATGCAGAAATATTTTATAGGCCTGGCGTAGGTAAAGATATGGATGCATTCATACACACAGACGGTCACAAAATAGTGCCGGGCTTTGCCAAAATTAACTATATTATCGGCGGCGAAAACAATATAATGAAATGGTGGCGCCCCATTAAACCTGTTACTGATGCAAATAGGTTAGAAACTTCAGTGCAGACGAAATATCTAAAATTCAACGAAGAGGATTGCCAACTATACGATCAAGTCGATATGAAAGGCTTGTATGTAGTTAATGCTGGCATACCGCACAGCGTTTCAATGAATACTGGCGGTGTTGATAATCCAAGGATTGCCATCAGTGTTACTCCCCGCATTAAAGGAAGTCTTGTACCAAACGCCGGTTGTATGGATGCTTCGATTAGGCTTACTCAGGCAATCAATAGATTTTTCTTAAATAATAGAGAAATTTCCTCGTAACTGGGATTCCTATTAAATCTAAAAGTCAGCAACTTTCTATGTTTGTCAGTGGTTGTTACTTTGTGAGGGGCTGATACTTTTACCAGCGTAGGTGCATCTATTATGGTTCGTTCTACTTCTACGGGCGGGCCTTGCCAGTCCAGAGTCACATATTTTCTTTTTACGTTATCTTTACCTAGATATTCTTTGGTAGAACAATTATAGTTGCCGTCGTACCAAACCATATGACTATCATGACAGTTTTCTATAGGAATATTAATAGCACAATTTATTAATTCTATCTGATCAGAAGAACTGCAATCTACATGAATTTCTTGTTCAGCTCCTGCAGGCCTGCTGAACAATATACAGCTACGTATCCCAGGAAATCCTAACGGGACCAAATGACTTTCTAAAATACGTCTGGGCATTTCTAAGAAACCGATTGTTTTTTCAATCACGTTGGCTTCTCCTCTATCAAGGATTTCTTTCTCCATAGCCATTTTCAGACTGGGTATTAATTCTGATAGTCCGGTAAGTTTTGTATATTTCATAGTGCTGATAATTTGTCTTTGTAGGCCTGCACGAAAAGGTTTCGTTGAGTTATGAATTTATGATTATTTTCTATTACAGCTGAACGTGGCTTGTTTAATACATCGTTATCACCGAAGCCTAAACTTTTTATGATAGAATAGTTAAAAGATGCCAATGTGTTTACTTTTCTTAGATTGTTTAATTCGTTGGCAAATTCTATAGCAGTTTGTCTACTCCATGTCTCGTTATACCATCTACCGTCTGCATCAAAATTAAAATTATACTTTTTTGCGTCCCGTTCAAACTCGCTAGTGAAAGGGCGGTCCCCTAGGTTGTTGGTCACTTGTAAAGGGAAGAATATGACATTGAGATTATGATGGTTTACCCAGTTCAGCGTAGAAATTAAATCTTGTTTGCTTTCTCCAGGTAGGCCCACAATAAGTCCTGATATGGTCTGGACTTTGGAATTCCATATCTCGTTAACTAACTCAGGTATATATTCTTTCCCATCTCTGCCGCTCCAACCTTTACCTACTATTTGGCTGGCCAAAGGGTGGACGCTTTCCAAGCCAAAGAAAGCCCCACGTAGTCCTGTTTCAAATAGCTTTTCCGCTGACCCATTTATTCTTTGAACTAGATCTGCACGTATGTAGGCAGAATACTCTATGCTGAAATCTAAACTGCGTGTTAGATCCAGGAATCCGTCGATTTTAAATTCGCTGTCATTAAAAGTATCATCTAACATAACATATCTAGTAACACCATACTTTGTTTTGTTGTTTATCAAGTGCTCTTTAATTTTTTCATTAGACTTTAAATAATCAAATTTAGATTTTCCCAGATGAGGATATGCACAGAATCTACATTTGAAAATGCATCCCCTGGATGTTTCTAACGGCAGTGTTTCTCCCCACAGAACACAGTCACTGTCTTCCCATTGGAAATCGCAGGTTTCAATATTATGTGTTTTTCTAATAGGGTCTTTATAGGTAATTTTTTCTGTTATAGGATTAACAGTATAATGCGGCTGTTGTGCATTCTTAGACCAATAGTCCAAGACCTCGGGTAATGTGTCCTCTGACTCTCCAATAAAAACAGCATCGATATGTTCTATTCTCTTTTTAATATAGCTGCTGTGTGCGCCGCCTAGCAAGACTTTTATGTTGGGATATTTTTCTTTGAATAATTTTAAACAGTTGTATATATTATAAGGTACCCCGGTGTCGTAGGTATAATAGTAGTTTGTTTCATCGTACCAAAAAGTGCTGCTGACGGCCAAGCAGATGGTTTCCGAAGTCATGAACTTTTCTATATAAGTCAATAACTCTTCTGCCGCAAAGTCCTGACAGAAATCAATGACCTGGCTGGTGTATCCTCTTTTTTTCAAATAATGTTTTAAGAGGTAAGGGCCGATAGATCTCTGCGGCAAAATTGAATAAACAGAATTTAGGAAGATAACGTTCATAGTTCTAATAGTTTTTTCTTATATTCTTTCATATAGATTTTTTTTCTGTTTTTGAAATCATCTTCCAACAGGACTTCTAAATGGCGCTTGCCAGAGTTTGCTAACTGCCAAACTTCTTCTTCCGTATAACCAAATGACATCAACTGTATATGAACCCAGCAGCTTAATCTTTTATTTTTTCTATTAGGATTTAACTTTTCATTGGCAAATTTTTCTGCAGACTTGCTGGTCCATAAATCGTTGTACCACCAGCCCTTGTCGTCAAATTTGTAACCATACTGATGAGCATTTCTTTCGAATTCGCTAGTAAATGCAACACCGTCAAGACTTCTTGAGACTAGAGTTTCTGGACTGCTAATACCCAATCCTAACCAAAAGGTCATGATATCGTTGTCATTGACCCATTTAAGCGTATCAAGTAGGCTATTGGCATCCTCTCCTGGCAGGCCTGCAATAAAGCCAGTGGTTACATTAACCCGATCTTTCCATATGTTGTGTATTAAATGTGGTATATATTCCCTAGCATTCTTACCGCTCCAGCCTTTGCCCACTGCTTGGCTAGCCACAGGATGCAGACTTTCTAAACCAAAGAAGCAGGATGACAATCCAGACTCTTGTAGTTTTTCTGCCATGCCTTCGAACCTGTGTAACAAGTCAGCTCTGATATACGCCACATAACCTATTTTAAAATCTAAGGTTTTAGTCATGGCTAAAAACTCGTCTATTTTCTGCTCACTGTCATTAAAAGTGTCGTCTAACATTATGTAATGTCTAACTCCCCACTTTTTATAATTTCTTTCCATTTGTTCTTTGATGGATGATGTGGGCTTTAGATAGTCTAATTTTTTCTTGCCTAGATGTGGGTAACTGCAAAATCTACACTTAAAGATACAGCCGCGGGCAGTTTCCAACGGCAACGGCTCTCCCCATACAATAGCGTCCCTGTCGCTCCATTGGAAATCACACGTTGCTATATCGTGTGTTTTATTAATGCATTGATTATAATAAGGCTTTCCAGTGACAGCATTGTATTTTACAGGCGGCTCTTCTGTGCCCTTTGTCCAATGATCAAGTAATTCGGGGAAAAGGTCTTCTGCTTCTCCTACGACTAATGCATCCACATGTTCTATATGACTGCCTACGTTGCGTATGTTTGCGCCGCCGAGAATCAATTTGATGTTGGGGTATTTTTCTTTGAGCTTTGTTGTTGCAGTATAAATGTTAGGTGGCAGGCCCGTGTCATTCTTCCAAATTCGTTGTTCAACGTCACGCCAGAATGTTGTGCTTAAACCCACACATACTGTTGTATCATCAATGAAATGTTCTATATAAGAAAATAGTTCTTCCCCTTCGAACTCTTGGCAGTGATCGATTACCTGACAGGTATAACCTCTTTGTTCTACTTTGTGTCTTAGCAAATAAGCGCCAAGACTTCTGCTAGGAATCAGATCATAAAGACCCGTAATTAAAATTACATTCATATTTTTAGTTTATTTTTAAATTCGTCTGTAAAATATCCATCTATTCTCAGACTCCATCTTAGCCCAGAGGCAGGTGCAGTATAATGAGGTTTGAAACTGTTGAACCAAACTACGTTTCCTGTTTCAACATTATTTACAAATAATTTCTTTCCTCCTTGCTCTGTTATCCACAGAAATTCAGGGACTCTTTTGTATTCCGCAGGAATAGCATCAAAATTTTGATCTACATGTTCGGGGGTGTTCGATTCCTGCATTTGTATGAAAATTATTTGTCTGCCAGTTTCTTTAAATATGTTAGAATCCTGTATCCATTTTTGCAGAGACGGAAAATGTCTAAAATTGTTTGTTGGGGACCAATGGCTACTTACGCCTAGTTTATACCATGCATCATTCCAGGTAGTAGCTGCTGTTAACAGGATATCTAAACCTTTTAATTTTTCTTTATTTGATATAGCTCGATACCATGCGTATTGCTCTTGTGTTAAATTCTTAGAATTTAAACTGTCGTGCCCGTAAAATATGCTGGCGTTTTTAAAGGACCTGGCAATGCCAAGTTTTACTTCTTCCCATGGGAAGCTATCCATGGGCACAAGGCCCTCTAGGTTATAAAAATCATTCATTGATGGAATACTTTTCAAAGAACTTGTAAACATCTTCCCAGGATGAAAAATCATCTTCGAAGAATCTAACGCTAATGCCTACTCGATTGTGACTAGTATCAGGAGTAGCTTTGTATACTGTTGCATGCGGAAGATCTGTTCTTACCAGTGTCGGCGCATCTAATAGAACTTCCTGTATTTTCACAGCACCTTCAGGGACTCCTAAGTTGAGCCTTTTTACATAATGTATGCCATTGAGATAATCATATTTTTTAGGAAGAACTTCTTCGGGACTTGGCCAGATCTCAGGCAATCGACTCATGTCCCACCAACTAAAAATATTATGATGTCCTGTAATTTCCCAGTTTATGCCAAACAACAATTTTTTCCATTGGCCTTCTTTGTCTAGTGCAATGTCTGTATGTATCATCCTGGTATCCATTTTTCCATCGTGATCATTTCTTCCAAACAAGCTAATGAATTTAGGACGTAATCCCCATTCTTTAAAAATGGAAAACATTTCGTCTGTGAGTATCTGATCAGGATAGGCTAAATTGTAGCCACCTTGTATCTTTACAGTTTCAATAATCTTCATATCCTTTACAGGATTCGCAGGTAATTTGAGTTTTAGAAAGTTGTTCATATTTGATATTTATTATTCCATAATAGTAAATACACATAGAGGAGATCACAATATCATGAGGATAGTAACCGAAGAAGCAGGCTGGTTTTTGGAACAAGCAAAAATTATACACAAAGAAATTGTCGACGATATCGGTGTTAATGAATACTGGCATCCCAAAATTGACGAGGAACGCTGGCCATCCGACGTTCCTAAACATCAAGTTTTTGAGCAGGCTTACATGAAATTCTTAAACGGAAATCTCAACTATTATCATTTTCCCAACATGGTATTGCACAGTCAAGAACAAGATGGTTGGAATGAAAGTTTTCCGGCGGCCATTAATTTTTGCAAAACTGTAAGACAGATAACACAAAACAAGGGCCCGCTGGGAAGAATGTGTGTATGGGATCTTCCTCCTGGACGCAAACTACTTCCCCACGTGGACGACTTTGAATATCATCGACATATAGTAAGAAATATTTTTATCGTCAGTCCTAACATGGAAGATAAGGTCAAAATTAATATTTCTGGCCAAGCTGCGCCAGTTAAACAAGGATCATTCTTTCAATTTCAACCGCACAAGGAAATGCACGAATTCGTTAATGACAGTGATGAACATTTCTATTTCTTAGGATTTGATTACTGGATCATGGACAGACTCAACGAGGCCATGGCCAGAACAAACTTAGAAGGAGTCAAACGAGATCCTGAAAGACTTAAAAGAATAGGCGACACTTTTGTCTACGGTTCAATGAATACTAGATGCAAGTATCAAAGTAAGCACGGCATAGACCTAAGTAAAAATGTTATTACCTACGAATAAATAAACGCTAGCAAAAGACAACTATGTCCTTTGTAATATTATAGGAATAACATGGAATATTGGGGTTATCATTTTATAGCAGACTGCGGTGGCTGCGATGCCAAACTAATGTCTGATTACGATAACGTAGATCGCTGGATTCGCAAACTGGTAAAAGATATTGATATGAAGCCGATTGGCGAGCCGCGTATAGAATATACTGCTGCCGAGTTTCCTGATAAAGCAGGATTTACTGTAGTTCAGGTAATTGTAACCAGTAGTATTGTGGCGCACTTTGTAGATGGTCTGGGTCAAATATACTTGGACGTTTTTAGTTGCAAGACATTTGACCCAGAGGTTATTGAGCGCAGTATGCAGGAATCTTTCGGCGCACAAAAGATTCGCAAATTTTTCTTAACTAGACAAGCAGATTAATTTTTTAAACCTGCAGAGGGGTTAGGTTTTCCAAGGAACCAAAGCCACAGTCTGCAGGGATCAAATTCCCACCACTTACCGCTGGTTCCAGAACCAAAATCATACTTAGCAGGTTGAGCATGGTGATTGTTGTGCCAACCTTGTCCCCAGCCGAAGTAACCTAACCACAGATTATTCTGACTGTGATCATTGATTTCAAAATTTCTATAACCAATGAAACCCTTTTTGTGGCCAAAAATATTTACTAGGTTATCCTGTAACAGACCAAGGCCCGTAGCAAGGCAAAAGCCTACAAGACTGAGTTTCCAATCAAACAATGCTACTGCAATAGGCACTAGCCACAATATCTTAAAAACATGATCATTAAACCATACATGATTAGGTTTTCTAATTAAGTCTATACTGTATTTCATACTGATTTCCCGAGCTCTTTCGATCATAGTCCAACCGAAAAAACTCACCCATAGACTTTTTGTAACTGGGCTGTGCAGGTCTTGCTCAGTATCTGCATGTGGATGATGATATCCTCTGTGAACTGCTACCCAGAAAATACTGCTGCCTTGACCGGCCAGTGCGGCAAAGAATAACAATATATTTTCTTTCCAAACAGGTAACGTGTGAGTTCGATGACTAAACACTCTGTGGTAACCGACTGCAACGCCTAGTCCAGAAATTAATGTCCACATAATAGCAGTTACTATTAGATAGTATGGACTAATTGTTCCATCTAGCAATAGAGCGATAGCTATAACGGATAAGGTCATGAATGGGACAAAACACAACCAAATAGACTTAGATATATTTTCAAACATTTTCTGGTAATAGTTTTAGAAGATCGTCTACGGTCTTGGTATCTTTGGAAGGATCGGGAATGGTCTTTCCTGTTTTTTCTTCATAATACATCAGTAGTTCGACGATGTCTAAAGAATCTAATCCCAAGGATGATAAAGATGTAGATCCTGTAATTGATTCTACGTTTACTTTTCCGTTAGCTGAAATTGCCTGCAATCCTTCTTTTAGCAATTCCATTTTCTTGTCGTTGTTCATTTTAACTCTCTTTCCTTAATTCCATTACATACTGGCTGGTATTGTAAATCATTTTTTTACCAATCGGGTAAAATAATTTATATGTATCTGGCCAATCATTAAACAATGCTGTTGTTTTTCCTTCATATGCTCTGACAAACCATGAATATATTGTCTTGTTATACTCATTCACAGTTAGCCAAACATTTTCGTAACCTTCTGTTTCTTTTAAACTTCTACTCAATATGTATTTTTCTACAAAATAGTTTCCTCTATATTCTGGAGCGGTATACATCCTGGTTAATGCAAGAGCTGTTTTTTCATCTTGGTATTGGTTCCAGCCTGCACTGCAAACATATTTTCCTTGATCTTCGACAACGTAATATTTACCCTTACCTTGCTTGTAACGCCCTTTTTCCAAAATAAAAAAAATGTTCGAATTCTCGTTTGCATACTCCGGATGATAGTTTTTTATTAAACGTTCATCAGTTATTGCAGAAAATCCACTCTTTAAAAGCTCTACTGCATATTCATTTGACAAATCGTGTATTTCATGAACTATCATACTTTAGTTTATTTAAGACGTGTATTCGGTAAATTTTTCTTCAACTTTTCTTGCCACCACTCGATGCAATCCTGGGTTGACTTGCAAGGCATGCGGCACAATGTTATGTCGCACATAGTTTCTCATATACTTAGTGTCATTATTAGTATGGTCATCGATCCACGGAACATCATTGTCCCATGCCCAGTTTACCAAGTCTTGTTTCTTGCTAAGAAGAAAAGGCCTAGTAACACGATTACGACGATAAGGAATAACCTTGGCAGTGCCATGCATTGTGCTCCACAGATAAGTCTCTACACAATCATCCAAGTGGTGTGCTGTAATAACGTCTAGCATGAGACTATCAAGCCAACGATAGCGTTCATTACGCCAATGTTCTTCGGGACTGATATCATCGGGACGTTCATTGACGATGCGTCCTTCAAACAATGGCCAGCCACGTTGAGCACAGTATTCTCTGACAACCTTGGCTGCAATATCGCTAACCCCGGTACCGTGATGAAAGAACGCACATTGCACACTTCTGCTACGACTGACAAAATCAGCCACAGCCATACTGTCTACACCACCGCTGAGTGCAATAACAGGATTTAGCGGCAGCTTACCCAGCAGTTTAATCATGCTTGTAGAGAGGCCCAGAACGCTGTTTGGTGAAGATCATGTTGAAACTCAGGGTATACCTTGTTCAAATTCTCCATGTTGATAGCAGAGTAGCCTTTTTTGCTTTTACTGTTGATCAGCTTATTGATATTTCTTTGTGATTCTGTGCTGACTTTTGTCTGTAGCTTTTTGCCGCGTCGGCCCCAGAATACACAGATTTTATGATCGGGGTTGTAGACATACTTGTTGATGTCTCGTTCTAGAACGATAACACCCCAAACTTTATCGTGGTTGTCTTCTTGACACCACCCAATCCATTCGTAGTTCATTTGATACCGTGATTAATCTTATCCCAGAACTCAAACTTCTTCTCTGCTTCTTTGCGAAGCACACGCTCTTGTTCTGCCTGTCTATTTGCCCTATCTCGTTCCATCTGCGACACTTCCAGTTTGTGATGAACGTCTGCGATAAAGTTAACAAGGCTAATAGTAGACAGCCTGTTCACTTCTCGTTCTAGCCGATCTTTTTCTTGTTCCATCTCGTCTCGTTCGTCGATATAGTATTCTATATCTCGACGAAGCTGCTCAATGTAATCACCCGGGGACAGATGCTGCCAGTCATGTTCAAACGTCATGTCTGCAGGATTCATGCCTGTATCAATAAGCTCTTGCGTGAGACTTCCTTCTTCCAGGATCTTTAACAGGCGGCGAACCACGGGATCGTCGCTGTATAGATCTAAATAGTTTAATAATTCTTTATCTGATAGAGTATTATAATTCATAGTTACCGCAACACTCCTGCAACAGGTTTGCACTTTAGTTTGATCATAAAAAACTCTTCGGCATCAACAGGATCGACAGGCCAGTTACGACTGAACCTATTCTTTAAAAAACTAACATCAGTGGGTGACTCTTTCCATATTCTTTCACTGACTTGTGTTAGCTTAACGCCGCCTGCCATCATCGAATCGCCTGACTTATCATATACAACAAAATACTTGCCGCCCATTTCATTGACGCAAGCGTCTGCTACTTCGTAGTAATAGTTCATGACCACTTCAACACAAACATCATGGCATCGGATTCTAAATCAAAGCCGCCGGTAATTTCTGTATTGTTATAGGCAACTACTTCGTAATTTCCGCGGCAATTTACTGCACACCATTCTTGCCATTGATTACGACCCCATTGCCAGCCTGCAGTACCTCGGGGGACTTTGACTATAATGTTCCTATATTGAAGCACAATTATTGGCTCAGCTTGCTCATCATCACATAGGCATCCCAAGCATTTTTGGCAGCTTCGCTAGTGCCAATGCTGGGCACGATATCGTACCAAGTATCTTTTAGGCCGTGAGCATTGCCCCAGCCTTTAATATGCAGCCGGGGTTGGAATAATTTACCGTCACGGAACAGATGCAGAGTTACTTCTTCGGCTTGTTCAAGGGTATACTTAGACAAATCGTAAGCAGGATTTGCAGTGGCATAACCATAGTAATATTCGCCGATAATTTCCTTTAGTTTTTCTTCATCTGGGCCGCGAGTGTTAGATACGATAAACAAAACATCGTCGTAGGCGACATCGCCGTCTAGTAGACTTTTAACACACTTACCAAGACTGGTTCCAATTTTCATTCTTCTTCCTCGTTTTCGTATTCACGCATACGTTCTGAGATAGCAAATTCTTCGTTGAGCTCTTGTGGAATCTCTGCGTCTACTTGATCTGCTGTCATTTCTGATAGGTCGTAGTTTTCATCCGTACCATCAAAGAACCAACCAACATAGGCAGCACCGGGTTCATAGTATTTGGCATCTACATCAAAACCTAGCTCGATTAATTTGTAGTAGGCTTGTGTAGGGGGTGCCCATGCACTTTCGAAGTGCAGGACAATACAAGTATCGTCTACTTTGTTTACACTTCCGCCGTTGCCGCCTATATCCCATTTGGTGCCCCATTCGCCTACACAAAAATCATACCAATTGCTATAACCGTAGGTAGCACGATTATAAGCCATGGCGGCTTCTAGGGCTGCTTGCTTATCGTCATCTCCATAAGATCCTGCTATGGTTTCAGATAGTGCTTTGGGCACTGGAATAAATTCATGTAGAAGGCCTCCTTTATTAAAAGCCTTTACTGCACGTTTAATCATGTTCTTATCCGGATGGGATAGAATCAGCGTATTGTCGCACCAATTTGGCATAGTTGTTCCTTTTACATTTTACCAAAACTGCCGGGCTTGCCGACATTAGGGTTTTCACAACGAACACCTTTGCCAAACTCGTCTAGGATTTGACGGGGCTGGCCGTGCTCACCAATAACAAACTTATAGCCTTCGATACAACGGCTTTCGGTCATGCCGTTGATGCCCCAACTGATGTTGTTTCCGGAACTCGCTCCTCCTACTACGCCTGCAATCATTAGCAGAACAGTAAGACCAATCACAATAGCAACCATCATTTCAATGAGAGTAAATCCCTGCTGTTTCATTCTTCAACTCCGAAATGTTCTTTAACTTTTTTATGAAGGAAACCCTGATTGTATCCGTACCCGTCATGCCTGATAGTTTCGGTCTGCAATACATCGCAACATTCCTTGACAATCAACTCGGCAAACTTTTCAATCCTGTCATCCCACAACTCTACAGATTCTATATGTTGAACGGGATTACTTGCTAAATTTCGCATAGAAATATGTCCGCCGGCCCGTTTAACAAGTTCTTTAATTCGTTCGTTCATTTTGACTCCCGACGATTAGCTATCCAGACTAACGGTGCAAAAATTACTAACACAAGCCCTAACCATGGCACAATGACTTCAACAAAAGCCGTGAGCCCTAACACCCAAAGCATATACAATGAAAAAGCACCGAACACATATACCAAATATAGAACAAGACTCATTTGTGATCCTTTGACAAAGTATTCAGCATTTTTTCATGATGTTGGTCAATATAAGACTGTGCCACACGGATCATAAACTCAGCATGTTCCATACTACTTGGAATTACAACTTTATCTCCACGATAGAGTTCGTCTAATGCTAATCGGCATTCATAATCCGTGTAGGGAATCATATTACTTAGGCAGCATCAGGCTGGTCATGTTGCTGGGCACAACAATGGTCTGCACCTTGCCGTTCTTAATACCTTCACTGATGTTAAGAGCAGCTTGAGCATTCATAAACGCGATAGAGCTGGCACTGTTGTTGGCCAGTGCAGCCATACGGCGTGCTTCTGCTTCGGCAGTCTTGACTTCGATTTCTTTCTGCTTGAGTTCGTTCTTGCTACGAACCAGTTCGTTGGCACTGGCTACCACACTATCAGCAGGAGTGATATTACGAATCATAACCTGTGTGATAGTGATACTACCATCCAGCTTTTCTTCAGCAAGGTTCTTGGTGATTTCTTCCTTGATCATGTTCTCCATCTCGGTGCGATTGTCTGCCATGTCAAGTGCTTCATACTTACGAGCAGCCTTGTAGATAGCATTACGAGCATTTTGGACCACATAGTTATACATCAGATACACATCACCTTTGTGCTCTGCGTGGAAGCTACGATTTTTAGAACTATACAGTTCAGCGGCTTGATTCTTGTTGATGTTGTAGACGATCACAGCATCGATATCTTTCATTGTGCTGTTGTCTTTGGCCACAGGCATCATGTTCTCAATAGACACGTTGACATCCTTGTAGGGGAAAGTAAGAACGTCACCGATGATAACCTGGTTAAACGTGCCGGGCTCTAGTTCACCTTGCTTGACCTGTTTGTCAAAGCCAACACGAACACCAACTTCGCCAGTTTCAATACGGGTGCAACCGGTAGCCAGAACAGCCGCGGCAATCAGGGAGAGAGTAGCAAAACGCTTCATAGTAAATCCTTAAAAAAGTTCAACCAAAACAAACATTAGCACCATTGCTAGTGTAGCACTAATTATACCATATCCTAGAATTTTAGTCAATTTAACAAACTGCTTTCCGGACATTTTTTCAGCGGCCTTGATTCCAAAATAGGCCAAGACTGCCAAAATTACAAATAGAAAAATTACACGAATCATATCAACTCCATTTTAACTTAAACATCAAATAACCAGGACCTTTTTTACTGACACTAAACCCGTATCCTTGTGGGCTAGAAAACTCATGCAAGTAGTCTACATCATTTTTACGCATCCAGTGAGTGATTTCATTCCATTCAGATATAGTGCGAACTCTATAAACATCGCCCCTGTGGCTGTGATGATAAGGCCAGGGTTCTACTCGAGTGTTCATTTAACAACCTTGACACGGGTAAGCCAAGTTTCTTTGCCGCCGGTGCGGTCGTTCACTGTGGCATGTTTAACACTGCCTTTGATAAGGATGTCTTGGTTCTTAGGAAATTCTGCCACATCCTTGCTGGTAAAGAACTTGACAATGTCAGTGCCACGCACAGCCGTGACAATCAGGCTATTATATTATTGGCTGTAGAAAGTTTCCAAAACACGAACCTGAACTTCTTGCTTGCTGCCTTCGGTGCCCAGATATTCACTACGGGCACTGAGCTCGAACATCTTCTCTGCTCGCTTTTCCTTTTCCAAGTCCTTGCGATAAGTGTTGGGCAGGCAGGCCATGCAGGCCACTTCATATCGGCCTACTTCTTTCATTGCTACAATGTTGGCAATGGTATCCATAAAGCTAGGACCAGCTGCCAATGAGTTAGGGGCGGGGGTATTGCCTTTGATAGTGCGGAACAGGAGTCCAGCAAAGTGACCAGCCAGTGTAGCAGCCATTTCACGGTCCGCATCGGAGATAAGTTCGGGACGCTCCAGGGCCTGCTGAGCCAGAGTCTTGTTGTGGGCTTTTACAGTTTCGCCGGGTTGGAAATAAGTGCGGTCATTGACATATTGACCTTCGTTGACACGATCCGCATAGGCTACAGCGGCCCAGGCGTCCGAGATGTGATATTGGGTATGAGCTTTTTTCACAGTCTGCTTTTGAGTGCGAAAAGCATAAGCATTGCGATACATAAAAACCCCGTTTCGTTTACGATATTTCTATTATATAGGAAACGGGATTTTGTGTCAATTATTGGTACAGACAGCGATTGTAGTTATGGGTTTCGCTATTCCAGCATCGATTCCTGTGAATGGGATCGTAAAGTCGCCCGCAGTTATAAATCCGCTCATTGTAGATTTGACACTGAGCACGACGATCCGGAATAATATAAACAGGCTGCGGGTAACTGTATACCGGCGGAGCATAAACAGGTTGTTGACTACCAATAGTAGAGCCAACTACTGCGCCAACTACTGCGCCACCATTACCGCCAATGGCATGTCCCACTACAGCACCTACCCCGGCGCCTACTGCGGTATTGGCCTGCTGATGTGTAGCACAGCCGGTCAGGGCTACCAGAGCACCAACAACAAGAATTCGTTTAAGCATTTTCAACTTCCTTGACATGTTTACAGGCACCTCGAAAAGTAAAGCCAGGGCAGGTGCAGGTCTTGGCTTCGGGATCAATCCAATAGCTGTTGCCCTTACTGCCCTTAACTTCTACAAGGCTGCTTTTTACTTTGATCTTGAACAGTTTAGAGTCTGCCTTGACAAACTTTCTGCCGCGGCGATCAATAGCCAGGGGCTTGCTGAAGTAAAAAGGTTCGCCTTTGCCAAACTTGATGTAGGCCACTGCCTTAGTGCCGTCAAACAGATAGATGTGATTAGGCTGACTAGGCGTGTCTTTCCAAACTGTAGTTTCGCGAAGTGCTTCCATTTATTTACTCCTATGAGCTAGTATAGCACCGAAACCAATTTGTGTCAATTATTGGCAAAAGCCTCTGCCCGTGCTTTAAAGCCATCCGGATCGCGTTTAGCTTCTTCGATAGCATTACGCAGAGCTTCTTCTATCAGCTGGTTGAAAGTGATATCACGTTCGTGTGCCAGTTTCATATACTTCAGCAGTTCTTCGTCTGTAAAGTCTACTGGTACACTTACCCGAGTATCATACTCATCTCCGTCGAAGATGGCCTGGGCCTTGTTCAACCAATCTTCCGCTACTTCGAGATCAGTATAAGGAACATCATCCCACGCCATGTCGGGCACACCTTTTTCTTTACATTCGTCATGATAGGCCTGGGCGAACAGAGGATTTAGCAGACGATAGCTACGGTCGTTTTGATAGTCGTGTGCTTCTACAGAGTAGACAGTCTTATTCTTTTTATCAAAGATAATAGTAAAACTGTTTACACTACGATCAGGATCATGATGATCTAGTGCATAGGCATTGTCGCCCCAGCAGGCCCATTGATACTGCCAACCTTCGGTGATCTGATAGTCAACGACTTCCAAAAATTCTTTAAGAGTAATCATGTTAAACTTCCAATACAATTCTAGGGTTCCATCCGCTGTCAGGCTCGTAGCCTTCGTAACCACGTGGATTGCTAACAACCCGTGTGTCTCCGATCATGTAGTCATTTACGTTATGAACATGACCGTGTGTCCAGAGTTTAATCTGCGGATGATCCAGAATAAACTCGGATAAATCGCTGGCGTAAGCACCATTCATCAGTGACTGATCTGCATACTTCTCGGAGATACTTTGGAAACTAGGTGCCATGTGTGTGGCCACTACACAACGCCTATCGGCATTTTGCCCAAGAACTTCTTTAATGTAGCCCAAAGATCTGCGATGCCTGTCGAGTGCATGTGCAGGACGCAGTTTGGTGTAACCGTGTCCGTCATGACGAATGATTCTAAAATCATTCATAAGATCAGTGACTGCATGCAGGGTCAGAGGGTCTCCGCGGTTCATGTCTGTCCACAGAGTAGCACCAACGAATAAGACATCGTCGATGACTCGACAGTCATTTTCCATGAAGTAGATGTTGGGATACTTGGCACACTCGTCACGAAGATGTTGGATGCTGGCAATAAACTTGCCATGATAGAACTCATGATTACCAGCTACATAAACAACGTGCGGAAACTGAAAACTGACACGCTTCAGGAAATCGCGGAAACGAAGAGCCGTAGCTTGCCTGCGACCCAGATCAGCAAGAGCACCGGAAGTATACGGATTGTAATCCATGTGTGGATGATTATGCAGATCCTCAGCAACCATGATGTCGCCAGATAGGATCAGGACATCGCAACCCTCATCGTTAGTGATGTTGACGTCCGAGAATTCTAAATGTAGATCTGATACGACTTTGATTTTCATGTTGCTATTATATACCGCTGTGGTGTTTGTGTCAATCTTTTAATAACTGTATCATCCGATCACGCCATTCCAGTGCATCTTCTTCGTAATCAAAATGTGGACTAAGTTCTATGTTTTCGTCTGAATCTTCTACCCAAACATAGACTTGATTATAGTCGTCACAGATCAGTCTCATCGCCAAACCTCTTTTTCATTTGTTTTTGACGCTCTGCTTCGTGTTCATCGCAAAGAGTCCTAATCCAGCCGCCGCTACGTCTTGTTCCAGGCTTACCGCATTCTTCACAACTGGAATCTGCCCAGGCTTCCGCCATACGCACCATACCGTCGATCATGTCGTCCCCGCCGTCATAGTAGAAACGCAGGCCGCCAAACTTTTCCTTAATTTGGCTTACAGTTACTTGCGGCACTGCTTCTGGGATTCGACTATTGTATGGATTATCTTTGAGTAGGCGTTCTCTGGTACCATTTGCCCAGTCGATGTGATGCTGAATTTGTCTGCAAAGAGTTTCTATAATCGGCCACCACCCTGCACCAATGGCAAAACCCCCGTAGGGATTGGCAAACATTGCAGGATAAGTTTCATGCATACGCTTTTCAAAAGCGTCATACTGTTCTTCTGAGTAGCTCATTTTAGCTTGTCAATCATACGTTGATGATATATATCTTCTTCGCCGGCAAATTTAGGAGCATTGTCCAGCATATCGTCTATTAGAAATTTTAGCTCTAATAGCTCTTTTTTAATTTCAAAGGCAGTAAAGCCATCGTTGCGAGGACTGGAACACTCGTGACCCATGGCCCACAGAGAATGTCTTAAGACATTCATGTCCCAGTCCTTGCGATAGCCCATTACTGCTTTTCGGGTTGACGAACACGGACACGTTTAACCTTGCCCATGTTGGTTTTGATTTCTGCGGCACGGTCTTGCAGCCAGCTTTCTTTTTCTGCCTCGGCCTTAGCCGATTGGAAATCGAGGAAAGTTTTGCGAAACTTACCACAGGTTACAGTCCAAGTCATACCATTCATTTTTAAGTTACCTTAGTTTAAGTGAAACACAGCCTGATTATAACAGAGATTCAGATGGGCTGTCAACATCTAAATTAGATTAAACCTGCCGATTTGAGTTCGTCGTCGTTGGCAAAAACCACTTTGTTTTTGAAACGAGAATCGCAGTGTGCTTTGAGCTGTTCCATATTGGTACCTTGAGCAATGAAGCGTCCAGTTTTCTTTTCAAATAGATAGAACACTTCGCCATGCTTTTCGATGTCAACTTGGATGAAACGATCCTCAATACGCTTTTGCAGTTGCTCAACTTCTTCCGCTAATACTTGATTCTTGTATTCCAAATAGATCTGTACCAATTTCATTGCGGTCCAGCCTAGTAGGAAATAACCTATAAAACTCCACAGATCAAAGTTTTCCATTATCGTTTCTCGATTACTTGGTCAGCCAATCCATATTCAACTGCTTCCTGAGCACTAAGGAAGGTATCAAACTTCATGTCAGTAAACAGTTGATCATAAGTCTTGCCTTTGCTGTTATGTTTGACATACAGCTGAGTTAGACGTTCATTGATGCGCTTGCTCTCTTCGAAGGCCCTGCGGGCATCTTCGAACTGTAGATCCTGAACATGCACACTTCCACGAGTACCAGGAGTTCCACTGCTAACACGGTGAATCATTGTGCGGCTCTCAGGTAGAACAAAACGCTTGCCTCGGGCACCTGCTTGTGCTAGAAATGACCCCATGCTACAGGCTTGACCCACTACATAGGTAGCAACATCAGGCTTGATAAAGTTCATAGTATCGTAGATAGCCAAGCCAGAACTGACACTGCCGCCGGGACTGTTGATGAACATAGTAATGTCGCGGTCTGCATCTTCGCTTTCGAGAAATAGCAGTTGGGCAACAATCAGGTTAGCCATGCGATCTTCAACTTCGCCTTCCAACAGGATTACTCGATCACGCATAAGGCGTGAATAAAGATCCATTGCTCGTTCGCTGTTACCTGTGCGTTCAAGCACCATTGGGACTAGACTCATTTAATTTCCTTTTCAGTTTGTTGTTGTTTTTTAAGTTTAACAGATTCTGCATCTAACTGCAAGAGAAGTTCTTCCACTACCTGTTCAAGGTATGGATCTCTATACTCTGTATGAGGAGTGTCCTTGTCCTGTGGCAAGGCAGTCTTTTTGAAGAAAAATCGTAGCATGGTATTCGTATTTAAATTGGTTGCTCATGATTTTACTCCTTGTCGCCACGGATCGTATCGAAAAGAGTATCTCTTTGTTTTTTATATTTGTTCCAGCTTTCTTTAGCTTGATCCCAGATCCACCACTTGAGTGTCCAGGCCAGCAACATGACAAGAGGAATAGTCAGTAGATACTTGTGGTAGGGTGCAGGTGCTACAATTCCTGCTCCCACAAAGAAAGCACCGAAGATGTAGCACTTTTGCCAAGTTTCAAACTGACGCCACTGCCAGCGAAGCCAACGAAAGATTTCCATATTACCAACTAGAATGATATTCGAAATACCAGCCTTCCATTTTCTTGGAAAGTAGTGCCGACAGTTGATCTCGGGTGCGTTTAAGGTCTTCCCAATACCAATCGTCTAGATTGGTGCTGCCAAAGAAGAAGCCTGATTGTGGAGGCAGCAGAGTTTCTGCCAGCTTACGGTTTGACAACACTTCGTCAATGACCTCCACTAGCTTTTGCAGTTGCTCGCGACCAACTTCGTAGTTGCCGCAATCGTCTTCACCGCCCTGGACATTATCCACGAACCATTTGTGGATGGCATTGCTCTTGCGCCAATACATGACTTCTGCTGTGATTTCCTTGATCCGGGCGTCGCCCAATTCGGGAAATTCGCTAGAAATTTTTCCAGCCAGTTCATCTTCACTATGCCAAAGGTAACGCTTGGCATTTAGGTACATATCCAGTCCCATGATTATTCCTTTACGGGGGTTAGTAGAGTTTGATCGTAAATTTCCAGTAGGTCAATGTCTGACATGTCAGCCAGTTCATCTTCCGTGATCTGAAACTTTTGCATAAGTTCTTGCTCGTCGAAAGCAAACAAGATATATTCTGTCATCAATTCGCGAAGTTTCATTTTAGCTTCCTGTAGAATATTTTATCACTGTTCACTGTTTAAAACCTGTTCTCTCAACTGTTGTTCTTCTTTGGTTTTCCAAGTCCAAAAGATACTGTTGTATCCTTTAGTAAACAACCAAGTATCGCAGACAAAAACCACCGATGCAAAAATCCAAAAGCCAAACCATTCCATATTAGCTACCTGTAGAAAGAATTAGTGTGCGGGGGTCGTCCTTGGCGGGCTTGAACTGCTCAATAAACACATGATGGTTATCACCGCTATCACGGATGCAAGCATCTGCGGCAACATACAATGCGGCCCAGGTCAAGCCATTGATACTGCAACTCACAGGCTTGCCGCCCCAATGGTCTTTGTAGACTACACGGTCAGCACCTTCAAAGGGATGACGATCACTCATGTTGTCAACATCATACTCGCTCCAAACTGCTCGCAGGCCCAGTTCTTCTTGGACTTGACTGTAGTGTGCAGACTTGTCGTTAAATGCACGATCATCCTGCTCGTAGGCACCTTTAAGGCCTTTGCGAACTTGATCAAGACCGTGAGCCAACTTTTTATACAGCTCAGGATTAATCACATCTTCGAGACGACGAATTGCACTGTCAATGTCGCAGAGACCGTTATGCACAGTGGTAAATTCTTTGGCAGTCAGTGTAGGATTGCAGTTCATATTACATGCTCCAGTAGGTTTCGCTGGCAGGATTGCAACACCAAGGAGTGTCGCTGGCGATTTCAACATCCTCGCCTGTCATAAGATTCTTGACTGTCTTAGTAGCAGGTTCTACTTCGAAACGCCAGCCATCACGCATAGGATACAGTGCCGCACTCAGTTCCAACAGTTCGCGACCAACAGCTTCACGATCCATGCCACGGAACGGATACTTGGCGACGAAACGTTCGCCAGTCTTGCATCGCTTGTCTGCCTTGTAAACACTAACGAGCCAATCTTGCTTAGACATTTCAACTCCTGTTTTGTTACGCTATGTATGTATTATAAGCCCAAAACCAATTTGTGTCAATTAAGCCACGAAGTCGAACAGATAACCGTAGGAGCCGTCTTTGCTGAGTTGGACCTTGTTGTCATAGTCCTTGTTCAGTTTCTGCAGGATTTTCTTGGCTTCTGCTTGGGTGCAGATCACGCTCAGCGTACCACAGAAAAAATCAGCGGCATTATCACGTTTGACAATCTTTGCAACCTTGTCCAGAACCACTGCTTCGAAACCCATTGCGTTCTCCTGTTTTGTTATGCTATGTATGTATTATAAGCCCAAAACCAATTTGTGTCAATTAAGCAGATTCGAGCATGTTAGCAGGAACCTTCCACAGGCCCTGTGGAGTGCTAACTGTAATGTATTTGATAGCCACCTTAGTCACTTGGCCGGAGCAGGTCATACCACGTTTAGAGTTATAAAACTTTACCTGGCTACCCACTGTAAACGAACGCTTGGCATCCTTGGTCATCTGGGCCCTGCGGAACTTGATGGCACAAATAATGCTTTCCAGCTGTTCGTTGGTAAAGTCGCCAAACATGATAGAGCTGTTGACTTCTTGAATGGTAGCCATGATTTAGTCCTTATTCAGTGATGTATTCGAGGTCGGAAAGGATTTCGGCGCAAGCGGCCAGTTCGTATTGTTCAATCAGGTTGCTGGTCGGGCTAGTGCTCTGCGGCGGATACTTGGCACGGTGCATGACACGGTCTGTCAGGGTAGAACGAATGTTGTCCAGGTTACCGTGGCCATCTGCCAGGGCGGCCGCAATTTGCTGAAGCACCCTGAGCTTGGCGGCCTTTTCAAAAGCGCCCGTACCCCAGCTCAGTGCGTAGGCAGGATCCTTGGCAAATTCTGCGGCAAATTTGTCCAGGCCAGATTGGCACATACCGATTTGATCTTGAAAACGCTTGAGCAGTTTGTCGGACATTTCGAACTCCTGTTTTGTTACGCTATGAATGTATTATAGCGCCAAAACCAATTTGTGTCAATATTGGTTAATCTCGTCCTGAGTAAACTGGCCGCCGCTACGATCAGGATTTTCAAGCCATCTTTGCTCTGTGGCTTGATTACAACAGATTGTCACATCCTTAAGAATCTTACGGAGTTCGTCCAAATTTACTTCCAGGAACTTTGCTGTGGTCGCACAAACAGTCCGTTCAGTGGCGGTAAGATGGTGGCCTGCCAACACACTATTCAAACTGTCTAAGTGCTTTTCTTTGCCTTCGATAGTGCGGATCAGGTTGTCGCGGACGGTGTAGATGTTCATCGTGTTTCCTTATTTGCAACGAAAGACCAGCAACCACAGGAGCCCAAGAGCAATAGCGGCATTAAAGGCTGTGACAATATACAGCATCACTTCACCATCTTGTAGAGTTGGAACTCAAAGCCCAGCAGTGTTAGGGCGTAGCCTTTAGCACGAGGGTTCGTAGGCTTACGGAAGCCAACGATCTTAGGACGGCGAGCAACATCGAAGTCCCAGCCAATGGCGTCCAGACCAAAGGAGCAGATGACCAAGAAGAGGATAAAGGGCCAGAACAGGGTGGCCACCAGCAGGGTGCGAGCATCGGTGTGCGGATTGCGGACTGCCACGAAAGCCTGCAGGACGAAGATGATTGCCACGTATCCGATTGCGTATTCCATTGTCTGCTCCTTGTTGCGATGTATTAATTATAACACCGAAACCAATTTGTGCCAATTAATGGAGATCAACCTGCACTTGACGGAAACCCTGTGCATCAGTAACCAAACCAGTGGGTAAGGGCTGACGATCTTTCTTAGCCACATATCGCAAGTGACTCAGTTTAATCAGGGCGTTCCAAACTGCGGCGCGAGCATCACTGGTAGCAAAGGTGTCGCTCATTTGCTGGACAGTGATAACCATGCCCACATCTTCGCCGCTCTGTGCAGTAAGGATAAAACGAAACTTCTGGCTGTTCTTGAAACCTTCAACAATAGTCTTGGTACGCATTGTCTGCTCCGTTTTGTTTACAATACAGTTATTATATTACCAAACCAATTTTGTGTCAATTAATCGCCGGCAAGACGCATGATAGCGGCCAGTTCGTCGCTTTCTACGTAGAAGTCAGTTCGGGGGTCCCAATACTGTCCTGCCCGGGGATCATAATACAGGATGCGGCCATCGTAGTAGAAAGGACCTTCCAGACCCTTGCGAGGACCATAGCCCTGCATGATGTCTTCTGTCTTACCAATTACACGATAGCCCATAGGACCTCCGTTTTGTTTACGATTTATGTATTATAAAACCAAAACCAATTTGTGTCAATTATCGGACTGGCCCTACATAGTCTGCTCGCACATACCAATCAGGTGCTTCTTTCAGGTTGTTGTGCTTGAGATTATAGTCGATTGCGGCCTGGCGGGCTTCTGCTTCATTATCGAAGTACCAAGTGTCCCAGTGCTTCTGCCCCCAACCACGTTCATATTCAGTCAGTTCAACTTTAAAGGCTTGGACAGCGGGTTTGTTGATTCTGGGCATTTTCTGCTCCTTTCTGCTGAGTTGGTATAGTTATAATAGCAAAAGGATCAGTTTGTGTCAATTAAAGGTTAAGGTGGCTGTATTTCAGTGCCCATAGTGCGGCGATGCCAACATCGTTGAATACGATGCCCCAGCCCGAATCTATTCCTTCGGTCCACATGAAGTCAAAATCTTCCTCCAGTTCAAGACCTAAATCTTCACATTGTCTTTCAACTAAAGGTAAGTTCCAACGATTAAGAGGTATCACAACCGCCATTGTCTCCTAGCGTTAACATTGCCATTAACGCATCCTCGGGTTCCTTAAAGTAAAAAATCATATTCTGACTTGATACTTCAGTAGTATATTTATCGCCCGGGAGACCAAACGTTTCTAAAACTCTAACGCAGATTTCGTTCCAGCCTGTGCCTTCGACAGCACCTGCATTCCAACCTATGCGAACAGGATATCCTTTACCGCTCACCGATTTCATTCATTAGATCTGTGATATTTTTACTGCGTTGAACTAACGACTTATTACCTAAACTGACTACTGCATACAGTTCGCCGTTCTTTTCTACCAGCATGGCCAAGCAACGTCCTGCGGCAGATGTATAGCCAGTTTTGGTTAGGATGATGTTGTCATAGGTCCACATCTGTGGATTGGTGTTTTTGAGATTTACCTTGATAATTCTCTTGCCACGACGATATTCGTAGGTATAAAATTTTTCACTGCTAAGTTGTTGAATAATCACATACCTTCTCAGCACAAACAAAAATTCTTTTAGATCATTAACACTGCTACGATTACCAGCTAGTAATCCAGTGCTGTCTACAATAGCAGTATCACGTAGATTCATATTACTGATATTGTCTGCGGCATCCTGTAGAAATTTATCATAGCCGCCTGGGTGTGCGTGTGCTAGACTTTCTGCTGCCAAGTTATCGCTGCTCATCAGCATGGCACGTAGCAATTCATAACGTTCAATCATAATGCCACGAGCAAAGCGACCAGAGCTCTTGCCTTGAACTTTAATCCTCTCGGACAACGACACATCGCTGTCTATTACTGTTTTGGCTGTAAACAGTTTGGTGATACTGGCAATGCTACGAACTTCGTTAACATTACGTTCGTGTTCATATTCCATGGTAGAAAAGTTTACCAGACCATAACTAGTCTGCGCCCATAACACAGCGGGCATGCATAGCACAAATAAAATTAATTTTTTCAGCATCATTTTTATTTAGGCTATACCCCAACGCAATCTCGTCATCAGTTCTTCTTGTTTGTCGGAAAAAGTTAAACAGTATTTGCCGTGAATAGGATCGGACATAAACGGATCAATCTGATATTTTATTTTTTGCGTATTCAACCACTCAAATACTGCTGTTGCTGTTTTACTGGTAATTTTCATTGGCCCTGCTTTAGTTTAAAAAGTAATCCTAGTTGTTCGTCGTAAAAAGTAAACTCTAAAGATCTTTCTTGAATTTTTCCTGCGAAAGAATTGTTTCCTTCAAATTTTTCAGGGTGATAAGAGAAGTCAAAATCAACTCCTTGTTTATAGCCCTCTTTTCTAAGACCGTCTACTGTGTCTAAAATATCGCTGATAGTAAAATTTGTCAATACGACTTTTAACATCCCCACCTCAGTTTTAACATCATATAAAATTCTTCATCAATATCAAACATAGTCCTATCTATATACCAATTTTGGTCAATGTGCTGATACCATTGTATGTTTTCTCTGGGCTGTTGTCTTATCCAATCAGCAATTGGCTTGCTACATTGTATAGTATAGAACTGTATATTGTCAACTTTTGCTTGAGTGATTACCTGGCAATATAGCGTTTCAGATTCTTCCATTTTTTGGTTCCACATCTGCGCCATTACGCTTTTACCAATTTGTCGGCCGTTCATTATAATTTTCATTTCTTTCGGATCACTTCCTGCTACTGCTGCCCAAAAATCTTTTTGCCATTTATTCATGATATCTAGCTTCGTCGTCTGTTAATATTTCAAATAGAGTAGCGTATTCAACTTCGGGTTCCATATGAAAACTAGATCCCCAGACCAACCAAACTTTTCTTTTAAAGACCCGATCCATCCAAATTATTTTACCTGAGATGGTCTTAACGGGAAACCATGCGTATACTTCGCGCCACGGGTAGCAGTCGCAGCCGTTTTCGATCACCTGTGTAATTTTCATGGTTTGCCTTGCTATGTTCCAACCGATGCTTCTATTTAACTTAACAGGACCAAGTTTTAAGTTCATGAGTATTTTAATGCACACATAAGAGCATGCTGTTCATCAGCAAACCAGGCGACGACTCTAGCGCCCGAACTATGAAATCTCAGCTCATACATATCAGGTTGCCACTCTGTTAGTTGATCAAGCCATGTCCTTAGTTCATTGATTTCGATTAGACGACTTTCAAGATCCCAAATGTCTCTTGTTTTTAAATGTATTTTTACTTTATGCTGTCGATCGTCCATTATGACCACCTCAAAACAAACATGGTTAGATCTTCTTGATTACTAAAATACACTTCGCCGTATTGAATACTATCTTTCCAACGAATTTGGTGTGTGAGATGATTCATGCCAGGTGGACCAAAGGTTTGATAACACCATCTAGTAATCTCAGGACGATTTTGCCTGGGTGTTTCAAATGCTGCAACGAGCCAATTAGTGTCGGGGTCTCTCCAATCCTTCTCTTGTTCGTATGTATGAATAAACATTTATAGCCATTTCAGTGAAAACAATACTGCATCATTATGCTCTGCAAAAATAAAATACTGATCATAGTTATAGGGACTGTCGTCTGCAAAATAGCTGTCCCATTTGTGGCCTTGCTCACCAAAATGTTCATAGCACCATTGATCGATATCATCTGTATCCGTAGTGGCTAATTTGACAAATACTTTATATGGCAGTTCGGGATATATCATGCCCACTTTAAGGTAAAAAAGGCAGCTTCATCTTTTGTACCAAGATAAATCCTGGCACGATGTTGATCATTGATCCAAGACCAAGAAAGGTTTTGATCCGCAGTCCATGCACCTTCGATGTTAGTATACTGATCAACTTCCCTGCTGGGTCCCCAAGTTTCCCAGCACCATTGCCGAATCTCAAAAAACTTTTCCATGACCAGGTTATATTCACCCCATTCTTTGGTTTTGATCTCCACGTAGTATTTGAACGCAAGATAACCAGTGTGGCGCTTGTCTGTTTTCTTAACTTTGATTTGCATACTTTAACCTATACATAAAAACAAACTCTTCGGCCTTTTTACGACTCTCAAATTCCCACATGTTGTAGGCCATGCGTCTAGCGCCGAATTCTTGAGCAATAACGTCTATTACATCCGCACGAACAGGTTCTTCTATAGAGTAGAACTCGTCAAACTCTAGAAGAACCCGGGGGGATTTTTTATTGCTTTTTATTTTCATCTTTAACCAGTGCAGCCACGAATAAGAAATGCTCGTAGGCTTCGCGAACGCTAGAATGTTCCATTAGTTTGTTGGCTTCGTCCTGCATGGCTTGGACGCCAGCTTCGACAATATCCCTAACACTGGTACCTTGTAGCGTATACATTTCTTGACCAAATGTTTTGGCCAAATGTTGCCATGCTGCCTTTTGCTCTTCTGTGATAGGCTGTTTGCTAGGTTTCAGTTCACTGGCCTTGAGCATTGCCTTGCACATGACATCTTCGGCGACCCGGCCGGCTGCGATCAAGGGTGCATAAGCAGGATCAATATTGAAGCGGCGACTAGTGCCCCCAGGATAACACATGACGAGATGATTACCCTTCGTAAAACTATCCAGAAAATCGTTGTCGTATTCTGCGACTGGAACATATTTTCGTCCTTGTTTTTCATAGTAAATTTTCTTTGTCATCGTAAGTTTCCCAAGACTTAGTTGCGTAATTCCAATGTCTAGAATCGTAAAGTTTGAAGGTTAAATTAAAACTCAGTAGTCCTAGTTCAAGGCCGAGGCCTGCATGATCCTGGCGATGTGTAAGTTCTGCCAGTGCTTCGGCGATGGTATTACTGCGATAGAATTGAACTTCCCATGCCTTGTTTTTTGTCAGCTTGCCATACCAAGAATAGCCGGCGTCAAACTTATCGCTCCATGGATTTATGATAGAGAAGCTGATCTTAATCATGTTTAAATAACCTTACCCAATACACCGTAGATCAGCTGATCCAGTTCCCGCTGATAGTCTTGTCCTTGACGACGATTCAACCAGATACGTTCTAGCAGAGCTCGCATGTCGTCGCCATCGACGCCATTTGTATTATAGTCAAGTCCGCGACTTTCTAGTTCCTCAATGAGATCGTCTGTGTCAAATTCAGACAGATCAACGTCAACTTCTACTTC
>JACCDZ011450968.1_pt1 | contig 46514 bp, 45 predicted proteins | sample 7449551 | NCBI WGS metagenome assembly JACCDZ01 (sample SAMN15323452, study PRJNA562643) | freshwater metagenome | isolation source: river surface water | place: USA:Blue River Watershed | collected 2017-08-18
AATTCTGCATATTCACTTGTTTGTTTATCCATCGTATAGTCGAGGTCAATTACCAGATGTTCAATCAGATAATTTACTTCTTCTTTAGAATTGAAATTACGTTTAGAGTAATAACGTTTATAAATCTTACCTTGGTCTACAACTAGGTCAACGCTGCTTTCGGTAGTAGGAGTTTCTTGATAATAGAGGCTTACAGTTTGATTCATTATACATAAAATTAATATTTTAGACAGTGTTTTCATCAACTTTTTCTTTAATGAATTCCAGTCTAATTGCAACCAGTTCATCATTGATTTTAAAACCCATCAATCTGTATATACCTGGACCAAAACCAGAAGTAATGCATACTTTACCGTCATCAGATACATTATATAGTTCTTTCATAGAAATACAACTTTCTAACCAATCTTCTAATGTGTTATCTTGTAGTTTATCTTCATTTAATATAACTACTTGACAATTATCTACTTCGATTTTTTCTAATAGTTGCCATTCATTGGCTTCTGTAAATAATTCTTTGTTAAATATGGTTACACTAGATACTCTATGATTTTTTTCTTCTTCAAATTTAATTACATTAATTTTAATAGCTGTATTTTTGATAGAATATTTTTGTAGATCGGGAAATGCAGTAGTAAAATCTTCTGAATCTATCATAAAATCAGATACAACGAAATTAGTAAAATCACTGGAAAATTTGTTTTCAACACTCGTAATAGACATTAATTTAATACTTTATTTCTTTTTAAATAATGTAATAAAAATTGACTTATATAATAATTATAACTATTTATCATTTATTAATCTAATGGGATGTTCAGATAGTAAATTAAGTGCATCAACTTTACACAGATACGATAATGAAATAACTGAGATTGAGAAACAACTTGAAGAAATGAGAATAGAATGTTCGGACCTAAAAAATATTGCAGGAAGACGAGAATCTAAAATATCAAGATTGAAGAAAGAACAGAATATCATAAAAAATGATGATATTAAAATTGAAATGACTGATGAAAAGATTAAAGTAATAAAATTTTATTATTCGGTTCATCGTCGCTATTGTGATGATACAGAAAGTTTTGATTATATTGTATTAGCACCTTATAATTTTTGTATTAGAACTGATGGAGGTCTTGATTTTACTAAAATAGATGAAGATTTTGAAAAATTATCTAATTATAGAGAAGAAGTTGAATTACCTAAAAAATGGGTGCTAGCATGTTTCGAATTATATAAACAAGGAACAGAATTTGATAAAAAAAGTAATATATTATATAATAATTTACCAAATGTAACATCAACATATGATATATTTAAAGCTAATTATGACAAAGCAAAGGAACAATTAACAAATAAGGAATATCAAAAAGCAATAGATATACTAGTAAATATACAATTTAATGAGAAGACAATGGAATTTAAATATTTAATATATTATGATACTGCTTGTTGTTATGCTCTATTAAAAAATAAAGAAAAGATGATTGAATATTTAAATAAATTTACTGATTCTAATAATGGCAAAATATCTTATAGATACATATTAAATGATAAAGATTTAAATGAATATAAGGAAACTGAAGAATTTAAAAAAATCATTGATAAAGTAAAAAACAACAGAAAAATAAAATCAGTGGAATTGTAATTTTTTTATACACCAATAAAAATTGATATAAACATTATATTATTATTATGATAAATATATAATGAAACTAAATCTAATTTTTGCATTAACTACTGATAATTTGTTTGGTGTTGATAATAGATTACCTTGGACCAATTGTAAAGAAGATTTACAACATTTTAATCGTATTACTACTGATATCTTCAACCCTAATTATGTAGTTATGGGAAGAAATACTTGGGAATCATTACCTACTAAATTATGTGATAGAATTAATGTAGTTATTACGAAAAGTCCTACAAAAGACAATTATGATTTGAAATTTAATTCATTAGAAGACTTTTTTAAATTTGTTCCTCGCAATCATACTAACCATATTTTCATTATAGGTGGTAAACATTTAATTGAAGAAGCATTAACACAATATAAAACAATTATAAGTAACATATATTTAAGTATCATAACGAAAGATGTAGTTGATGGAAATCATAAAGTATATTTTGATTTCAATATGTTAGATTATGAACCTTATATGAAAGATTCTGTTGTTAAACAAAATGTTACCTTTTATCATTATCACCTACCAGAACATCAAGAGATTCAATATTTACGTTTACTAAATAAAACACTTTCTGGTGATTATCGCGATACAAGAAACTCAACAACCTATTCTATCTTCTCTGAAAAATTAACTTTCGATTTAACAAAAGGATTCCCTTTACTAACAACTAAGAAAGTTTTTATGAGAGGTATATTTGAAGAATTAATGTTTTTCATTAGAGGTCAAACTGATAGTAAGATACTGGAATCAAAAGGAGTTAATATTTGGAAACCTAACACAACTAAAGAATTTATAGAAAAATGTAAATTACCTTATGAAGAAGGTGATATGGGACCATTATATGGTTTTAATTGGAAACATTTTGGAGCAGAGTATGTAGACTGTAAAACTGATTACACAAATAAAGGATTTAATCAAATAGAAGATGTTCTACATTTACTAGAAAATGATCCTCATTCAAGACGTATTCTATTAACGGATTATAATCCAGCTTGTGCTAAAAAAGGAGTTCTATACCCGTGTCATTCTATAGTAATCCAATTTTATGTAACAGAGAATGAAGGTAAAAAAATGGTATCTATGAATATGTATCAAAGAAGTGTAGATGAATTTTTAGGTTTACCATTTAATATTGCATCAAATGGTTTATTCTTACATCTTATTTGTAATACTCTTAATACTAGAACTAATACTAATAAATATATTCCTGATAAATTAAATATTATTATGGGAGATTGTCACATTTACCATTCTCATTTGAAAGCAGTAGAAGAACAATTAACTAGGGTTCCTTATGAATTACCAAATATTAAAGTCAAACAATCACATCATAATCTAGAAAATTATCAATGGGATGATATTGAAATTCTAGATTATAAATCACATCCAACAATTAAAGCTGAAATGATAGCATAAAATAATTATTTATTTAATATATTATTCTTTCTAATATATTATTCCTTTTTAACTAGGCTTTTAAAATTTAGTTTCGTTACAACGGGTTTTGATTGAGATGATTCTCCTAAAGAAGGAAAATTTTCTTCATTGTTTTCGAATTTTTTAGTTTCACTTTTTACTTTATCTCTCATCATAGTTTTATAAGGAGGAAGTCTTGGATTAAAAGATCTCTTTACTTCTTTAACAATATTAATTTTTTTCTTTTTACTTTCTGCGCGTGTACTCTCCCATTTCTTAGGTTCGTTTTGTTTTTGAAGTGCTAACATCTCTTCTAAAGACATACTTTTTTTCTTAGTATCTTTTTTAGGTTGACTTTTTTTAGGTTCTACTTTTTTTGCTGAACCAGCTAAAAAATCATCGTCATCATCATAATCTCGAACTTTATTAAAAATCATACGTCTTGTTTCATCATCAAGTTCATCTTCTTCAAAATTATCAACTTCTTCGAGATTTTGTTGTTGGGTTTCATCATTTTCATCATCTGATAAATAGTTCATTATATATAGTAATATTAATTAATCTTTATATTAATCAAATTTTTTAGATAATCAAATTTTTTAAATTTAAAAAATAGGTTATTATAATATAATATATGCCTAAATTACAAATAGTAACTATGGAAGATGATATTATAGAATTAGAATCAGAAGGATATAATTACTACATCAAAAATGAAACTGATTGGATTGCTTTAACCAATCACAAAGCAGCCTACTTATTAGTAAGTTACCCAGCAGGTCATGTTTCCACACAAATTAACCAAAAATTCTTAAATAATCAACATTATAAATTATTAAATGATTTAAACTTTGAAGGTAGACCATTAAAATCATGGATGTATTTTGGAGGTATATTAGATGGTAATAATAAAAAAATTTCAAATATAAATTTAACAGATGATAATGATAATGGATTATTTGGCATTTCTTATCATTGTATTATTAAAAATTTAACTATAGAAAATTGTTCCATACAAAACCTTTCAATGAATAACGGAATATTAATTGGACAAATCAGCGAAGGTATTTTTGAAAATATAAATATTTTAGGTAACATAAATATCTCTGGAGATTATGCAGGTATTATAGCAAGTAACTTTAATGGTAGAATGGATAATTGTAAAATTAATGTAACTAGTAATAAAAATAATTTGTTTAACTCATTTACTGGAAATTTTCATAACAGCTATGTTGAAATAAATACTGAAGGTGAAAATCATAATCCCTTATTTTGTAAATACTTTAATGGTGGTATAAATAACTGTTATTTTATATCAAATAAAGATGATTTAATATTTAAAACATTAATAGATGGTTTCATATCTAATTCTATGTTTACATTTCATTGTGATAAGAAAATTAACACACACAATAAACTTGCATTACATAATTGTATTGTTGTTACAGATGTAGATAAAGTAATTTATAATAAATGTGCGGAAATCCATGATGTAGTAGAACAAGAAGAATGGGATAGAGAATTTTGGTCTGATGATAATAAATTAAAATCATTTGCTAATTAAATTTCTATACTTTTTTTAGGTCTACCTCTTTTAGGTTTGGATTTTTCTTCAGTAACACTAGTTTGTTCTATCTTAGTTACTTCTATTTCTTTTTTTGGAAAAATTTTATCATAATATGCTAAACGGGCTTTCCTTACCTCATCAGGAGATAATACTTTAGCATTTGGTTCTGATGATAACATTTTACCACTTTCTTTCTGAACATTTAAAACTGATTCATCTATCATATTTCCGATTGAATCATTTTCTTTGTTAAAATTTAGAGTGTTACTTTCTTGTGTTACTGGGATATTGACTTGTTCTTTTTTAGGAAATTTATTATCAAAATCAACATTCAAATCAACATTAATAATATCAGCATAATCTACAATGATATCTTCATCATCTTTAATTTCCATTACTTTAATCTTGTATATTTTATCGAATAATTTTACATCAATAACCATATTAGATTGTAAAATACAATAATTAGATAATGCTTTTTCTAGAACAACATCATTTTCAGGAACATCAAAAAAATCGATAGATAATGGTTGGATTTTTACAAATTTTCCTTTTGGAACATTTTTAATCAATCTCAATTCTACATAATCAACTCCTAAATTATCTGCTATCCAAGATGGAACTTCAATAGTTCCAGCTTCAGATGTAAATTGTTTAACACCTACATAATATACAAAATGGTAAGATGTTTCAATTTGGAAAAAATAAGGAGTTGTAATATTTTTATTTTTAGTAAGTTTTTCTAGTATAGAATTCGGTAGATTGACATAATTGTCAATAGATTCATTAGGAATTACTAGTAACTTATCAAGTTTCATTATACCTAAAAATATCTAGATAATAATAATTATATTCACTTTTTTTATAATTATATGCGTGAATACCAGTTTTTTGGTGAATTAGGATATCTAATCAATTGTATCTTACCTAATGTTGATAAAATTGGCAATAATACAATCATTTACTGCTTTGAAAATTATAAATTTATTTTGAGTCAATATTGCAATGCTACTTTTAAAACTATACCTTTTAAATCATCACCAGATAGATCATCTGATAAAAATTCTAAAACTATTACTAATTGCGATGAAAAAATACCAAATTTAAAACTATTTGCATCGCCTAATTGTTTGACTAATATAAATAATTTCAAAAATATATCCAAACCAATAATATCAAAACAAATACCAGTTATGAAGAAAAGTATTCTTTTTAATTTTAGAAATAGATTTAAAAGAACATATGGTAATTTTGATAGAAAATTTTATGAAACATTAATTAATAATTTTAAGGAGTATACTATTTATAGTTGTGGAAATAGTAGCGAAACCTTTCAGATGAATAATTTTAAAACAATTAATGTAAATTTTGAAGATATACCATTCGTAGCTGCTAATGTAGATGCATGTATTCTACCTGATAGTGGCTTGGCTTCTATGATTATTAAATGTAATCCAAAAAAAGTTATTTTATTATTAAATAAAACTGAACATACATTAAAATACAATCATGAAGGAATATATAAAAAGAACTTAGAAAACTTCAAACCATTGAATAGAATTATTTTTATAGAAAATAATTTTATAGATGATAATAAACTAGAAGAATTGAAACAATTTATTGAATTCGAATTACACTCTGATTTATCTGCTTTATTATAAAATTTTATGATTTAAAAAATTTATTAAACCAATAAAATCCATTATAGTAAGAAGCTATACATTTTAATACATTATTGCTATTGTATTGTGCTAAACCAAACCAAATTATTACTAACCAAGCTTTAATACGTTCATTTAATTGTATATTTAGTTCTTCAATCAAATTATTTTTGATTTCAAAAACTAAATTATTTTTCTCTATTTCAAAACTAAATAATTCATTATTGTTAAATGCATCATAACCAGTTAGTGCATATAATACTTTAGCATAATCGTAATCTTTATCACCATATAATAAAGTTTTACCAAAATAGCCCCTTGGATCTATAAAATATATTTTATCATCTGTTCCTAATATATTTGAAAATTGACAATCTCCATGAATAAATGAATATTCTGTTGGTAAATCTTTTAATAAAATATCTTGTAAATGAGTTAAAACTGATGTGAAATCATCTACTTTTATATTATTAACATATTTGATATCAAAATAATTTAATAATGGTTTTATTTTTTCAATTCTATCTAATATTTTTGTATTTGACTCTATTAAAATATCTTCAATAATTGTATCATTTGATACTTGAATGGTTCTTTGATGTAATAAATTTAAATTATCATAGATTAATCCTAAATACATATTCTTCTTTTCTAAAGAAGTTTCATTAAAAAATTTATATAAAGGTTTCGCATCTAATTTTGACATTTTAAATTTATAATCATTTATTTTTTCAAAAGAAGGTATAAAATTAAATTTATCTATATTTGTATACCAATTTATTTCTTTTTTTATTATTTCATTTCCTTGTTCATTAACAGACTCTTTAATGATATAATCATTTTCTGTTGTTAATTTATTAAAAAATCTAGTTTGATAATCATTTGTTATATACTTCAATAATTTAGGCATATCACCAACATCAGTTAAATTGTTTAACTGATAAGTATTAAAATTTCCAAAGTTTTTAATGAAAACATCACAAATATCTTCACCCAAAACATATTTATGTATTCCTTTATAGTTTTTAATATAATACAAACCAATAATATTACCTTCTTTACATTTTTCTATTTTATTGTTGTAGGCACAATATCTACATTCTTTACCATATGTAAATATAGTGGTATTAGATAATTTATTAACATCTATTTTATCTTCAGGTAAAATATCACACCATGTAAATAATATATTTTTATTATAATATTCATTAGTTATTGATTTGTTGATTGTATCTGCTGTTCCAGTTACTTCATTAAAATGAATAGTAGTAACGTTTTTATATTTATTACAATAGAATTTCATTAGACTATCATATTCTTTATTATATATAACAATTATATTTTTAGAAAATTGTTGCCAATATTCAATCATATGTTCTATAAAAGGTTTATTTTTGAATGTGACTAATACTTTTGGTATATATTTAGTTAAAGGATATAATCTAGTTCCTTGTCCAGATGCAACAATTACTACATAGTCAATAGGATTCTTAGATTTTTTACCTAGATCACCTCCTGGATGATTCAATTGAAACTTTTCAATAGTAATTTCTTTTTTTTCTGCTAAATAAATACCTAGCATATCTAAAAACATCATAAATATAACAGATGACATTGTCGGAGCCATATTAATCTTATCTATTTCTTCAATATTATCACTAATATTATAACAAAAATCTACATATTTACTAACCTCGGTTGTTTTATTTATTGTTAATGCTATTTGTAAAACTTTAAATTTATCTTTAATGTAAGAAGCACAATTGATTAATTCATGAGTATTTCCAGAATTAGAAATATAGATCACAATATCATTTTCTTTCAATATACCAAAATCACCATGAAACAAATCCGGTAAATTAAGATAATGACAAGATATACCCATTGATTGCCATGTTGATACACTTTTCTTACAAACATGTCCGCATTTTCCGATTCCAGTCAAATAAACATTACTATTATTGTTTTGTAATAATGAAACTATATTTTTCATTGGTATTTTAAAGGTATCATTTAATGAGTTTATATAATTTGAATATTTATTTATTTTTTCATCAACCCATTCATTCAATGATTCTTTTACTATAATTTTATCTTCATCAAAATTTGAAAAATCAGTTATGTGATTCACTGCATTTAACTTATTAAAATAATAATAATCTTTAGAACAAACTAAAACTGAGGTAATTGATGTTTTATCTAAACTTAGAAAACCTTTATAACTATCTTCAAACCCAATTGGATTTTTACATTCAGGAAAATAATTTAATGCTTTGATATAGCATTCTGGATGAGGTTTTCTATTTATATAATCATCTCGTGTTAATATCATATTACATCTGTTTAAAATAGGTAATTTTTCTAAAATTAAATCAACTGTATCTTTTTCAGTATGTGTTACTATAGCAGTTTTGATATTGTTTTCAAATAAATATAATAATAATTTTTCAACATTTGGATTTAGTTCTAATTTTAAATTTATTTTTTTTATATATAATTCCTTCTTATACTGATAAAAATTTTTATAATTAACACTTAATTCTGCTGAAATTAATGATTTAAATAATTCATCATCGTAGTGAACTAATTTACAATAATCATCAAAGGTGAACTCTTTATTATAATCAAAATGTAATAATGACTCTTTATATGATTGATAATGTAGCTCCTCTGTATTTAATAATGTACCATCCAAATCGAATAAGAACAAGTCAAATTTCATTATTGTATATAATGGTCTCTTTTTTAAATATATATTAAACGAAAAAATATTGAAAAAAAATTATAAAAATATGAATCTAAACAATATTAATGGATTCACCGGAAGTAATTTCCATTGTCAAGAACATAATTAAAACTCAAAAAAAATTTAATTATGATTCTTTACCAAATATTTCTTACTATGTAGATTGTATCGATAAAAAGAATATTACTCCTCTTCATTTTTATTGTAAAAAGAAGGATGAATTCAAATGTTTGGAAATTTTACAATATCCTAACATTTGCATTTATGAGAAAAAGCATCCTCTTGAAGAAGCAACCTATAGAAGATTAAAAAAAGTATCACTAAAAATGATTGAATTGAATATGATTCCACAAGATGAATCGATATTAGAAGAAACTTTTTTAAATTGTCTTAACCATGAAATGGAAGACATAGCACTCGCATTATTTAATCATATGAATATTAAAGAAATGCTTAAAAATGGTCTTGCATCATGTAATCCAATTTATCTTGCGACAAAATATAATTTGAATAAAGTAATGGTAGAAATAATTAAAAGAATTAAAATTAGAGATATATCTTTTTATTACGATGATTTATTTGAGTATGCTAAGAAAAACAATAATATTTTATTAATTAGTTTCTTACAACAAAATATAAAACAAAATTAACTAATTCATTTATTAAAATTCACTATTCAGATAATATTGAGAAAGATGAAAAACAATGTAACCAGCAACCAGAGGAAATACAATAGCTGCAAACATACCGCATTTTTTATCACTTACAATTTTCTCCATTAATGATTGGATTTGTTCGAATTTTTTCTTATAATCAGAATCTAATGTACTTTGGATATTTGCTAATTCTTTGGTAAAATATTTTTTGGTTAGTTCATCTTGATTTTGAATTAGTTCCTTTAACTTTTTCATTTCATCTAGTGCAGAATCATAACTGTTACGAAGTTTTACAAGTTTTGTAGATAGTGATTCCATATTATCATTTAAATATACTGTTGAATCAGGTAAACTATGATTTTCTTTTAGTTCAACTACTTTTTTTACAAATTGAATGAACTTAATAGAATCATCATAGTTTTTTCTTAATTCTTTGATTTCATTTTCAAGCCTTGACTTTTCACACATAAGATTTGTAATTTCTAGTGTTTTGAAATGATTTTTGGTATTAAGCTTATCAATCTCTAGTTCTTTTTGATATACCGTTAATGTAGTAGGTCTATCTGTTGAACTAGAATCAGATGAACTACAAGAACATTCAGAATCAGAGTATTCACTTTCTGTGTCATCATCAGATTCTAAAAATTTAGGTTTTAGTAATTCAGGACGTTCAGAAATAGTTTTAGCTAGTTTTTCTAGTTCTCTCTTTGTTAGTTCTTCCATTTCTTTTTGAGCTTCTTCAGGTGATTTTTTTACACAATATTCAGGAACAGACATTATATAAAAGAATTATAAATAACAGAAATTTTAATCAATTTTTTATAAAGATTATTGTTTCTTGAGGTAGATCCATAGTTTTTTAAATTTATATGAATCATCAATTAATTTTTCAACATTATAAGATACATAAGAAGTGCTATTATCTATATTACCACTTAGATTGTCTAATTTCATTGGATGTAATTCATATGCAATACCATCTACTAGAACAGTAAAAAACATATTTGAATTATTATTAACTACTAGATCATGAACAATTAGCTTAATTTTTTCTTCACCATCTAAAATATCACTTGCTATGTTATTTTTAATTATATCATAACATTTGATATTAAATCTTTGTAAAGTATCATTGTTAGATTGATAATAATAAGCTTCGTTTTCAATCAGGATAGGTTCACTAGTTTCATTTAGATTAGTCATTAACTATTTAAATATAATACTATATAATATTTAAATAACAATTTTTTATTATTGATAAAAAATTACGGGAATAGAATGAGTTCAATTTTTTATTATTTATTTTTAAATAGGACTGTATTCATCAAATACATTTACAACAATAGATGCAACAAGGAAGAACCAGAAGAAAAATGTATCAGCAAAATTTCTTCCCATGAATCCTGGAGGTTTGCACCATTTTTCCTTGTTATCTTGATTACCCATATTGATAAAAATGTAAGCTAATGTGTAGAATAAAGCCCATAATGCAGCTTCGCCAATTACAGGTATCATTCCAATTATAGTTACTGGTAAACCAATGAAAGGTAACCATCCTAAAATGAAAGGAACTACTACAGCTGCACCATAAGCGATTGTGCCGTCAATAAATGTTTTAGCAACAGCCTCAAAATTTAAACAACCACACATTTCTTCTGTTCTGATAATATTAGGAATCATATTCAATATTAATTGAATAAACATAGTAATAAATAAAACAGCTAAATCTGAATCAAAAAACCAAGGCAATATGATACTTAAAATAATTTTACCTAAGATAGGTATCAACATAAATCTATCAGTTAATTTTTCGTAATTAAACATATTATAACATTTTAGATATTATTTTTCAAGATATTAGATGATAAAATATCTTTGAAATTAAACATGTCATTTAATACTAATTTGTGTAAATCTTTTGCTAGTTTATTTTGCACATCACTTTTAACTACCCACGATAGTGTCATATCATTAGATGAATATGATGTAAGAATGATGTCATAGTTTTTAGTATGATTAAATAATTCACCAATTCTACTATATGATTTGATGTTTTCACCAACTACTGATACAATTGAATTATCAAAAGTTAGTTCAACTGTATACTTCTTTTCTAGTTCATTTTTTACATGAAGAAGATTTTCTAAATTAGTATCTTCAGTTGTAGTTGTAATGTTAAATTGTGAAGTGTTAATTATGTTAACATCAACATTGTATTTCTTAAAGATACTAAATATATCATAGACAAAACCAAAGTTATTCCACATATTCATAGATGTAATCTTAAATACTTTTACATTGTTTTGAATTGTTACACCATACATTGAATTATTATTTTTATTATAAATCATAGTATTTACTTTTGCATTAGGTTCAAATGTATTCTTGATTACAATTGGAATATTCTTTTCTGCACAAGGTAGAATGCAGTAAGGATGTATTACTTTGGCTCCCATAGCTGCAATTTCTTGCGCTGACGTATACCCAATGTTGTCAATAATAAATGCATCAGATACAATTCGAGGGTCACAAGAATAAATACCATTTACATCTGTCCAGATTTCATATTTGGAAGCGTTAACTGCAGCAGCAATAATAGCACCAGTCGTGTCGCTTCCACCGCGACCTAATAGACACGGCTTATAGTCTGATGATGATCCACTGAAACCAGGAATTACAACAACTTGATTAGTTTTAAATGTTTCAAATATTATTGCATCATCAACTGTAAATTCACCTTTATTATACATCAGACCATTGTTAGTCATATTACTTTTAATTACATCAAATGATGAAATGAATTTAGTAGAAACACCTTTATCATTTAGAAAATCAGTTAGAATATTAGTTGTGAAAAATTCACCCATAGCAACTATTTCTACTTTATCATTTTCTAATGACCATAGTTTATCTTTCATATCAGAAATAAATTTACAACTATAATCAAGAGTTTCTTTAGAAAGAGTATCGTTAATTTCTATGATTTTATCCCAATGAGAAAAATTCTTAGATTCAGTGAATTCAAGAAGTTTATTAGTAATTCCTTTTACTGCTGAGAGAACAATAACAAATTTAGTGTCTGGTTCTTTTTTAATAATTTCTAGAATCATCTTATAAGTTGATACTGATTGAGATGTTCCTCCAAATTTTAGAACAGTAATATTTTCATATTCTACTACGCCATTATTGATGGACATTATGTTATTAATTATAATTATAATTAATAAAATAATCAAATTTTTCTAAATCACATCATTTACAAAGCCATTTGTTTAGTTACACTGCCTCCTGTTTTAACTTTACCATAATTTCCCCATACATCAGATTTACATAATACACATCGTTGTTGTTTTTCTAACCAAACTTCCATACATTCTTTGTGTGTATAATTATGACATGTTGGACAAGCTAAGAGTAAAGGTTTCTCATTCTCTTCAAGGTCGTTGAAACAAATAGGGCAACAATCTTCAAGTTGTTTCATAAAATTCTTAAATGTATCCAATGTAATCTTTTCAAATTCTTTTGCTATTGATGCATCTTTCCAAATAGAATCAGATGTAAGTTTTTGAATTAATGCATCAATTTGTTGTTGATTTAATTTTTTAGTGTTAAAAAAGTTTACATCAAAAATCTTCATTACTTTACAAACAAGGAAACAAATGTGTTTACAACTGGTTCCTTTTTTAGATGAATTAAATTTATGATCGGCACAGTTACACCAAAAGGTTCCTTTAGGAGAATCTTTATAAATTTTTACTTCATATTCTTCACGTAGTTTCTTCTTTTCGTTGTATGTTCCCAAAATTTTAATTGTTCCAATAATATCTTTTTTCTTAGCATCAGTATTTGCTTCGTAATCTGATAAATATATTTTAGAATATTCTGCATCTGAAATAATTTTAGTTAATATTTGATATTGATATTCATTTTGAATTAAAGGCAGTAATTGTTGAATTGTTTTAATAGCAGGAGGATTTTTTTCTAATTCTTTAAGCTTTAATGTATTTATCTTAATTAATTCTTCTAATTCTTGCTTTTTGATTAAATGTTTATTATTTTCCATATTATATGCATTTATATATGTTTGATAAAGCGAAATATTTTTTGTATTCAGATTTATTGCATCACATGTTTGTTTTAGGGTTATATTAAGACCATTTATAGATGTTTTTAGATCAGCTATTGACATTAATAAATAAAATATTATTTTAAAACTTTTCTAACACAATTTTTTTGTACAGATTACATATTTTGGAAAATTACAATCATTGGATAGTAATGGATAGAGAACATTTTATCAGCAGTGTGAAAATCTAATTCTTTTACTTTATCTTCAACAAATTCAACAAATTCTTTTCTATAATTTTTAAGGTCATCTTCAGGTTTATTGTATATCATTCCTGGCCAAATCTGTCTTACATTATGATGATTCATGTACTGCTCGTATGAATTTCTTAAATCTTCTATTATATAAAATCCATTTTTTGCGCTGTTTTCATATAAATAGTTAAATGTTTTAATTTGATGTCTTGTAATATGACTACCATCATCTAATAGAATATCATATTCACCAATAGCTTCTTTTAAATCTAGTAAAAAGTTATCATCGTTTTGATCACCAATAAAAATTTTAATTCTATCTTCTTCAAAACGTTTACATCTAGGGTCAATATCTACACCATAAATCGTAGCATTAGGAAAATATTCTTGCCACATTCTTAAAGAGCAACCATCTTTAACTCCTATTTCTACGAATTTTTTAACATTGTGTCTAATATTATAAAAGTACCTATCATAAATATCACAATAACTCATATAATGTGTTGTGTGTATTGCATCGACTTTATCAGTTCTGTATTTTAATCCAAGTTTGTGTAAAAGGGACATATATTAAATTTATAATTTTTCCTTTTAAAATGGTTTTCAATAACAACATTTTCTAGGTTCTTTATTTAATTTTGTATTAAGATTATTAGTAATTTGTACAGTATTTTTCTTAGCAAAATCTTTATTTAATTTATTGTAAATACATGATGCAGTTTCATAAAACGTTTCTTCGACATTTAAGCCACTTCTAGCTGAACATTCAAAATATTTCATTTTGTATTTTTTTGCTAATTGTTCACCTTCATCTTTAGTAACTAAACGTCCATCTTTTAGATCTATTTTATTAGCAATTAAAAAAACTTCTATTTTACCATTACCATGATGATGTAAATCATCTAACCAATTTTTAATATGTTCAAATGTTTCTCTATTAGTTACATCATATGTTAACATCGCGGCTTGTGCTCCACGAAAATATGATGTAGTTATAGTTCTAAATCTTTCTTGTCCTGCAGTATCCCATAATTGAAGTTTAATTCTTTTATCTTCAACATTGATAATTTTAACTTTAAAATCAATACCAATTGTTGTAATAAATGTTGGACTATAAGAATTATCAACATATCTTAAAAGTAAACAAGATTTACCAACATTACTGTCTCCAATCATTAAAATTTTAATTACCATATCAACACCATTTTTTGGTGTGACCGAAAAATCATTAGCAGGCGTGACTAAAAATCCTCCTGAATTCATTAAGATATATTATAAAATAAACTTTAAATATGGAAGATATATTTAATAAATTACTTTTTTGACAATTGTTGATATATTATCTAAACTTTTCATTCTATCAGCATAATTACCAACATAAGGATTGAACTCTACCAAATCAAAACTAGTTAATCTACTTTTACTTGCATCAATAACTTTAGTTACATCGTCAATAGTTAATCCTCCTTTTACCTTAGTTCCTGTTGATGGAATTAGTTCAGGATTTATACCATCAACATCACAACTAATATGAATTTTAGAAGCTGGATGATTCTCTATTAGATTTAGTAATTCATTTGTAGTTTCTATATTTTTTAAATTATGTTTTTGCATAAAATTTCTTTCGCTATTATCAATAGAACGTAATCCAAAATAATATAAATTACTTGCAGATAAATAGTTTTTAAAAGTTATTTTACTTGATTGATACCAATGAGGCATTAATCCAAGTAAAGATGCTACTGGCATACCATGTGCATTTTTTGATTTTGATGTAATTAATGTATTAACATCTGGATGAGCATCTATCCAAACAACTAAAACATCTTTATCATAATTATCTAATAGTGGTTGAATAGTGCTAACTGCAACACTATGGTCTCCTCCAATGTTAAAATTAAAATTATTTTTTTTAATATTAGTATCAATTAATCGATAAGCTTTTGCATAATCTATACTTGATCTGAAATTAATTGTATTAATAGGTGATTTTATTTTTAGATGATTCAGTATGTAATCACCACCATAATGAACACCTATCTTTTTCTGACCTAGCTTACACATCAAGTTATTAAAAACAACTTTCTTCATTATAATTATTATTAATAATTATAATAAATATAATTCAAATTTTTATTTTTTTTTTATATTCAATATATTGTTATTTTCATTTACTATTATATCATAACCTTTTATTTTACTATCTATAATTTTTATAATTTTATCGGGAGCAATATCATCATATGTTTTAATTATATTTCTAATTCCTCCTAGTCCATAAGTATCAGTCCCATCATAAGATTCTTCATCACGTGTTATTAAATAAATTCTTTTAATATTTAAGGGAGATAATTTTGCTCTTTTTAAAATTTCATTCAAGTCAAATATAACATCTGAACTACTTCTTTTGATATATATATTATCATTAGTTTCACTTCCAGGAAAATCTACTGAATCAATTACATTATGATGTATACAAATTTTACTTCCATCGTCTAAAATAATTACAGCGAACATACAAGAATCAACTCCTGTAGAACCAACTCTAGATTCTTTATTAACCCAAACTATATTCCCTTCAGCACAAATTGTATGTATCTTTTTAGGATACATTTCAATATCATAATCTTGTGAACAATTTACTTTGTAAGATTTCAACCCATAAAATAAATCAGCATTTAAAATATTATCTTGAATGTAAGGAATTTCAAAGAATGTGTTAGATACATCATTATATTGTTCTAATTTTAAACCTGGTTCTACCTCAAAATATTTTTTGATTGCTCCATGACCACTGCAGACACTAAATGCTTTACCAGGGTGCTGAATTTGATATAAATTTTTTACATCTTTATTAGCATCAACGACACTTTTATTTTCTATTCCAAAATGACCGTAGTGACAGTAAGTGCAATTATTAAAAGGGTCTTTTCTTATTTGTTCATCGCATTTTTCATTTATTTCATTAAAATCCCCCGGATTCTTTGAATCCAGTTTGTATGACTTTGTCATACTTCCTCCTAATTGTTGTTTTAATTGTAAATATTTACTTTTATATTTAAAATATTTTTGTCTATAATTAGTATCCATATAATTTAGTTGATAAAAAAATCTATGCAATTTTTTGATTTCCAAGAAAATGCAAGTTGTTTGAAATACTCTTTGTCATAAGTAAAGTTATTTTTTTCCATAATTTGGAAAACATTAACCTTATCACTATAAATTGCGCTACGAAGAACATCGAAAAATTTTTCGTCATTCATCACACCATAACATATTTTGATGGCATCTTCCAATACTTTATCATTTTGAAAGATAAAGTATCTTGCAAGAAAGGCACCAACCATCTTAGTATCCTTCTTCTCTAGTATAGTCCTAGCAAATGTACTGATATTACCGTAATCTTCCATACTATTATACTATATATAAATTAAAAATTATTTTCAATTTTTATGTAATGTCAGATGATATTGTTATAAAATTAGATGATATATCTAGTAATCAAATACCAAAAATAACTAATGAGATATATTTGAAATGGATGTTAAATTTTACATTCATTCCTTTAATCAATAATAAATATAAAATTATTAAATATACAATACCTTGGATTAATGCATCTATATTACTTATTTGTATATTTTCATTTGGTTGGTATCCTGATTATTATCCGATGCAAGGTGAAGTATGGATTTCTGATGTTGCTATTGGCTCAATAGTATATTCATACATGTTATATCTTTATAGAAGATGGGATAAATCAAATATTAATGATGATATTATTATACCAAAATGGAAAATTAATTTATCATTAGTTTTTTACATATTCTTTATCATCTATTGGTTTTATTTTGCTGTAATACAGTTTAACTATCATAATCAATCGGATTCATTAATTCAATTTAAAAATACTGTGATGTCTTATGCATGGTATCTATTCTTTTCTGTGATGGCTACATTATATTACTTTATTTGTATTAAATTAACACAACGTGCTCACAGCATAAGAGCTTTTTTAAAAAATTTAAAAAAGAAAACTACATCAATAGATACTTTCTATGAAAAATATAATGAACATCATGAAAAAATTAAAAAATTCAGTAGATATTGGAACTTTATTATTTTCTTAGGTTTCTTACTTTTAACTTTTCATGTTCCAATTGACTTGATTTCAATTGTTTATAATAGATATTATTATGATATTCCTGGATTTATTATTAAATTACTTGCATTAGTATGGTATACTAGATGTATATGTCAACTGAATAATTATGAAGGGAAAATTATACCTTATCTTTATAAACATAAGGTATATTCTATAGAACAAATTGATGAAATAGAAAAATATATATCATATAGAAAGATTGGATTAGATTTTTATGGTATTAAAATAAATGGTAGCACTATCATCAAAGTTTCTTTAATATTATTAAACTTGGTAATACCTACATTATATGCTTTATTTTCAAGTAAGATCTTGAATGTATAAAAAAATTTTGATATTAAGCTATTCCTAAGCGTCTATTCTACTTCTAACCAATTCTCAGGCAGACAAGCGTGTGTATAGTAGCCGGCGGGAGACCAGAAGTGAGACCATCCAACACTCGGGTTTAAGCTGACACCCGGACTGATTGTTGCAAAGTTGTTGGCATCATATGCCTCGTCGCTGTAGCTGTGAAGTAGCTTTTCGTAAAGGACATTTGATGCTCCCTCAGATGCGATGACTGCGACATGCCCTTGATTAGCATCATCCACCCACTCTGACAGTAGTAGTGTTCCCTTGGGATACTTTCTGTTGATGTCGAAAGGAACTAGACGACCTCGAGAGTTGAGGTAAACGAACCAGTCGTATGTTCCACCAGCTGATTCGGTGTGGTTTTCCTTCACCCCGGGAACTGTGAGTCCTACCTTCCTGCGCATCAAGTTAATGACGCCAGTGCAGACGGTTACTGAGTTCTTCACTGTTTCCGCATCTGGTGCAGGACCATTAAAGGCCCAGAAAGGACCATGGTCACCAATCATTTCCTGACCAGGATGCCACCACTTGTACTTTGACCCGATGGTATTCAGCGCATAGTTGAGCGCAATAGTAACATTCTCTGACTTGCTTTCAGAAGACATACAAATCTAATAGATGAGTTAGGAACTTAGACTTTCAACTTTTCCCTTAATGCTAGATATTTAGACTTGTATGTCAAATACTTATTATAGTAATCTGTTTCAGTCATATATTTAATATTGAAATTAACTATGTTTTTACAAGGATTAAATATATTTTTTCTCCATACACTAGTAGTACCATAATTAATGTAATCTTTATATTTCATAAATAAATAACCTGGTAAACTTTCTAATGTTCTAATATTTGCTGGTTTATTTTCTTTCTCTTCTTCTGGAATAGTAGGGTTATGTTCAGAACCAAATATCATCTGTTTATAAGTGAAATCAATTACATAATCTGTGTTTTCATCTATAGTTAAATCATTTCTTGGAGATACAATTATTGCATGATGACCATCACAATCTAATTTAGTTTTATTCGTGCTACATCTTGAAGTACCACATGGACTATCACAAACACATAATCTTTTTATAAAAGTTGTTTCATCTAATTTGTATATTTGAACATTTTTTCCTTCACGCGATAATTCAATTTCAGATAAACCTAAATCTGTTTTTAATTTGTTAAAAACGGTAGTAATATTTATTTGACCACAATAACCCCTTCTTGTTAATAAGGGACAAACTACTTCAGATTCATATCTGTCTAATAATGCTGTTATTCTAGCTATATTAGCTTCCATTAATTAGAATTATAAAAAAAATTATATTTATTTTTTACTTCCTTTCTTAGTGGCTTTCTTACTACGTCTTCCTTTAGCACCTAAGTAAGTTGGACCAGAATGAGTTACTTCTTTATCATCCACTTTAGATAGAGCTTTTTTAACAGCTCGTCTAACTTCTTTTTTGATAAGATCTTGTAATTCTGAATTGGAAGGTAGATTTAAATTAATACCTTTTTCAGTTTGAGTCATTACTTGGATTTCCATTATTGATAAATTAAAAGATTATAAATGAATATTAATCAATTTTTACATTATTAAAATAAAGTTTTATTTTAATGACATAAATTAATTAGATGGTTACTCATCTATTTTACATACCACCACGGAGCCTTAGTACAAGATGTAGAGTTGCATCCTTTTGCACGTTATAATCGGAAAGAGTGCGACCATCTTCGAGCTGTTTGCCAGCAAAGATGAGTCTTTGTTGATCGGGGGGGATACCTTCTTTATCTTGAATCTTTGCCTTCACACTTTCGATGGTGTCAGAAGGTTCAGTGTCAAGAGTAATGGTCTTGCCAGTGAGGGTCTTTACGAAGATTTGCATACCCCCGCGAAGCCTTAGTACAAGGTGAAGAGTTGCATCCTTTTGAACGTTATAGTCAGAAAGTGTGCGACCATCTTCGAGCTGTTTACCAGCAAAGATGAGTCTTTGTTGATCGGGGGGGATACCTTCCTTGTCTTGAACCTTAGCCTTAACACTTTCAATAGTGTCAGCGGGTTCTACATCGAGAGTAATAGTTTTACCAGTCAGAGTCTTTACAAAGATTTGCATTACTAATATATGGACAGTATCTCAAAATATTTTTTATTCAATTTTTTTGATGATGCAATTTTTTCCAGTTTATTGAATATATGTAATTTTGTTATTATTGTGATGGTTTATATTATTATATGATAAATACTATATAAATGCATCACACCATCGGAAAATATTGAAAAAATAAGTTTTACAATATTTATTAATAAAAATTAATCATTATGTCTTTAACCAATAAAGACTTGTCCCCTACTCCTCCTCCTCAAACTGCAAAGAAAGTATGTACCCTATGTAAAGACCCAGAAAGAGAATTATATAATTCTTCTTGGTGCACTACTTGTAAAAACCTTAAAGAAAAAGAACGTCGTTCAAATCTTTCCGCTGATAAGAAAGAAGAAATGCGTAAAAAAGAAAGAGAACGTTATGAAAAGAATAAACTAAAAGCTAAACAACTAATTAAAGAAATAGATTTAACATCAAAATTAACTTGCACCAAATGTAAAAAGACTAAAAAACTTGATGAATTTTACATAGCTAAACAAAAAGGTAATATTAGAGCAAAATGTAAAATTTGTAGTTTGAAAGATAAAAAAGAATATTATGATAAAAATAAAATAGAATATAATAAAAAAACATCAGAATACAAAAAACAGAAAGAAAAAAGTGATCCAGCGTTTTTATTTGAAAGACGTTTAAGATGTCGTATTTATCACGCTTTCAAATCACAAAGTCTCAAAAAAACTAATAAAACACAAAAATATCTTGGTTGTTCAGGTAAATTTTTACATGATTGGTTAAGTTATCAATTCACCGAAGATATGACTATAGAAAATTATGGTAGCTATTGGCATATAGATCATGTTAAACCGTGTGCATCATATGACTTATCTGATGAGAATCAAGCAATGGAATGTTTTAATTGGCAAAATTTAAGACCATTAAAATGTTCAGATAATTTAGAAAAAAGTGATACAATTGATGAAAAATTAATTAAAATTCATCAAAAAAAAGTAGATGAATATTTAAAGACTCATCAATTAGAAATTTAATTCTAGCTTATTTTAATGAACAAAACGATATTAAGTCGTCTTTATTATAATAATACCATTTTAAAACATTATTTTAAAACATATTCACATTTTAACCGAAGGATAATGATGCAAAAAGGAGGAGGTTTTAATATTGAATATAAAAATAATATGGTTAAATTTAAGTCGATGCTAGACGATGATAGGCTTAATATTTATTTATCAACTTTAGATAATACAGATGAAACATGTATTTTCATTATAGTTGATAAGAGCGATAAAACAGCCTATATTGAAGGGATTACTAATTCAAAAGAAAATAAATGTTTTGATAATCCAGAATTAAATAAAGGTTTTACAATTATGGAAATAACAATAAAAATGTTAAAAAAATACAAGAATAAGTTGAATATAAAAAATATACAACTTAAAGATAATAGTTTTATATATTGTGATAATAAAATAAAAATATGGTTAGCGTCATTAAGTCAACTTCAATATAATAATACCTTTTATGGTCGCTTTGGATTTGTACCATTAGATGAAGAAGTATTTAGAAAATATGATAGAACTATTAATATATTAAAAAATACGTTGACTAATAAATTAAATCTGAATTCAATTATATTAGAATATAATAAAAAAATACATAATGAAATTAATATAATGAAATATTATATTAAATATAAAGATGCAAATATAACGGTTTGGTTTAATAAAATTTCACATTTGTATTTGAAAGAAGATTGTGATTTTTTTAAATTTTTAATAGATGCTATATTTTATGAATTAAAAATTGATAAAATGATACACGAAAGTTTTATATTAAAACTATAATTTATATTTCCAATGAATTATCATCACTTTCTTCGTCTATTAGTGTAATATTATAAATAATAAATATAATTTGTTCTTTATGCTCATTAATAAATTTTCTTAATTCTATATTTTTCTCAGAAGAATTAAATAATTTATCGATGTATTTTTCGATGGATTGTTTAGTTTTATACGGCATTTTCTTATCATTACAGAACTCTTCAAAGAATGCTTTAATATCATGTTTTCTTACAGATATTATATCATTAATAGCTTGTTTTTTACTAGTAGCTTTAAACTTTTCCGATTCATTATCATACTTAAATGCGATGTTATTCTGAAGGTTAGAAATCTTGATATTTCTATTTTTATCATTCTTATATAACTCATCAACTAAAGTTACGATGGGATATTCACCATAATTTATTGATTTTAGAACTTTTAATTTTTGGTCTTCTGATAATAATTTCATATCTTCGACACCTAATTCTATTTTTATATTATTAATTACATTGCCATTTATAATATGACCCTTATTTATATTTTTTGTCATATTTATTTTTTTAGTTATCATTTTCTTCAATTGTTGAACCTCTTGTTGTAATTCTTCTATCTTATTATTGTCGTCTTTTAGTTTACAGTAATTTTTTTCATGTCTATTTTTTGACTGTCTTGTAGTGAAGACCTTCTCACAAAATTTACACTTTGTGTTTATTTGTGTTGACATAGTGTTGACAAATGTTGACATTTTGTTGTCATCGTCCTTATGGAACTTTTGGTTGTGATTCCATAGACTTTTATATGATGAATATTGTTTATTACACATTTCACAATTAAATGACATCTACTTTTTCTGATGTATATTATACAGTAGAAATTATCCTCTTAAATGATTTAAAAAAGTGGATTCCACTTTTTTTTAATCCAGAGAGAGAGATTTTTTTTAAATTAAAAGTCTATAAAGTTCAAGTTTTAAAATCCAGCTAATTTCATACCTAAATCAGTTAATTTTGGCTTGGGAATTTTATATTCATAATCTGGTAAATCATACCATTGAGTTTTAGGTGATGGTTTAGAACGGATTGCATCGTGACCGGTAGTATACATTTCATCAAATAATTTTCTTTTAGTAACTAATTCTTCTTCAGAAGCTAAATTTCTAGGTAAATAAGAAACATATGATACACATCGAACATTCGGTTGACGTCTAGTACTCATAGGTTCAGTACCATAATGTATGGTTCTACCATCCCATAAAACAATTGATCCTTTTGGGCAAGATATTTTTACTTCATAACATCCTTTATTATTAAAAAATTCCAAATGTTCTGGGCTAAAACCTCTTAATTTTTTATCTATATTAAAATATGATGCAAAATCATCAAAATGTTTATGACTCCCCTCAAGAATAGCTAATGTAGCATCATCTGATTTAACATCATATGCTGTAACCCAACTTTGAACATATTTGAAGTGTTTATCATCATAATTTTGGTCAGAATGAAACCATTTTTTGTCATCACCAAACCCGAAACCAGTTATTTCAGGAGGTAGTTGAATACTTGCACCATCGAAACTAACCAATAAATCTTCCGGTTTTACATTCCATATCTTAGCAAATACATCAACAACTTTAGGATTTTGTCTAACATTCCAATTCATTTGACAATGACCAATATACCAGAATTGAACTAGTAAAGCTAAATGTTGATAATTTAAATAAAGCTGACATATTTCACCCCATGTAGAGAAATCACTACTTTTGATAGGTATTTCCCAATTCTTACTTATTTGTTCAAGATAAATCCACATTTCATTTATCATCTCATCACATTCGTCATTATTTAATAGGTTTGGTATAATGGCTACACCATATTTATCTAAAGTTTCTTTAATATTATCAAAATTAGTAATGTATTTTTCACTCATTACTAATAATGAAATTTAATTGTTTATATTAAGTTATATTTTATAAAATGTCTCCTTTTTATTTTTCTTTACACTAGTTTCAGAAAATGGTAATTCATTTGTAGTAGGATTTTTTACTTGAAAATATTTTGTCTTATATTTGAAATATTTTTGTTTTAGTTTCTTATTCTCTTCTTCCAGATAAATTGTATATTCATTTTTATCACCTTGGTCATCATCCAGGTTAATTTCTTCTGTTTTATTAAATGTCAAATGTTTAGCTAAAAAGCCTAAATTTAATTGACATTTCATAAAATAAAAATGTTCTTTTATTTTTAAGTTTATACGGGTATTATCCATAATTAATTTGGTGTTCTTTTGACATATATTTAAAAATTTAAGATAGCTTTCATTTTTAACATTTTGTTCATCTATATTTACAAGTAAAAACAATAATTTGCCTAAATTTTTTAAATCTTCTGATGATAAAGAAATTGGTGAATAATATAATTCAATTGATAATGGTCCTAGGAAGTTTACCCATTTTATAAAATCTTTTTCCTTTTTCAAAAATTTAAACATCAGGTATGGGTTTTCTATTATCTTTTTTAATCTTAAATCATAATTATCACTAAATATATTTTTATTTAGCTTATCTATATTAAATATTAAATCTTTATTAGAATAAAATACTTCTAGATAAGATAATTTTTTAGGTAAATTATTCCAATTTAATCTATTTGCTACATCAATACAAAGTAATGTATTTTTCAAGATATTATTTATTTTTTCTTTTTGAACCTCTGATAATTTTGAATTAAATAAAATATTAGTTTTCAATTTATTATCATTGATAATTAATTTTAATATAATTCGATGTAAATAATCATTGAAATACTTTTGATTAAAATAAAGAGGTTGAAAGTTATTCTTTTTTATAATTGAATAAAAGAAGTGCATAATATTATAGAATAATGTTTTTAATTTGAACGGAATTAATTCATTAATTGAACTTTCAATTATGATTCTATCTTGAACACAATCCTTGCATATCGTATCTAAATTAATTAATGATATATATAATAGATTATCAAATGTAGGATCCATTTTATTTTGTTTTAATGGATATGAATAATTTTTGAATAAGCTTTTATAAATAGGCACTAATGATTCTAATGTGTTATATTTTTTAATTATATATTCGAAAAATATATTTGAATAATTATTATTATCAAGAATGTTTATATCATCATATTCATTACTAAAAAATTTTCTTAAATATACAAGAGAACATTTTTTGTCGTCATGATAATATTCTAGTAATTTTTGTGTATGAATTGGTTCTATTTTTAGATTAGTTTTTTCGAAAATTTCATCATAGCATTGTTTTTGAACAAGTAAATTAAATAAAATAATATCATAATCAAATGGAATATTTGGAATGTAGAAATACCAATCATAATTAAGATAAATGAACGCTTGATTACTTAGTGTGTGTATGATTTGATTTTCAACATTATCTACTTCAACTTGAAAGAATTTATTTGATTGAGGTAATTTGATAAAATATTTATAACCAATTTTAATTTCTGATACTTTAGCTTTATTATTATTTAATCTGTTATAATGTTCAATAAAAATATAGTCATTGCTTGAATTAACACTAAATTTGATATTTTTAATGTGATTAGCAATAGCAACAGTTTTTTTAAGAATACCATATTTTTTCTGATATTCTTTAATAGTTTTGTTTGTAAATTCAGGATATAGAAATAATAAATAAAATGCGCTATTTAAATTTAATTGAGATACCTCCCATAATTTTTTTATTGTTAATTCACTTTTATCCAATGAAATATTATCATCATAAGTTACTAAATACTTCCAGATTTGTTGTTCCATTTTTTTAATATCGTCTTTAGTTAGAAATGTTAAATTAAAGTTTTTAATTTGACTTTCAATTTGATAAAAGAAATCGATAGGTAGGTTATTTTGTGAGAAATAAATTTTTTGCAAAAAGTTAGGAAAAAATAATTTATTGTTAATGATTGTAAGTTCTAATGGAAAAAATAAATCCAAGTAAGTTATACCTTGAAAATTATTACACAAAGGCACTTTTAGTTTATCAATAGTTTCATTATAGTTTCTATTGAATACACTAATAACTAATTTATTTTCTATTTTCTTGACAAGAAAGTTTATGTAAATGATTTTCTCATCAATACATACTGGTAATTTTATTATCATATTATTAATAAAATAAAGTAATTTTCTTTTAAGTAATAATTATTATTGACTTTGTGCCACCATTTTGTAAATAATTTTTTTATATTCGTTAAAATTATCTCTCCATAACTTTGATGCATCAACATTAGCAGGAGATTCAAAGTTTGGTGCAGATAGCATCGATAGAATACTAATCAGAATAGAATTAACTGATTGTGAAGGATTCCATCTTTCAGATAGACTTTCATAACCAAATTCATCAACACCTTCGTGAAGAATAGAAATACATACTTTTCCATCGGGATAGATGTTAGGATGATAAAGAGGTGTTACAAATTTAAATTGAGGTGCTTTATTTGGATAATCTTGAGGAAAGTCAATTACTGCTCTAATATTAGCACCTTCAAATGGAGTATCGGGAGGACCAATCATAATTACATCCCATTTATAAAAATTATCTTTAGCGGGAAATACACTAAAAAAGTAATTAGGGTCTTTAGACATCTGTTTTAATTCAGCTTGGAGACGCTTGATAGACATTATAAGTATATTTAAATAATAAAAGAATTAAAGAGCAATTTTTTTCATAGTTTGAATAGAAAAATGAAAAAGAAAACAATTGCTAGGATAGTGTAAAGCCAAAAGGATACATTATCTTTTCTATTAAGTGACTTGTTAAGTTTCTTAATTGTCTCATAATGATAATATGCTTGATAATCACCAAAGTAATCAGGAAGTGTGTTTTTGTTGACTTCTGTGGGTGAATCAGGATCATTAAATTCTGATTCATCAACAGGAAGGAAAGTATCACTTTCCAAACTGGACTCAGGGAGTCCGGGGGGAGTACGAATTCGTAGATTCAAATGTTCACTATAAGTTGACTCGTTCGACATAATAAATTTATTGGTAAGATTACAAATAAAATTATCAATTTTTTCGATTTTTTTGTGGCATCATGTTGATGCGGATAAAGGAATTTCAGGAGGAGCACAGCTCGGCTAGGCTCAGTGGTTGGTGTGCTTGCCACGCCCACGACCGCGACCACGCCCGCTGTTGCGACTAGCGGGAGTGGGGGCAGGAGCAGGGACCGGAATAGCCTCTGCAACAGCTGCTGTCGCGGCGATGAGGCGTGCCTCGGCTGCACTCCGCTCCTCGATGCCATCCAGGAGAGCCGCGATGTTGTCGGCAGCGCTGAGGTAGCAGTGGGCGAAGGTGGCGTCGCCGCGGGCCTTGTTGACGAGCTGGCGCATCTGGTCGAAGAGCGCGGCGTTGTCAGTCAGGTCGCAAGCGCAGTCGCCGTCCTCGAGCTCCTCGAACACCGAGCAGGTGAGCATGGCCCAGTTCTCATCAGACGTGGGGACGGACAACAGGATGTTGACGCGGTCCGCAAGGCTGGGGATCTCAGCGGGCTCTGGCTCGGCGGCGGCCGTGCAAGGCTCAGGAGTGGGCTCAGGAACAGCGACAGGTGCTGGTGCAGGGGCCACCTTGGCGCTGCGCCCGAACTTCTTCTGCTTGGCGATGAGGAAGCGCACGCGGCCCCAGAAGTGGTCCTTGGGGCAGCGGAGCTTGGTGCAGCGCTTGTTCGCCCACGGTTGGTCGAAGGAGCACACCGTGTCGGGGATGTCCTCGCCAGCGGCAATGAAGCGCTTCTCGTCAAGGTGGTTGAAGCCGCAGGCGCCAGAGGCACTGCCGTGGCAGGCCTTCTTGAACTTGCAGATGTGCTCCAGGAACCACTTGGTGTGCTCCGTGCTGAGGTGAGCGTCGCGCTCCTCCTTGGAGAGGAAGAACTTCTTCACCTTGTCGTGCTCGCACTCGTAGCAGTGGTAGTGGAGCCGCGTTGAGTAGCGGTCACAGTCCTTGCAGTAGATGGCGGTGCGGCCGCGGGTGTTGAGGTTCATCGAGGAGGCGACCTTGGGGTGGGCCTCCTTGATGTGCGCGGTGATGGTGCCAGCGAGTGTGGGGATGACCTTGGTGCAGTTGGGCACAGGACAGTCGAACCAGAAGATGTTGAGCTGGTCGCGTAGGTGGTCCTCAAGCCCGTCGAGAGTGTCGAACAGGGCGGGGGAGGTTCCACAGCCACGGCAGCTGCAGCTGACGGCGTTATTAGTAGGGTCCGACGTCACGAAGGACGGAAGTAGAACATTCTCAATGCTGATTGAGGCGGACATACCTATTTTAATACATCCCGTAGGCAATCTAATTTTCAATTTTTATATATAATCCTATGTTTATTGCTATTTCTATATTGATACCTAATTTTTTCGCCTATTTCTAGGTAAATATAGTCATTATCATCTAATGATATACAATTATATTTAATGTGTTTAATGCTTTTAGATAAGCAAACTATTAATAATCCAGTATTTTTAAAATAATCAAAATCTAATATATCTGGATTTTCAACAAATATTACATAATAATCACTCTTTTTATTCAATTCTTCTTTTATAAATAATGATTGTTTTTCAACTAATTCGCTACAATTAGATTGAAAATTAGATGTAATATAAAGTAAAGATATTTTGTATCCATTAACAGTATAATATTCGGATGCGTATGGGAATTTAATATCAATATTTGGTGGTAAAAAATCTTTAATATCTTTACAGCTATTAACATTTTTTAATATTATTTTATTAGATTCAGATGTATTTTTAAATGAATCAATATTTATTATATCTGTAAAAATAATCTGAAAATTACATATTTCATTTATAATTTTATTGGATATTATTATTTTAATGGTCATTAATATCATTTATAAAAAAATTACTCCAACATTATTTAGATAGTGTATTCTGCACCACAGTCTTCACACTTAATCTTGTATTTACGAATCTCAGTATCCCTGAACATATTGGTGCTGGACTTGCGGCAGATTTTGCACAATACATATGTATCAGTATACTTTTTCATCAGGGTGACAGCTTCGTTGACTGGAAACTTTTTATCGTGAACGATAAGACCATCTGAAACAGAATCAGAATACCAAGTTAGCTTCTTTCCTGTTTGTTTCTCTAGAAATTCAAAGAGATGGTCAGGAGGTGTATTGGTTACCTTTAAGAAGGCCTTGATATTCTTCCAAACAACGCGTGTGGTCCCTTTATCAAGTTCGGGATTTGGTAGTACTAGGAGATCAGTCTTGTTGTCTCCGAGCTTAGTATAAACATCATCAAGCAGAGTTGAGAATTCCATACTGACTAACTATTTTAGTTATAATTATATTATTTCAATTTTTTTGATTTTTTTTATAGACTTGTTTAATGGATTACAAAAAAGAATATTTAAAATATAAAACAAAATATCTTTATTTAAAAAACTCAATTCAAAATGGAAATAATATGATTGGAGCAGGTAAAGGTAAAGCAAAGAAAGAACATGTTGATTCAGATTTAATTGTTCAAATAAAAACCGATAAAGCTGATTTTAATGTAGAATCTTTAACAAGATTATTATTTGAAAGATATCAAGAACAACTAGAAACAACAGATGAAAATGGTAATTTACCTATTCAATTATATTTAGGTTTTGGTGGTTACAGTGAAAGCACTATAGATTATTTATTACCAGCATCAACGGCATATCTTCATAAAAATACAGATGGTGATGGAATTTTAAATTCTGCAGCTAAATTACCTAATAATGAAGACATTGTTGAATATTTATGGTTTTCAGGTTTAAATGTTTCCAAAAATGTAAGAAATAAAAGTGGCCTTCATGTTTTAGATTTATCCAAAAAATTAGCAGAAAAAGACCCAGAATTATTTGAAAAACAAGTTAAGATGTTAACTCAATTATATGATGATAGTTTAGAAACTATGTTACATACTATGTATCTTGATAGAAGAGAAAAAGCTAAATTATTAGAAGCTGAACCTAAAGTAAGATATGAAAGAGGTGCTTATGCAATTGAAGTAGTTGCTCCAAAAAAATCTGATTCTAATCTTAATTCTAAAGAAAGTAAAATATCTAAAAAATCAGAAACAGATTTAATTTCAGATTTTAATAGAGATTCATCAATGTATAAAGAATTATTAGTTTACAGTTTGAAAACATTAAATGAAGTAATTGAATTTGGTTTAACTTTACAAACTGTATATGTAGATAAAAGTTCTTTAGGAAAATTACCAGATAGTGACCAAATTTTAGAAATTAAAGTAATTAATTTTAATACACCTAAATTATCTCAAGTATTAGCAACAATGGATGGTGTCATTGGTGTAGTTGTTGATTATGATAAAGAAGCGTATGAAGCATTTTTAATGGCATAAATTAACAATTCTCTGGAATATACATTAGTTTTGAAACATTTTTATGGTTATTGTATTCGTCCATAATTTTATTTTTATTTTCATTTGTTAATTCCACTAGAGGAAGTCTAACAAATGATAATGTTGGATTCTCATATTTTAGCGATAGCATATATTTAACTGGAACTGGATTTGAATCACAGAAACATAGTTTCATTAGTTCATAATATTTATAAAATGTGCCCTGAGTTTTAAAAATATCGCTACTAAATGATTCTACAAGTGATAGCATTACTACTGGAATTACATTTGATACAACACTAATTACTCCAGTTGCTCCTACTGCAAGGAATGGAAGAGTAAGTGCATCATCACCAGAGAGAATATTAATATCACATAGAGATTTAATTTTCATAACTTGGTCAATTGAACCACTCGCTTCTTTGATAGCTTTGACTTGATTAAAATCTTTATATAGTCTAGCTACAGTAGTAGGTTCAATGTTAACTCCGCATCTTGAAGGGACATTATAAATGATAAACTCTTTTTCTACACTGTTAATAACTTGTTTAAAATGTTCATAGATACCATTTTGTGATGGTTTATTATAGTAAGGAGCGGAAAGCATCATACTATGACAATAAGGTTCAAGAAGGATAGCTTCAGATTTGACTTCAGAAGTGTTATTACCACTGATTCCAATGACAATATCTAAATCTTCATGAAAGTTTACCCAAACATTTTTTGCAATCATTAACTTTTCATCCATGGAAAGAGTAGGAGTTTCTGACGTGGTTCCTAGGATAACAATTTTACGAATAGTTTCATTGTATTGTCTGTTGATATGGGTAATAATTGCTTCAATATCAACTTTACCTTCAGAATCAAAAAAAGTAGGAATTACCGTAAATACTGAATAATATAGCATTACAATAATCAAATATTAAAAATGAATAAAATAATCAATTTTTTAAAGAATAAACATATTACTTAAGATTTAATTCACTGTAAAAGTATTTTTTATTATGGAAAAATACTACTGCATTCTTATCTTTTGAAATAAGGTTATAGTTGTGGTCTGAATCGTATTTGAAATTGTCATTGTAAGAAACATAATCAAATGCAGCAATGCATCCAGAACTATTAAAGACTTCTTTTTCTTTATATTTGTCATAACTACGAATTACAATTTTCTTATCTGGTGTGAAAAAGATAAAATGTACAAAGTATTGATTTTCTATTGTTTTTTCGCTATTAATAATATTTCCTAAAGTAGTTATTACGTCTGATTCAATCTTATTTAGATCATTCTTAACTTCAACTATTAGATGACTATCATCATGAGTATATTTAGCAACACCAACAACAACTAATCCACTAAGTTGTGAGATGAGCATACTTACATTATTGGTGAATGATTCTTTTAGTTTAATATATTTTGGTTCAACAACTTGTAGTACAATATTATTATTCATTATTTTGAAACTAGAAGTTAATGTATTTTGAATAAAGTTACCATGTATTAGACCATAATATTTATTCAGATAATTTGCGACACATTTTTGAGATGTAATATTGTAGTTTGTAATTTCTAACTTTTTGTTAAATAATACTAATTCATATTGATTGTTATTTTTCTTAACAGTTACATAATAATCAGATTTCTTAGTTTTACTAATAGATTTGATAAATTGGAAATCAGTATTTTCAGTTACTAATACAACATTGTTGTTTTCACAGAAAATATCATATTCAGGTCTGAAGTTATCCATTTCGTAGAATAATCCAGATTCTTTTCTTAAAATCCAAGGGATATATCTGAGACACCCTTTTGCAAAAATTTCTCTAGATTTCGCATTATGAGATATTACTATTTCTTCTTCACCAGAAGTTAGTTTAATTTCATGATAGCCAATTATTTCACCCTCTCTAACTGATTCAATATCACATGTTCTATCAATTAAAGATAGTAAAGTTTTTGCTGTTCCGCTAGGAGCATCTTTTTTATTAGTATGATGCTTTTCAATCATTGAAAATTCCCAATTATGTCCTAGTTTATTTAGTTCTTCTATAAATTTCTTTAATTTGGGAATACCTTCTGAAAAGTTGGAAATCAATGCAACTGGTGTTTTAGATGAATACTCATTAATAATTGAAATTGTTTCTGTATCTAATCCAGTAGTTCCGATAATAATCGGTTTATAGATTTCATTTTTGTGAAGGTAAGAGATTAAATTATGTGTTCCTTCTTTGGATGATACATCAATGATTACATCAGTTAAATCATTAATAACCATATTTCTTTTAATAGGTTCTAGCAAGTAAAATCTATCATTATTTTCAAGTTCTTTAGTAATTAGAGAACCTAATCTACCAGTTGAACCACAAATGGCTACTTTGATTTTAGTGAAAATATTATAAGCATCAAGTAATCTTTCTAGACCAATGATTAAATCATCGGAACTGTAATAGGAAAAACTTAATCTGATATAACTTGTTGAATTTTCACCAAATTTAATTCCAGGATGAAATTTTACTTTATAATTTAATGCAAAATCAAAAAATTTAGTAGTATCTTCAATATTTAGTTTTAACCATAGGAAATATCCCCCTTGTGGGATTTCATATTTAATAGTAGTATTTTTAATATTGAGGAATTCACACATCATATTACATCTATCTGATAACATTTTAATATTATCGTTAATAATTTTATCTAAACTCCCATCATCAAGAGCTTTTTCAAGTAGGAGATAACCGAGAGGATTAAATGCACCACTCGAGTCTAGAATAGCACACTTTTTGAATATATCTAGAATAAATTTATCTTCGTTTATCTTAGGATGCATTGTATTATGATACATCCAGCCAACACGTAACCCTGGTGCAAGTAGTTTAGAAAATGAACCGAGTGAAATAATGTTTGGATGATAATCAGCCATAGGATATACATCGAGTGTATCTTCGAAACTTAGAAAGTGATATACTTCATCTGCAATAACATAAAAATTAGGATATTTTTCACATAATTCTGCAATTTTGAGACGTTTTTCATGTGAAAGAGTAATAGATGTTGGATTGTGATGAATAGGAATAGTGTAGAGGAAAATTTTACCTTGAGGATATTTGTCAAAATTATCGAGTATATTGCAAATTCGTTCTTCTAATTCTTCAACATCGAGACCATCATCTTGCATTGAAACACTGTTAATGTTTAATCCAAATTCTTCAAACATATTTTTAGCAATGAAATATGTTGGGTCTTCAATAATAATTTCATCTCCTGTTTCCATCATAGTAGACATTATTAGTTGTAGTGCACCAGTGTTACCATTAGTCATAAACAATTGTTCAGAATTAATTTGATGAGTTATATCAAGTCTATCTGAAAATTTAAGTAGAGGATTATAATATTTTTTAGTTAGCCAAGAAGCTAATTTATTTCTGATATTTTTATATCCAGGGATTGACCCATATTGTAAAAATTCAGAAGAGATTTTTTCTCTAGCTATTTTTTCAAGAGTAGTATTGAACCAATCAATTGGTAACTTTGAGGTATCTGGTTGCCCTACGCCAAAATTAACCATATCCTTAGAGTTTGGCACATCGTATTGTGAATAGAGAGGCATTAATATATGTTTATATAAATAAAAATATAATAAAGCAATTTTTTTGGTTACTAGTTATTTTTTAAATATTTGATTTACTGTAACATGACCATCATTTTTAAATTTAATTTCTTTGTTTTTTAGATAATTTGGAAAAGGTTCTGGTTCTAAACCAGTTGTGAGTACACGAGATTTATTTTGATTGTTATTCTCTGGAGGAACACATAAACAACATCTAGACTAGTTAGAAAAAACTAGAGTTTTTTCTAATTTAGTCTGCAAACCTAATTAGAATTGTAAAACAATTCTAACAGGTTTAGAAGAATAAAATATTATACACATTGCTTCTTCACCAGCCATTAAAATATAATATATATTATAAAAAAATAATAACATCAATTTTTACGTAAATTTCTTTAAAATTTAGGATAATAATAAGAAATTAACTATTTCTTATTAATTACTTAAAAGAAATACATTTTATCATTAATTTTTTCGTTAATTTTATTCATTATTAGATATGCATTATATGCTGCTCCACGCAATAGTTGATCTCCACTAATCCAAAAGTTCCATCCATGACCATCTTCAAGGCTTTCATCTTGACGAATATGACCTACTTGAACTTTTAGTTTGTTATTTGAAGTAATACTTTCAGGGAAGAGTCGATTAGATTTATCATCAATAACTTCTAAATAATTTTTAGAATGAATAACATTATATATTTGTTCTGAAGTAGCAGGAGTTAGTAACTCAACATTTACACTTTCACAGTGTGATCTAATTACAGGTACACGAATAGCTGTTGCAGTAATTTTAATATCATCTCTTAAAATTTTTTTTGTTTCTTTAATAATTTTATTTTCTTCTTCGTTATAAAAATTATCTTGAATTGAGGAATTATGAACAAATGTATTATAAACATATTGTTTACCCCAATAATCAGTATTAACTTTTAGACTATTTGCTTTTTGATAACTTTGTTGAACAAGTTCTTCTAAGCCAACTTTTCCAGCACCTGAAGCAGCTTGATATGTGGAAACAACAACACGTTTTACTCCAAAAACATCATCTAGAGGTTTTAGAAGTAAATCTAAAATGATTGTAGAACAATTTGGATTAGCATAAATTTGATGTATTTCAGATGGAAAATTAATTTCTGGTATAACTAGAGGAATATTTTCATATAATCTAAATTGAGATGAATTATCAATTAAAATACTATTTAATTTCATATTATTTTTAATATCAATTGCTTGTTGTTTATCAGCACAATTGATATAGATAGAACTTTTATTCCAATCAATTTCATCTAATGTTATCATCGTATATTCATCATCTCTGAATTGAATTTTACTTCCTTTACTTTTTTCACTTCCAACAAAAGTTATATTTTTATAGTTATAATCACTTTCTATTAGTTTAACAAACTCATGACCTACTAAACCATTCGTTCCAATAATTACAATGTTCATTAGAATAAAAAAAATAGTTATAAAAAATTTTAAAAAACAATTTTTTTAATTTTTATCTCAAATAATAGTATATGAGTACTGTTACATTTAGACACGAAAACAATAAAAGCTATAAACTTAAAGGCGTCAAGCACACTGTCAAAGAAAGTTTGATTGATGGTGAAAAAGGTTTAAGCTTTATGTTCCTCAAAAAAGTAGGTGAAGGTGATTTCTACAAAGTATATGCCCAAGAAGATAAAGCTAGTGGCAAATACACCGTAAAAGAAAAGAAAGGAGAAAAAGAAGAAACTTCTGAAATGTCCGAAGCCGATATCAAAAAAATGGTAAAAGCTAACAAAGACTTGGAATTCGTCAAAGAATACATGGATAAATTAAGAGGCACATACAAAGGTAAACATGTAGGAGGTGGTGATGAAATGCCCGCTGAAGGTCAATGTGGTGGTGGTAAAAAGAGAAGCAAAAAAGCCAGCAAGAAATCAAGTAAGAAAGGTTCTAAAAAATCCAGTAAGAAAGGAAGCAAAAAACACACTGGAGGTGGCAAAAAGAGAAGCAAGAAATCATCCAAGAAAGGCAGCAAAAAGGGAAGTAAAAAGGCCTCTAAAAAAGGCTCCAAGAAAGGCAGCAAGAAAATGACTGGTGGTGGTAAAAAGAGAAGCAAAAAAGCCTCTAAGAAAGCTTCTAAAAAGGGATCCAAGAAAGGAAGCAAGAAACACACAGGTGGTGGTAAAAAGAGAAGCAAAAAAACCTCTAAGAAAGCCAGCAAAAAAGCTTCCAGAAAAGGCTCTAAGAAATCTAGTAAAAAAGGTAGCAAAAAAATGAGCGGTGGTGGCAAAAAGAGAAGTAAGAAAGCCAGTAAGAAATCTTCTAAAAAAGGGTCTAAAAAATCCAGTAAGAAAGGAAGCAAAAAACACACTGGTGGTGGTAAAAAGAGAAGCAAAAAAGCCTCTAAAAAATCATCCAAAAAGGGCAGCAAAAAAGCCTCTAAAAAATCATCCAAAAAGGGCAGCAAAAAACATTAAATAAAATTATAAACTAATTAAATATTTTAACTAGTTTATTATTAAAATCTATAAATTTTTAATGGCTTCAATATTAATATTATATTATTATTTGTTTGATATAGATAATCAATTAATCGAATCATTAAAAGTTAATAAAAAAAATTATAATTCAGAATTTTTGGAAAGAATGAGTTACATTTTTTAAATTTGTTTGAAATTCCAATGATTTGTTTTGCTTGCATGTGAAGTTGCTGTGCCTTCATTAATAAATTGTTCTTTACAATCTATACATTCTAAAGAATTAAATTTACTTAAATCTACAAATTCTCCTTTTTCTTGATATACTTTAATCAATTCCTTAAATTGATTAGCAATATTATCATCTTCTGAATCAAATTGTGTTATATCACTTTCTGGCTCTGATGTTTCATCAAAATTCATCACAAGAGGATCATAGTGAATACCATTATATAATACATAAATTCTTGTCGAATAATCTTTATCTTGTCCAAAAATATCAATACGATTTGTTTGAACATCAACAACTCCTATTTGAATTTTAAAAATTTCAGTAAAGATTTTAAGTTCAATACCTCCTCCCCATTTAGATGGATTAGAAATATCGTTAATATATTCATCTAATGGTGAATCAAGTAATGTTTCATCAAAAGTATTATTTAATAGGTAGTCTACTATCATATTTCTATAGATAGCAGAACTATTTTCATTAAAATTCTTTCTATCAGTGAGATAAGCTATTGAAGTAAACAAACAAGAATGATCCGCATCTACTTGTCTTCTTATTGGCTTAAGATTTTCCATTAAATAAAAGGATATTTATTTATGGATTAAATTATCATTTTTTTCTTAAATAAATTAATTAGAAACATTCAAAACCTTCAATCCCAGGAATAAATGTATTGCCATCTACTACTTGAATACAACGTGTAAAAGGTCGAACTTCGTCAAATGTAAAATTTCCTTTATTATTTTTATATTTGATTAAAGAATCCATCAAATGCGAACGGAATGAATTTTCATCAATAGTATGATCTTTGAAATTATCATTTGTAACGATATGAACTTGATTTTTTAGATAACATAGAATGATGAAAATGTCATCGTTAAAGTTGTATGGTGTAGCAAAAAATTTTTTTCCATCAAGAATAGATTGGATTTTTTTATTTTTAAGATGCCGTTGATGAATAATAATAATATTATTTTGGAATTTATTTACTACAGCTTCAAGATCTTGAATTGAATGTTCTCCAAATTCTCCATTTCGAGAGAAAATAATATTTCCTGCATCAATGATATAATCATAATCAAAATTTATAGTTTCGAAAAAAGATTTGATAATATCATTTTTAATTAATTTTGAAAACTGTTGAACATACTTTGATGTATTTTGAAGATAATATTTTTTGAATCTAATATCATCTTTGATTGTTCCCACAGTATTCAAATTAATAAATTGTCCTTTGAGAAGAGGCAGGAGAAACTGTAAATCATTATCAAGTAAAAAGCGAATGTCTTTCTCACAAATAGATTTAAAATCTATCTTCTCTTTGAACATTTCTTTACAATATGCTTCATCACTTTTATTGATGACCATTAACGTAAAAAAGTCACGTTTCATTGAAATATATGGTTTCACTTCATTAATCATGCTATTATTATTTGTAAGCACACCATATTGAAGTATCAATGAAATCAATCCCTTATTTTTAGTTTTTACTAAAGTATCAATTTTATAGTTATTGAAGATATTATCTTCGATTTGTTTGAGGTTACCTTGACTTAAGCTTTCATGAAAAAGTCGACTAAGAGTATTGATTTCAGCAGGTTTGATACGCTCCATAATAAATCTAATAATAAGTTTATAAAACATTTTTTCAATTTTTATTTTGGTGTCTTAAATAAAAATTAAAAAATATATTAATGTTTTTAATTTTCTTATATAAAAAAAATAAATAAAATAATTTAGCCAATTAGCTTTGACTTTAGGATAGGCTTATTATTACCATCCAAAATAATAACAATGTTCGTATCCCTTTCTGTTTGTATAACATAAGAATGGTCTGGTAGAACATTTTTCAGATCATGATGCACGAAAGTTTCAAAGTTAGAACGCTTAACTTCAGGAGGAAATAGCTTCTTCAAAAGTTGACTGAAGAATGCGCTTTCCGATCCCTTGTATTCAATTCCAGCCTTGATTGTATGAATCAGACGCGTCACACTTGATGCATGAATGCTGATCATATCCTTAACATTCTCATAAACAATGTTTCGATTGCTATCGACATAATAAACACGTCGAATATTAACTGCCTTCATCATACTGAGGCAGTTATAGCATGGCCTAGAGATACAAAGCTCACCATCCGTATTTACACGAATAACGATCAAATCGTGCTTCTTTGCTGTCTGGTGGTTCTTTCCCTTTTTTTCGGGGTAAAAAACACCACCCTAGATGCGGACTGTACGACAGATCCTTGCCGTAATAGTCAAGGATGGCGTGAGCCTCTGCGTGAAGACTTCCGCAATTATGACCACGGCACGTATTACGGGAAGTATTCGCACACGGCCGTGTGATCATCTTCTGGCCCTTTATAATGGCCGCTGCCAACTGGCTATTGATAGTACTCTTCGAGGCCTCCTCCAAAAGACGAGGCAACATAGTATTAAACTTGTTAGACTGCTGCATTACTATATTATATTTAGTTATTGTCATGAAATTTCAATTTTTTTTTTACTGTCAAGTAAAATAAAATTAGGATGAATTTATGAGATCTCAATTTTTTTTTACTGTTATAATTCAAATTTCTTAGCCTTTTCTAATAAATTTTCCTTTTCCTTTGCAGATTTATTCTTCCAGTGTATAACTTGTCTGCTTGTTGCATAATTTTTAGCTAATATGTCTTGATGCTTATTAATAAAAGAATAGTAAATAGCATCCCATGTTTGCCACCAGGTTTCATTCTTATTTTTTTTGAAATTACTATAATTATGAATGTAATTAGATGCTGCCAAATACATTCTTGTCATCATCTTTCCTCCATCAGCAAATTGACTCATTCCCATAACATTAGGAACCATCACCCAATCATATGCATCTATAGTCCATTCCATAAATATTCTATGAACTTCTTTAGGGTCTACTTGATTAATTAGAAACCAATTACCTAAATACATTAATCTTTCAATATGGTGTGCATAACTATATTTTTGTATATTGTGAATTATCGCATCTATTGGTTTAATCGTAGTTGTTCCTAACCAATATTTATCATCTAATTTTCTTTTATGTTTGAGAAAATTTTTATTATACATATCTGGTTCTAACATATAAATAGAATATACATAATTTCTCCATCCAATTACTTGTCTAATAAAACCTTCATAAGATGCAATAGGTATTGATGCTTTATGTTTGTTATAATATTCATCTGCTATTTTTATTACATATATGTCTGGTAATATACCAATATTCATCATCGGACTTAGAATAGAATGAAATAAAAATGGTTTTGAAGTTTCAACCGCATCTTGATATGGTCCAAATGTAGATAATTTTTTTGATACAAAGTGTTTTAGCCATTTTAATGCTGATTTAGTATCAATAGGGTATAACCATTCATTTGTGTATCCATAATTGTCACCAAAATGTTCTTCAACATATTCAACAGCTTCTTTGTAATATTTGTCTTTTTTAATTTTTGGAAGTTTGGGTTCTTTAATATTATTTGGTAAAGATTTTCTATTTTCAGTATCGAAGGACCATTTTCCACCAATCGGTTTATTATTTTTCATTAATATATCTAATTTTTCTCTTTGCATTTTGTAAAATAAATCATGGGAATATTTATTATTAGTGAAAAATTTATTTTTATTTTCGAATATTTCTTCAGCTGTCATTAAAAAATTTAATGTTTCAATAAGATGAGCTTTTTTAAGAACTTTGGAATATTTATCAAATAAGTCGTGGTCACAAGGTCTAAAGTAATAAGTTGTATCTTTATTTAATTTAGTATAAAAATCTTTATTAACTTTTTTATATTCTACATAAGATACATCTATTTTATTTTTTCTAAGTTCATCATAATACTTTTTCATAGAAGCTCTATGATAAACAAGTTTAAGTTTATGAAATTTAAAATCGGTAAAATATCTAGGTTCTTCAATAAGAATGACTTTGGTGAAAATATCATTATATTCTTTTTTTATTAGTTTTATTGGGAACAATTGATTAGGTAAAATGATAAGTGTCATATTAACAAGTTTTAGATAAAAATTATTAATGTGATTTGTTAGTTTGTTTTGAGAGTTGGTTTCACTCGTTATTAAAGAAAGGGTTATTTAAACTCCCTTTTTTAATAAGGGAGTTACTTATCCATCGCGCCGCGTAAAGGCCTCTCATGGTTTTGTGAAGGTTAAACTTCATAAACCGGCGATGGTGTCCCTGCAGGGACGAAGACTTCGCGCTTATGAGGCGCCAGATTTTATTTAGCCACCTTCTGTATCGGTGGAGTTCGGGAGCAACGTGATTCTCCCGGGGTTGCCTTCGTTCAAGTAGGGACAGGACTGAATGTGCGCACGGCAGGGACGTCCGTCCCCCTGAAGTGGGTGTTGCCAACCGCTTGCTTACCGTCACCAGGATGGGCGTGAAGCGCACAAAGACATGAATAGCCGGAATGGTCGTCGGCTCTATACAGGTGGTGCCGGAATGGTCGTCGGCTCAGAAAAGTGGTGGAGAAAGTTTTTGTGGTTTTTGTGTGTGTGCGAAACCGCGCTTGGTGTTTAGCGCGGGGAATGGAGCTCACCAGCTGTCGTTGCGCGCCGCACGGCCCTTGCCGCCCTTGCCGCCGCGCTCGTCACCGCGGCTGCGGTCCTCGTTGCGCTGGTTGGTGGCGGTGCGGATGGTCTTGCCGAAGCGCTTGCCCGCAGTGGTCATGGTGTTCTCGGGCACCCAGACGTCAGCAGGGGAGAGGACCTGCGCGGAGGCGCGCTGGATGGTGCGGCCGATGATGACCTCGTCCTCAGAGTCGCTGCTGTCGGTGGAGGAGGCGTCGTCGTCGCACTCGAACACGAAGCCAGCCTCGTCGGAGGCAGAGCTGGTCGTGGAGGCGGTCTCGTCGTCGCTCTCGGAGCTGGTGGTGGAGGAGGTCTCGTCGTCGTCGTCCTCGTCCTGCGCTGCAGCCCGCGCCGTCGCCGCCGATGCAGCAGCTGCGGCTTCCTCCTTCAGGGCGTTGGTGAGCACCTTGACGAAGTTGGGCGCGTTGATGGCGGCGAGGGGGACGCCCTGGACCAGCATGCCGGGCTCGCGGAACACGGGGAGGATGCTGGCCAGCTTGACGAGGAGGTCGCGGTTGGCGCGGAGCGTCTCCAGGTTGGGCTTGGTCATCTTGTTGTCGTCCACCGTCAGGCGCATGCAGTGGTCGTTGGTGATGCCGTCCGCGCGCTTGATGAGGATGTGGACCTCGTGGACCGTGACCTGCTTCTTGGCGTCCTCGTCGATGAAGGTGCGCTCGCAGACAGCGCCGGGGAACTCCTTGGCGAGGAAGCTCACCACGTGCTTGGCGAAGGAGCGGTGGACGAAGGGGCCGATGACGGCGGCCAGGGGGGCGTCGTCCGTCTTGGTCACCTCGAAGTAGTAGGCGTGATCGGCGCTCTCCACACGGCCCGCGCGCTGCAGAGCCGTGTACTTGGTGGTGCGCTTCTTGCCCATGAGCTCGTCCATCGGGTCGACCGCGTCCTGCACAGGCACCATGCCCTGGAACTCGCTGAGGCCGTCACGGACGACCGAGGAGAGCAGGATCTTCTTGCCGTCAGCCGTCATGGAGGCGTCGCTGGTCTCCGCGGAACGGCGGATAGGACCAGAGGTGCGGCCGGCAGCGCGGGTGGCGCCGGGCTGCGCCTTGTTGGCGAGCTCTTGTGCGAGGGCGAGCAGAGGCGTCGTCTGCATGTCCAGCGCAGTCCAGATGCTGGTCGCGGACTCGGCCACCTGAGTGCACATGCCGTTGATGTCGCGGGCCTTGGCCTCCTCAAGCTGGGTGCTGAGGGCGCAGACCACGGCGTTCTTGGTCGTGCGCATGGCCTTGAAGTCGCGGGGCTTGGCGGTGTTGGCGGCGGCCAGCTTGTCCTCGATGGCGGCGATCTCCGCGGCGTGCTTGGCGCGCAGGAGGTCCACGGCGTAGTCGCGCGCCTGAGCCACCGACGCGTCGTGTGCGGGCAGCATCTGGAGGAGCGTGCGGATGACAGCCGGGTTAGGGGTTGCGTCACCGACAGCCTGGAGGAGCTGGAAGAGGATGCCGTCGAAGATGGAGGTCACCACCGTGTACGCCTTGTCCTTGTGCTGGAAGGTGAGCTTGGCGCCCAGCGGCATGGCGCCGCTGAGGTAGATCTGCTCCACCATCTGCTCCACCGTCGTCAGCTTGCCCACGACCGGTGCGAGGCGCGCGGCGGCCTTGAGGATGGGCTTGATCATGGCGGCGGTGGCCCAGGCGAAGTTGGGGAGGGCGGTGAGCTCCAGCTTGCGGAAGTTGCCGACGGTGCGCCAGCCGGCCTTGCGGTCCGCCTTGTGCTCCTCGAAGGTCTTGACGGTGTAGGCGCCGCAGGCGTAGAACTCGAGGTAGCCGTCAACGTCGTCGCGGAAGGTCTCGAGGGAGACGCCGCCGTTCTGCGCGTTGACGTTCTTGGACGCAGCGGAGTAGACGTAGGCGAGCACGGTCTCCTCGTCGGCGGCGAACTCCTCGAAGGTCACGCCCTGCACGTTGGTGGCGACGACCGTGGCGAAGCGGAAGGCGGTGGTCCAGCTGCAGCCAGGGTGCGCGTTGAACACGGCGAGGGCGGCCGAGCGAGCGGGGAACTCCAGGATCCAGCGGGCGAAGGTCGTCTTGCAGGCGCCGTCGTTGGCGCGGTAGCCGCGGATCACCTCGATGCCGTCCTCGGTCTCACGCTCCTCGTCGAAGGGCGTGTATCCGTTGGCGACCAGGGTGGCCGCGAAGGAGGCGTAGCGCTCGGGGAACTGGCGCGCGAGGTGGGTGAAGGGCGTGCCGCTGCCGTCGAAGAAGTCGGCCTGGGGGTTGGCGGACTCCATGAACGTCGTGAACATGGCGGGCTCGGCCTCGGCCAGGGCGGAGGCCCAGGCAGTGCCGACGAAGCCCGCGGTCATGGCGGTCTTGGGCGTCTTGAAGTAGAAGGACCAGAAGTCGGCGTAGAGCTTCTTCTCCGGGCACGCGAGGTCCAGCTCCACGTGCTCGATGAGCTCGGCGTCGTCCTCCTCCACGGCGTTGTGGCGCTTCTTGCCCTTCTTGGAGGTGTCCTTGCCCTTGGAGATGAAGTAGCGGATGACGCCCATGTTGTCCCACTTGTCACGCTTGTCGGTGACGTCCGCGCAGAAGTCAGCCCAGGTGAGGGCCGTCTTGCTCGACGCGAAGTGGGTCCACATGTCGCGGACGTTGGGCTTGATGTACTCCCAGTAGCCCATGACAGCGGAGGCGCCGGACGCGGCGTAGGCCTCGTAGTCGGCGGCGTTCACCGCGTCGAAGGCCTTGTGGATGGGCGCCATCACCTTGCAGGCGTCCGCCTCGGTGAAGCTGGCGGTGCCCGCAATGGGCACGAACCACTTGTCGTCGGCGTCGGCGTTGGTGTAGAGGATGGGCTTGCCGGTGGCGGTGAAGGCGGGGTTGCGCGTGGCGGTGGCGGGCTTGGGCTGGAAGGCGTACACCATGTCCAGCAGCGCCACGTGGATGGCCGTGCGCTTCTCGTCCTGGCCCTCGGCCGCGGGGGCGGTGATGAGAGCGTAGATGTCCGCGGCGATGGAGGCCTGCTTCTTGATCTCCTGCACCTTCTCGTCGCGGATGCGCTGGACCTCAGCGAGGCGCGCGGCGACCTCGGCCTTCTTGCGCGCCTCATAGGCCACCGCCGCGGCACGGCGGCGGGCCTCCTCTGCGGGGTCAGCGGGGGCAGCCGTGGAAGGCGCCAGCGCGACGAAGGCAGCGGGGTCGTACTCCTCCACCACACCCGCCTTCTGCTCCACGTCCACGGGGGCCACGACGATGGCGTCGCGGGCGGTTGCGGAGGTGAAGATGGGGCTGGCGGCGAGGGAGGCGAAGTACTTGGCGCGGATCTTCTCCATGTCGGCGGCGAGCTTGCGGAACTCAGCCTCCTTGTCCTTCTTGATGTGGATGGGCGCGCCCTTGCGGTTCATCTCGTCGCGCGCGGCGTTGTGCGCGGCCAGCTTGATGGCGTGCTCTGCGACCAGTGCGGCGGCGTCAACGGCACGCGGGGGCGTGACCGTCTTGCCGTCCAGGTCGTCAGCGCTGAGCTGGTGGAGGGGGGCGCCCACAGCGAAGTTGAAGTGCGCGCCGTGCCAGCAGCCGTAGATGCCGCCCTGGCAGATGGCGACGGTCCCAGCAGGGAGCGTGCCCGAGCGCGGGGTGACGATGCGGTTGTTGCTGGCGCCGAAGATGCTCTTGGAGGCCATCTCGCGGCTGGCGTGGCAAGTGTGGAGACGGCGGACGGTCTCCCACACCATGAACTCCTCCTTGCCCTTGGCCTCGCCGAAGAGGGCGAGGGCGGACTTGTTGGGGCCAGCGCGGAGCTTGTTGGAGGCGCAGTACCACGCGCGGAGCCACAGGGAGAGGTTGGAGCGGCCGTAGTCCGGGAGGGTGCCGTTGCGGCAGCACTCGAGGATCACGGGCATCTCCTCGTCCGACGCGCCGGTGAGCACACGGATGACCTCGTCGACCTGGGTCTGGGTGATGAGCGTGCCGGCGGCGAGGCGGGCGTTGAACTCCTCGAGGTGCTCCGGCTTGGCCTGGTCGGCGAAGCCGTGCGCGAAGGTGCAGCCGGTGCCAGAGCACTCGGGGCCGTGCACGTGGAGCTCCTTGGCGAGCCACTTCCAGCACATCATGCGAGGTGCGCGGGAGGCGGGCTCAGCCGGGCGAGGGCCGCGATTGGGGCGCGCAGGCGCAGCACCAGGTGCACGGGCGGGGGCGCCGCGGTCAGCGAGGTCCTGCTTCGGGAACTCGTTGAAGTGCACGCGGGAGCAGTCCACGGGGCACGGCTGGCCCTGGAGGGCCGCGGCGCAGGGGGCGCCGTCCGTGCGGTTGTCGTGGTGCGCACGGTGGCACGTCGCCGGGGTGCGGCAGATGTGCGGGCCGAGCTGGCCGCGACCGGCGATGATGCAGGAGGCGCGCAGGTTGTTGGCGCACACCAGCGTGGGCTCGGAGGTCGTCGTGTAGGAGACGAGGCAGCGGCTGGTGAAGCCCTCCGCGTCGGTCACGACCTCGAAGCGTTGTGCCGTGATGGTCCGGGACACCGAGATGACCGGCCACACCTGCTGGCCCTCAAACTCGATCTGCCCGCCCGTGAAGGAGCGGAACTCGTCGGGAGTGAGGATCAGCGTGGGGGCGGCGGGTGCAACGGTGCGGGAAGTGCGAGAGCTGGCAGTGGAGCGAGCGTCATCGCGACGGCGAGGGGCGCGGGGGGCGGGGCGGGCGCTGGCGGTCAGGCCGGCGTCCTCACGGGGGCGAACAGGG
>JACCDZ011648165.1_pt1 | contig 46495 bp, 55 predicted proteins | sample 7449551 | NCBI WGS metagenome assembly JACCDZ01 (sample SAMN15323452, study PRJNA562643) | freshwater metagenome | isolation source: river surface water | place: USA:Blue River Watershed | collected 2017-08-18
ACGATATTATAATTATGAAAGAAAGCAGTGGACGAGAAATCGGATGACACCCATTGAATACAAAAGTTATCTTTTGCAACAAAGGGTTGCGGGTTCGTTAAGTGTCTACTAAATGGGGTACACATCAGAGCGTAGCGACTATATTTTTGTGATGCAGCAGTACAAGATATTTTCGAGCGTATGCGAAGGAAATATTTTAGTACTGACTGCGCACAATTTTGAGAGGTGGTTCGAGAGGCAGACAAAATACCTCTTCCATGGTTATTTATGTTATTGAAAACGAATTCTATTAAATAAATTACTCAGAAGGGTAACCATTTTTCAGGTCAACTAGTATTTTTTTGGCAGCAAATCTCATATCCTCTATTTGTGTTTCATTTAGATGATTTGTTTCTCCAATAACAAAAGATGTTAGATATTTAGCAAAAACCGATGAGCATATCGTTTGACCATCAATGTTTCCAATGTTTTTTCGCATCAAAAGTAAGTATATATCAAAATAATCTTCTATTTCTCGAATATTATCCCCGGTTCTAAAATATTTGTAGATTATATTTTGTTGCTCTTGTAATTTTTTTAGTTTATTGTTGAAAAACATATTAATATAATATTAACATACAAACACAATGATTTAAGATGACTATGTAATGAAAATGTTTAAGCAGACATGTTGACTTTACTTATCTACTGTGTCTAAATGCTATTTATTTATATTTTATACTTATGTTTTAGAAAGTGCCCATTTTAGGGTTTATAATTAGTATATAGGTATTTTATACCTAATTATAAATTAATAAATAAATATGGAAAAAATCGAATTAGAACAATTGTATAAAGAGTATCTTGAGCTTAAGGGTGAAACCGAGTTATCCTTTAATGTAAAAATACCCGGACATCCTTGTAAAATACAACAACTTGATCTTGAAAAAATACTTAAGAGACATAGTTTATCGAACATATTAGTTAAAAACTTAGACAAATTAGAATTAAACCCGGCAGAAATTCACGATTTGCGTCTAGACGCTGGACAAAATAATCACTAAAACTTATTGATATACGGCATTTTGGTTTTTAAAAACTAAAAAACAAAATTCATAGAAATCAATATGTAAAATAAAAAAATATATCAGTACAATGGAATTACGTGGCAGGGTATGTCGGCCCACTAATAAACCACAAAAAACTTTATGGCAATTAACAACATTAGAACAAGTAAAAAAGTCGCACAAAAAGCATCAAAGATCTTGAGAGATAGTAGAAGTAAAGTAGCAAGGTCAGTCGGTGCCTCAGCGCTAGCTAATAGAAATAAAAAAACTAAATAGGCCAAATTGAGTAAAAGCACTCGAGTATAACGCGTTAGATAGGTGGAGAAAAACAGAGTTCAGTTATTCAGATTTATAACTAATGACCAACGGTAGAAAGATTGCGCCTAGCTTATAAAATACATTCTAGAAATAGAGTGTATTTTATTTTAGTACTTGCAGCACACGATTTAGATAAGTAGTGAAAGTGCCCGAAAACAATCAATTTGATATAATGAATCAATGAAAGAAATCACATTTAATAATCTTCCTGAAGGACCTTTTACAGAATCTCTACTCAAAGAATCATGGGGCGAGGTAACAGGAATTAAGGGAATTAAAGAAGGTCGTTGTTCTATTGTAAAAATTGATGGAGAAAATGTTCTAGAAGTTTTGTATCCAAAGGGGACAGTTAGTACTAATGAAGGAGGTGCCAAGTGGAATATAAAATTTGATAAGCCACGCGAAGAGTATACTTTTGAATATAAAATACGAACACCTAAAGATTTTGATTTCGTAAGAGGTGGTAAATTACCAGGACTTTTTGGTGGGTCTGGTCCGGCAGGAGGTGCGAGTACTGCGGAAGCTGATGGATTTTCAGTTCGTACCATGTGGCGTGAGCTTGGTGTCCTTTGTCAGTATGTGTATAACATGGACAAAGAAGAAACCAAAAAATGGGGAGCTAATTTTATTTGGACCACTCGTTCAGATAAAAATATGCCAATTACAAAGGATATGTGGAAAGACATGAATACACATTTCGACGATCGAGTTTGTCTTATACCTGATACATGGCACATGCTCAAAACTTACGTGAAAATGAATACTTCAGATCGAGAGGACGGAAAAATAATTTGTTGGTTTAATAATGTTGAAGTTGTAAATCTTAATTTACGATTTCGAAAAGATATGTCTTTTGGAATTGATCAATTTAAGTTCACCACATTCTTTGGAGGTAATGACGAAACATGGGCAACCAAAAAAGATGAAAGGCTATACTTTAAGGATTTTAAATTTGAAGCAGGTATTTTTTAAGGTGTTCGGGAAGGCTATAATATCTGATATAATCCATACATGCTTAATGATTCTCTAAAATTAATTAAGACTGAATACGGTTTCAACGAGGAACTTTCGTATGATCAAATTCATGACGGTCCAGACAACAATGTCTATGTGATTACTGTGAATGGAAGTAGGTATGCTCTGAGGGAGAGTAAAAGATTAGGTAAGAGTGTCACCTTTGAGACTGAGTTATTGATAAAATTAAACCAGTTAGATTTTTCTGTACCTAAAATTATTAAAACCACGTCCGGCAATTATTTTCTTCAGGTTGAGGACAAACAGCTTGTTTTGTTCGAATTTATTTCAGGTGATCAGATCGACAAACTAAGCCCTGAGCATTTGGAAACAAATTTAATTGATCGCGGTGCTAGTAAATTAGGGGAATTACATTCATTAACAAATAATCTTGATATAACCACTAAACCAAGTAGAAGTATTTTTACTGAATTTGATCGTTTACTTCAGCTCGATAAAGCTTGCATCGAGAGATTCAAAGATTCAGATCAAGTAGTAGAACAAGTAAAAAGTTTTTATAAAGAAGCACAGACAAGGATCGAATCAAAGAATGAACCGTACGGAATAATTCACAATGACTACCGTATTCAAAATTTGATTTACACTGATAAAAACTGCTATATAATAGATTTTGATTGGGCCTGCCCGGGTCCACTTTTGAAAGATTTAGGCCTAGCCATTGCCGAATGGTCAATGTTCACTAAAGTTTCAGGTCCGTCAAAAGAAGCCATAAATAAATTTCTCGAAGGTTATAACAGAAAAGCACCTCATAAAGTTACATACAATAAAGATTTATTTTTCTGGATCTGCTTTGCGTGTTTATCTGACACATGTACCTTTTTAGTGGATGTCTGCAACAGTGGTTATCCAGATAAAGTGATAAATGATGTTGACCAGTGTTATATGTATAGGAAATTTAAGTATTTTTATCAGGAAATAAATTAGAATAGAATGAAACCAGGTGATAACCCTCAAAAAACAATAATTTTAAATTAAAAATATGAAAATAAAAACTCCCCAGTTTATAGGTGGTTCAATTGTTTCTGGTATTTCTATCATCGGAATAATTTATTTTATTTCAATGTACTTGGGTGGTGCATGTGACGGCTGGGCATCAATGGGTTGTGCGTCTTTTTTGTTAGTGTTTTATCCTTTAGTTGTGTTACTTCAAAGCTTTGTTCCGCTAGATGTTCCCGGACTTTACCTAGTTCTAACGGTAGGTTTTTTAATTCAGACTTTGGTTTATTTTGGTATTGGCTCACTCATTGGATTAATTTATAATAAAATAAGACTTAAAATACTGTATATACCATTTTTTATACTTATAATAATCCTATTGATAATAATTATATTCTTCCCAGAATTATATTATCACTTTCTAACAATATTTTTTGGAGACTTTCTTTAATAGGTGAACTGTTGGTTCGAGAAAGATCTTGAGCTTTCTAAAATTTTTAATTGCGATACAATCTTAATGTGAATACACAAAAAGGTTTTGCGCACGAATTTTTGAAATGGGCTGATAAGAGTAAGCCTAGTTACCTGAAGGTTTTTTCTTTTAATGAAAAGGCGCTTGGTTTTTATACAAAATATGGCTTTGCAAAAACAGATAATCCGCCTGGGTTGTGGAGAGACAAATTGCCTTTTGTTGAGATGATAAGGCCTGCTGATGAATTAGTTGAGATAACATTTATTAAGTAATTTGTTTTAGTATATAATCATCTTATGAACAAAGAAGAAATAATTTTAAAAACCACTGAATACGTAAAATCAAAACTGTCTGGCGAGGGAACAGGTCATGATTGGTGGCATGTTTATAGAGTTTGGAAGAATGCAAAAAAAATTGCAGAAAAAGAAAATGCTGATTGTTTTGTTGTTGAGTTGTCAGCTCTTCTTCATGACATTGCCGACTGGAAGTTTAATGATGGTGATGAAAATATGGGAGCAAAAGTTTCTAGGGAGTGGCTTGAGTCATTAGCTGTAGATAATGAAATTATTGATCATGTTTGTGAAATTATCAGGCATAGTTCATTCAAGGGTGCGGGTGTTGAAAATAATATAAAAACTTTGGAGGGTAAAATTTTGCAAGATGCAGATAGACTTGATGCTATTGGAGCAATAGGTATTGCAAGAACTTTTGCATATGGAGGAAGTAAAAACAAAGAAATATATAACCCTGAAATTAAACCAGAATTTCACACTACAAGTGAACAGTACAAAAATAATACAAGCCCAACCATAAACCACTTTTATGAAAAACTTCTCCTATTAAAAGATCTAATGCATACAAATACGGCTAAACAAATAGCACAAGAGAGACATGAATTTATGGAAATTTTCTTAAATGAATTTAAAAAAGAGTGGGAGGCTCAATAATTTACTCAGAATTCATGAAAATTATCACTTCAAAACTCACCGGCTCAGACAACACAAAATACCTAGTCGAATATTGTGACGCCGACAATTTTGACGACCTTCCTGTTGACAGGGTAAAGCAAGCATACGGTGTTTGCTTTTTTGAAGGTAAGTTATTAATTGGTTTTGGAGGAATGAAAAAAAGCTGGGGACTTGTGGGTGGAAGTGTTGAGGAAGGAGAAACATACGAGCAAACTTTGATCAGAGAAATTAAAGAGGAATCTAACACCGAAGTTCTATCTTTCTTGCCAATTGGTTATCAAAAGGTAACAAACATCGATAACGGAAAAGTGATTTATCAACTTAGATATGTGTGCAAGGTAAAACCATACGGAGAATTTGTGATTGATGGTGGAGATGGTATGTCTGAAAAAGGAATAACCGAAATTAAATTTATTGACCCGGCTGACTACAAAAAATATTTTGATTGGGGTGAGATTGGCGAAAGGATTATTAAGAGGGCGGAGGAGTTGTTGGAACAGATTTAAGTAAAAAAAAGGGGGTAATTGACTTTAAAAAAATTTTATACATACTTGCAATATCCGACTACAACCGGACCGACTGTGTATGCAGATCGTGGGCGTATGATGTGTTCGCCAACTTAACACATCAAAAGAACAAAAAATAGGAGGGCTGTATGGCCACGCAGAAAAAAGTACGAAAAGATCCTGATATTCTAGCCGACAGTGTGAGCAAAGGACCTGGTCCGAAGGAAATCACTGATATCTTTCAAGGTTGGCTCAAAGGAAGGTCTAACGATAGAATTACAACCTTTGGCAATAAACACAAAGAATTTCCGATCAAAATCGATGGATTCGGTGATGTAACATGGCAAGGAAAAGAGATGACCGTGACTGTTTGGGGAGTTACTGATTATAGTTCTCCTGCAAACAAGAAGTTCAGTTCATTTTCCGGGACGAAGGTGAGGATAGAAAATTATTCACCACACTACAGAACTGGAACGTCCATCAAAAAGATTCACTGAATGGTCACCTCCCATTTGCTTCGGCAAGTGGGAGGTTTTTATTTTCAGCTAAAAACAATCATGATATAATTTATTTATGACAGAAAGATTTAAAATTGACGGCGATAATCTTAACAGATTTGAAAATATTGATAAAGAAGAATTCGTTGATTTATATTTTGGTGAAAAAACTTTAAAAACATTAGAAGATGGTATCGAAGATCAAGATTATTTTCATGTTAACATTAATCAAGATGCTAAATTATATAAAATTTTTGTAAGAATAACTGGATTGGCACGCGATGTAGAAAAAGGTTTCTTTGCGATTCAAGGAGAAACTTCAGATGGAAAAAAATTTGAAGGATCTGATAAACTTTTAGGTAAGGATGATGAGCCTCAAATAGGATATTTGCGTGTAAAAATTGAAAAGGGATATAGTGTTCAAGAAGATCAGATTGATGATGAATATGATCTTTAATTACTGGATACTCCATTCTTTTACTGCCTTGCTTGCAGTTGGAATCATGATGGCACTCTATAAGGTGCCAACAACAAAAGGACATAATAAATTCACTTTTTCATTTTTTAGTTTTCTTTTTGCAAGTTTATTTGCCCTAATATTTTTTAGAGAACATATTGCATTTGAACCACGAGTAATTTTCTTTTCGTTTCTGTGGGGTATGGGTTTTTCACTGGTGACAATGTTTCAAATGGAATTGTTAAAAAAACTTGATACGAACGCAGTTTTTCCAATAACATCCTTGTTGTCACATGTGATGGTTTTAATAATCGGGCTAGGATTTTTTCGCGATAGTATTTCCTTGATTCAGTTAATAGGAATAATTTTAACTTTTATTTTAGTTGGATTCTATAATGGAAAATTTAAACACATAACATTTGAAAACGGGCTTGTTCCTGTTGTGATTTCTCTTGTTCTGTTATCGGTATCAACAAAATTTGTTCAAAAGTTTGCATCAGTTAATGTTGATATAAATAACTTTATTTTTTGGCAATTGTTTTTTGCAATGATTGGCTCCTTGGTGATTTTGCTTATTTTTAATAAAGATATTTTTAAGCAGACTGGCACTATTACAAAACAATTTTTATTATGGTCAGTTGCATTAGGAGTGTGTAATTTTGTTGGTACAGTTGAAATTGTTAAAGCTTTGTATGCTGGACCATTTTCACTAGTATATACAATTAATAGTTTATATATTTTGATAACTTCAATAATTGCTTGGAAATTTTTTGGAGAGGAATTGTCGAAACAAAAAATTATTTTTATCTTTGCATCCGTACTTGCAGTTTTGCTAATTGTGCTAGGTTAAGTGCCAAATAAAAAACATCCCATCAGGAGGCTCGCGGGTATCTGTGAATTTTAGCCGCTTCTTCGTTCAGTCTCCAACCGAATGATTGCAGTTTTGTCATATACTCGGCCGAGGATTCTGACATGTTGGCGACATAGTACTTATCTTTTTTCTTTATGAAAACTATTCCGTTGACATCTTTGATTGAGGCGGAAATAGTTAATCTCACCACACCTTCCTTGGGCTCAGCCTTTGGATCCGGCCAATCGACCGTGATTGTCTTGGAAAAAATCGCATAGGTAGTTCCGCTGACAAACCAATCTCCAGGACATGGGAACAATTCAAAAAGAATTTCTCGTTGCATAATGTTTTCGGGTTCTGTGTGGAATATATCACATTAGGGATTTATGTAAAATCAATTTATGTCTTTTTTTATTTGACAATTTTATTAAAAAACATAGTATTCAGCCAGAGTTCAACGAGGATAAAATAATGAAAAAAATAAGAGAGATACCTTATGTTAGAATTGCTGGATTGGTTCTTCGTCTGCTAAAGACACCCTTCTGGCTTCAAACGATCGAGGAGTGGAAACACTACACTCGTGTTCAGGACTTTGTACCCGAGAAGAATTCATTGAGTGTGTGGTTTTTGCCCAGAGGTGAGGCGAACATTTCAATAATTGATTCGAGCGGGAAGGAAAGCCCTGTATTGACGTTTGAGTCAGAAACTAGGAGGGGAAGTCCGCACACTAGGAATGCTCTGCTGATTCTCGCAGAAGCCATTCGTCTCGATAACGAAGAGAACAAAAAGCCAAACTCACAGTAGCCAATGCTACGTGAGTTTTTTATTTTTCTGATATAATAAACTTTCATGGAAACAAAAAAAATTTTTAATACAAATCCGCAAAAGTCCAGCAACAAAGTTACAATCAATAGTTTTATGATGGGCTCTTTGTTTTTTATTCTTACATTAATAATTACAATTGATCCTCATAAATTTCCTGTGTTGGTAGTTTATCAATTAGTATTGGCCATTCCGTTGTTATACGTTGCAAGCTTGGCTTATTCAAAAGTTGGATACTGGAGTGAAACGCAAGGGTGGGAGACACTAGGTTGGTATACAAACACATTAGGTAATTTATTTGTATTAAATTCTATTGGACTAGTCGCTTCAACTTTTGATGCTGTTTTGGCAAAAATATATTTTGCGTTGTTTGCGATTTTGATGTGTGTTTATACATTTATAAACGTAAAGTATCATAGAAAATCATGGTTTGAAAAACTTTATAAATTAATTTTTCTATTGATGGTTATAATTCTGGGTGGTGTTTGGGGAATTTTAAAATAAATTAAATTATGAAAATCATTGACGTGCGAAGCAAAGAAGAATTTGATGGAGGGCATCTAGATAATGCCGAGAATATTGATGTAATGGAAATGATGAATGGCAAGTTACCAGTTTGTGATTTTGCAGACGAAATTATGGTTTATTGTGCCTCAGGAGGAAGGTCTGAATTTGCAAAAAAACTTCTTGAATCAAAAGGGTATACGAATGTAAAAAACGGAGGAAGCTATTTTGATCTCGTTTAGTCATCCCCACGCTAATGGAAATTTAGTGGTGTATAATGAGTACAATTAAATATGAAACACGATAAAAAAAAGAAATTTCACACAGTTGAAAAAAATGTTGATGAAAATTTATTATTTGAGTTTAAAAAAGTTAGAAAAACACTTTTGAGAATGTCTCTTGTTTTAATCCTCACCACTCTCTTGTCACTTGCAGTTGTTGGCTTAAAAATATTTTATCCATTCCACTTATTTATTGGCATAGGTTTATATATTTTTTCATTTATCCCAATCGTTAGGCGTATCTACCTATCTAGAAAATATTGGAAAAAGTTTAGAGTATATAAATTCAGTGAAAAGTTTTTCATAAAAGAAAGGTGGAGGCTGTTTGTTGCGCTTGTAGTTTTGATTCTAATTGCGTCGTTTTTATGGCTAAGACCTCTCGATGAAAATCCACTTAGAACTTTTTCTGATGATGAGATAAGACAGGTAGTAAATGATGATTTATACAAGTCAGTAACTGCGATGGACTACTTAGATACAACAGGAAATCAGCTACTTGAAAACCTTGCATTAAAAGACAAAAGCACTTCCGGTATAGAGAAAACTCTTGCTATATATGATGATTTTTTGAAGGCAGTATCGTATTCAGAATTTTTAACAGATAAACACAGATATTTTTCTGCAATACCAAATCGTCTTCACAAAGAAAGTTATAATTCCTTTTTAATTTCATACAGTCTTTATGTTAAAAAATACGAGATTGTTTTTAGGATTATGCAAGAAATTTCAGGTGATGAGTTGTTAGTTAAAACATTAAATGAGTACAACAATAATATTGGCAGAGGAAAAATTTATAATGAAATGGTTTTCAGATTCTACGAACCAAAAACAAGATTGAGATTGTCGGTTGGATATTTGTATATGAAATTTGTTCCTTCTGATATCAGCGAAGGTACACCTTCAGACATGCTTTATAAGAAGGCTAAACAAAGCTACATTTTCTTGAGGAGTAAATTCTTTAGAACAATAACTGAGTCAAAAAACATAATTTTGAACTTTGCAGAAAATAAAATTTTTGATGCTTGGTTTCCAATTCAAAAATCGGTTGCCACTGCGATGGGAAGAACAATTCTTTCCACGAGAGGGAATTCGGGTCTTATAACAGAACAGCAAGCTACTCAAATGGGAAAGGAGATGCAACCTGGTGACTTTATGCTACAGAGAAGAAATTGGCATCTAAGTAATGTGGGTATTCCTGGCTTTTGGACACATTCAGCACTTTACACAGGCAGTATTAATGTGCTGGATGAATATTTTAAATCAGAATTTCCATACGAAGGATATGAAAGTTTCTCAGAATTTTTAAAAAATAAAAATCCTGATGTCTATAATATTTATTCAGAAAAAGATGTGTTGGGATATCAGAAATCTGTAGTAGAGGCGATTGAAAGAGGTGTTGTAATTCAAAGTTTGGAAAAGTCAGCAGATGCTGATTTTGTTGTTGTGTTGAGACCTGACAAATTATCTAAACGAGACAAGATGCTTGCAATTATTCGAGCTTTAGAAAATGTAGGAAAACCTTATGATTTTAATTTTGATTTCGATACAGTTGGTTCGCTTGTTTGTTCAGAATTGATTTATGATGCCTATACAGAAAATTTAGAAAAAAATAAAAAGGGAATTAATTTTGAAACATCACTTGTTAGTGGACGAAAAATGGTTTCACCATTAGACATGGCGATAAAATTTAAAAATGAGTATGGAAAAGACGATGCTGAATTAAAGTTTGTGTATTTTATTGAGAGTAATGAAAAAACTGGTATTGCAAAAGCATCAAGCCTACCTAAATTTTTAGAAAGCTTAAAGTGGAGTAAGTTTACATTTCTACAAAACAGTCAATAAAATAAAAAAGTCGCACGCCGAAACGTGCAACTTTGCTCAATCATCAATCAATCAACGAGCGCTTCGTAGAGGAGGCGAATCGTGCCTTCGAAATACAAATCATCTACACCAATAAATAAACTATTGCCAGAGCCAAGGTTGATCATTTCTGCGTTGATATATTTTTTATACAAAGCATCGAAGATTTTTTTCTTGGTTTCTGGTTGTTGAATGGCAATTCCGCCAACGATACCAATAATGCACATTCTGGATTTGACATTGATTTTGTCCGGTCTTACCGCCCTTTTGATTGCATTCACAAGTCTTCCAGTTTTGTCACCAATTGAATCCTTGCTAATTATTAAACTAAGGGTGTCGATTCCACCAGGCATATGTTCAAAGCTGATATCCAGGTTCTCGAGTTCTGTCAGAATTTTTCTTGCGAATCCAATTTCACGATTCATCATTATTTTTTCAATGGTGATTACTGTATAGCCTCTCCTCCCAGAAATTCCAGTTATCTTGTTACTCTCAGAGCTAATTTCAGAATAGATCCGCGTTCCTGGGTGACCAGGATCGTTTGTGTTTCTGATGTTTGTCGGAATATTTCCTTCCATAACTGGGAACATTGCTTCCTCTTGGAAAACATTTGCCCCCATGTATGAAGATTCACGCAATGCCTTGTATGTGACTTCTTCAACATTTTTGGGATTGTCGACAATACGAGGATCGCAGACATACAAACCTGAAACGTCAGTCCAGTTTTCATAAACAGTTGCGCGCACCGCACGGGCAATAATTGCACCCGTGAGGTCAGACCCTCCGCGATCAAAGGTAACAATCTCGTGTGATTCCAACTCGACTGCTCCGTAAAATCCTGGGATCACAACATTTCTGTTCATGATTCTCTTCCGAATCAATTTGTCACGATTGAGAAGTTTTCTGTGTTTGTCAAAGCGAATGCAATCCACAGCATTAACGAATTCATATCCTAACGCGCACGCCATGATTAGTGCCGTCAAATATTCACCACGACTTGCGGCGTATTCAGCAGTTCCATTTTTGTGTCTCAAAAGCATGAACTCGATGATGTCGAGTTCGGTATCTAAATCGAAATCAATTTTGAGTCCGTGAATAATTTCAGCGAAACGTTCACAAACTTTTTGTTTTTCTTTTTGGTATGACTCACCACTACGAGCTGCCCTTTGCCAGTCGTACAGGATGTCTGTGATTTTTTCATCTTCTTTGAATCTCTTGCCGGGGGCAGAGACGACGATGATTCTCCGTGCACTATCGGCACGAATGATTTCAATAGCTTTCTTGAACTGAGTTGAATTGGCAAGCGATGAGCCACCGAATTTTGCAACGATATTTTTCATTTTTTTTGGTCTCTCTTTGTTGTTTGTTTGATTGTGAAGTTCCTTTTGTCCCGAAACCATATTACATTTATTGGCAGTAAATGCAATTTGGTAATTTCATAATAATACCGCAACATTTGCCAAACTTAAATAATTATGGCAATATCTGAGGCATGAAAAGTACCTTTTTTGTCGATGTTGATGGAACCCTCGTGAATACAATGCCGGCGATTTACGACGCACTTTGCAGAGTTTTTCGCTATTTTGGCAAGAAGCCGCCAACATTTAGTGAGTATGTTCTCGGAGTCAAAGATGACTACTTCACCTTCTACAAGGAGCGAATCCCGCACCTTAGGAGCGAAGAACACTTGATGGAATTGTGGCGTATTAATATGGCGGCACACGACGCGGATATGCCAAGAAGCTTTGAAGGGGTAGACGAATTCCTTGATTTGGCAACAAAACAAGATGTAGAGCTCGTCTTGCTCAGTGCAAACGGCGGACCGACGGTGGAACGTTGGCTTGCTCAAGGAAAACGAGCATGTAAGTTCTCAGCGATTTATGCTGGCTCCCCGAATAAGGCTTTGATGATCTCGAGCCACCTCGAGCAAACAAAAAAGCCAAAAAAATGGGCGTACATGATCGGGGATTCCCTGATTGATTACCATGCAGCTGAACAGACTGGTATTGAGTTCGTGGCAATGGTTCACGAACTTGAACAACCGCATCTTGAGCACAAGGTCAGTGAGGAATGTCTGGCCAAGATTCGTCACTTCTTCCAATCCAAAAATCGGTTTGTGGTGGATTCGTTCCATCAACTCTCCGAGACCCTACTCCTGGTTTAACCGCCAGGAGTTTTTTATTTGCCCAAATTTGCTAAAATATTTAAATGAAAACCCTTAAAAGAATTTTACTTCTAATTTTTATTTTAATACTCGTCCTCCTAGTTTCTGTTTTTTCACAAAAACCCTCTCACAATCGAAATTGGGAAAGGGAATCAAAAACGATGCCTAATGTTTCAATAAATGAAAATTTGGTAACAATTAAAAATGTGCGCGACTTTAAATATTCCGACAAAGAAATCTTAAGTTTGGATTATTTCGATAGAACAATTGACATTAACAAAGTAGAAAAAATTTATTATTTGATTGAGCCGTTTGCAAAGTGGCAAGCAGTGGCACACGCTTATTTAACTTTTGATATCAAAGGAGAAGACCCAATTGCATTTTCCGTCGAAGCGCGCCGTGAAGAAGGTGAAGGATTTTCTGCTATAGACGGTCTGTTTAATAATTATGAACTGTGGTATGTGTGGGGAACTGAAACTGATTTGATTGTGAGGCGTGCATTATATTTGAATGATCCTCTGTATATGTATGAGATGGATATAAAACCAGAAACTGCGCAGAAAATTTTCAAGGAACTGGTTTTGAAAACTATAGACCTTGGCAATGAAGCAAAATTTTATAATACTGTGACGTCGAATTGCACGAATGAACTTGCAAGGGCTTCTAACCTCGCAAACAAGGGTTCAATCCCTCTTCATTATTCTTGGGTTTTGACTGGATATTCGGATGAATTTTTGTACAAGCTTGGCCTGATTAAAAATGAAAAAAGCCTCGATGAAATCAAGAAGACAAATTATATTACCGAATACACAAAAGAGATTGCAAACAAAGAGGATTTTTCGGTTCTTTTACGCAAATTCCTAAAGGGGTCAGACACCCTAAATCGCTAAAATATGTGATGTAGTTTGAGTAAGAAAAAACCCGACATTTGCCGGGTGTTTTTTCTTATTTCATCTTTGTTTTTCTTCTCGCTGCCTTTGTTGCAAGCATCTCCCTTTTAATTGTTAATCTTTTTGTTGTTTTTTTTGAACGAGATGCTCTCATTTTTCCTACTCCTGTTGCTCTTTTTGCCATAAACACATTATATTAGAAATATCTAAATAAGCAAATTTCTTCTCTTAAAATTAATTATTATGTTAAAATTATTTTAATGAAGAATAATAATAAAACTAGTTGGGGAAATGTTGCAGATTGGTATGATAAACATCTCTCAGAAAACGATACTTATCATGCAAGGGTTATCGCCCCAAATATTTTGAGACTTGTTGGATTGAAACAAGATCAAAGCTTGCTCGAGCTTGGTTGCGGACAAGGATATTTTCTGGAAAAGTTTTCTGTTTTTTCAAAAAATTTATATGGTGTCGAGATTGGCAGTGAACTCGTGAAAATTGCGAAATCAAAAAACTCAAAAATAAATTATTTGTGTGCATCGGCCGAAGATGCAAAAATTCTCTCGGGCAGAAAGTTTGATGTGATATTAATTATCCTTGCTCTGCAGAATATGAAGGATTTGAATGCGGTTGCGGCTAACTTATCTAGACTAATTAAAAACGAAGGAAAAATTTATATTGTTTTGAATCATCCCGCGTTTAGAGTTCCACAAAACAGTGATTGGGGATTTGATGAAAATAAAAAAGTGCAATACAGGAGGGTTGATAAATATCTCAGCGAACACGAAATTTTAATTAATATGAATCCTGGAAATAAAAATAGTAGGGAATTCACAAAAAGTTTTCATCGACCCTTGCAAGTTTATTCTAAAATATTTTCAAAACACGGAATGGCAATCACTAAAATCGAAGAATGGATTTCACACAGGGAAAGTGATCCTGGACCACGAGCTGTTGCCGAAAATATTGCTCGCAAAGAAATTCCTCTTTTTATGTGCCTAGAATTGCGAAAATTTTTGCAATAACAAAGAGGAGGGATCAGACACTCTTACAAAACAAAAATAAAATTGTGAAATAAAAAAACCAGACATCGAAGATGTCTGGCCCACACGGAGGTGGTTATGGATCGGGGAGCAGATGATCATGCCTGTCGTTACGACAGATGTTCACTGCCTCAAGGATCCTTGTCGGGGTAACTTTGAAAGGCTTTGCAAGGGCTGATTTTTTCTTGTTTTCGAGCCGCTTTCTTGCGCTACTTCTTGAAAGGTATTTTCCGACATCTGAGGCTGACACCCCATATTTAATGCAGAGTTCTCGGAGGATTTCTTTGCGTCTTCCTCCGCTTACTTTTCCTTCAGCGTTCACCTTGCTCATGAAAGTACGAGCAACTTCAGCGATGGTGGTCATGTGATGGTTGGGTTGTAGCTCAAAGAGCTGGTTTGTGGCTATTCTATCAAACTCTAAAAAAATAATCAAATAGAAAAAGACTCTTGTCAAACGCAAGAGTCTTTTTCGATAACTATTTTACAAACTCTCCTCAACAACTTTTTTCACTAAAGCACCATCTGCTTTTCCTTTTAATTCCTTCATTACTGAGCCGATAAACATTCCCATTTGTGATTTATCAGTTATTCCCATTTCTGTTTTCTTTGTCTCAACAACTTTTTTGATTTCTTCTTCACTCATCATTTCTGGCAAGAATTCTTCGATGATTGCAAGTTCTGCTTTTTCATCTTCTGCAAGGTCAGCGCGTCCTCCGTTCACAAACTGATCAATTGAATCTTTTCTTTGTTTAGCCATTCTCTGGATAACAGCTAACACTTCCTCGTCTGATAATTTATCATCTGGCATTCTCTTTGTGGCAACAAGTTCGTTGATAAATGCTGATGTTAGCCCTCTTAATACCATTAATCTAACTTGATCTTTGGCGCGCATAGCGTCTTTGATCTTTTCTTTTATTTGATCTTGTAACATAAGGGTATTATAACACATTAAAATTTATGTTAAAATATCACCATGAATGCAATTTTTATCATCATTTTAATATTACTTGTAATAGTGAACTTAGTGGTCGCTTATATTTTTATTAAGTCTAGAAAAGCAGAAGGTGAAGACAAAAGTCAGGACACCGCTTTGCAAATGATTTTGCAACAAATTAACGAACAGACTAGAACTAATGATTTAAAGATTGGGGAATTGATGCGAAATGTTGATTTGAAATTGGGTGGAACTTCAAAAGATCTGCAAGAATCCTTGCGCTATCAGTCAAACGAATCATACAAGGTTATCAAAGATATAACAGAGAAACTTACAAAACTCGATGAGTCGCAAAAACAAGTTGTCTCTCTTGGTGACAAAATTTCTGATTTGCAAAATATTTTGAAAAATCCAAAACAGCGTGGAGTGCTCGGTGAATACTATCTAGAGACTCTTTTGAAAAATGTAATGCCACCAGGAAGCTATGAAATGCAATACAATTTGGGAAAATCTGCCGACGGCACAGGTGAAATAATTGTTGATGCTGTTGTTTTCGTTAAGGATAAAATAATTCCAATCGATTCAAAATTTAGTTTAGAAAACTACAATCGACTTGCCGAAGAAAAAGATGAAACTCGCAAAGCTGAATACGAAAAAATGTTTGTGAACGATTTGAAAATGCGAATCAAGGAAACTTCAAAATATATAAAACCGGAATTGAACACTTTGGAATTTGCCTTTATGTTTATTCCTCACGAAGCAATTTACTACGATCTACTTGTAAATAGAATTGGTGAAAAGTCTGCAGATGGCGGAGAAAATTTAATTGAAAAGTCCGCACGCGAATACAAGGTTATAATTGTTTCTCCGACATCATTCTTGGCCTACTTGCAAACAGTTTTGCAGGGATTGAAATCAATGCAAATTGAAGAACAGGCACAAGACATTGTAAAAAGGGTGGGGGAATTGTCAAAACATATTTCTGCTCAGGATAAATATATGGAAAGTCTTGGGAAAGCTCTTGGCACAACTGTTGGTCATTATGAGAAAGCTTATCAAGAGCTTAAAAAAATTGATAAGGATGTTTATAGAATTTCTGAAAAAACTGCTGGCGTCGAACCTCTCAAAATTGATAAACCAGATCTAGAAGAGTAGACATAAAATTAAATTTTAAAATAAAAAATCGCCTTGGAAAAACCCGAGGCGATTTTGATTAGTCTAATCGAATGTGGCAATCAAGATTTCGTTTGCAGAAGAGATGCCCTTGAAGTCTCCTTCGTCTGCACCTCTTTGCATCATCGCAGCAAAAAGACCGTTCATGGTGCATAGATGAAAGTGCCTTTGGACTCTGTCGTGGCAAATCCCGCTTGCAAGAAACTTCTGATCATATTTTTGCCATCCTTCCAAGACGGCACCTGCTGTGATTGATGCTGGGCGACCATTGTTGCACAACTCTCGGACCTTGAGGACAAGCATCCTCTTGAATACTGGTGTTGCAAGAAGCTTACCCAACTGCTCGCTCGAAACTCCATTTTCGCTGTACAAATAGCTGGCGAATTTCTCATTTTCGACTGCTATGCTTGCGAGTATTGAGCTCGACACAATACCGGAACTGCCTTCGTTCAGGCCTAACTCTTGTAGGGTCAATCTACTGATTTGTTCAAAATCCATATGAATGTTCTCCTTTTCGAGCTTTATGCTACACTAAAGGCAGAAAAGTGGCACTATTGACTATAATGCTAAAACGTGCTATCGTTATAGGTGGACAAGTAGTCCTCTAACATGAAATCGACATATATCCTCACAGGTGTCGGCATTATTGCTGTCACTGTACTAGCGGTCTTGCTGCTTACGGGCAACAGGAGTATTCCCAAACGGGAAACAAACATCAAGCCCAAGGCCGAGCAATCGCAAGGTCAGGGGCAAAGCAAAGCCACAAAAGTCACCGGTCGCATCAACGCGACCATTGCGGAGTAAACAATAACAAAAAGAAAAACAACAAAGAAAGAAAATTCCAGTTATGAAAAAAATCAGTATTCTCGCATGTTTTGTTCTCGGTATCGGCAACTTGTTTGCCCAAACAACCGAACTCCCGCCAGCCACGTTGCCGATCAACTCAATCGCTGCCTACAAGGCGTATGCGCTGAGCCAGGTCCGTGCAGCCGAAGTTTCGTACCAAATAAGAAATGCAGTTGCGACAAACTTCGACTATTCCATTATCGGCTACGGTAACGTCAGCGAAGTCATGGACGCGGTTAATCGCCACGTCTACTCATTCGACTCGTCGGATGTTGGAAGTGAGTCTGTTACCACTACGCTTTTTCTTTTGAATTCCGACGGCCAGTCCGTTTTGTATGGAAATTCAACGGATCAAGTTCAAATTGGACCCGACGGCAAGGCGACTTTTTCGCCAAAAATTGAGGTGAAACTCCTCGATTGGGTGCCGATTAAACTCGGCGAAGGTGCGGGTTCGTTGGAAATTCGTGTCACAACGGAATGGGGCTATAAAAACACCCTGTTCAATGAACCGGTTTATAGCGGGTTCATCTGGATTCCAATAAACCGCATGGGTGATCAATATGAGTATGTCGTCCACATGAAGGATGGCAGTTCATATGTTTACCTCGATGGTGAACGTACAACACCGACTGAGGTTGTGAGCAAGAATTCGAACTTCAAAATTAATCAGTTCTACGATGTGAAAATCGGACTGAATAATGACGAGTTCGTCGTCCCGCTTATAGCCGGCAATGGTGTTTCGGCGCCCACATTCAGGGTCAAAACCACTGTTGCGAACGCGCCACTTCATATCGACTCATACCTTCAGCAGAAGGACGGGTCATACGAACGGCCGGCGCGTGCTTACTGGTTCAGCGAAGAATCTCCCACGAAAGTGACAGAGGTTCTTGTTGGGCCCGACGGCAAGGTGCAGGTGACATTTCCATCCATGGGGACTTACTTCCTTGCGATTGAATTTCAATCACTTGAAGCACTTCCGTACGTTGAGGAATATGGTGGCGGCAAGGGCTACTAATCCCTTTATCCGCTTCAACAACCCCCGCCCCCAGGCAACTGGTGGCGGGTTTTATTTTGCCACACATTTTGATCCCTAAACCCTTGCCAAAACCCTGAAATTGTGTAAAATATAGCGACTTATAAATATTTAGAAATTATGGCAACAAAAACTAAAAAAACAGGAGAATTCGCAGTCATCAAAACAGGTGGTAAACAATACCTAGTTCACGAAGGCGAAACAATTCAAATTGAAAAACTTGATCAAGAAGATGGCAAGGTAGAATTCGAAGTTCTAGCTATTGGCTCAGATGATTCAATCAAAATTGGAACACCTCTACTTTCAAACAAGGTCACAGCAGAAATAACTGAAAACGGAAGACACAAAAAAGTTCTAGTTATCAAATACAAACAAAAAAGTAGATACTTCAAGAAAAACGGACACAGACAACCATATACACAAGTTAAAATAGCGGCAGTTAAATAATCCCAAAAACCACTTCGCTCGAAGTGGTTTTTTGTTATTTTAGCAAGTATTGCAAATCTATATAAATGTTGTATAATATTGTACAGAGGTTTACCATGAAAAAAACATTACTTGCGCTTTTTGTAGCTATTGTAACGATTCCGATGGCTGGAGTCTTGTTTGCCGATGACATAAGAAAACCAACTGAAACAAAGGTCGGTGAGTACGTTGTCAAAGTAAATGATAGACGAACGTATGTTACCATGGATTTCAACAAGGAAATTCGTGTAGTAACACTAAAGGTGGTTTCTGCAGTTGTAGCCGATCTTACTATATGCTCGACCATGAAGATGAAGTCTGGGATGATTTCTTTTCCAGAAATAAGCGGTCAGGGTATAAGGTTCAAAGACAGAACGTCAGGTATGACGAAGATTGCAATCAAGAGAGGTGTAACAATCTTGAAGCTGAAATACACCGAGTAGCCACCAAATTTATTTGGTGGCTTTTTAATATAAACTTAATTGACAGAGTGTTTCTTAGTAGTATTATTGTGTAATGAAAAGAACAATAGCAAACCTTTATCGAGATAAGTATTTTTTGTCAGCAAATATTTTTTTAGTATTTGTTTATGTCTTAATGCTTATTTTTAATAATAATATATTTATTGATAAATTATTTAAATCAGAAACCACTGTTGGTGATTACGGCAGTTTTAGTTATGGTTCAAAAGATACCTGTGATGTATCAAAAACATCATTTGAAATGTGTGCCGGAAATATGAGTACTGAATGTGCCGCCGGTGATACTAGTAAGTGTTTTAGTGACGATCCTGCTGTTAAAGAATCGGTTAAGAAGCTAAATAAGGAAACTTTAGCTCTTGTGCAAAAGTTTGTTGAGCTCGCAAATTGTAATGATCCTGATGCAGTAAGTAGTAACTTTAATAAAGTTTTTAAACCTGGAATAGCAAATGCAATTACTGATGCCAAAAGTAAGAACCTAAATAATGATACTGCCTTAATTTTAGCACTTCTACATTCAATTAAAGCTGCAGATCCGGGTAATAACCCCTTACAATCTTCAAATCTTTTAAAGATTTCAGTTGTGTACTTGCACAATGCACTCCTTACATATCCAGATAGCACAGCAGCAAAAACTTTCAAGGGTCGATTGTCTGATAAACTTGATAAAATCATTAACACAGAGGCATTCAAGGAATGTACGGCATCAAAAAATCCCCTAAAGAAAAGTGTTGTTGATACAATCATGAAAATATATAACCAAATGAAAAATATTGGAAAGCCTGAATTTGATTTAAAATAGAAATCCTAAAAACCACTTCGCTCGAAGTGGTTTTTTGTTATGAATTAATGCCTGCCCTCAAGGGCATTTCGCAAAGTCTCCTTATCAATATATTCAATTTCAGAACCAGTTGATAGTCCGCGACCGAGAACTGTGACCCTGATTTCGCGGCCCGCTTTTTCGGCGATCTCTTTTTTGAAAATTGAAATTGTATTTTCGCCGTCAGGTGTTGCATCGAGTCCAAAAATAATTTCTGTGATTTCACCGTGCAATTTTATTGTCTCGACAAGTTTATTCAAGAAAACTTTGTCGTGAAAATCCTTGTCTAAAATTTTAACAAGGGAACCAATAATAAAATATCTGCCATTAAAAACTCCGGACGAATTAATTGTCTCCAGATCAGTATCATTTTCTATAATAAAAATTTTTGTTTTGTCTGTGTTTATGTTTGAACAAATATCGCAAATTCCATTATCAACAGAATTTCTCTTTATATAAGTGTGATTGCAAAAACTACACTGAGAAATTTCTGATTTCAAATTTTTAATCAATTCTGCAATGCGTGAATTTTTTTCTCGACTCGTGCGCAATAAATAATAAACAAACCTGCTGGCTTGTCTTGGTCCAACACCAGGAAACTTTCTAAAATATTCTGTAAGTTCATCAATTATGTTCATAATAAATTAAAATGAATCTAAATCACCACCTTGATATTGTGAAGCATCAACATCCATAAAACTTGTTCTGTCTCCATCGAAATACAAGTTCACTTTTCCGGTAGGTCCGTTTCTGTGCTTTTCAATCAAAATTTCAGCAATGTTAGTTCGCTCTGAATGATCCTTGTATTTGTCCTCACGGTGAATAAACATAACCACATCGGCATCCTGCTCGATAGAACCGGAATCTCGAAGGTCAGATAGTCTTGGACGACCACCACGTTCTTCAACCTTTCTGGATAGCTGTGACAGACAAACAACAGGCACGTCTAATTCTCGGGCAAGTGCCTTCAATCCACGCGAGTTTTCGGTCACTTGTTGCACAATGTTGTCACTAAATTTGCTTCGGCTAGAATCCATCAACTGCAAGTAGTCCACAATAATCAATCCCAAACCTTTTTCTGATTTAAGCTTTCTCGCAACGGAACGCATCGACATCAAGTTGTTTGCAGGTTTAAAGTCAATAAAAATAGGTGCTTGTGATAATTCATCCAGAGCATCACGAATTCTATTAAAGTCATCTTCAGTTTTTATTTTTCCATTTCGCAAATGCCATGAACTAATATTTGATTGAGCAGACAACATTCTGTCTGTTAATTGTTGAGGTGACATTTCAAGTGAGAAAATTACAACAGGAACCTTGGAATGAACCGCTGCGTTTCTTGCAAAGTCTAGCGCGAGAGATGTCTTTCCCATAGAAGGTCTAGCAGCCAAAATAATTAAATCAGATTTTTGCAAACCAGATAATTGTGCATCGAGCCCTTTGAAGCCGGTTGAAACACCGCGAACTTCTGGGTGGTCGGCCTTGCTCATCGCCTCGATTCTTTCCCATGCTTCACCCAAGGTTTCTCGCAACTCCATAACAGTTTTGTTTGAGCTAGAATTTGTGATTTCAAAAATTTTCTTTTCTGACTCGTCGAGAATTTCATCAATCTCGCGTGCCTCATTATATCCAAGTGCAGAAATATATTCAGATGCCTCGATTAATTTTCGAAGCATTGATTTCGTGTGCACCAATTCAGCGTAGTGCATAATGTTTGCGGATGTCGGAACTGATTCGATGATTTCAGACAGGTAGCTTCGCCCGCCAACTTTTTCAAGAACAATATTTTCCTTTAGCTTTTCTGAAAGGGAAACAATGTCGATTGGTTTGCTTTTTCCGTATAGATCAATAACGTTTTCATAAATAATTCTATGTCTGTCAGAATAAAAATTCGAAGGAGAAATCATATCAAAAACATCGGTTAGTGCCTCGGGGTTTAGCATAATAGAACCTAGAAGAGCCTTTTCGCTCTCCAAGCTTTGTGGTGGAATTTTTAATGTACCCCCGGTATTTACATGATTAGTTTTCTTGTATTCGGCCATGTGACTAGCATAACATAATTAAATTTTTCTGAATTTTTATTAAAGTGGACAGGGGGTGGATAGATAGGGGATTACTTTGGCAATATTTCAAATGTGTCGTCAATGTCTTTGATTATATAGCCTAAATCATTTATTTGCGCCCTAATTTGGTCAGATTTTGAAAAATCTTTGTTATCACGCGCGATTTTTCTCTCGTTGCCAAGCTCTATAATTTGTTTTGGAATTTTGATATTTTCTGCATCACGCACTAATTTTTTCAAGTTAAAACCAAGCACATTATCAAATTCAAAAATCGTCGCCTTTTTATCACTCTGTGAAATTTTTTCGTCTTTTAGAATTTCCCACATGTATGCAATTGCCTTTGGTGTATCAACGTTGTCATTTAAAATTTCAACAAATCTTTGCACTAATTCTTTTTGAACTTTTCCAACATTAATATTTTTAAATTGAGAAATGATTTTTCTAAGCGCTGTATCAGATGCCTTTAATGTTTCCATCTTGAAATTCAATAGGGAATTGTATTGCCCGCTAAGAGTCCAATATCTGTAACTCTCATTTAGAACATTTTCTTTTTCAAAATCAGACAAATACAATGCATGACCAAGGGATTTAGAAATTTTCTGACTATCAATCATGATGTGATTCACGTGCATCCAGTAGTGTGCCAAATCCAAATCGTTTGCACATTTAGATTGCGCAATTTCATTGTTGTGATGTGTATTAATATGATCAACACCTCCAGTATGGATATCAAAAGGTTGCCCAAGTATTTCATATGACATTGCAGAACATTCAATATGCCATCCGGGAAAACCAATACCCCAAGGTGATTTCCACTCTTGTTCACGCGTTTCATTCGGATTTGAAAATTTCCACAACGCGAAATCAGTTTTGTTTTTCTTTTCATCGTTCATTTCAACGCGCGCACCTTCTTGCAAATTTTCTAGATTAACATGACCAAGCGCTCCGTATTCCTTGAATAAAGATGTGTCGAAATAAATTCCATCAGATGTTTTGTATGTATATCCTTTCTTTTCTAATTTTTGAATAAGTTTAATTTGCTCTTTGATGTATTTTGTTGCACGAGGAAATTTTATTTTTTTAATTTCGACATTTAGTTTTTTTAAATCATCAAAATAAATTTTTGTGATTTCCTCGGTTATCTCCTTGGCACGCAAGCCAGTTTTTTTAGCTTCTTTTTCAACTTTGTCTTCACCATCATCTGCATCGCTAACTAGGTGACCGACGTCGGTAATATTTATAACTTGTTTTACCCTGTAATCATTTGCCTCGAAGAGCCTCCTTAATACATCTGCAAAAATATATGGACGATAGTTTCCGATATGTGGTTTTGAATAGACGGTTGGACCGCAATGATACATAGAAACGCGACCTTTTTTAATCGGCGAAAAGATTTCTAGTTTTTGAGTAAGGGTATTATAAAGTTTGATTTCCATACCCTCTATTATAGCCATTTTTTGTTCTTAAAGAAAAGAGACATTCCAACAAGAGATATAAGCATTATAAACATAACAAAAATGAAACCTTCTTCGTATCTCTCGAGTGGCGATGGTAAGTTCATTCCAAAAATTCCTGAAATTAGTGAGAGTGGCAACAGGATAGAGGTCATGATTGTCAAAGTCTTCATAATTTCGTTTTGCTTTGTATTCAAAAGTGAGTCGTTTGTCTTTTGTAACTCTTTTAGATATTCTGTTCGGCTGTTTAGGGTAGTTTTAACTTTTTTATATTCACTATTGATACCAACTAGATAAAAACTGAATGCATCATCAAAAAATTTCTTTCCAAACATTTGAAATGCTTCTAGAACCTCTTGATGTTCGTCGATTGTTTCCTTGAAGCGCAAAATAATTCTTTGTAATTTTGAAAGTTCCACAACCATAAACTTTTCCTCGCCATTGAAAATTCTTTCCTCTGATTCACTAAGTCTGTCCTGAATGTGTTCAAGTTGTCCAAGTAACGATCGATATAAATTTTGAATCATGAAAAAGAAAAGAAAACCTGCGTGTTCGGAAACTTCTTTTCTGTCGAGAATAGAATTGACCTCAAACATTTTTGAAAAGTCGTGCAATGCGTCAACAGTATTATATCTGGTGGTAATAATAAAATTTTTGCCGATAATGAAATCGATTTCGTTTAAATCACGAGAACTAGAAGCCTTGTCTATATTGCTATTTGGAAAATGTAGAATTACGTAAATGTAATCTTTATTGTAATCAACTCGTGACCTCTGGGTCGGAACAAGTAATTCATTTGCAATATAAGGGTCAATTCCATATTTGAGGGCTAAAGAACGCACCTCGTCCTGAGTAGGATTTTCAAGGTCTATCCAAACACTATTTCGATGTTTGTATGTAGAGATCATGTGCAATTATTATATCACAATTTGTTTGACCTCCAATATGATTTCTGAGATACTAACTACATGAAAAAAGTATTTAAAAATTCAGCATACATTGCTACAAGCGTTGTTGTAATTGCATTATTATTTGGCGGAGGATATTTTATTGGAAAAAATTCTAATGAATATAAATATAGTTTTTCCACACTTGATTCGGCAAATGCAAATTCTGAAATTGATTTATCTACTTTTTTAAAAGCTTGGGAAACCTTGGATAAAAAATTTGTTTCATCTACTTCAACAGTTGCAACTAATGAGGATCGTGTTTATGGGGCAATCAAAGGAATGGTTGATTCTATGGGCGACCCTTATACCACTTTCTTTGACCCAGAGGAAAATAAAGCATTCAATTCAAGTATTGAAGGAAATTTCGAGGGTGTTGGTATGGAAGTTGGAATCGAAGAGGAAATTTTAACTGTCATTGCACCACTAAAAGGTACACCTGCTGAAAAGGCTGGTATCAAAAAGGGTGATAAAATCCTAGAAATTAGTGGAAAAATTACATCAGGAATGCGAGTAGATGAGGCTGTGAAATTGATCAGAGGTAAGAAGGGAACTACTGTCAGCCTGACATTATTCCGCGAAGGTGAAAAAGAACCTTTGAAAATTGATATCGTTAGGGATGTGATTATGGTGCCAGCTCTTGAATATAAAAAACAAGACGGAGTATTTATAATTTCATTCTATTCTTTCTCGGGAAATGCAACTGCAGATTTTAAAAAGGCAATCGAGGCTTTCTCAAAGTCTGGAACAAATAAATTAGTTCTTGACCTTAGAGGAAATCCAGGAGGATATCTAGATGCGGCTGTTGAAATCGCAAGCCTATTTTTGCCACAAGGAAAAACAGTTGTTAGTGAAAATTTTGGTAAATCAAAAGATGCAAAAGTATTAAGGAGCAAAGGTTATGATGTGTTCAAAGGAAATTTGAAAATGGTTATCTTGATGGACAAAGGTTCGGCAAGTGCCTCAGAAATTTTGGCAGGTGCGTTGCAATATCATGGTGTAGCGAAATTGATGGGAACAAACTCATTTGGTAAGGGATCTGTGCAGGAATTAGTGCCAATTGATGCAAAATCTGCCCTAAAGGTAACAATCGCGCAATGGTTAACCCCAGCCGGCAAGAGTATTTCAGACGGTGGTTTAACTCCGGATGTATTGATTGACAAGGCGCCAGAAGGTATTAAAATCGAGGATTATCAGTTACAAGAAGCAATAAAAAGCTTAAATAAATAAAATATGAAAGTTTTACTACTGAAAGATGTCAAAAATGTTGGAAGAAAAGGGGAGATCAAGGACGTTGCCGAGGGTTATGCTCGTAATTCTCTGTTGCCACAAAAATCTGCGGTGATTGCAGATGCTACAATTGTTAAAAAAGTAGATACTATCAATCAGAAAAAAGAATCAAAAAAGGAATCTGAAAAAAATAATTTGCGAGACTTGTTCAAAAAAATAGGGGAGTCAAAGCTGTCTATTAAGGAAAAGACTAATGAGAAGGGTCACTTGTTTGCATCTATTCACAAGGACAAAATTAAGGCACTTCTAGAAAAAGAATTTAATACTAAATTCGAACTTGCTTGGATTAAAAGTGCCGACCATTTAAAATCAGTTGGTGAATATAAAATAGAACTTGAAGCGCTAGGCATCAAGTCCGATTTTACACTATTGATTGAATCTCTTTAGTTTACACTAACAACTCTTTTAACAACTGTTGTTCCGTCGAAATTTTTCTTTCTCTTTGTTGAGAAAACAACTTTACCTTCTTTGTCTGCAAATAGAGTGTGATCTTTTCCAACTGAAACGTTTTTTCCAGCCATGATCTTTGTGCCTCTTTGTCTAACTAGAATTGACCCAACTTTTGCCATTTCACCATCATAAAGCTTCACACCAAGGAATTTTGGCTTGGAGTCTCTGAGGTTTTTCGATGTACCGCCTGATTTAACTGTAGACATACTTTAATATTATTTAATCTCTATTATTTATAATTATAGGTATGAGTTTAGAACAAATTATAGAAAAAATCAAGGGGCAAACGGGTAGGCCCAATTTGAGGAAGGTTGCCTGGGTGGTGTATGGGCTAGCCGTCATTATTACAAGTTTTGGTATTTTCAAGCAGGTTTTAATAATTAGTAATGATTCGGGTGGTGAAGCAATGCAGTTATTGGATGGATATTTTGATGTTTCGGGGCTTGGGCAGTCCACTGGCACAGAAATCTACAAATTTCTTGCCTCAAAGAATGGAAAAAAGTATTATCCGGTCGGTTGCAAGTCAGCAAATAGGATAAAAACCGAAAATCGGGTCTTTTTTGAAAGTCAAGGAGAGGCTGAAAGGGCAGGTTACACGCCCTCTACAACATGTCAAAAATAGGCCTAGTAAGAGGTTTTATGGCTCTGTTAAGCCATAATTTGATGCTTGACTTTTAAAACTAGCGCGTGCTACAATAGTCTTGTTCAGACAACAAGTCTGATTTTTTGTTTTAGGTCTCGCTAAACGAGGTAGCCTACAAACCCGCATCCCTGATACTGTTGCATGTGCGGATTAGAATTAAATTTACGCTTATTTTAAACTTTGCAATAGGATTATCAGTACTTGCAGCGTCCTTAACAGGTGGTCAACAATTGGAAACAGTTGCAAATGACCAAGTTGTAGTACTGAACGAATCGGTCACAGATAACTCTGTAAAGACTGAAAAAGAAAATTCACAAAAGAATAGATCAGTTAAGGAGATAGTTACTGAGGAATTCAGTGACATACCTGTCATGATTGATGTAGCAAGCTGTGAATCTGAATTCAGACAGTTTGATAGTGACGGTAGCCTATTAAGGGGCGTAAGTAACCCCCTTGATGTTGGTGTGTTTCAAATCAATGAAAAATACCACTTAAAGGACTCTCGAAAGTTAGGAATGGATATCTATACCCTAGAAGGTAACATGAAATATGCTAGACACTTGTACAAAACACAAGGAACTAGACCATGGGAATATTCATCAAAATGTTGGAGTAAGACTCGTGAAGTCGCTCTAGCAAACTAACCTATATTAAACAAAGAACCATTTGCCTTCGGGCAGGTGGTTTTTTGTTTTGGGGTCAGACACCCCCATATTGCCAAAAGATGTGGTGCAATTTTTCCGCACAATCGCAACCTATTTACATATAAACAAAAATGTTGTAGTGTTTTTTGGTGGAGGAAACAAAAAATGAGTAAACCAAAATTTGAGAAAAACTTTTACGAGCTGCCAGTGACTGCCCCAGAACGGTTCGATCCTGTAAAGATGTTTGCACCGCAGTCTGGACAAGATACTGGGGTACACATACTCTTCACGGATAAAAAAATATCCGAACTGAGCTTTCCGGTAAACGACAGCCGAACAAGATTCACAGCACACTTTTCCAGAGTGACCGAAGGTCTGTCTAGTCCCAGTAAGGTCTACGCGGAGTTCATCAAGTCACGAGGTGGTGCGGAACAGGTTTCTGTCCCCCCGCGAGTCTTGCACACGGTGCTGAGGATTTACGGAAACGTTAATACGGCGAATGGGTTGGGTCAAGTGATTCCAAGCCTCATGTTTGTTCCGTTGATTGTTCCACACTACTCCGAGCAGGATGGTTGGGTCGTGAGTACTTGGTTCAATTCCGGTGGAAGGATTAATCCAACATGGTCTATGCACATAGATCAGATTAAGCACTCCAAGTTCAATCACAGGGTTGGCTCAGTCATTATGACAATTGTTCCATAATACGGAGTCAATCAGATATCGCGACAAAAGGTAATACTTGGTCGCGGTTTTTTATTTTTAAAATTAAATTTTTAATTCGTCATTGCTCAGGCACTGCCCCGAGTAGGAAAGGGGGAAGGGGTCAATACAAATTTATATTTTTATACTAAATACGTAGGCAGAAATATTCACAGAAATGTTTGAGAAATGTTTCAGAGATTTAATCGAGAATATAATTAAAAGTGCACCTGTGGATAACTTTTTAGAAGACCTGTCAACTTCTGGGGATATTATGTCGCACAATATATCTTTTGCGACACTATATATAAAAAATAGCCAATAATATAGGGATTGAAATTCGGACGGAATTTCTGAATTTGTCGTGTTCCCTTTGGACACAGAAAAAACTTTTATTTATATTTATCTAAATATATTTCTAAAAATCCCCTGCGGATATTCTTCGCCAAGTTTCTATAATTTTGATTTATGTGTATAATTTACTCTGAACCAAGTTATATACATTATGAATCAGGACGAATTCAGAGATGCTGGCCGATCGCTAGTTGAGTTTTTGTGTGGAGATAAGCAGGGTGTCCATCACTATGGAATCGGATACTTGCCACACGGAGTTGAACCTTCTAAGAATAATATTGAAGAGGGACTCGAAATTGAACCTGTGCAGTCCGGTGAAGATTCAGAGGAAAAAGTTTTGATCGTAAGTTACACTGTCGATTTGAATCTTCCATAAACACACGCAACCACAATGTGGTTGTTTTTTATTTCTTAAACAGCAGCAGAAATACCAGCAACATGACCCGTAGTCCAACAAAGTTGCAACGAGAAGCCTCCTGAAGGTCTTCGGATGTCTAGCAAGTCACCAGTAATAAATAAATTTAAAATCCTCCTTGAACGCATTGTTTTAGTATCAACTTCGGTCAGCGTAATGCCTCCATCAGCCACAATTGACTTGTCATAACCTTCGAGACCACCAATATGTATCGGAATCTTTTTAATAAGCTGAACTAGCTCTTTTCGATTTTCTTTTGAAACCAAGTTGATAGGTGTATCCAAATCAATCTTTACATACTTTTGAATAAACAATTCGGGGGAGTGAATTTTAAAAATTTCAGCTAAAACATTTTTTATCTTTTTATTTTTATTTTCTTCAAAAACTTTTAATATCAATTGATCAATTTCTGCGTGATTAAGTTTAGGATATAGATCAATAAAGGCACTCACATCACCGTTTTGTAGTGCATCTTGAAGCTTGGCTGAATGGTTCATAACCAAAGGACCTGACAATCCCCTATGTGTAAATAAAATTCTACCTGTGCAACTGAAATGTTTCACGTTATTAACATTCACTATAATTTTCGCTTCGTCGAGTGTGGAGCCAGAAAGCCTGTGAATCCAAGCGTCTTTGACTATCCAAGGTACTAAGGTTGGTGTAGGAGTTTTAACAGTGTGACCCATATCAGTCAGCCACTTGAAACCTTCGCCTGTTGAACCAGTTTCAGGACGTGATAATCCCCCAGTTGCCAAAATAAAATTATCGGCAATATATTTTTCACCCTTTATATCCTCCACATAATCAATTTTAGAATTGTAGATGTGAACTTTTTTAATTGTAATATTTTTCAAGATTTTAATATTCGGATGTGTCGCATATTTAACCATTGCATCTGTTATGTCGCTAGCTTTTTCAGAAGTTGGAAAAACTCGATTATATTGTTGAATCACAAGATCTACACCAAGTTCACCAAAGAGTTTAAAAGTATCATCGACACTAAACTGACTAAACGCAGAGTATAAAAATTTTTCAGCTGGACCATATTTAGAAAGGAGTTCTTTGTCATCAAAAATTGCATTAGTTACATTACATCTACCACCACCTGTAATAGAAAGCTTCTTCCCTAGTGTGTTATTTTTTTCAAGCAAAACAATCTTTAGGTTTGGATTTTTCCTAATTGCTGAACCTGCGGCCATTAGCCCAGAAGCGCCACCGCCAACGATGACTAAATTAATTTTTTGATTTGTATCTGACATCTAGTTATTTTCTAAAACACCCTGAAAGAATTTAATTATTTTTGTTAGAGAAAGTCCTGCATCCTTTAAAATATTTATTAAAAAGTTAACAAACAATACTACAGCTTTCCAAATAAAACTTATAACTGGAAAGATTGCATTGTCCCAAACTTGATTGGGTGTATATCCCATAAAAGCTGCGATCAAAAGCACGATTATTAAAATTATGATTAATCTTACGAATCCCCTATCGTTGTTATTTAAATTTTTTTTCATGTTTGTTTAATTAAAGTATATTTTATGGTACTTGTCAATTTGTTAAAAATCACTTGGGCAAATAGCTCATCGGGTCAAGATAAGCCGCAAGGTCTGCAAATGGTCCAGTGGCACCTGTCGCAGCACAACCAGAACCTGATTTATAGCTTGAATATGCACCAATTTTCACACCCTGAGAAGCATAAATAGTTAGGTGCAAATGTGGTCCGGTGCTGATTCCGGTATTACCAGAAAGGGCAATAGTGTCCCCTGCCTTCACAGTTTGTCCTGTTGCCGCAATCACACTTGAAAGGTGTGCGTATAGAGAAGTTAATCCGTTTGTGTGACGAACTAGAATCCATTTACCCCACGCCTTGCAACCAGGATAGGCATCAGTGTTTCCTGAACCCTCTACAACTCCATCACCGATGGATTTAACTTTTGTACCAACAGGAACACCAAAATCAACACCTGGGTGATAAGCCCTTCCGTATATTCCTGGATTCTGCTTTGCAAATTCGCTACCACCAAATAGTTGCGTGATAATTATATTGTCGACTGGATAACTAAATATACCTGTTTTAGCTGTTGGAAATGATTTGGGGTCAATCAAATATTTAATTTTTGATTCGATGTCGAGCAACTCTTTTTCGAAGGCAGCTTTCTGGGCTACTTTATCAGCAAGCATTTTTTTATATTCTGCCTCTTTGTTTTTTGTTACAGAAAGAATCTGTTGTTGTTCGGTTTTAGTTGATTGAACTGCTTCGTGCTCGCCACCAAGTTCACTAATCGCTTGTGCAAGCATACTTTTCTCGGCACTTTTTTCAGATTCCTTGTCACGCAAATCCGCAGAAAGGTCGAGTAAGACATTAACTTCATTTCGAAGTTTTGCTTGAATTTTTTCTGTATATTCCATCTGATTCCAGAATTCATTTATTGATGAATACGAAAGAATTTTTTCTATAATAGAAGTTTTATTTAGTTCGTGCATTTCTTTAACGGCAGAACCGAGTGCCACTTTGCTCGATTGAATTTTTTGTTCTTTGTCTGAAATTTCATAGCCAATTTTTTGAAGAGTTAATTCTGTTTTTTCAATTTGAGTTTTGGTTTGTTTGATTTCTTTCTCAAGTTTTTTTCTGCTTGCTTCGAGCGAATTTATTTTTGATTGCAGGGTTGATGCCTGACCGCTTGTTTGATTAACAAGCTTTTTTGCTTCTTCAATTTCTTTGTTTAGCTGTTCTAATTGTTCTTTTTTATCGTCAATTTTATCGTTCAGTTCGTCTATTTCATCGTTTGCAAAGACACTTACCGAACTAAGCGGTAATAAAAGTGTGCACAAAATAATTAAAAATAATATTTTTTTATACATTAATTTTTTGAACTGCATTTTCAATTCGTGAAATTGATTTCTTAACCCCAATGATTGAAATTATTGTGAAAGGATCTGGTGATTTATCTTTGCCAGATAGCACATATCTAAGTGGCCACAAAACATTTCCTCTACCCTTTTCACCCGCATAATCCCAGATTAGGTTTTTTGCTTGATCAATTTCAACTTCGTCTTTGCCCAGTGTTTTAAACTTTTCTAACGCAAACTGTAGATGTATTTTAGAATCAGCAAGAGAATCGCTTTTCCAAACAATCTTATTTATATCAAATTCAGGTTCCTTGGTTGCAAAATCAAGTTCACCGTCCTGAATCATTTGTGCCAAGTCGTTTTTGTTTGAAATTCTCTCTAAAATAATATTTTTCAATTTAAGTGCCAAAACATTTTCCAAATTTAATTCCTTGATATATTCCAAATATTCCGAATCATTCATTTTTCGCAGATACTGGTTGTTGAACCAATCGAGTTTTTCTTCATTGAATATTGCACCAGATTTAGAAATTTTTGTTAAGTCAAAATCAGCAATCAACTCATCGATTGTATACATTTCTTTTTCTGTTCCAGGGTTCCATCCTAAAAATGCAATAAAATTAACCATTGCCTCCTTTGTGAAACCAGATTGAATAAAATCAGTAATAGAAGATGCGCCGTGTCTTTTTGACATTTTTGATCTGTCTTTTCCTAGAATAAGTGGAAGGTGTGCATAGATTGGCAGAGGCGCACCAATAGCTTCTTGGATTAAAATCTGTCTAGGTGTATTTGAAATTCCGTCCTCTCCGCGAATAATATGTGTCACACCCATATCGAAATCATCTACAACAACAGCAAAGTGATACAAAGGTTCAGTAATAGACTTTGCGATAACAAAATCTCCCAGTTCAGTTGTATCAAAAGTAATATCTCCACGTATTTCATCATGGAAGGTTACCTTCTTGTTTGGATTTCTGAATCGAATAACTTCTGTTCTTGGACCCTCTGATTCTTTTGAAACATACGCCTTGTCTTCGGAAATAATTTTTTCCATGTACTTTTTATAAACATCAGTTCTCTCTGACTGTCTGTAAAATTCATCCCAATCAAGTCCAAGCCATTTCATTGAATCGACGATGTTGTCTTCAAATTCCTTGGTGCTTCTCTCTTTGTCTGTGTCCTCGACTCGCATAATGAATTTTCCACCAAATTTCTTTGCGTATAGATAGCTAAACAGTGCTGTTCTTGCGGTACCGACGTGCATAATGCCAGTTGGAGACGGTGCAATTCTTGTGACGACCTTATTCTTTTTTTTGAAAAAATTAAACATATTATTTTTCGTGTTTAAGGGCAAGTTCTAAAATTTCTTCGGCAATACTTTTTGCGGCTTCGGGTTTTGCAAAAGATTTCGCACCAGCAACCATGGCTGAATAAATTTCTGGCTTCTCAAAAATTCTGCCAATTTCTGATAATAGTAAATTGCTTGATAAGTTTGTTTCCTCAATAACAATACATGCACCACTGCGTTCGTAGTTATATGCGTTCTTTCTCTGGTGGTCTCCGTTTGAGTCAGTGATTGGGATCAAGATTGATGGAATTCCCCACAGTGCAATTTCAAAAATTGTTGAACCTGCTCGGCTGATAATTAAGTCCGCCGCACCTGCAGACATTCTCATCGCTAGGTCGTCCATGTATTCATATTGCTTGTATCTGTTTGAGAATTGAGAATCTTTTAAAACTAATTCTGTGGTCTCCTTAACTTCTTTATAATTAAGTTTTCCTGTCTGATGAATGACTTGAAAATTTTCAACGAGTCTTGGTAGACTATCAATAACCAAGTCATTAATTAACTGTGAACCTTGTGAACCTCCCAAAATCAAAATTGTTTTTGTTTCTGCCTCTAGGTCTAGAAATTCCGCAGCACCTTCTTTTGCAATCAGAGATATTTCTTTTCTGACGGGGTTTCCAGTCCAAGCAACTTTTTCTTTGTCAAAGAAGGAAGCTGCGTCTGGATATGAAATTGCAATTTTTTCTGCGTACTTTGCCGCGATTGCATTTACTCTTCCTGGAACACTGTCTGACTCGTGAATAATAATTGGAATACCGAGAATTTTTCCTGCGATAATTACTGGAAAACTACCATATCCACCCTTACTAAAAATAATATCTGGATAAATCCAAAAAATTTTCCATAGAGCCTTGATGATTCCGAAACCTGTTTTGAACCAGTCAATGTAATTTAAGAGAGAAAAATAAACACGAGATTTTCCTGCGGGAATTTTTATGAAATATATTTGTTGGTCAAAAAGAATTTTTTCATTATAAGGATCTGGTGCCGCAAAATAAAAAATGGGTTCAATCAGTTTTTTTTCTCTGACTATATCTCTGATAGACTGGACGGTTGCAACGATTGGATAAAAGTGCCCCCCTGTTCCTCCGCCTGTTAATAGTATTTTCATATTTTTTTATCGTTTTTCGAAATATTTAAAATTATGCCAACTGCACACATCGTAAAGAAGAGCGCAGTTCCTCCGTGACTGATAAATAGCAACGGTAGTCCTGATAATGGAAATAGACCAAGCATTGATGCAATGTTCAGAAATGATTGGCTAACAATCATTATAACAAGTCCGAGGGCTGTTAGTCTACCAAAGTCATCCTTGCATCTGCGGGCAATTCTGAGACCTGAAATCAGAAATAAGGTGAACAAAAATATAATTGTTATTGAACCCACGAATCCGAATTCCTCCGATGCAACTGCAAAAATAGAATCGCTCATTGGTTCGGGCAAATATTTGAATTTTTGGAGACTTTGTCCGAAACCTTTACCAAAAATTTCACCAGAACCAATTGCAATCAGAGACTGATTGATTTGAAAACTTGATGTCAGGGCTTTCTCTCCAGGATTCATAAAAGTCATAACTCTTTCTAGGATGTATGGTTTCATAAAAGCAACACCAACAGCTGCGACTGCACCCATTGCAATTAACATTCCTAAATGTTTTTTTTCTGCGCCTGCAATTGCATAAATTATAAAACCAGAAATCGCCATAATCATTGTGTTGTCCATGTCTGGTTGAAGAAAAAGAATTGATGCAGGTATTCCAGTTATTACTAAATAAGCGAGCATCCCCCTTTTGAAGGTTTTAACTTGATCTTTAACATAATAAAACCACATTGATAGAAATAAAATGTATGAAATCTTCATTAACTCTACCGGCTGAAAAGGAATTGGTCCTAGGTTTAACCATCTCTTTGCGCCTCCTGCACCAAATCCAAGTCCTGGAACAAAAACGAGAGCAATTAAAATAACGCTTATGATATATATCCAAACGCTAAATTTTCCTAAAACTTTGTAGTGAATATTTGCAAGAAAAAATGCGGCAAGAGAGCCAAGTCCGAGGCCCAAACCGATTTGATTCATTAATTTTGAATTAAATATTGAAGGGTCTTTGCTAAGTAGTGAAAGAGATGCAGAAAGGAAAATTAAAAGCCCTACAGATAACAAAGCGATGGTTGTGTATAAAAATAACTTATCAAATTTAGCTTTTGAATTCATTTAGTTATTATTGCACAGCTCGCACAAAAAAACTGTGGATTTTAAATCAGAGAAAAACTTATAACAATTCCAAGACCTGCGCAAATGAATGAGAAAACCCAATATCGCATTGTGACTTTGTATTTTGGCCAACCGATTGCTTCGAAATGGTGATGAATTGGTGTTGAGAGGAAAATTTTCTTGCCACCGGTAAACTTTTTATAAGTTAATTGCACAATAACTGAAAGCGAAGTCAAAATTAAAGGAAGCGCAATAATTGGCAAAACAAACAATCCATAACCTCCTCCAATTCTGTCAGTCATAAACGCCACAATTGATAATGCGATTGTTAGGGCCATTGAACCCGTTTCTGACATATAAAAGCGTGCTGGCGGGATATTAAACCACAGAAATGCAAGAATTCCACCCACTATAGCCGCACAGAATGCCCCCAAATTGATTTGATTCAGCGAGAAAGCAATTACACCATAAGCCGCAAAAATCGTCGCAAAAACGCCTCCTGCGAGCCCGTCCACTCCGTCAATTATGCCCCCAGAATAGATTGCCATGATGACTGCTGTAAATAGTGGGACAATTAACCAACCGATGTGCCATGCTCCAAAAAATGGAAGGTTGATCGCACTAACATCCAGTTTCAAATGGAACCAAACTGCCACAACAACACCTATCATTCCAACGATGGCAAGACGTTTTTTCAGAGAAAGCCCACCTGAAATATTTCCGCCGAGTCCTTTGATTTCTAACATGTCATCGATTAGTCCAATGAGTGCTCCAAAAAAGAAAGCAGCAAATGGAACCCAAGTTTGATCACGACTAACAAATTCTAATTTTGAAAAAATATCCATCGATGGAACTTTTGAAAAAAACCAAACGATTGCGGTTGAAATTAAAACGCTTAACCAAATTATTGAGCCACCGAGACGAGGTGTTTTAACTTCATTTTCAGAGTGAAGACTTCTGAAAACCTCGTTTGACATACCGAAAGATGCAACTGATTTAACTTGCTTCTTCCACATTTTGTTTTTGTATAAAAAGTCTGTAACAAACGGTGTGATACTAATACCGATAAAAAAAGTTAGCACTGCTGGCAAAATAATTTTAATTGTGTCCATAATTATAATTTTATAATTTCTTTGTAAATTTTTTCAACATCCTCAAATCGTTTTTCTTGCGTTGAACCCAAGACGACTATGATATAAGGATCATTCAATCCAACATCAACCACAACCGCCAAGTTTCCTCCTGCAAGATCAGTATACCCCGTTTTTGACCCGAGCAAACCCGTCAGGCGACCAACGATTGCATTGGTGTTTTTTATGTTGTGAATTTCTCCGCTTTCTGAACGAACAGAAATATTTCTCTCTCTGGTTGAATCGAGGACCTCTGGATAGTTTTTTGTAATGTATTCAAAGAGTTTTGAAATGTCTTCGGCTGTGCCCGTTGAAGATGCTTTGAATTCACTAATGTCTAGACCTGTTTCATTTCTGAAAACTGTATTTCGCATACCGATTTTTTTTCCGTACTCATTCATTTGCGAAATTATTGAACTTCTTTCAACACTTTTTGAAAGTGAAATATGTGAAATAAGTGCCGATGCTGCATCGTTTGATGATACAACCATTGCGAAATCGATTAATTTTTCTTTTAGAAAAGTTTCTCCTAAATATAAACCGTATTCCCCGTCTTGATTCAAGTCGTATTGAGTAATTCTAATTAATGATTTTGGTTCAATGTTTTCATAAGCAAAAAGCGCAGTCATTGCCTTTGTTATTGATGCAAGTGGCAAAGATTCTTTTTCATTTTTTGCAAAGATTACTTCGTTTGTATCGACTCTTTTTACATAAGCAGATTTTGCAGCAATATCGACATTAATTTTTGGTGTAGTTTGAACGGGAACGACCTCTTTGGGTGTCTGCTCTACGGCAATTTTATTTTTTTGAAACTTCATCAAGATAGAAAGTGCAATGAGAATGATTAGTGGAACAATAACAAAAAGCGCCACGTAAAAAATCTCCTTGTTTTTCTTTTTTTTAAAATCATTAATTAACTTCATTTGGATTTGTGTCTGGATTTTCAGATTCCTGATGCATGAATTTTTCTATCTCGTCGTTCACTGCCTGATAGTCATTTAACTCTGAAATTTGTGATAGCCCCAAATAATTTAAAAGCTCCATTGATGGCTTATATACAAATGATCTAGCGTCTTTTGCATCTGCCTCCTTGTCGATTAGTCCACGAACCAGGAGGTTTCGAATACTGAATTGTGAACTAACTCCACGAATATAATCAATTTCAGATTTTTTAATTGGACCTCTATAAATAATGATTGCAAGTGTTTCAAGTGTTGCTTTTGATAATTCCTTGTTCAATTCATCCTTTGTGATGTCCTCAATTACCTGACTTGTCTCTGGAGAAGTCACGAGCGCAACTTTTTCTTCATCAATTTTCAGCGCGAGTCCCCTGTCAGAAAAAATATTTTTCAAGTTCTCAATTTCAGTTTTTATGTTTTCAATTTCAACTTTAAAAACTGTTGCAAGTTCCTTGAAACTAACTGGTTCGGCTTTCCAAAACAAATAACTTTCTATTTTTTTATTTAATTCGTTGTTCATATATAACTTGGTGTATCAAAATTTTTAGTTTGAATTTCTATGTCCTCGTTGTCTTTTTGCACCGCATCAATTTCTCCATTTTTTACCAATTCTAACATAGCAAGAAAACTAATAATAACATTAACTCGTTCAGTTTTTCCATAGCCAGAAAATTCTCTAAAACTCATTTGCAAATTTTTCTTTACACGATCGGTTAGTTTGGTAATCATTTCGTCTAGGCTGATAACTTTTTGAACAACTACTTTTTGTAGGACCTCCTTTTTAGGCAAGTTTTTTAGAATGCCTCGCATTGCACCTAGTAATCCATCTTTGTTTGTATTTTTGTCTGGCAAGAAAAATTTGAACTCTGGAGCGATTCCACCACCAAAAAAACTCATTTTCTTTCCGAAAATTTCTTTGATTCCGTTTTCTGAGTCTTTGATTCTTTTATAAATCTTTAGTCGAAGCTCTAGATCCTCGATGCTATTCTCCTCTTCCTCAGTTAATTCAAGAGTTGGCAAAAGTGATTTTGACTTGATCAGTAAAAGAGTCGAAGCAATCAAAATAAATTGTGAATTTTGTTTTATAGAATACTCGTGATGATTTTTCAAAAACGAAATAAAGTCATCGGTAATTTGTGCAAGTGACAAATCATTAATCAAAAGTTTTCTTTTCTCAATCAAATTCAAAAGCAAATCAAGAGGTCCTTCAAATACTTCTGTTTTGATTTTGAAATCTGACATTTTATTTTTCCAATTTTATTTTAAGTTCCTTCAATTGTTTTTCGCTAACTGGGCTTGGACAATCCATCATTGCATCTCTTCCCTCTCTTGTTTTTGGAAATGCGATCACTTCTCTAATGTTTGGTTCGTTTTGCAAAAGCATCATCAACCTGTCAAAACCCCAGGCCAAACCTCCGTGTGGTGGTGTTCCTGTCTTGAATGCTTGTAACATGTGAGAAAAGTTTTCATTAATTTCTTCTGCTGAGTAGCCAAGAATTTCAAACACTTTTGTAAGTGCTTCTGGTTCGTGATTTCGCACACTTCCTCCTCCAATTTCATATCCGTTTAATACAATGTCGTATTGTGCTGCAACAATATTTTCAATGTTTGTTTTATTCATTATATCGTCATGGAATTCTGGTCTTGCTGCTGAAAATGGGTTGTGTGTGAATGTCCACTTGCCCTCCTCTGTTTTTTCAAAGAATGGAAAGTCTACAATCCAACAGAACGCAAGTAAGTTTGGATCTTCTTTGTTCTCTCTGATATCAGGCCTATCGTTTCCGTATTTTTCCATTGCTTCCTTGTATGGAATTCTTGGGAATGGAAGTTGTTGAATTTTTTTCTCTGGATAAAGAGTTGTGACAAGTTCAATCAATAATTTTTCTGTTAAGCTCATCACATCTTCTTCTGATGCAAAACTCATCTCGAGGTCCATTTGTGTGAATTCCGGTTGTCGGTCTCCTCGCAAGTCTTCGTCACGCATACATCTTGCAAATTGAAAATATCTTTCGAATCCTGCTGTCATCAAAAGTTGCTTGTATTGTTGCGGTGATTGAGGAAGCGCATAAAAATTTCCTGCATCTACACGTGAAGGAACAATATAGTCGCGGGCACCTTCGGGTGTTGATTTTGTTAGGATTGGAGTTTCGATTTCGGTAAACAATTCTTTGTCCAAATAATTTCTGGTAAAGTTCATTACCTTATGTCTGTTTCTGATGTTTGTTTGTAATCGCTCACGTCGTAGGTCCAGGTATCTTTTCTCAAGTCTAATTTCCTCTGAAATTTCTTTTCCATCTCCTGAAATATCAAATGTTGGAGTTTCTGCTTGGTTTAGAACTTTGATGCCTAAAATTTCAAGTTCGATGTCTCCGTTTAATTTGTCGGCCTGCACATTTCTCTCGGGTCTTTTGTTAACTTTTCCTGTGACTTCGAGAACCCATTCTGAACGAATAGTTTTTGCAATTTCGAGAGCCTCTGTTTGATTTGGCAAAACAACACCTTGTACCTTGCCGGTTAGGTCTCTGAAATCAAAAAAAATCATTTTACCTTGGTCTCTTCTGACGTCCACCCATCCTTTGATTAAAACTTCTTTTCCTTCTTCTTGTCCTAAATTTTTAATTAATATTCTGTTCATGTTTTTATTTTAATTTGTAACCGACTAGTTTTCTAATAATGTTCATTTTTGCTTCTATAATTTCATTTACCTTCTTGCCGTTTTGATCGAGTAAATTAATTACATAATCTGGGTTGCTTACAAGTTCATTATATTTTTCCCTTCTTGGTGCGATGAAATTTTTGATATCCTGTGCGAGTGCTTCTTTCAGAATTTTGTATTTGCCTTTGTTTGCTTCGTATACTTCTTTCAATTCATCTTCTGTTTTGAAAAGTTTATGAATGGCATAAACATTTTTTGGTACATCGCCGTCAGAATCTGTGACAATACTCATAACTAATTTATCGATTTCTTCATCTGATGCAAATAGTGGAATAACATTGTCATAACTTTTACTCATCTTTTGTCCATCAATTCCTGGAACTGATTCAACGCTTTCGATAATAATTTCTTTTGGAAGTTTCAGCACCATTTCGTCTTTGCCAAAAATTCTATTAAATTTTTCTGCAATGTCGCGAGCATATTCAACATGTTGTTTTTGATCTTTTCCAACTGGCACAACATCTGAATCCTGGAGGAGAATATCTGCTGCCATTAAAACAGGATAATCAAAAGTTCCGACATTTATGTCTTTGTTTTTTGCTTCTGCATCTTTGAATGAGTGGGCACGCATCAAATACGGCATTGATAGAATGCAATTAAAAATCCAAGTTAATTCTGTAACTTGAGGGATGTCTGATTGTTTAAAAATTAAAACTTTTTCTGGATCGATTCCAAGGGCTATGTATGCAGCTGTAATATTGATAGTTTCGCGTTTTAGTTTTTCTGGATCGCTGACAGTTGTTAGGGCGTGCAAGTCTGCCACAAAAATACGTGTGTCATGTTCTGCCTGAAGGTCAATAAATTGTTTTATGGCACCAAAATAATTCCCAAGGTGCAATTGGCCAGTTGGTTTAATCCCCGATAAAAGTATATTTTTCATAGCTATAAGGATAGCAAATTAAAACACATTTTTGAAGTGTTTTAAAAGTTTTCGAGCATGAAAATTTGAATTTGACATACAGTATATTCTATTATATAAATGAACATGTAACCATACCCGACCCCTATCAATCAAATGATGAATCGGGTGTCGGGACCCGGTTCTTTTCAGATCAAAAAACAAAGTTATGAATACTGAATTACCAGTTTATACTCCGATCGGTGATGCACGTATTGCAGAGTTGACGTACTTGGCAATCAAAGCCGGCGCTCACATTCACATCCTCCGTCGTATCCGAGTTAAGCAGGATCATGAATGGCAGGATGCTATCAACCTTGTTGGACAAGGTGCACTGACTGATCCGTATATTTTTAATCCTGATATTATTGAACAATATCGGCCAATCTCAGATGAGGTTGTTGAGACAGATATTGTTCTTCTTGGTTACCCAAAGAATTTCGATGGGGATTGGTATAAATCCAATGATTGGGGTAAAGAAGCTCAGCTGAATGCCTGCAACCCTCGAGAAGTGTTTGCAATTGGTGTACAAAAGCCAAATCTGAACAAAGCTCTTGGGCAAAATCCAATGTATGTGGTTGCCCCGATAGATTGTTCTTATCAAGGTGGGCGCTGGGCGTGTTGTGTTTGGTGGTGTGATTCGGAGTGCGAACCTTTTCTGCTTTGGATTGAATCTTTCAATGGGCCGGAAATTTTTTTCGCCTTTCGCGAACCAGAACTCAATAAAATTGTTCCTTGAATTATACTGCTCCGCATGTCGACCATTGGTCGTGTGCGGAGTTTTTTATTTACTAACTATTTTTTAAAAACTCTCCTTCTTGCTGGTAACAAAAATTGCCAAAGCTGGAATAATTAGAGTTAGGCCGTATGGGATTTTGGAGATAATTTTATCTATGTATCCAGAAAAAGTTATGTAGTTCAACATTCCTGTTATTTCATTTAGACCAAGTGACCTAATTAGAATTAGAAATGCCAAAATCAACACAGAATATTCCAAAAGTTTTGACATTTTTCCGTATGGATTTCGCGGGTGTAAACTTTTCATTAATGCAAAGTTTATGAGTGCATAAGAAACAAGAAACGCTATCAATAATTCCATTGTTGATTTTACCTCGATATATGGAACGTTCTGCGAAATTATTAAAGCAGGATAAGTTGAAAGAATCAGAGAATATAAAAGTTTTTTTCCATACTTAAATGAAAGAAACATCAACAGTCCAATCACCACAATCAAAATTATTAAATCCAATGATAAATAACCAAATTTCATAAATAAATTATAGCACTATAAATTTTGTTTGAGTGTTAATAAAAGTTGGCGATTCTCTTATCTACTGGTTATTTATTCTTTTACTGGCCTCTTCTCTTAAAGCAGATTTAGCTTGCATGAGTTCAGGAATAAAATTCAATAATTCTGATATGTCGGTAATTTTTTCTTTATATGCAACTATTAATTTTTTGATTATATCAGCAGGAATTTTTAAACCGCTAGAAAGTTCTAATTGATCGCCGTTTCTAAAATATCCATTTAATGCGAGATGTTCAAACTCAATATTTTCAAGTTTTGATAATCTTTCAAAAATTTCGTCTATTTTTTCTTTTAAAAGTATTAAAATTTCATGCTCTAATGCATTTTCAATCTCAGCCTTTTTTACAAATTTTTCTCTTTTTCTTTCAATTTCTTCTTTTTGTTCCCTTAGCTTTTCAAGTATTATTTTAAGCTGTTCAATACTAGGTGAGGTTTCGTTTTGTGTAATTAATCCTAAATTATCACGAACTTTTTTAATAGCACTTTCTGTTTCTTCTATTTTTCGTGCAACTTTAACAATTTCTTCTTCTGTTTCAAATACCTCTGCATCAATTTTTCTTATTCTTTCCTCTGGCGTAAGTAACAAATCTCCTGTACTTAAACCCTCCCTAGCCATTTCATTTTTCTTTTCATTATATGTATACAAATCTATTTTGGTCCGTTCCCAATCAGTCGGTATTATTTTTTTAATATTTCCTGTTGTTTCATCTATATCAAAAATCATATCTGCTTCTTTCCAGCCCCTTTTAATTCCAAAATCTTCAAAAACATCGGCAAGCATTCTCATTTTTTCTTTTGCTTTTTCTTCCCATTTTTCAATATCTTCTAGCGACATTCCTTTTTCGCTTAAAAATTTTATTCTATCTTGCCAGCGAATACCTGATACTCGTTCCATGACAAAAAGATATTGATCGTTTTGTTCGGCTTTAGCGATAGGGTGTGGGGCCGGCAATCCTGTTTCTTCTAATAATTCTAATATTTTATATTCATAAAATGGATCACTACTCTGCCCCACCTTTGCTTTTGTGGTGTTAATGCGTTTGCCAACAACTGGAATTATCTCACCATTAGAATTTTCCCAATTAGGAAGATCTTTAACTGCTGTAGGATCCTCCTTTACGGTGCCATCTTCATTATATTTAACTTCGCCACTTTTTATATTTACACCTTTTTCATTAAAATATGTCACGGGTTCGGATTTAAAATCTTCCGGTACAAAATTTTCAGTTTCTTTATGAAGTTCAACTTTAACACTACTGTCTTTTTTTAGAGAAGATTCTTGATTAGATTCAGAATTATTTATATTAGGTGTATCAATCATAGATATTAAAAATATATCATATTAATAAAACAAAAACACCCCGCATCCGCAGAGTGTTTTTGTTTTTGGTCGCATGCCAATGTTTGATTACAACCCCTCCTTTTGCAAAATTTCAATTGCTTCGCGCACCTTCTTTGAAAGTTTTGTTGGAAGTTCCAAATTGATTTTAATCAACATGTCGCCTCTTTGATTTGGATTAGCTTGAACGCCGTATCCTCGCAACCTTAGAACTTCGCCATGTTTTATTCCAGCAGGAATTTTTATTTTGAGAGGTTCAGTTTCGACTGAATCAATTTGAATTGTGTCGCCGAGGATTGCTTGTGACAATTTAACCTTTACCTCTTGAAATAAATTGTACCCATCCTTTGAAAGTGTCTTGTGTTTTTTGATGCGAACTTTGATAAATAAATCTCCAGGCACACCACCCTCCACAGTTTCACCTTTTCCAGAGACGCGTAACATTTCTCCGCTATCTAGGCCGGCAGGAATTTTTATATCCATCTTTTCGCGACTCTTGTTACTCTTTCTAGTGAACTCAATTGTTTTAGAAGTTCCAAAAACTGAATCTCGAAATTCTATTTCAACATCGACTACAATATCCTGGCCTTTTTTTGTTCTGGACCAACCTCCACGTCTGCCTCCACCAAAGAAACTTCCCAAAATATCATCGAGGTCAATGTTTATATTGTCAAAACCTCCCTGACCTCCGCGAGTGAACTGAGAGAAATCAAAACCTCCAAAGCCTCCTTGGAATCCTCCACCTTGTCCACCGCCGAATCCACTGAATCCGTCCGCTGAACCGAATTGATCATACTGAGAACGCTTCTTGTCATCAGACAAAACTGAATAAGCTTCGTTCACTTCTTTGAACTTTGAATCGTCTCCGCCAGTTTTATCGGGATGATATTGATGTGCTAGCTTTCTGAAAGCTTTTTTAATTTCATCCTTGTCGGCAGATTTTGAAACGCCGAGCAGTTGATAGTAGTCTTTTGCCATAGCGAGAATTATTTATTTTCTCCTGACTCTGGTGTTGAATCGTTATTTTCAACTTCGGCTTCTTTGACACCGTCGTCTTGTTTTGGAGCCTCTGTGTTTTGAGTTGCTTGTGCTTGTTTGCTTAGCTCTTCGCCAATTTTCTGCATTTCTGTTGAAAGCTCTTCAGATTTCTTTTTGATTTCATCCAAGTTGTCGCTAGCTTGTGCAGTTTTTAAAGCGGTGATTTTTTCTTCAACACCTTTTTTGATGTCTTCTGAAACTTTGTCGCCGTTATCTTTGATTGCCTTTTCTGCTGTGTATATCATTTGTTCTGCTAGATTTTTTGCATCAATGATTTCTCTTTTTTGCTTGTCGGCTGCTTCGTTTATTTCCGCATCCTTTTGCATTTTTTCAATATCTTCTTTTGAAAGTCCAGAGCTTGCTTCAATTTTAATTGATTGAACTTTGCTTGTTGCTTTATCTAATGCCTTAACTTGCAAAATACCGTTTGCGTCAATATCAAATGATACTTCAACTTGTGGCATACCTCGTGGAGCAGGCGCAATTCCATCCAAAATAAATCTACCTAGTGATTTGTTGTCTGTTGCCATTGCTCTTTCTCCTTGAACAATGTGAATCTCTACTGATGTTTGATTGTCAGCAGCAGTTGAGAAAACTTGTGATTTTGATGCAGGAATTGTTGTGTTCTTTTCAATAAGTTTTGTCGCAACACCTCCCATAGTTTCAATACCAAGTGATAGTGGAATAACGTCGAGCAATAGAACATCTTTAACATCTCCTTGCAAAATACCAGCCTGAATAGCAGCACCTAGTGCCACCACCTCATCTGGGTTAATAGTTTTGTTTGGCTCCTTTCCAAAAAGTTTTTTAACTTCTTCTTGAATCCTTGGCATTCTTGTTTGTCCTCCAACCAAAATGATTTCATCAATTTCATTCATTTTGAATGGTGAAGCATCAAGTGCTCGCTTTGTGATTTCAATTGATCTCTCGATGTATTCTCCTGCAAGATCTTCTAGTTTTGCTCGTGTTAGTTTTAACAACAGGTGAACTGGTCCGTCTTGATTTGAAGTGATGAATGGAATATTGATTTCTGCTTCTGTAACAGTTGAAAGTTCTAACTTAGCTTTCTCAGCTGCTTCGTAGAGCCTTTGCAAAGCAAGTGCATCTTTAGAAATATCAAATCCAGATTCTTTTTTAAATTCTTCAAGAATCCATTTAATAATTTTTTGATCGATGTCCTTACCTCCCATGTGTGAGTCTCCGTCTGTTGATTTTACTTCCACAACATCATCTCCCACTTCTAGAACTGAAACGTCGAATGTTCCTTCGCCGAAGTCGTACACAACAATTTTTTCATCTTTATTTTTGTTGAATCCGTATGCTAGTGCAGCCGCTGTTG
>JACCDZ010880191.1_pt1 | contig 46474 bp, 38 predicted proteins | sample 7449551 | NCBI WGS metagenome assembly JACCDZ01 (sample SAMN15323452, study PRJNA562643) | freshwater metagenome | isolation source: river surface water | place: USA:Blue River Watershed | collected 2017-08-18
ACCGGTACAACATCGTGAACGAACGGGACCTCGAACAGGCCGCACGATCACTCACGGCCTACTTCGAAAAGCAGACGGTTACACTTGCGGTTACACTGGCAGAATTGAGGGGTGAGAGCAGCGGTGTGGCAAACCGCCAACAGGTTGAAACGTCGGGGATATTTCTGGAGCCGGCGAGTGGAATCGAACCACCGACCTGCGGTTTACGAAACCGCTGCTCTGCCAACTGAGCTACGCCGGCTTACGGAACCTGGCAGACTTCGCAAATCAGAAGCGCGATCTTACTCAGGACGTGAAACACCTGTCAATGCAGAGATGCGATCTCTGCAGAATTCTCTTGCGGCTAAACTGCTGTCCACGAAGCGTCCCCCTCGAGTCACAAGTCTCCAGTAGACTGCCTGCCTGCTGGCCACAAGGCTTCCGGCACTCAGTGCGGCTTTGACACAGGGATCACTCGCAACGGGGACCGCTCTCCCGATGCAGGAAAGCAGAGCGTGTGTTGCGCATTCCCGGACTGCGAGTGCGCCACTGTACCGACCTGTCCATGCACATAGGCGCAGAGTTCGCCGGTGAGCACCGAGCCGTTTTTGTCGAGATCGGCCGCTCCGCTCATACCTTTGAGCAGAAAATACGTGAAGAGGCCATGCTGCCCCGGTTGATAGGCCTGCGCCTCCTGCACGGTGGAATTCCCCACCATCAGCATCACCCGGTCCTGCTCCCCGCCGGAGTCCTGCGGGGCCCAGCGCGGCGGCGCCACCCGCCCCGGATCGGAACCGGGCGACGGCTCCAGGGACAGCTCCAGCATCAGCACCGCTTGTTTGACCGACGCACTGGCCAGGGCTCGCTGCAGTCGGGCCAGAGAAAAGGCCCGGGTTGAGCCGGATATCGTTGCATCATGGGGCAAGAAGGAGACGACTCCCGTCTCGTGATCCACCACTCCTCGTCCGGCAATATAAATGTATGCCGTCGTCTGAGTTCCGGCCTGCTTGGGTAACCACTGCTCGAAGACCTCGATCCAGTCGTCTTTCAGCCCCTTGGCATCCAGCACAACTTTGATCTTCTGCGAAGGAATGCCCAGCACGGATTTAAAGTACCCCCCCATGACCTCGGCATCGTGAGCGGCAAACTTCATCGCCGGCATGGCTGGATCCCGAAACGCACCGACACCGACGGCAATCCCGACGGCATGCGGCTGCGCCGCTTTTCCGTTCTTCGCGGGAAGCTGGTCGACATCCACCGACAGCACCTCGGTGGCATCGGGCCTGATTGCGACGAAAAACCTCTTTGGCGAGGGAAGGGTCACGTTGGGCGCGGCCTGCAAGGCGCAGATCAATTCCGCCTGTTCCGCCTCAGACACCTTGCCCACTTTTCCCTCGACCGCCACGCGCCGGGTTTCTCCCGGCTGCAACAGCCCCAGAGAGACAGGCGTCTTCACACCACCCACAATCGCGGCATGGCCGCTCAGATCCACCGCGACCGCTTCTGCTACTGTCGTCCCCTCGTTCTTCACCTCGAATTCCACACTGAACGATTCGTGCTGTTCCAACACATGGTTCTGGTTCTGGTCGCGCAGAATAGTCCGAAAGGACAATTGCGTGGTCCCGGATGACGCAACGGAGGCCGTCGGCGGGGAAGCCTCGTGAGCTGGCACCACGGACCCCGGAAGCACAGAGGGATTCGGCAACGAAGCCGAAACCGGCGGGGCCGGCGGCATTGGCGCCGACTGCGCTGTGGCTCCGCGATGGGTCTTTCTAAACTGAGCCTGCTCTCTGATTTTTGTCGCCGTGCCGAGTTGTTGAGCGACGCCTTCCACGACCGTGGCTATCACTTCTTGCGCCACTTTGTCGAGGCCGCGGATATCGCAGCTATCGGCTCGCGCTTCAACCTCGCCGGTGATGACGCTTTGCAGTTTCTTGCTGTGCAAGACTGCGCCCTGCTGATCGGTATAGGAAAAGTCGAGGCCCAGCGTCACCGTCGCAGGATAGGATTTGTTGGCTTTGCGAGCAATAAACATGTCCACCCGGCTAAGTCCCAAGACTACATCCACCGCTCCGTCGATGGCGTCACCGGACGGCCCGGCCTGAACAACGACCCGTTCGAAGACGTGCGCCATTCGCTTCTTTAACTCGGCCTCCAGCGCATCATGAATCGGCATCGCAACGGCCTGACCGCAGGCATCACGATAGTCCACGGCCGCGGCCTCGATGCTCTGGTCCAGGCGGAGATGCACGGCCAACGGGAGATTGTAGTTCGTGGGAATGTTGCTGCGCGGGCTGAAATACTGGCATCCGGCTGAAACAAGGGCCGTTGCCATGAGCGCCGCGAGAGCACCGCCGGAAGACCGCCAAAGACGACACCTGATCCATCTGCACGTCAATTGCTGCACAATAGACTCGTTATACCCAATCTCGCGAAGACATAACAACCGCACGGGATCGCGTTGACAGGCTGCCTGTGCTCCGCTATGGTCCAGCGCGTGGTCCCTGCCAACGATTCAACCGAACGCTCACCGCCGCCCTGGTCCTGGAGCGCCGTCGCCGACCTGATTCGTCTGCGCAATCAATCCGGCACTTGGCTGCTGATGTTGCCGAGCCTCTGGGCCTTGGTCTTGGCCAATCACGGACGCCCGCCGATGTGGCTGGTCGCCGACTTCGCCCTGGGTGCCTTTGTGATGCGGAGCCTCGGCGTGGTCTTCAACGACCTGGCCGACCGCAATTTCGACAAACATGTCGCCCGCACAAGCACCCGGCCGTTAGCCGCAGGCCGACTGCTCCCCCGGCAGGCAGGGCTCGTCGCGCTGAGCCTGACGGTTCTCGCCGCAGCTCTCGTCTCCCCGCTCAATTGGTTGACCATCCTGTTGAGTCCCGTCGCGCTGTTTCTGGCCGCCGTGTATCCGTTCTGCAAACGGTGGATTCACATTCCGCAGGCCGTGCTGGGGATCGCATTCGGATGGGGAGCGGTCATGGCCTGGTCGGCCTCGCGCAATACGGTCGGCCCCTCGGCATGGTGGCTCTTTGCCGCGACGACCTGCTGGGCGATTGCCTACGATACGATTTATGCGCTGCAGGACCGCGAGGATGACCGCCGCATCGGAGTCAAATCTTCCGCATTGCTGTTCGGTACAGCCGTCCCTGCGGCCGTCGGCCTTTTCCTGATGGGTATGGTGGTCTGCCTGGCAATGGCCGGACAGTTGTCGGGTCTAGGGATGGGATATTACGCGGTCCTGACGCTGCTTGCGGGAGTCTTTGTTTGGCAAGCGCGGCGTCTACGGTTTCCCGTGACGCCGCCTGATGCTTTCAGAATGTTCCAACAACACGTCTATGCGGGAGTGGCGATCCTCATCGCACTGTGGCTCGGCACGCTGGACAACAACCCCTAGTCTATTCTTCGCCGACTTTGCCGAGGGGCTTGTCCGGTTTCGGTGCGCGGAGTGTCTTGAGATACAGCGCCACGGCTTTCGCATCGGCATCATTCAGCCCCAAGCTCGGCATGCGAGTATCCGGCTTCATGGCTTGCGGATTCCGCAGCCACCGATAGACCCAGGTCGGATTCAATCGGTAGCCGGCTCGATCCAAGGCAGGACCAACTTTCCCGCCTTCTTCACCGATCTTGTGGCAACCATTGCAACCGTACTTGGTCACATAGAGCTGCTTGCCGACTTCAACTAGTTTCGCAGCCGCATCCGGCTTCATGCTCAGGTCGGGACGGGCAATGTTCACGCCCTTGCCCGGTCTGGTGGTGAAATTAGCCAATGCCGCCGTCGCCTGGTCGAGTTCCTTTTTAGCCTGTCCCATCGCCTGCATTTCTTTGGCGTAGGCGTTATCGTCGACTTCTACGCCCTTCTTGTCGGCTTCGTCGCTGGCCTTCTTCTCCGCTTCCTGCTCCAGCCGCTCCGCTTCTTTGTATTTCTGGTCTGCGGATTGCTGGGCCGCTTGAAGTTCTTTCTTTCGGCCTTCGACGTTAAACTCTAACTTCTTACCGTGCAACGAGCGCACATACCCGACGATGCCCCAGATTTCTTCCTCCGACAACGTGTACTTAAAAGTGGGCATGGTGGGAACGGCAAACTCATCATCCCCGATCTTGTCGCCGTTCGGGCTCGTATCTTTCATGTCGCGCGAAATCGTGGCGAAGATGTCTTCATCCTTGAATGTGCCCATTTCGGATTTATTGGACAGGTCCTTCGGTTTCGGGTCGGTCATGGAGGACCAATTGAACCCTTCATTCTGCCTTCCCGTTTCGCCGTGGCAATGCATGCAATAGTGCGCGTAGAGCTTTTTGCCCTTCGCGGATTGTTCATTCTGAAACATCGAACAACCCCCGGCTCCGATGAGGCCCGAGAGTCCGACCACTACCGAGACCGCTCCAACTACGCGTATTCTTCGCCACGCCCTCATGCTCAGGACCCTTTCTTTAAACGTCTCACGAGGACCAATTCAAAGCCCAATGCCAAGGCCACCGCGAGTAGCGCATACATGTACGGCGAATAGTCCGGAGGCGCATCGGCCCGGAAATACCACCATGAGGAAATGGCCTTTTCAGATCCCTTTTCCTTGGGCTGGCCGGTCTCCATCTTCTTGCCGTCCCAGATGGCGAACGCGATACTGGCAAACTCTCCGGGCTTGAACTGGGTGTCCTCCGCCACATATTCCGTGCTTAATGGCCGCGAGAAGACCACCTTCCACACCCCGCCCTGGTAGACGCCCTTCGCCTTCACATCCTGATGACCGTGCGGTTTGAGCGTGCCAAAACCTTTTGCGCCCAGATCCGACCCCTTGCCGTCTTTATTCTTCCAGTACCAAATATTGACCGGGCCGCCCTCCACCTGCGCCATCGGCTGGCCGTGAGCAAAATGGGCCTTGGTACTCCCCACCATAAACTCCAAGGCCGCCGCATCCTCAGGATCTTCGGATGGATCCGCATATTCCAGCAGAATGGCGACGTTGGTGCCGTCGTGTAAGGCGCGAACTTTGACACTCTTCGCGGTCACTTCGGTAATGCGAACCGGCCAATGCACTTGAGGAGACATGGGGAATTCGGATGCTGCGGCCGTCGCCCATACCGCCGCCGCCGGGTCATCCGCCGGAAGGGATCCCTTCACAAGCCCCGCGCGAACCGACACGCTTTGTTGACTATAGGCCGGCTGCACGCCGGCAGCCACGCACAGCCCCACAAGGCCGACGGCTCCAACCCACCATTTCGTTCCCGGTCTCCTCACTCGTGCCATACGCTCCCCTTAATTGCTCAGCAATCCCTGATCGGAGAAATTACTCGGACTCATCCCATGTTCTTGGCTTCTGTCCGGCCCCGTCGTATTCACCCATAATGACTTTCCAGATGTCCTCATCGGACAGTTCAAGTTCCCATCTCGGCATTGCAGACTTCCACGGCATGCCTTCGACAGGAAGGCCGACACCGCCCTTCTTAATCCGCCAGAATAGGAAACTTTCCTGCAACATGGCGATGGTCGTGGGATCTTTGAAATTGGCCGGTGGCGGGGTGAATCCCGGCGCCGCAAATCCTTTGCCATCGAAGTTTCCATGGCAGGGCGCGCAACGGGAGGCATACAAGCCTTTGCCGTACATAATATTTTCCGGCGTCTTCGGCACAGGATTCGAAAGTCCCGTATATTCGCCCGGAGGAGCCGGGTGAATGGTGCGATTCTCTGCGGGAGGGGCATCGCTCGATGCCGTGCTGCCGTAGGTCTGCCATCCGACGAGCAAAGGAAAGAGCGCCAGGACCAGATACCGGGCGCCGCTGAGTGCGCCGCCGCCTTCGCCCGTGAGGAAGCGCAAGATGGGGCCAAAAAACGCGTCTTTTGAGGCGCCGCTGAGGGTCGCAAAAATGACGATCCCTGCGGTCGTCAGCATCAGGTACAGGAAGATCAAGCTGGAGGGCAGCGGCGCGGAATGCGGCAAATTCGGAACGATAAACTTCAAAAATACATAAATGCAGACCGTCAGAATAATCGGTCTAATGAGTACGCCTCCCATAACCATCCTCCTCTACTTCGCCGGCAACTATCGAGCCTGTGCCATCGCAAGTGCACCCGCATCAGCGGCCTTGACCGGAGCCGGGGCTGCCCGCGGGAGATCCAACTCAGCCGGACTGACACTGATTGGTTCGCCGCTCATTTGTTGCAAGAATGCAATGACGGACAGAATCTCATTCTTGGACAGACCGATGGGATTCTTATTGATGTACGGCATCCGGGCAGGATATTCCTTCGGGATACCCTCGTGCCGGTAGTCCAGATAGAGATAGGCCTGCGGTTCCGTCAAACTTTCAAAGATGAACTCGCGTGACAATTTGGCCCCGATGCCCTTTAAGTCCGGGCAACGAGCCGATTCACTTGGACCGATCGAATGGCAAAGGGCGCATTGGCCTTTGCTAAAAAATATCTTTTGCCCGATCGTCGCCATGTCCGTCGGCGTTTTGATGTCGGCAATGTTGATGCTTTCTTCTGCGGGAGGCAAAGAAGCCATTTGCGGAACCGCGAGCGCCACCAAGGCAAACAGCCCGAGCACGATCGATACAAACCCGATCACCCGAGCAAATTGGGACTTGATGAACAGAAGAATGACGGTACCGAACCCGACGACGCAGAGACCGATTAGCTGCAGTTTGACAACTTCACTCATAAGTCCTCAACAAAGGATAATGATCACGACCCGCCCCTGTTACCAGAAGAAGATCATCTTCCCGATCAGACCGGACGGTTTCCCTCAGACGCATCGGCCGTAGGACCATCCAATGCCTGCGACCCCCCCGCCATGGCCGGAATGTGGCCTGGCTCTGCAGCGCCTTTCGCGCTCGCCGCAGCCTTGGCCTTATCACCCATCGTGGCGACCCAGAAAATAAAGGCCACCAACATACAGAACAAGAACGTATTCAGCGCCATGAGTGCGGCCGCGTAGCCGAGCGCCGGCGAGAAGGCGTATTGAGAGGAGTCGCGCATCACGCCGTAGACATGCCAGTGAACCCGCGAAGATGAGCGGGCATATCCCATGAGAGTCATGAGCAGGATGACCATGACCGCGTTCAGGACCAGCGCATACCCGGCGCGTGGCGGCATTCTTCCCCATACCATTTCCGTGGTGGTCTTAGCGCTCTTGAGAAGGAGCGCGGTTAACGGAGTGATCGTCAGCATGACAAAGATGACGATACCCACCTGGGAGGTGGAGAAATAATTGATACGGATAATGGCCGGGACGAAATAGCCCCATACGCCAAGCACGATGACCGCAATGGCTGCCAGTCCGAGCACCCCACCCATAAGAGCCTTGGCGGCCTTGGCCCATCCGGCAGAGTCTTCCTTACCGGCTCGCCAATACATGATGAAGCTCATGAACGTGACAAGCACCATGAGATTCGAAACGGTCATTTTGGCTGACATAACTCCGAAGACACCCAATAGGGGGTGATGCGTCCCACCCATTTTTTGCGCTTCTTCCAAACTGGCGACCAAAGAATGGGGCGTCATCCACACCGCCAGACAAAGCAAGAGAATGATCAACATCGCCATAATTGGCTTTCGATACTGACCTTCCGACCCTGGTATTCGATGGGTAATTCCTAACCAGAAATAATAATTTGATCCGAGAAACAGGACGCCTATCAGCATGGCCTGGAGAATGAACAACCAGGACAGGAATCCGCCCATGAGCGTGATACCCATCTGTTGGTTGTACTGATAAATTTCTCGCATCAACCAGTAGCCGGCGAAGGGAAGCGGCAACAGACCGAATACGCCGATGAAGTTTCCGACGTAACCCATCCAATCATAGTGGTAACGCTCTTCCGTGCTCTTCGCTGAAAGATATCGGATACCGGCATAGGCGCCGCAAATGTACCCTCCAAGCACAACGTTAGCGATCAATCGATGAATGTTCACCGGCCACCAGGTCGGATTCCATGTCGCGGCCCAGGCACGGGCGAAATCGCTGCCCTCAGAGATGACCACCGGACTGGCCTGGAATGTCGCCCAGGAGTTCGGAACGATCATGATGAAGAAGGCAAACACGTTGAGAAGGAAGCCCAGGAAAATGTGAAATTTCTTCCCGCTTCCCTCCGCCATCGCATCCCAGCCATACCAATAGAGGTAGAGCGTTGCAGTCTCGACGAGAAACAGCAAGCAATACACCAGGAAGGACGGGAAAAAGATGTCCGTCAGATAGGCCATCAACTTCGGGTAGAAACCGATGAGCAGGAACAACAGGATTCCGCCGAAGAGGGCCGTTGTCGCATAAGACGAGGTCAGGAGCTTCGTAAACTCCTTCGCCAACTTGTCATACCGCTTGTCGCCTGATTTCCAGCCGACGATTTCACACAACCAGGCAAAAATCGGCACACCGAGCACAAACCCGGCGAGTAAGAGATGGAGCTGGGCAATGATCCACACAAGATTTCGACTGCCGACATAGGGAAGGTCCCGATAGGCGGTAGGCGCCGGCGCAGCAGCCTCTTGGGCCAGAGCCATATCGGACATTCCAGCCCATCCGAGCAATGCGGCGCATCCAGCCAGCAGGGCCACGCGGCCCGCAATCTGGCGCCCGTGATTTGTGCTATTCCGCCCTTGGTCCTTCATTGTTTGCACCTCGTCATTCGCCATGATGTCATTTGCTTCCCGCCGGTTTCCCAGCTGATGATTGCGAAGCCTTGCCGTCGCTCTTCGCAGAGCCCTCCTTGACACCGGCTTTGTCCTTACTACCCTTGGATTTATCTTTGTCTTCCTCGGCAGCCTGATGTTCCAATGCGACGATCTTCAGTTCCGCGTCCTTCAACGTCTTTTCGCCTTTGTTGAGGGACTTCTGTGGATCGAAATGGGGAGCGGCGGCAACCTCCTCCGGCTTGCAACATTCGTGGGGATGCGGAGTGGACACAGGGAGAACCGCCCAGAATAAGATGCTCATCACCGCGCCGGCAGCAGTAAATGCAGTCAACATCAGACTCTGATCCGCCGGCACCCGGAACATGTCCCATCGTGAGATCAAGGATTGATAGGTCTCAGCGGCCGGCTGAGCTTCCGCCATTCGCCCCTGAACCAACTTGCCGAGGATTGAGAGCCCGACGAAAATGAGAGCGATCAACACAATCAGGGACGCACTGCCCCATGCGGTAAACTCCAACCCGATTCGTTCCGCCACCGGGAGGTGTTTCAGCATGTCCATATCCAAGATGGATTTGGTAATCGATTGGGCCACATCGGTTGCACCGCCTTCAATCACCCAGAGCAGCGGCAGGTACAGGGCTCCGGCCACCGCAAAACGCACCCACAGCCCGAGGCCGAGTGAGGCAGGCGGCTCCAGGCGCAACCGCTCTAAAAAGACCGTTCGAGCGACAAGCCCCAGGGCCCAGATGTCAATGGGGATAGAAATCAAGAACAGCAGGGGAAGCCCGGCCCCCTCGCCGAAGTGAAACCCGATACCCAACGAAATCACGAAATATGCGAAGACGCTGACCGGGCTCAACAGCAGCATCAGGAAGGTAATCCCGAGCTTTGTCTCCAGATGGATCGTGCCCATGGCCATAAACAATACGGCGAAGGCCATCTTGATCGGCAGGGCGGTCCAGCAGGCGGGCCAGAGAATGCTAAGACCCAATTTGAATGACGACATCGTCTCTCGACCAGTCATGTGCCCAAGCCCCTCCGGCTATTCCAAAAATTCGCGGTTGATGATTGCCGCCACGGTGAAAATCAAAATACTGGCCATGACCACGATCCAGCTGATCAAGGCAATCGGTCGTTTGAAAATATTTCGTTCAGGATCGCGATCGATGAAGGGCAATGCGGCCAACAACGCCATAAACACACCCGGCAAGGCAATAGCGCCCAGGAACTGCCCGAACTCTCCCGCAAACACCTTCAGACGCAACAGTTGGAACAAGAAGAGAAAATACCATTCTGGTTCGGGATGGTAATCGCCGGGATCCGGCGTCGCCTCTTCAAGAAGCACCACTGGTTCCCAAAACGCTAAGCTGCAGATGCAGAGAAAGACTAAGACCATGCCGACGATGTCTTTCCAGATTTGACGCGGAAAGAAATAATCCGTCTTGGCTTTAATTTCCTCAACACTCCCGCGGAATGGACCGGCAGGACCGGCCTTGCGAAACAGGAAGAGGTGCAAGCCAGCCAGGCCCATCAATGCAGCCGGCAACACCATGACATGAATCACGAAGAAGCGGCTCAGGGTCATCTGCCCAGGCGTGGCTCCCCCTTTGAGGAACCGAGCCATGAAGTCGCCCAGCAACGGCGTCTTGTCCATGATTTCGACGCCGACGGTCGTGGCCCAATAGGCTCGTTGGTCCCAGGGAAGCAGATAGCCGGTGAAGCCGAATCCCATGACAATGCCGAACAGGGCGAGCCCGACCAACCAGATGAGTTCGCGAGGTTTCTTATAGGCGCCCCAAAGAAAGACCTGCGACATGTGCGCGAAGACACACACAACCATCGCCGTAGAGCCCCAGAAGTGGTAACTCAGCAGGAACCAGCCGTAATCCACCGCGTGGATGATGTACTGCGTGCTGGCATAGGCGTGGTCGGCGGTGGGCACATAATAGAACATCAGCAAAATACCGGTGACCGCCTGCATGATGAAGATGAAGAGCAACACGGAGCCAAATACATAAGCCCAGCGAGACCCTCCGGGGACGGGTTCGTTGAGCATTTTGGCTTGCAAAGTCTTCAGTCCGACACGTTCGTCGACAAAGGCGAAGACTTTTTCAATGGCTGAGGGCTGAGTGGTCGTCGGCTGCGTAGTCGTATCCATTAGACAATCCGAACCTGGGCCTTGGTGCCCGCCTTGAATTCCATATCGATAATTGTAATTTCGCCCGCGGCAGTGACCTTGATCGGCAATGGATCCAGCGCCCGCGGAGCCGGGCCATCCAGCACCTTGCCGGCAGCGTCGTAAATGCTCAAGTGGCAAGGGCAAAGAAATACCTGGCCAAGCGTTTTATGCGTCCGCCACTTGAATCCGCACCCGAGATGGGGGCACTTGCCGGAAAACGCGATATAGGGGACGTCTTTCTTATTGGTCCAGAGTGTCTTTCCAGTCGCGTCCCGGAACTCCATATCCTTGCCTTGATAGATACTTTCCAAGACCTTCGGAGTGGCCTTCAACACCCACACGTTCTTGTCGATTTCCTGTTCCGGCATGTAGGCTTCTTTGACCTTGCGCTTGTACTTGAACTGAACGCCGACATCCTCCTGTTTGATTTTTCCAGAGTTGCCGATTTGCAACCATTGATTGTCGAAAGGGGAATACATCGGCTTCATCAAGTAGCGCAAGACAGGGAAGGCAATCGGGAGGCCGATGAGGAAGCCGATGGCATGGGTGAAGTTCGCGAAAAACGTCCGCCGTTTGACGCTACGCTCCAGCTCGGGAAGCGGTACGAGCACCTCACCCGGCGTGACATGAATGCGTTCTTCAAGATGGGCAATTTCTACTTCGTGGGTCGTGACAAAGTCTTCACGTTTAAAGACAGGCAGGGCCGAGAACTCTGCAGAGGCACAGCGAAGCGTCACCGCCTCATCAGTCACCGCCTGAACGAGCCCCATCGGAACCTGCCGCCCGACTAATCCCGTCGCGGACGCACCCACTACGAGGTGGCTGATCTCCTGAGAGAGCGGATCCATCACGACACTGCGCACTTCCCCGACTTCTCCGTCCGAACAACGAACTTTTGATTTCAGTTTCGGCTGCATGATGCTCACTTCATCTTGATCGGCTTCGGCGTATTCACCGAAGCATTCTTATAACCGGCCAACCAACCCGCCAATGCCTGCACATCGCCCGGCTCCATCAGGTCCTTGTACTTGTCGGGCATCTTCCCCTTTTCATACTCTTTCTCGAAGCCTTCGGCCTTATAACTTTTGGGGTCGAGGATTTTTTTCGCAATCTCCTCAGCCGTCAGCAGATTTCCAATATTATCCAACTCGGGCCCGCGTTTCTTCCCGCCTTCGCCGTTCAGCTTATGGCAGTTGTAACATTCTTGAAGCTGCCACTGCTCCTCACCCAGCTTGGCCATATCTCCACTTGCTGCGGCGGTCGTCGCTGTCGGCGCGCCGCCACCGCCGGACTTTTGATCGGCGGGAGCCTGGGCGGCACCCAGAGCCTGCAAGCGAGCCGTCAGTTCTTTCGTCTTTTCGTCCAACGCTTTGGCGCGCTGCAACAAGACATCGACTTTTCCCGCCTCATACTGTTCCCGCTTCGGCTTTAGGATCTTGTCGATCTTGCCTTTTTCATCTTCCGGATCGAACTGCGGCCATACAGCACCGCCTGCGATATAGGCGACCGATAACACGACGTAGAATACGACGAGGGCTCCCGCAGCTTTTACTCCACTGATCGGCTTGATCGGCGGAAGGTCGAGAATAATAAAGACGATGGCGCCGAGCATGGCATAGCCAAAAAATAGCAACTGGAACACAAACGGAAAACCCAGCGCATTGGTGGCCCCGAATAAAATTCCGCCGATCACGATTCCAACTATCGACTTCTTAATCACGTTTCCCATGAATACCCTCGCTTATCGCCCTTCCAGTATTGTGACCGCTTACTTGGCGCCGGCCGGCACAGGGCTTCCCTGGTGCGCGTGGCCCTTCGAATCAGATGGACGCAGTGTCACAAGGATGGCAAAACTGACCACCGCAAAAAAGGTCACGGTGATTCCGGTAATCCACCAGGCCGAGTAGGACAAGGTCGGCGTGAAAGACTCGGCGGTAAAATCCGGCAACAGATTGTAGGTGTGAAAATACTTCCGCAAGAGCGATCGTACGGCACCCATCAGCCCCATGGTCCAAATGGCGCTGAACGCCAGGAAGACCAGGACGAACTGCGAGGCGAAATCGATCTTCCCCCACACAATCGTGCCCTGCGAAACCGCGCGGTTGTAGATGACGTAGTTCACGACCGTCACGAAGATCAAGGTGAATGCCGCGGAATTCTTAGCAGGCATGAGCGCAAGGAAGTTCCAATCAGACGGCAATTCTAACTCCGCCACCAGCTTGGCGCCGGTCGGCACGAATCCATGCGGCGTCATCCAGATCGCGTTTCCAACGACCACCATTAAAAAACCGACCTTGATAACGGTGCTGGACGAAACCGTGAGCGGAATAAAACGTCCCAGTATCACCGGAGATAACAAGAGCGGCAGCAGAAATGCCAAGGAGGTGGCATCGGGAACCGGATAATCCGTCAGGACCTTTGTCATGACGACGGGAAGGAGGACCATCACAATGGGCGCCATGACGGTCATCCGGACACGCTCCACACCTTCGATCCGTTTCATGCTCAGCCAAATGTAATAGTTACTGGCCAGGAAAATCAGGCCCACCATGGCGCCCTGCATCTCGAAGAACATCGACAACTGGTCGGCCATCATGTACGGGCAAATGGACGCGTCGTAGTCGCAGAGCTCATACGACAACAAATAGCCCATGAACGGCAGGAACAACAGCGCGCCGACACCGATCATGTTGCCGACGAAGCCCATCCAATCGTAATAGGCCCGGTCTTCATCCCTTTTCGAGCCCATAAACATATAGGCTGCGATGAGTCCGGCGATGAAGCCGCCGAATGTCACGTTTCCAACCAGCCTGTGCAAATTGAGCGGCATCCAGCTGTAATTAAAAACCTTGTCCCAGAGGGAGGCAGTCGCCAAAAACTCAGCCGGCGAGACACCCTCGGCCCGGACCGGGGTATTCATGAACGAAGTCGGCCCGTCGATCACAAACAGCGTGATAGAGCCGATGAGGTTCAGCAATACGCCTAAGGCGATATGGCGCCCCTTCTTCTCGCCCTTCCAGGCGTCCCATGTGTAAAAGTACATGTAGAGGACGATCGTTTCACCGATGAACAAGAGCGGATACACGATGGCAAAAATCAGGAAGAAGTGATTGATGAGCCAGGTCGTGAACTGCGGATAGGTGGCGAGCAGCACGAAGATGAAGAGGCCGCCCGTCAATGCAGTCATGCTGTACAGGATGACCGTGACCTTCGTGACCTCTTTGGCCAACCGGTCATAACGAGGATCCTGCTTGCGATACCCCAACCACTCCGAAATCACGACAAAAATCGGGGCACCCAGGATGAATCCCGCAAATAGAATGTGGAGTTGAGCGACGATCCATACCGCCGTGCGATTCCCCGTATAGGGGAACTCCACGGGGGGCGCACTGGGAGCCTGGGCATATGCCACCCCTCCCAATACCGCCACTAGCGCGAACATAACCAACAAACAGCGCTGCCAGATTTTCATGATGTCTCGCCGCTCCTCCTCATTCCAACCGATTGACCCGTGACTCGAACCGAATCAGGCATGAACTACTTCACCTGATCGGCAGGCACCCAATCCTTTTTATTGGCATCCCAGCCCTTGCCCGACAAACCGAACGAGCGCTCGAACGCCAAAATCTTCCATCGGTCCTCCTCAGACAACTTGCTCTTCCACGGCTTCATCTTCGTGTTAGGCACGCCCTCGGAGATACGCCAGAACCAGACCGAATCCGAGTACATTTTCATCCGATCGCCGTTGCGGAAATCACGGGCTCCGGCTTTCACCGGCTTGCCGTCCTTCCCGTGACAGCTGGCACAATTGACGTCAGGATTCTTGCCGCCGATGTACAACTCCTTGCCTTCCTCAACGATTTTCGGATCCGTCCACCAACCGGCAGGCATGTGCTTATCGGCATATTCAGCAGGAGCAGGCGGCGGCGGAACCACCGGGCCTTCACCCCCGCCCTCACCACCACCGCATCCGACGACACCGAAACCGAATCCAAGAATGCCGACCATCAGAGCCACTCTCTTCGTGCCTGCTTGTTTCATAAAAAAGTTCCCGCTCCTTTCTTCATGTCCGCGCCCTTTCAAGCCCGGGCACCTATTACCGTCGACAGAAAAAAAAGACGCTTCCCCGAGGCGCAAAAAGCAACCTCAGCAAAAGCGTCAAGACTCACGATACAACGAGGTCACGTTTGGACTTCCCCGCCTACTTCTTGCTATTCGATCCGGCGAGGAACAATGCCCCACGGACCGTGCCCTATTTCTGCCGCTTCCCCTGTCCCTTCTTTCGCCGTTGCGCTTCACGCTCACGCTTGCGGGAGATCTTTAGCCCAATCCATCCCACAATAGCAACAGCCGCGATCCCCAGCCCGTACAACAACCACCGCGGAGGACCAAGATCGCGCTCGCACCCACTTCCGAAGTCAACCCGAAGCTTACGTTCTGTTTCCAGATCATTCGGGTCAAACTGGATCTTAAAATTCTTTTGCTCCCCGCCGGCTTCGACTAACAGCGGGTCGCCTACATTGTCATTATGAAGATGCAGGGTGACTTTATAATATCCGTCACCATCGGTCTCCACGGTCTGACCGACCGTGATCCGGGTGTCCTTCACCAGCACCTCGACCTTGGTGCCGGGACGACCATCTTTTCCGCAAACAAAACCCTCGACGGTAAAGCGATGGTCGGCCGCATGGCTCGCAAACAAAACCGACGGTGTGAGCAGCGCTCCGATCAGGCCCCAAAGGCTAACGATATGCCAGGCGGCTACCCTGCCAATTCCACTCCGCCCTCGCATACGTTTGCCCCGTGCCGAACCTATTTTCAGCCTCACCCACATCTCGACAAACGCCATGCTACGAGAGGCCTCATCGACACGGAGTCGACCCAAATTTGAGGCCGATCCTTCTAGCATAGCCCCCCCCTCTTTGTCAACAAATGGATGGAGTCAAACGGATGGAGAAACGCAGACAGCAGCGGCCGGAATTGATGGCATCTGAGGAATGAAATGAACGCAGTGATGAGAACGACTCACGCGCGGCACGTGACCGGGACAGGTTCCGCGCGCGCAGCACGAACCGTTACAAATGGCCCCGCGCCTTGGCGTCAGCAGCCGCACGATCAACTTCATGACGTCGCTCGGAGTCCTTCTTACTGATCCACGCCTCCCAGGACTTTCCCGTGGCAGTGTCCTCGCCCGTGAAGGCAATCGTCGCCACCTCCGAATAGGGAATCGTCATGGTCCCGCTGCTGGTTGCAGGAAACAACTCGATGGTGGGCGGCTCTCCGGTCGCAGTCCGGTTGAAGAGGTAGCCACTGACCTGGCCGCCGCCCTTCAATTCAACGGTGATGTCCCCCCGATAGTCGAATGCGAGCTCTATGGCTTCCCGCAATTCCGACGGGGAGGCAGGCCGGAACACCCGCCCTTCAAGACTGCCGGTTTCCGGCGCATGGTACTTGGCGTCAGTCATAGTCTTCTTCTCGCAAAAAAATGACCGGTGAAGCATCCGGCCGGCCCGGCGACCAGTCCGCTTCACCATGGCAGCCACAACAATGCTCGAAGCGCTGGTTATCGCGCATTCGGCATCAGGGTAATCTTCACAGTCTTCGCGAAGCCGGATAACGACCCGAAGGTGTCCTCCACTGCTGATGCCTCGTATCCGCAATGCACCATACAGTCCGCGCATTTTTCATTGCGTCCGGTTCCATAGGCGTCCCAATCCGTCTCCTCCATGAGTTCCCGAAAGCTTGAGGCATACCCCTCTTGCAACAGATAACAGGGCCGCTGCCATCCAAACACGTTATACGTGGGGTTCCCCCAGGGCGTGCACTGATATTCGCGCTTGCCCATGAGGAACTCCAGGAACAAGGGGGACTGATTAAATTGCCAGCCGCGCTTCCGATTGCCGAGGATCTTCGAAAACAGCTCCGTGGTTCGGCTGCGCTTCAGAAAATGCTGTTGATCCGGAGCCTTCTGATAGCTGTACCCGGGCGAAATCATCATGCCCTCGACCCCGAGCCCCATCATCTCATCAAAAAACTTCCGGACTCGCTCCGGGTTGGCGTCGTCGAACAAGGTGGTGTTGGTCGTGACCCGATGGCCGCGCTTAAGGGCGGCCTTGATGGCCTTCACCGCCACGTCGTACACCCCGTCGCGACAGACGGCCAGATCATGCTCGTCCCGCAAGCCGTCCATGTGGACGCTGAAGGTTAAAAACTTTGACGCCGGATACTCATCGAGTTTTCGTTCCATGAGGATCGCATTCGTGCAGAGATACACGTACTTCTTGCGCTCCACGAGACCACGCACGATTTCCGGCATCTCGGGATGAATCAGCGGTTCGCCGCCGGGAATGCTGATGATAGGCGCCGCACATTCGTCGGCCGCAGCCCAACATTGCACCGGGGTCAACCGCTTATCCAGCACATGATCCGGATATTGAATCTTGCCGCACCCCGCACAGGCGAGATTGCACCGAAACAAGGGCTCGAGCATCAGTACGAGCGGGTACCGCTTGACCCCCTTCAGCTTTTGGGTCAACACGTACTGGGTCACTGTATACATCTGGGAGACTGGAACAGCCATCCCGTTCTCCTATTCTGGTAAATGTGAATGTGAGTAACGACTGAGACTTCCGGCCTTCTAGCAGAGGGACGAGGCAGATTCTACCACCGCGATTGAAAAATCGTCAATTTGGGCGAGATCAGCAAGGCAGGTTATTGATCCTCCGGGCACGCCACTCCAACCCGTAGGCCAGGACGGTCGCCAGACAGACCCCCAACAGACCGGCCACGAGCGTATTGAAGAGCGGGCGCGGCTTGATCTGCTTGTCAGCCGGAACCGGCGGGTCCAGTACCTGGACTGTGGGAGTATCACGGGCTTCGGTGATCTTCGCCTGCTCGTACTGCGAGGTGAGCAGCGCATACAGAGTCTCCTGCACCTTCAACTCCCGGAAGAGCCGCCCATACTGCAAGGCCAAGTCAGGCACCGTCACCATGGCCGGATGGAGCCGGTTCCCTCCCGATCCCCCATTCCCGCTTTTGCCGCCTTTGCCGAACTCCAGCATCCCCAGCTGCTTCTTCAACTCCTCGATGCTGGAACGGACACGAGAGAGATCCGGGTTGTCCGGCGACAGATAGGCTCCCATCACTTGCATCTGCACTTCCTGCGCCGTGATTTGACCCTGGATCATGGCTGCGGCCTCGATCATAGCCTTCGACTGGGCCTCCACGGCAACCGCCTTATTGTTCCGCTGAAAATCCCGCAGCGCTTCTTCTGTTTTCACCAATCCGGCTTGCGTCTCCGTCAATCGCCGTTCAATGAACGCCCGATTGTGACTCGCCTTACTCACATTCAACGTGCGGTTCAGGCGATCGAGGCTGGCCACAAAGTATGCGGCGATCTCGGCAGCTCTCTGCGGGTCCGAGTCCTCCACCGTCACCTTGATCACTTTTTCTTTCGAAACAGTGATACGCACCCGCTCTGCCAGTTCCGCCCGGGTATCGTGCATCGTCCGCTCCTCATACACTGCCATGAGGCCGAACTTGGCGATCACGCCGTCCGCCATCACCCGCGATTTCAAAATGGCTACAAACACATCCGTGGGGGTCGTCGGCATGTTCGGCAGCGTAGCACCAAGATTCTGCGCCATGCCTCCGGCCCCGGTGGCCGTCAAGAGCGCGGCAAGACTCCCGCCCTCTTTGGAATCCAGTTGCGGCAGCAGGGTTGCCGTCGATTCATACGTTTTGGACAGCACCAGGGTACTGACTCCATATGTGCCCAGGAGCAAGGCAAAGACAATCGTGAACACGAGGCCGCGTCGACGTGCCACTACCGACCAGAGGTCGAGCTGTCCGGTCTGGCCATGGGCTGGCAGGCTGGACCCGTTCTCGCGCGAGGGTGTCATGACGACCTGAGGCGACTCCAGCACTGAACTCATGATGCGATCATATCCCGTTTATCTGCCGACAACGGCAATGCCTGCGGCCGTAAGCGCCACACTGCCGATGATACTCGCCACGGTCTGCCACAATGCCAGCTGCGGGGTCCGGGCCTCAATTTTCTGCGGAACCACGATGGTATCCCCGGAGTGCAAATCCTTGACGGCAAGGTAGGCGGAGTCGGTGGTGCCATTGGCTCGCATCACATACATCTCTTTCTTATTGGCATCCTCTGTCACCCCGCCCGCTTGGCGCAGATAGTCATCCAATCCCAGGCTGGGCCGGTACACAACCGTACTGGGATTCTTCACCGATCCGATGATACTCACAGTCTGTGAGGGCGTCGGCATCAGAATCCGGTCCCGCGCCTCAAGGATGATATCGTCTTCGGTACCCTCCAGGCGCTCAATCGACTCCATCCGGATCACCACACGCCCGAGTTCCAGCCGCGACGTAATGGCCTCCAGTTGCTGAAGTCGCAGAGACAATACCTGCTGCTCGGCAAGGCCACCGGCTCCCGATAGGGCCGCGGACGTACTCAGCCCAGAAGCACCCGCCGCTCCTCCTGCCGCTTGAGCCGTCAATCGCTGGCGCTCCGAAGCCACAAACCGTTCAAGCTCCGCCTGTTGCCGGAGCTTGACGGACTCTCGCGTGAGGACCAGCCCCGCTGGGAAGGCATTCGGCGTGACCCCGCCGGCTCGCTTCAACACGGAGCTCAACCGCTCGCCTGTTTCAATGGTGAAATATCCCGGGCGCTTCAGTTCCCCCTCAACCAGCACCAATTTGGGCGGACGATGTTGACTGGCGACGACCACCTGATCCAGACGCTGGAGCACGTGGTTCTCATCGTCGTTTCCATCAAGTAACGATCGGGGATTAAATTGAATCACCTTCGTTTGATAGGTGACCGGGTCTGTTCTGACGATTTCGGCACGGTCGGCATAGGCATCCATCGTCAGTTGATCATGGATCAACAGATCTTTCACCTTCATACCGGGACGGTATTCGTAGGGGCCGGGGCTTTTGACCGCCCCGACAAGGCTCACGACATTGGTGATTTGCGTCGGAAGGATACCGATCCGCACATAGTCTCCGTCCAGCAGGAGCGGATCCCCTCCCGCCACGCCGGGCCGGCTCTTCTCCTGCCCCTGCGACGCAAGCGCTCCGACCAAATCCACATCGACCATGATGCGTCCGCGTTCCGGGTCGAGCCGGAAAAGATGGCATCGCTGGCGGTCGGACAGCGGCGTGAGACCGCCGGCCAGCGTCAGGAGTTCCGTCAGTCGCGAGCCGGGCTTTACTTCGTAGATGGCCGGTCGCTTGATCGATCCGCTGACCGCCACCACCGGACCGAGCGGGGGGACGAGCACGACATCGCCGGATTGCAGACGCTGATCAAACCGCCGATCGCCTCGCAACAAGAAATCGTACAAATCCAGCTCCGCAACCGCCCTTCCTTCGCGCATCACCTTGACCTGGCGCAGCGATCCGGACCGGGCCGGCCCGCAGGCGGCATAGAGCGCGTTCGAGGCGGTGGCCAGCGCGCTAATTTCGTACGCGCCCGGCCGAATGACTTCGCCCACGACAAACACCTTGATCGTCCGGATCCGCGCCATCGACACATGCAGCTCAAACCGCTTGAGAAGAGTGCTCAGCCTGGTTCGCACCGTTTGTTCTACCTGGGAGAAAGATTGACCGCCGACGGGGATGGCCCCCACCTGCGGGATCACGATCATCCCGTCGCGCTCGACCGGCACGATAAAACTGCGGTTGAAGCTGGGATCGGGCACGTTCCAAATGTGCACCGCGAGCGAGTCTTGCGGTCCGACCATATAGTCCGGTCCGACCGGGATATCCTGAATCGGCGAAAAGGTATTGGCCTGCGCTTCGAAAAAGTCATAACCGAACTGGCGCACGCGGCTCTTGACGCCATGGAGAACGGAAAACTCCGCGAAGGCCTCTTCCACGTTGAAGTCCTGCTGCCGTAGCAGTTCGGCCGTGAACGTTTTCTTCTCCGGCAACGGCCGGGGCACTCCCGGCTGAGCGCCAGGTTGAGGTCCAGGCTGGGGCGGCGTTTGGCCGGCAGGAGATTGCATTCCTTGAACGGCGCCCTGCCCGAACGGCAACTGGGCCACGCCTTTCTTCTCACGTTCCGCTTGAACCTGATATTCGATGCTCGACTTTTCCTTCTCGGCCTGCAGCCTCTCCTGTCGGCGATCGCGTTCTTCCTGTTCCTCCTTCATCCGTTGTTCGATAGAACTGGGCAACAGACTGCTGGGCTCGACAGGCCAATAGTCATTCAAGTTGGGGACGGTTCCCTTGGACGTGAGATCGGACGAGAGTGGAATCGGACAAGGCACCTGGTTCGGCACAATCGGCTGCAGCGCGGTAGGATTCGTGACAATGGCCTGGCCGAACCCGCCCGCTGTCCCAGGGGCGTTAAACCCGCCCGGGTTGAACAGCCCTCCTGGCACACCGGGCCCCGGTTGTTGCATCATCCCCGGCACCCCTGGTTGGGCCGGAAGACTCTGGGCCAGGAGCGAGGGCGGCAGAATAAAGGAACAGACCAACATCCAGATTACAGCATGGGAGCAGACAGTCGAGCGCATGCGGGGTTTGGCACAGCGACGAGAATTTCTACTCACGACCATGGCGTCTCGATCCTCCTGCACAAGGCCCAAACGGATTACGATCGACATCCCCCTCAGGAGGGCGGTCAACCAATCACCCGATCAGGGCTTGCTCAACAACCAAGCGGGTAGCCTAAAACTGCACAGCCAGAGAAGTCCAGAACAAATGGTTCTGAGCTTTCACCCCCGCGGCAAACGTTTCGGCAAAGGGGGTGATATCCGTGACCTGGCCGGGATTGGTCAAGCGCTGAAAGGTGTATCCGCCCATGAACTGGACATCCTTGGAATACCACCAGGTCAGATCGACTGCAGCTTCCCGTTTTTTTTCGTGTGCCGGCTGCCCCCGATCCCGCTGCTGAATGTTAAAATTGGCGCCGAGCTGCACGGTCTCAGTCAGATATCGGGTCGTACGGATAAAGAAATCGGTGGCATCGGTGCCCATACTATGGCCAAGCGGAAATCCCCGGTAGCGCATGCCGCTCGTATAGGTCCCGTTGTTGTACCAAACCCCGCTCAGCTCCGGATGCCGTCGCCGCCCGTAATCGGTGTCGGCATATTCAATGCGCAGGTCCATGGTGTCGCCTGGAAACACTTGCGGAATATAAATGCCGCCTAAAAACGCCGCGCGGCTCGGGACAGGAAGTTGCGACCACTTGTCTTCGGTTCCGATTTCCCCATACAGCTGAAGACCAGCCGGAAAGGGAATCAGGTAGGGGACCGACGGAAGCCTGAGCCGGAAATCGGCCATCGCCTGCTCGTTCACCTCTTTATCCGCACCCTGATTCGACGGATGGATGTAGGTGTCCACGACCGTTTCCGGGAAGGATTGGTCGCGCCCGCGCCCGCCGAACTGAGTCAGGCGCGTCAGCCCGAACTCCAACCAGGACGTCGGCAAATAACTGATCCGCAAACCGAAAACCCGGGCGCGTGAAACATCACGATTGCGTTCCAATTGAGCCAGAAACGCATTCACTTTCCAATCGCCCAGGCCGCTCAGAAACCCAGGCAATTGAAACGGGCGTTCCGTTCCCAATTTAATCATGTCCATCGGAAAGGCATGATCGGTCAGCAACAGAGAGCCATGATACCCGGGCCCCCACCACTGCGTTCCCCGTCCAGCTTCCAGCGCGAGGTTCGCGTAACTTAACTTGAGGCTGAACTCGCGCATGTAGAAATTGTCGCTATTGTTGGTAGCCCCCAGCCCCAGCAGATGACGATTGCTGATGAATTTCGGCTGGACCATCACGGCGGCCCATTCGTTCAGTTCCGCCCAGGCCCGCACATCGGTTTGATTCTGGACGCCATTGACGAAATATTCCCCGCCTCGATTCTCCCGAAACCGGATGGTTTGGCCGCCCCCGATGGACGACGCATCGACCTCCGAGGTGACACGGGCGCCGAACCTTAGCGCGCCGGTCTTGTCTTCAGGACGTGCGCGGACGGTACCGAGACGAATGAGTTCCGGGCGAAACTCCGCGAGCAATCGTTCCAGAAGCGGCTCGGCAATCGCCTCACGTCCGTCAAGTTCGACCTCATCGGCGCGAACCCGCTCAATCGCCCGGGCCACATACTGCGCCGCCTGCATGCGGGTGAACGGCTTGGCCCCGATCAAGGCGCGGTCGATCACACCGAGTCCGATCAAGCGCTCGATCGCGTCATAACTCCAATGGTGCAGCGGTAGATTGGCCGACGCGTGACCGATGCCCGCGGAGATCAGCCACAGAAGGAGGCCCAGTGTCAGCGAGCATAGAGAGCGCTGGAGGTTCACAAAGCAGGCCGAACCATATCAGTAGCATGGACAGGACGCGATGGCGAGACAATGTCGCCGGGTATCGGGAGGGCGCAACGAACACCCATCATGCCCGCCCGCTGGAGCTCGTGGGCGATGGGGCGGCCGCCGTCACGACATCAACTGAAGTGGTAGGCACCTCCTCCATCACCCCGCTGTCAGGGCAGGAGACACCGTCCAATGTCGCGGGAATCGGAGCCGGATGATAACTCGGAAGAATCACGCGAAGGAGCTCGAGCACCGTGGCGACACTGCCTTCAGCGGCCAACTCTTCTAGCTGCGCCACGAGCGTGGACAGGCGAGTGAGATCGCGTCCCGAGTCCGGCACAACAGCGAGCACCTTGGACACCGCCGTCTTCTCGACCCGTTCATGGGCGGCAACCAACTCTTCCACCAGTTTCTCCCCCGGTCTGCATCCCACATACGCGAGAGCAATATCCTTGTCCGGGACAAACCCGGCCAGACGGATGAGGTTGCGCGCCATATCCACCACGCTGATTTGCTCACCCATCTCGAGGACAAAGAGCTCTCCACCCTTGGCCAGACGTGCAGCATGGAGCACCAGATGAACCGCTTCGGCCACCAGCATGAAATAGCGGCGCATATTCGGATCCGTAATCGTGACCGGGCCGCCCGCCTTGATCTGCTCGAGAAACAGCGGCATCACGCTGCCGTTACTCCCCAGCACATTGCCGAATCGCACGGTCGCAAAAATCGTCCGTGACGACCGGGCCAGCTTCTGGACCAACAGTTCCGCAACGCCTTTGCTCGCTCCCATCACACTCACCGGATTCACGGCCTTGTCGGTTGATATCAGAATGAACCGCTCCACTTCATGGCGATGCGCCGCCTCTGCCACGATCCGGGTGCCGCCGACATTATTTAAGACGGCTTCGCAGGGATTTCCTTCCATCAGCGGCACATGTTTATGCGCGGCGGCATGAAACACCAGCGTCGGACGGTATCCCGCGAATAGCCGGTTCATTTGGCCGACTTCCGTGATGTCGCCGATCACCGGAGCGACGAACGTATGGCCGGCAGCCGCGAGTTCATTTGCGACGGCAAACAATCCATTCTCATACCGATCCAACAGTACCAACGCCGCGGGAGACAAGCGGGCCACCTGCCGGCACAGCTCCGAGCCGATCGATCCTCCTGCCCCGGTCACCAACACGCGCGCATCCCGGACCAGGGCCCGGAGCGGTTCTGGATCCAGATCCACGGGAACCCGGTCAAGCAGATCTTCAATGGACAGGTTACGAATCTGGCTGACCACCACCCGGCATTGCAGCAAATCCCGCAAGTTGGGAAGGGTTTGGATCGGCAGGTGGAACGGTTCCAACGTTTTTACCACTTCACGAATCGTGGCTGGCGCAGCGCTCGGCATGGCTGCGAGCACCACATCGGGACGTACCTCAGCAATGACCTGCGGCAGACGAGCTCGATTGCCCAGCACCTCCACGCCGTGAATGCGGTGCCCGACCTTGGCCGGATTGTCGTCGATGAAGCCGATCGGACGATAGCCGTACGACGGATTGTTCCGCATTTCGCGCACGATCATCGCCCCGGCATCGCCGGCCCCCACAATCAAGACCCGCTTGCGGCCCGTCTCCATCCATCCGATTCCCCGCAAGAGCCGGGGGAACGCACGCAAGCCGCCGAAGAGGCACAGCAGCAGCAAGGCATCAATCACAAAGATCGACGAAGGATAGCCCCTCATCCCCAATCCAAGGCGGACTACCCCGGCAAATACAAGCGAACTGGCGCCGATACTGAGCGCGAGATCACGAACATCCCATAAACTCGTATAACGCCAGAGTCCGTCATAGAGCCGGAACGGGTAGAAGGTCAGTGCCCTGATCGTCAACAGCAGCGGGAGCGTGGAGGCGAACAGTTCCCACTGCTGCGCGGGAATGTCTTCATCGAAACGAAGCAGGAACGCCAACCAATTGGAGAGGGCCGCGAGACCCAGGTGCGCGACAAAGAGCAGGAGGCGTCGCTGGACGGCCGTCAGCGATATAGGAAAAAGAATCGGCATGACTTATCTCAGAACGAGGATTCACTCAGGCCCCAGGCGGGACCAATCTAGAACATACCCCGTCTACAACGACCGAATCCAGCCCTAGGGGCTACCTCAGGTCCTACGCCGGGCAGGCAAACCCGCACAGAGGAGGGAACAGCATGTGAATGTCAGGTTGGTCGGCCAATCGCAAAGAGGATCTTGTAGCCGGTGACCGATTGATCCGCTGAAATTGATCGGGGCGGCGCATACGACGCCATACCGTCCTCGACGGTCGCGGGAAAGGGAAGCAATTTCCCGAAAAAGAGCCGCTTGAGCAAACGCTTCCCGGCCATGCTGGATGGGATCAGGCGCAGAGCAACGGCCACACGCTTGATCCCTGACAGACAGGCTGCGCGTCCCGATGCCGGTCCAATAGGAAACGCGCCGAAGATGTCCGGCTGAAACCCGGCTTCCCGCAGCAAGGCCGAGAGTTGCCGGGCAGAATAATAGCGGCGGCCGCAGGCGTTCGGATTAAACTCCGGCCACTCCGGGTTTACCGTGCAGAGAATGAGCAATCCCTGAGGTCCCAACACCCGCAGGCATTCATTTAGAAATTTCGCCGGGTGTTCGAAAAAGTAGAGCGCCTCAAAACAGATAATCACATCCCTGGATGCCGGACGCAGCGGCAGCGCCTCAGCCTCCAATCTTACTAACGGAACCGCGCCCTGCACCGTATGGCGCGCCAGGTGCAGCAACTGGTCGGTCACATCTCCGCCGACTACATCCCGCGCCTGTGCGGCAAGATAGCCGAGCCCGACACCGGGCCCGCAAGCCACTTCCAGCACCCGTCGCCCCCGGCAGAACTCCGACGCGAAGCGATAGCGCGTATACACCATCGACAACGCCTCCGGCGTCACCCAATCGCCTGCTTTTTCTGTCACGGAACTGTAGTCGGAGAGGGTCACGGCTGCGTGGAGAAAAAGGCCCGGAGCGCGGCTACGATCAGGTCGACTTGTGCCTCTGTGGTTTCAGCACTCATCGGCAGAGACAACACCTCCCGGCAGATCGACAGGGTTTCGGGGACATCCGGAACCGCCAGCCCCAAACCTTTGTGTTCCCACATGGGCTTCTGCCAATGGACAAGCGTCTCGATCCCCTGCTCTTTTAGATGGGCTCGCAGTTGATCACGGACCGTGGTGCGGATGACATAATTCTGGAAGATGTCCTGGCGCCGCAACTCGTCGAATTGCGGAATCTGCAGCTGAGGGATTCCGGCCAGACCTCGATGGTAGGCAGCAGCGATGCGACGCCGGTGGGCGATCCAATCGGGCAAGTGGCGGAGCTTCACATCCAACACCGCCGCCTGCACGTTATCCAACAAAGCCGTCTGCCCATGGTAGTGATATTCGCCGGTGGCACGATCTTCGCCGTTATACCGCAACAGCGTGGCCATGCGCGCAAGCTCCGGGTCGTTCGTCGTAATCGCTCCGCCGTCGCCGAACCCGCCTAGGACCTTGAAGGGATAAAAGCTAAAACAACCGGCCCGCCCCTGGCTTCCGGCACACTTGCCGTCGAACGTGGCCCCGAGAGCTTGCGCCGCATCTTCGATCACCGCCACCCTGTGCTTGGCGGCCAGCGCCAAGATCTTGTTCATCTCGCACAGCCGCCCGTTGAGATGCACCGGCAGAAACGCTTTGGTCTTGGGCGTGATGGCGCACTCGATCAACTCGACATCCATGTTGAAGTCGGGACCCACATCGATCAGGACCGGATGCGCGCCGCAATGGACGATAGCGGACACGGTCGCAACAAACGTATGGGCGACGGTGATGACCTCATGGCCTGGCCCGACACCCGCGCCCAGCAATGCGAACAGCAATGCGTGGTATCCGCTGTTGACCCCTACGGCATACTTCACGCCGACAAATTCGGCCAGATGCTGTTCGAAATCCTTGAGCTGGTGCCGATTGACTAAATCGCCATTCGCCAGGCAATCGATGATCGCCCGGTCGATCTCCGGTTTGAGCTTCGCGTAGTGACGGCGGGGGTCGATGAAGGGAACGTGATAGGCCATAAATTCGAGCCGGCACCCTATACAAGCACTTTCTCCACACTCGCCACAATATCATCCGCGCTGACATAGTAGGCCTGCTCAAGCACTGCGGAGGTCGGGGCCGGAGCATCCGGCAAACACACCCGGGCGATCGGCGCCCTTAAGGCATGAAAGATGTCTCCTGCTACCGACGCGGCAATTTCCGCCGCGATGCCGCCACTCATCCAAGCGGCATCCGCAATGACCAAGCGACCGGTCTTTCCCACCGACGAATACACGAGATTACGATCCCATGGCTTGATAGAACGCAAATCGATCAACTCCACGTCAATATTCCGATGCGCCAACCGGTCGGCGGCTTTCGCCGCCTCAGCCGCCATATAAGACATGGCGACCAGCGTCACATCTTTTCCGCTCCGGCGCAACGCCGCCGATCCGAGCGGCACTTCGTAGAGGCCTTCCGGCACATCTCCTTCCAGCTCATAGAGCCAGCGGTCATCGATATAGAGCACCGGATTCCCGTCTCTCACGGCGGCGATGAGCAGTCCCTTGGCATCGTGCGGAGTGCCGGGCATCACCACTTTCAGCCCCGGCACATGCGCAAACAACGCTTGCACCGCCTGTGAATGCTGCGCGCCTTGTTGGCCGCCCCGATTAATGACGGCCCGTATCACCACCGGCACCGACACCTGTCCGGCAAAGAGGTACGACCAGTTCGCCGCCTGATTCATAATGGGATCGGCCGCCAGCAGCATGAAATCCATGCGCGGATGAAACACGATGGGGCGCATGCCCGTGATGGCCGCCCCGATCGCAGCGCCGGTGGTCGCATTCTCAGATACCGGGGAATCAATGATCCGATCCCGGCCGAACTCTTTGTCGAGGTCCTGCAGGCTCGTTCCCGCATACCAGGGGTTCCGGACACCCTGGCCGATCAAGAACACCCGCGGATCTTCCGCAAGCAGTTGGGCATGCGCCTCCCGAATGGCCTTTGCATATGTCAGCCTGCGCATCGAATTAGACTCCCCGCCGGGGCACATAAACATGGTGCAGCAATTCGCTCTCATCCGGGTCGGGCGACTGGCGCGCGAATCTCACCGCATCGTCGATCCCGGCCCTCACCTCAGCCTCGAGACGAGCTAACACACCGGGAGAAACGCCGCTCGCACCGAGTCGCTCCCGGCATTGCGCGATCGGATCCCGGCGCTGCCACTCATCCAGCTCCTGTCGGCGGTCCGGGCCGACTTCGAGATCGGCTGCCGGTCCTACATGTCCGCGCCATCGATAGGTCCGGCACTCCAGCAGAGTTGGCCCCCCGCCGATCCTCGCGCGATTCGCCGCCTCACGCGCAGCCTGATACACCGCCAGCACATCGTTCCCGTCCACCACCGCGCCCGGCAATCCATGGAGGGCGGCGCTCTCCACGATATTGTCTTTCACCCGCCGTTCTTTCACCGTGAGATGCGTGGAATAGAAGTTATTCTCACAGACAAAGACGACGGGCAGCCGGTAGAGTGCCGCCAGATTGAGCGATTCGTGAAAGTGTCCCTCGTCGGCTGCGCCGTCTCCGAAAAATGCCACGGCAATCTGCTCCGTCCTCCGCAACTTCGCCGAGAGGGCCGCACCCACGGCTAGAGGAATGGTCGCCGCCACCAATGGCACCGTCCCGAAAATACCCTGCGCCGGATCCACCAAATGCATCGAGCCCCCGCGCCCGCGCGCGCACCCGGTCGCCTTCCCGAAGATCTCCGCCATCATGGCGCGCAGATCTCCGCCCTTGGCTAGGTAATGGCCATGCGAGCGATGACCGCCCCACAGGCTGTCGTCCTGCATCAATGCGGCGCAGACGCCAGCCGGAATCGCCTCCTGCCCGATCGAAAGATGACAAGGGGTTTTAATCTCTCCCGCCGAGACCAGATCACCGATGCGTTCCTCGACGGCGCGGATCAACACCATCATCTGCCATAAGGGCTGCTCGACGCCCATCATCTCCCCTGACTCCATCGTCTCTTCCACGCCATCAACCTTTCTCAGTCACCAGTGACACAGAATCGGCCCCTTTGCCTCGAACCAGCGCGACCACCGTGTGGAAGAGAATCTGCAGATCGATCACGAAGCTTCTCCTCCGTACATAGGCCAACTGTAGTCGAAGCTTCACCGGCCGAATGGTTTCCAGATACGCTTTCTCCGGATCGGGGCTCCCTTTGAGCAACGCCCCTTCATCGATATTCCACAAGCTCGCCCAGTCCGTCAACCCGGGACGGACCGTCAGAATGGCCCGCTCCTCTTCCGAATACAAATCGACATACTGCTGCACCTCCGGTCGAGGGCCGACCAGGCTCATGTCTCCGCTGCACACGTTAAGCAATTGGGGCAACTCATCCAGCTTATACTTCCGTAACCAACCCCCGATTGCCGTCACGCGCCGATCTCCGTCCGGCGTCGAGGGACCACCGAGGACATCCGCATGCCGGATCATCGTGCGGAACTTGAACATGCGAAACGGCCGCCCTCCCAACCCCACACGAGGTCCGCGATACAGCACCGCCCCGCCATCCCCCGCCTTAATCAGCATAGCGATCAGCAACAGAGCCGGGCTCAACAGGACCAGGAGGGCGGAGGCAATCAGCACATCAAACAGGCGCTTCATCACAACCTTTCTCGCTCCGGACAGAGGATCGTGAAGACACGACGGCGGAAGGGCGAGGGCTTTTGCGCACAGCCAGCTTTCGCCAGAACTGCGGCAATCCACTCAACCTGGCAAGCCCCCAAAGTGATCCGAGTCCATATGCCAGATGCAGGGTCGCAAAAACACACGGCATCAACACCATACGATTCAACGATCTTTCGAGCCAGGCGGCATGCAGCGAAGCCGCCAGATTCACCATGCCATATGCGCCAAGAATTCCGCCACTCAGCCACAACAGCGGCGGCAGAGTGAGCCCCCCTACTGCTGTTGAGAGAAATGAACTCACAAAACCCAACGGAATCACATGGCGCAGCGAAATCGGCATACCCTCGCTATAGGCAAAGGGCAGGATCGCCCAGACGCCATTGTTCCAATTCTGTTTCCAAAATGAGCGGAGCGTCGAGCGGGCATAATACTCGCTCCTGATATCGGGGAGCAGGAGCATGCGGCCGCCGATCTTGCGGAGCCGGAGACTGAAGTCCATGTCCTGCCCACGAATCAAGGCTGCGTTGAACGGCCCCCGACCATCCGCCGCGTTGTCGCCGGCCTCTTCCGCCTCGTTGTCCACGATCTGCTGAGACGCCGGCACACGGGCAAACACCTCCCGCCGATAGCAGCCGCAAAATACGGTATCCACCCAGGTTGGGCTTGACACATGAATGCGAAAATAAGAATTCCCGACGCCGAATGGATGACTCAGTGCCGCGGCGATGGCCTCCCCTATGGGGCTGGCCGACGAGGGCACCGTCCTCATCAAGCCGCACACCACATCGGCCCCGTACTCGTTCAGCGCATTCGCGCAAGCCTGGATATAGCCCGGTTCCAAACAGGCATGGGCATCTACCCTCAAGACCGCTTCTCCTTGCGCCTCGCGCAGTCCGAGATTGAGCGCCTTCGGCGTGGTCCGGCCTGGATTGTCGATCACGCGGACACAACTGTGGTCACGGGCATAGGCATCCAGGACCTCACGGGTGCCATCATCGCTCATGCCGTCGACGACCAATACGGTCAGTCGATCCGTCGGGTAGCCGTTGTTCACAATCGAATTCAGGCAACAGGCGATGAACCTCCGCTCATTGCGGCAGGGAATCAGCACCGTTATGAACGGCAGCGGGTGACGTGCCCCCATCTCGATCTACTCCGCGCGAACCGGCAGACTCTCGGCAGTCCGCGGCGCTTTTATCACGAACCGGCTGAACAAACCGCTTCCGTAGGAAGCGAGCGTAATGACGAGCGTCGGCACCAGCAGCGCGTCGATGAGCAACCCCTTGTACCCTTCCAGACCCGCTCGAATGAGGGGAGGAATGTAGGCCACGAATGCCCAGGGCGCCAGAACTGCAAGCACATACTGCCATCGCGGCCCTCGGTTCCGCTTCTCGCCGGCCGAAAGATAGGCGTTGAAGCATCGACTCCAGATCCATCCCCAGACCATCGCGCCCAGGAACAGGCCGGGCAGGCCAAAATTCAAATACCATCCAGCCGCATGGTGGATGCTGAATCCCTGCTCCCCCACCCCTTCGCTGATTCCCACCGAGGCGGCGTAGTGCGAATAGATGTCGCCCGGTCTGTCCGGCCAGAGAATGCGGGGAACCACCGAGGCCAAGAGAGAGGTCAAGCTTGACCCGTAGGTCAACGGCGAATGGAAATACAACACCCCGTACAAAGCGAGATGGGCGCCGAAGGCTTCGTTGCTTGCGCGAATTTCGGGCACCCACTGCGCCGCCTCCCACCAGTCGATCCCCTCCCAGAGCTCAATGAGAGGAATCGCCCTCAGGAAATCCACGAGCGCGATGCAAAGGAGCATCACCACCGACCCGGCCGCGACAAGCCCCCACCTCACCCTTCTGGTATTGGCGAAATAAAACAGTCCTCCGAGAATCAACCCCGAGAACAGTTCGTTTTTGTTTCCCAGAGCGGTCACATATACAAACAGGGCCGCCAGCAGCGCCGCATATCCTGCTCCGACAGCCACCGTCGCCTCTCCGGCAAGCCACCGGCCATGTCGCCCGGTGAACCACACCGCCCCTCCGATGGCGAGCGAAAAGAGCGCCACTCGATTGAGCACCTGGTGGAGCGTGAACAGGGGGACCATTTCGCCCAGCCCGCCGCGGGTCGCGGTATATCCTGACTTGCCCAGGAGTACGGCGGTCGCCAGTTGGTCCTTCACAATCAAAAAACTCGCCACTGCGGCCAGCGCGGAAATCACGAGAAGACTGACGTGGGAAATCCACAAGGCCGGGCGGGATGAGTCTGCGCGGGGACGAACTTCCTGAAGCCCCGCAAGCGCCGTCAACTCGATCACAATCACAAATGCGGCATAATACAAGAGGGTCGCGAGATAGTCCTCGTTGAGTTCGACCGGAAACACTTTATTATAAAGGTAGTGATGCTGTCGCTGACTGTCTTCGCCCAGGCCATCGGCGACGATAGACCACCCGCCGTGAATCGACCAGAAATACAAAAACAGCAGGCCCAGAGGAAACGACAAGCTGCCCGATCGCAGGTACAGCAGGGCGGCTAGCCCGGCGATACAGGCAGTGGCGACCGTCAGCACGATATAGAATTCCATCTGCTGATTCCCTGTCCGTTAGAAATACGGCCCTGCACACCACTACAAGGTCAGACCGGTTGCGAAGCGCCGGATTCCGAAGCCTTGCGCTTCGTCACCAACCATCGATCGATGACCAGGTAGTCCAATCCGGACTTCAGCAACACGTCAACCGCATCGCAGGCTCCACTGACGATAGGAAACCCGTGCAGATTGAAGGAGGTGTTGAGCACCACCCACCGGCCCGTCAATCGCCCGAACGCGTCAATGAGTGCATGGAAGGACGGATTCAACTCCGCCCGCACCGTCTGCACCCGCGCCGTGCCGTCGGCAGGGTGGACGGCGGCCACGAGGTCGGCCCGTTGTTCCGTTGTGTCAAAGGCATGCATCATATACGGGCTCATTCGCGGCCGCGGCAGGGCGTCAGGAAGACGGAGGTATTGCCCGGCCTGTTCTGCCAGGATCGCCGGCGCAAAGGGCATCCAGAAATCACGTTGTTTGATGAGCCGGTTGATTCGATTGACGACGGACGATTGACTGGGATCCGCCAGAATGGACCGGTTCCCCAGCGCCCGCGCCCCGAACTCCATAGGTCCCGCGCAGCGGGCCACAACATGTCCCTGCGCAAGCAACTCGGCCGTCCGGCCTTCCGGATCATCCAATTCGTGAATCTCCACAAAGTCCCCGTATCTGGCACGGGCTTCAGCCATGTCCGCGCCCGCCTCCGGCCCCAGATACAGGTCATCGAACTGGATATCATCGGCTGCTCCCCCCTGGCGAACATGACATTGCCATACCGCCCCGAACGGCAAGGTCTCGTCGCCGCAAGAGGGAAATACGTCGAAGAACTCCACCGCAGGCAGTTCCGCGATACGTTGATTCACTTTCACATTCATGAATACGCCGCCTGCCGCCAACACATTCCGCACTCCGGTTTGCGCAACGGCGGCAGCGATCCATCGGCGGACCAGATCCTCCGTGAAGAGCTGCAAGGCAGCCGCCACCAGGTCGAAACGAACCATCCGGAAATCCTGCAGCAACCGGGGCAGAATCGAACCGGTCCGCTCGGGGATCGTTCGTCGAAAACGGAACGGGTTGTCCGGATCGAGATCCAGATAACGCGCAAACGTCTGGGCCAGCAGCCGTGCCTGTTCCGCATTTGCATAGGGAGCCAACCCCATCACCTTGTACTCATGTTCATGCGGACGCATGCCCAGCATGTAGGTCACCGACGCATAGATGTTCCCGAGAGAATGGCCGGTGGGCGTGGCGGCCAATAGGCGCAGCGCTCCATCCCGGGCCAGATACACATGCGCGCAGGCGTCGTCACCTCCGCCGTCCAGGGTGAATACCAGATGCGGCTCGTGCCAGTTTTTCCGCAGGCCATAGTAGGCGGACGCCGCATGATTCGAATGGTGGTGAAACCGACTGACGGGGATACCATCGAGCCCGCATCGCGCCAGCTGTTCCTGCACCGTGAGATTGTTCGTCGCACTCCGCCGCGACGCCTGCCAGCCTCTCGCCCTCTCCTCGAGTGAACCCGGCAGCATGCCGGCGAACCGGGCGGCCGCGCCGGACAGGTCACCCAGCCGCAAATATTCCCGCCCTGATCTGGCGCGACTCACATACTCGCCCAGAAGATCTTCCCGACGTTCGCTTTTTGGACTGTGAAGATTGCTCAAACACACATGCGTCACGGCCCTGGCATCCAATCCGTACCGCTTGACGCAATGCTGGACCGCCTGCGACGGAAACCCGATCGCGCCCTTCTCGCGACTCAGCCGCTCCTCCTGGACGGCAAAGACCACTCTGCCGTCCCGGCAAAGGACCACCGAGGCATCGATGCCCTCATTGATGCCCAGAATCAGCATTTCGCCCGCGCCTCACCCTGCTGGTCACCCGTCTGTGTCATGCGATCCCCAACGCTTCACGATACAGCGCAACAATTTGCCGGGCAATGTGGTTCTGAGTGATCTGTGCGATGGAGGCATGCCCATTGGAACGCCGGGGTCTTGCAAGAATTTCCGCCAACCCTTGGGCGACCGCTTGTGGATCCCGCTCGACGATTCTGGATGGAGCCACCCCGGCCAGCCGCTCACGGACATCTCCGACGTCGACGGAAACGACCGGCAGGTTACAAGCCAGCGCCTCCTTGATAATATTTGGAGACCCTTCCCAATCACTCGTCATCACCAGGCAATCAGCCCCGTTCATCATCGTCGCCACCGCCGGATGGGGCACCCGTCCATCGAGTTGCAGCAGGCGAATGCAGCCGCACATCGTTTCCGCCTCGTTCACCGCCGCCTGCGCCAGATCCAGCCGCTTCACCGCCGGTGACAGCCCCGCATTAAACAGCACGATTCGTTCGTGCTGTTCCCATCCCAGCGCTGCCCTCGCCTCGGCTTGAGAGCGGGGGAAAAACAAATCCGTATCGACACCGGATGGAAGCACAACGGTCCGATCCCTCCCCCACCACAACCGGAGCTTCAATGCGTCACTCACGCAGATCATCCGCGCCGCCTTGCGCGCCGCGTATTGAGACAGCCAGCGCCGCAAGACTGAACGAGACCAGGGGTCGCTCGGCGCGGGATTCAAATCGCTGCCCCGGAACGTAATCACGAGCGGCACCTTCGTGGTCACGCTGCCAAGGAACGCGGTCATGGTGCCGTACTGCGCATGCACCAGGTCGGGCTGAAACGAAGCGATCTGTTGTCGCAACCGTTTCGATTCCCGGCGCAGGCAGGACAGGTTCGTCCTGGACTCCAGCGCGAAGATCTCGGAGACCACCCCACAGTCCCGCACGGCTTCCACCTGTTTTTTCGCAAAAATCATCGCCGAGCCGTCAGCCATGCCGGGGAATAGATACAGCACCCGGATGGCGCGAGGCGGCGCATGGACCGCACCTTCACTCCGCGATTCGACAACGGCGACGACCTCGGCCATATCCCCAAGCCTTCTCACATCACTGCAGGACGGAACCAAACGTCTCGCGATACACCTTCGACTGCTGCACGACTCCGGCAAAGATCTCATGTCCGGCGGCATTCCAATGATTGTCATCAGGGAATTCGAAGGGAAGATGACGCTGCCCGTAATCGGCGATGAACGCCGGCTGCATATCGATTACCTCAAACCCTGCCATGCGGGCACGATCCATCAAATGGGTGCGCATCACGGCGAAATAACTGCCCGCCACGCCGTTCAAGGCACGATCGTCGTATAGTTCCGGCCGGGGCCCGTCAATAACCAGCGCAATGCGCGAGGAGGGAAGTCCAGACAGCTCCGGCAACTGCCGGAGAAACGCATCGATCACCCGGTCGGAATCGGCCACACGCCCCGGCGTCACCTCCGCTGCCGTATTCCCGACGAAGCGTGGACGGCTGCCGGCCGTCTCCCCCGACCGATAGGCAAACCGTTTCCACACCTCTCGAATCTCCAGATTCACATACAGATACATACCCAGCGACGAACCGGCCAGAAAGTCCCGCCACCAGGGCACCGGGCGGTCCAGGCGAATCAACTCCAGACTACCGTCTGGTGAATCGACAAAATAATGCAAACCTGGCTCCCTCTTATACTTGAGGAGGCTTTCATCGAAATCGTTGCCTACGATCACGACTGTCAGCCCGGCCGGATGAAACGTGTCCCGCGCATAGCGGGCATAGGCCAAGTACTGGCTCAGCGACGAGCCGGATGTGCCGAATCCGTACACACGGCCGGCGGAGCCGACGGCTTCGCTGAGCCGCGCCACTCCGGTTTGCGCAAACGGAACCATCACGGCTTCCACAAAACTATCGCCGATGACAGCCAGCAGCGGGCTGTTGAGCGAGGCATCATAGTCATGATCGTTCACAAATCCATAGTTATTGGTGCGGACGTGGTTCACGATCGAGAAGTTCCAGCCTCGCGAATACACCGCCTTCCGGTAGGGCGTGAATCGAAAGACCGGATTCCGTTCATCCACCGCCAGGCCCCGCAGGCCTTCATTGACCGGAAGCCAACGGAACAGGAGTTCCAGCAGCATCCCCATCACGAGTAGTGCGAGCAGCGCGGACACCACAGCCAGCGACCACCGCCGCGAGCCCGATCGCGCGACGTGATTGCCCAGGGAGGGCGCACTCGTCACGATCGCTCCACCTTGAGGAGCGAGGGGCATTGGGCTACTCGCATCTTATACAATCGGCTTCCATCGATTGAGCCACCGTTCGAGAGCCCAAAGGAAATATACGCGCTGATACAGGTTGTATCGGCTCATCTTTTTACGTTCCCAGTCGCCCGCCGCAAAACAGGATAGAAGCCGCCGCACATAATTCGAATCGATGAGATCTAAGATTCGCGCCGAGGGCGACATCAGGGAGTCCTGGATCTCTTTGCGCCCTCCTTCGCCTAACCAGCTATCGAAGGGTATCCCAAATCCACCCTTGGGCTTCATCGAGATCTCAAGCGGCAGATATTTGGCGACCAGGTTTCGCAAGAGGCCTTTGTTGGATCGAAGGCTGTACTGAAGTTTTGCCGAGCAGTCCAGGACCTTTTCCCCAAGAAAAGGAAGGCGGACTTCCAGGCCGTGCGCGCTACTCATCATATCCACCTTTCGCAGGTAGTCGCCCGGCAGCGCGCGCGCGATGGTGATATCCGCAAACTCCGGCCCACCCGGCCCAACACTCGTGCCGTACTCTTTCCACAGTGCCTCCCCGCAGGCACTCGTTCGCTCCATTGCCCCAGGCGCGAGTATCTCGGAGAGGTCTTCCGGAAAGGTATAGGCGGACAGTGCCAGAAGCCGCCGCTTGTCGCGATATGCTGCGGCAGCCAGAAACCGGCGGCTTTGCCGGGATAACACAGGAACCAGTCCGTCGACGCCCCTCATCACCTTCTGTGCGGCTGAGAGGCTCCACTTCGGGAGTCTGCCTGCCTTCTGAGCCAGATCGGCATAGTGAAAGCGCCGATACTCGCCGAACATTTCGTCTCCTCCATCGCCGCCGATCACAACCTTGACCGACTTTCGTGCTTCCCGTGAAATCAGAAACGTTGGAATCGCGGAGGAATCACCGAACGGTTGATCGAACTGATCGAGAATGTCGTCTAACAGCGACAGATCGCCTTCGCCCGATTTCACCGTGATCTCACAGTGCTCGGTTCCAAGCGTTGTGGCCACCAGCCTGGCGTATGCCGATTCATCGTATCCGACCGCATCGAACGCCACGGCAAATGTGGGAAGACGTTTATCGAGCACCTTGGCAAGGAGTGCGATCAAGAGTGAGGAGTCGATTCCCCCGCTTAGAAACGCACCGATCGGAACGTCCGAGGCCAGATGCTCGGCAAGACTTTCCACGAGTGCCTGCTCGGTCAATTCCAGAGCAAGGGGCTCGGGCCGGGGGACCGGCTCACGTTTCCATGTCCAGTATCGAGCCCGTCGCATACCATGTCGGGTGATCTGGAGCCAGGTTCCTGGCTCCAGCTCGTGAATATCTTCGAAGAATGTCTTCGGCGCAATGGTGTAACTCAGGACGAGAAATTCCACCAGCGCCGGGTAGTGAAGCCGTCGCGACAGCGTGGTTGTCGCAAGCAAGGCCTTTAATTCTGAACCAAAAAAAAAGCCGCGCGGGCCGTTGTGATAATACAGCGGCTTGATTCCCGTAGGGTCCCGCGCCAGAAAGAGACTCCGATCGGTGCGATCGAAGAGGCCAAATGCGAACATTCCGTGAAGGCGCTCCAGACATCCCTGCCCCCACCGTCTATAGGCTTCCAGCAAAACTTCCGTGTCGGAGTCGGTGGAGAAGCAATGGCCGAACCGCTCTAACTCCTGCCGCAATACCTGGTAATTGTAGATCTCCCCATTGAGCACGATTACGTACCGCCCATCCACCGAATGCATGGGTTGCTGTCCTCGTTTGAGATCGATGACGGAAAGCCGGGTATGCCCAAGCCCGATCGTTTGGTCGGGCCCCATCCACATGCCCAGTCCGTCTGGTCCGCGATGTTCCAAAGACTTGGTCATGGCTTCAAGCACGGCTCGCGGGGATGGAGTGAGTGGATCGAAAAACCCGCAGATGCCGCACATATCCAGTGAACTCCCCAGTGAAAATACGTGGACAACCGGCTGTCTACAGGGGTGGCGGTGAAGTGCCGACAGCGAGAAACGGCTCGATGGACTCGGAGGAACTCTCGCGGAGCCTGGTCATCAGACGACGATAGAAGATGCTCCCGAGGAGCAGGCTGGTCAGTGCATACTGCACGCTGATCGCCACGGCGATTCCAATGAGTCCGCCCATGAGGAATCCGAGACCCTTAAGGACGAGTCCTGCGGTGCTCGCCGCTGCCTCCACCTTGGCCGGGATACTCACTTCGCCCTCGGCATAGAACGCATTGACCAACACGTGATTGAGGCCTCCGCACAACAGCACCCCCGCACAAGCCAGCAGGGTCATTCGAAGGGTTTCGATCGCATCACCTGTCAGCCCTCCCTCTCCAGGCCGCGCGCCCATCCATATTCCGATACTTTGACCGAGAAATGCCACTGACAGCAGAGCGGCAAGCGCCAATGCGCTGATTGCTCCCATCCATATCAGCCGGACGCGGCAGAGCCTCGCAAATTTCTCCCAAGCCCGAGCCTTAGCCAGCTTTGCAAGGGTCGGCACGGCCGGAGTGACCAACGCCTGATTGAACACCCGAACAACGGCCCCCAACACGCGCCAAGTCAGTTCAAGGATGACCAGACTCCCAGGGGCCAGGAATGAGGTCAAAAAACGATCCGCCAGGAATCCGGTCCGGAGGTAGGCGGCACTCAAAAGCAGGGGGCGTATGCGAGTCCACAATTCATGAAAGAACTTGGAGCCGACGGGAAATGAATCGCGCGGCCAGGCCCCCAAGATCTTCACCAGGAGCAAGGCGGGTCCGCCGCACACGAACACCTGGACCCAAGCCGCAAGTCTCACCCCGGCCTGCGACAAACCCATGACCAACACCCACCAGCCGATCAGTGAGCAGAGCAGGAGCGCGCTACCCGTCCAGAGAAACTGGTTCCGAGCATGATAGAAGGCAGCGAGCACTGTAAAACACGCCACCCCCACGAGGCCGGTCAGTTGAATCCGCGTGAGGTCAACGGCGAGTTGCCGTGTGGCATCCGAAAATCCCGGAACCATCACAGAAACCAGATAGGGAACGGCACCGTACAAAATCAGCGTCATGAGGGCAAACAATGATCCGACTCTCACGAACAACGGCCAGGCGACAAGCCGTCGTTCAGGCTCTTCACGAGCGGACAACAGCGGCACCAGCACAAACGACAGGGGTTCCATCACGACCGCCGAGAACAGCTGCAGCAAGGTCGCGCCCGCATACAACGCATCGGTGTCTGACCCCGCTCCCAAACGAGCAACCGTGTACCACTGCATGCCGAACGAGGAAAGGAGTTGCCCGGCAGTCAACAAAGAAAGGCTTACCCCCAGGCGAACGCCGGTCCGTCCCATACTCCCAGCCATGTATTCCCGCTCCTGACGCCTGACCGGACTGTTATTGCCACTTCGCTGGCTCACGATGGCGTCTTTGAAGGCTCAAGTCAAGGCGAGGCCGGCGGTGTGAGGCGCTTCCGCGTTGACGTATCCCCCCGGTCCCTTTTATGATCGCCCCCCATTGTGTGGCACCCGACTCCTCCAACATGGCACCTCTGCCTCATCCTTGTCGTCGCGACGTGCCTCACGCCGTTCCACGCGATGGCGGCCGCGGCCGCCCCCCACGACCTGGAACTGCGGGTGGAAACGACGACCTTCTTGCTCAACCTTGAAAAACAGGGGCTGGAAGACAATACCTTCACCAACGGCCTTGGGCGGGATACCACACTCATCGGCAATCTGCTGAACGTCTACGCGCGAAAACGTCTGTTGTCTTCGGTCGACCTGGATCTCGGCGTCTTTGCCAATATGCCGTTCGGGCATGACAGGGAAATGTCGCAGGTCCGGCCGATCGTTCGCCTCCAATACCGACCGACGGAGGAAGTCACTGCCCTGGTCGGCACCCTCGCAGGACCGCACCGGGACTTTCACGATGCCGTCTTCGACAACGCCAACCGGTTTGTGCGCCCTCTCGAACAGGGCGCCCAGATCCTGGTGAATGCCCGGCATTACCGGCAGGACCTCTTCATCAATTGGGAACAGGCGTTCCGTGGCTCCGCCACGAATCGGTATGATGTTGGATACGCGGGCCAACTCCTGGCCGGCCCCTTCCGCTTCAACGCCCAGGCCCATTGGGTCCACAACGGCCAGGCGCTCCTGAAGCTGGATCGATCCTTCAACACGGCAGACAATTTCGTGACCGCTGTGGGGCCTGAACTGGTGGTAGATCCTTCAACCTATTTCCCGGCCTGGTGGCGGCAGGCGGGTATTCGCGCCACCTACCTAACGTCGTTTAATGAGCCGATGACCGGCGGTCCCACGATCCGGGGGCGCGGCTATGAGCTGAGCGTTTGGCTGGATCTTGCCGGATGGCGGCCGTCGGTCTCCTTCTGGAAGGGACGCCACTTCCTGAGCCAGCAGGGCGACCCGGAATATGCCGCCAGTAACTTTCCCGAATTCGGCCTCTCAAAGATCATTCCGCTCGGCGAATCCGCCTCCATCGAATTCGGAATGCAGGCACGACGCATCCGGGCCTTTTTCACGGAAGACGGCGTCAATTACCAGAATCGAGACACGTTCAAGTGGGTGAACCAGCAATATCTTGTGTTCAATTGGAATTGGGACACGGCTGACGGGCGGTTCATGAGAGACCTGTTCCCCGTCAAAGACACAGACCCGCCCGGGCAGCCCCCGGAGGCAGCAGCATCTCGATTCACGGCCAAGATTGATGCGTTGACCTATGTCTACCACATCAACTATTCAGGCCTGGCACAGATCGGCGGGCGCCCCGTCGCCAACAATACCTTTGCCGGCCAGTATCTCGCGCCGGTGCTCCGGTATAGCCCCTTGCCCGGATTGAACCTTGATATCGGCATCTTCGCCGGGTTACCGGTCGGGGATACCCAACGCTTTCACACGGTACAGCCGATCCTGTCGGCAGAATACGAATTCTGGCCGGCGGTGTCGGTGATCGCCGGTACGATTAAGCGCAACCACCCGTTCGTGGACGCATTATTCAACGATGCCTCGTTGTTTTCGCGCCCCATCGAACAGGGATTCCAACTGCTGGTCAACCGGGACCACTATCAACAGGATCTGTTCATCAACTGGAACCAGATCGAGACCTTTCAAAAGGCGGAACGGTTCGACGTAGGCTATGCAGGACGGGCGAGCGCCGGACTTTTTTCCTTCAACGGCCAGATCTATTGGACTCACAGCGGCGGGGCGCAATACTCCGAATCGCGCACCTTCTTTGGAGCAGGCCTGCCGCGCGATCGACCCGCGTCGAATAACTTCCTGACGGCCTTCGGCCCGCAATTGACCTTCCAGCCCGGCCGGTACTGGTCCGCCCTATCGTGGTTCCGGGAAATCGACGTGATGGCGATGTACCTCACGAGCCAGAATGAACCGACTCAGGGCGGCGCGCCGATCGTGCGCGGGCGCGGGTATCAGGTGACCGCCGGCGTGAACTTGGACGGGTGGCGGCCCTACGTGACCATTTGGCGCGGCGAGCATTTCGTGAACGAACAGGGCGACCCCGCCTACTATGCCGGCAACTTTACGGAGTTCGGGCTTCTAAAGGATTTCCTCCTCCCCGCCGGATTCTCGTTGCGAATCGGCGGATTCGGGCGGACCATCGGCAACCGGGTCACCCACACGGAATATGCGCTGCTGAACTGGTCCTGGGATCAGTCGCCGTGGCGAGGATTCTGTCTGCGTCCGACCCTGCTGCATCGCGACGAATCGTCCTGCAACTAGTTTGGACACACACTTCTCTCTTGCCACCTCGCAGCAAGCCCGTTAGAGTAGCGATCAGCGCACCATATGAATTGTTCGTCCAGGTGGAGGGGCTATGTTCGGCAGATGGATCGGTGCTGTGCTGGGAATCATACTCATAGGCGCGCCTGCGCTTGTCCATGCCGAGACCTACGCCTCCTTTGCGATAGGGCCGAACGTGGCCATCCTCGACACCACCGACGTCGGCAAACTCGACCTAAAAAGCAATATCGCGTACGGCGCCAAGTTCGGGCATTACTTCGATGACCGTGGATTCAACTGGTTCGGCCTGGAAGTGGACGTGTACCGGTCGCAATCGAATGTCAAAGCGCAGCAGCTCCCACGACAGGGCACCAACATCCTGCTGTCAGGGCCCATTCCAGGCAGCGACTTCCTCGTCCACTCGCTCGCATTTAACGCGCTGGTTCGCGTGACCGGCTATCAATACAAAGTTGAACCCTATGCGGGTCTCGGCATCGGCCTCAACATGGGGAATATTTCGGACGGAAACTTCAGGCCGGAAGCGGCGTTTGCTCCGAGCTTCAACGTGTTAGCCGGCGTGAAATATTATTTCACGCCGAAAATCGCCCCCTTTATCGAGTACAAGTACAACTTCGCTCACTTTACATTCGATCGCTCCAACGTCACCGCCGACTACCGCGCCAATCTCTTCATGTTCGGCGTCGCCTACCATTTCGGCCGTTAGAGCTGTTCTCGGGCCTGGAATCTTTCCCTTCCTGTAGGGTACTCTTGTCCACGCGCCCAACCGCCGCAGCCCCGCTCCCAAGCTCGCTTGTGCCTTGGTTGCCCTGCTGACGGCCTGATTCAGCTGGACTGACAAAGTCTTTTCATCGCCATCGTGAGCACAGAGATGCCCTGCACCAACGCCTAACCTCACGCTCACCACCATGACCACTCGCCGGCAATCCTGCTATCTTTCGATCGATTTAGAAGACTACAAACATGCCACCATGCTCGATATGGGGCTGGCACCGTTGACCAATCCGGAACAAACATGGCGAGGAGTCAACCGGATCCTCTCCGTGCTCCGCGAGACCGACAGCCACCCCAACCTTACTTTCTTCACCACCGGCCAAGTGGCGAGAGACCAGCCCGACCTCATTCGGGAGATGGCCCGACTCGGGCACGAGATCGGCTGCCACAGCGACCAGCATGAGAATGTGTTTACCCTTGACCGCACCGGCTTCTTGAAGAACCTTCGTCGCGCCAAAGAGGCAGTCGAAACGGCCTGCGGGCGGCCGGTCATCGGATTTAGAGCGCCGAATTTCTCCATCGATACCCGCTCACCTTGGGCCCATGCCGCCCTGATCGACGCCGGATTTGCCTATGATTCCAGCCTGGCGACGGACATGCCACGAACCAATACAAACATCTACGATGTCATGAGTCTTTCCGGCCGGGACCTGTTCGAGTTCCCCATGTATCGGCATATGGTCACCAAGCGCCACGGCATCCGGGTCATCGGCGGGACCTATTTTAGGCTCCTTCCTCTCGCGCTGATCCTCGGCCTCATGAAAAAATCGGTCGAGCGCGGCTATGTCCCGCTAATTTACCTCCACGCGGCAGATGCCGACGATCGCCCCAGTCCCGTCCGGTGGAGAGAAATGAATCGCCTCTCATGCCTCTCACGATGCGGCTGGAGCCTTCGCCAGAAACAATGGTCGCTGGGAGCACATACCGTCGCGGACAAGCTTCGCGCGATTTTGAAAGTCTTTCCGCACCCGGGCCCGATGCAGACGGCGCTCCCCATTCACGCGACGGCATCACCATGACCACCCCACACCTTCCGGTCGCGGCCTGAGCGCCATGTATATTCTCGGGTTGGCAACCATGGGCGAAAGTGCCGCAGCGCTGCTCAAGGACGGAATACTGATAGCCGCGGCAGAGGAAGAACGGTTCACCCGCATCAAGCACGAAGGGTGTTTCCCCATCCGCGCCATTGCCTTCTGCCTGGCCAAAGCCGGAATCAACCTGTCGGAGATCAGCCATGTCGGCGTCTACTGGCAGCCATTCCGGATGGGTGTCCGGGCCAAGGGGGTCTTGAAGACGGCCCTGCGGAATCCCGCCGCCTTCATCCGACAAACAGGCTGTGCCCTTCGTGAACTGACACCGGCAGGCGGCGGGGAATCAACCGCCAGCCAGGGCAGCTGGTTGGAGCTCTTCTTTGTCCGCTCTCTCCTTCACAAACACTTCGGCGCATACACCAACCCTGTTCATTATCTCGACCACCACCGATGCCACATGGCGAGCGCCTTCTTTGCTTCACCGTTCGAAGAAGCCACCCTCCTGGTCTTCGACGGGGCGGGCGAAGAAGTATCCACCACCATGGCCGTCGGGTCCGGAACCACCATCCGAATCCTGAGGTCGATCCCTTGGCCCCATTCACTCGGCCATTTCTATTCGGCCATGACAGGGTTTCTGGGATTTACCATGCTGGACGGCGAGTATAAGATGATGGGGCTGGCCCCCTATGGCACACCCGAGTATCTGTCGTTCATCCGCCGGAATATTCTGATCACCGATGCGCCGGGATCGTATCGCCTCAACGACGAGTATCTCGATTACCATGCCGCGCTCCAAGGCCGGTTCCCCCCATTGCTGCGGCAGGCATTAGGCAATCCCAGACTGAACGAAGAGGGTCTTTTCACCGAGCGGCATCACCAGATCGCCGGCAGCGCCCAGGCTGCATTCGAGGAGGTGGTCCTGGACCTCGCTCACTGGGCCTTCCAGCAAGGTGGACAACACAAAAATATGGCGATTGCCGGAGGATGCGGGCTGAATTGCGCCGCGAATGGCCGGTTAATCCGCGAAGGGCCGTTCGAACGGATGTACATTCCGCCTGCGCCCCACGATGCGGGCTGCGCAGTGGGTGCGGCCTTACTTGTCTATCATGAGCGGCTAGGGCATCCGCGAAAATTCCAGATGACCCATGCATTGTATGGCCCGGAGTATGGGGATGCTGAGATCAGCCGCGCACTCCGCGCAAGGGGAATCGATGCGCAACCGATAACCGACGAAGAAACATTGCTGCAGCGGGCGGTCAAGGCGCTCAGCGCCGGGCAGGTCCTCGGATGGTTTCAAGGTCCCATGGAATTCGGGCCACGCGCCCTAGGGGCGCGATCATTTCTTGCCGATCCACGTCACGACTCCATCCGTGACACGATCAATGCCAAGATCAAGAAACGCGAGCTGTTTCGTCCCTTCGCCCCTTCGGTGAAAGAAGAAGCAGCGGCCGACTACTTCGAAACAGCGCAACAGAGCCAGTTCATGAATCTGGCCGTCTCCGTGAGGCGAGACAAACGCGCCGTGATTCCCGCTGTCACCCACATCGACGGGTCGGCCAGAATTCAAACCGTGAATCGCGCGGACAACCGGCGCTACTGGAATCTCCTCGACCGATTCGAGAAACATACCGGCATCCCCGTCCTGCTGAACACGTCATTCAATATCCAGGAGCCAATCGTCTGCACGCCGGACCAAGCACTGGAAACGTTTGCTAAGAGCGGTGTGGATGCGCTGGTGATCGGGAATTACTTCATCGAGAGAAGGAGGCTGGGTGAGTGAGGCATCGAACCGCCGAATAGCAGCCTTATAGTATAGCCGAAGGGTCTACGATCTAGGACGACCAACAACTGCAGGCTGGGAAACAGCGAGCAACATAACCGATGACTTCATCCACACTCCTTACGCTCCACCGAAATTACCGAAGATTCCGCAAGGAGAAAAAAATCGAGGACGGAACCGGGAGTAAAACCGGGGGCGGACGGATGAAGCGGAAACGAGGAGTGGCAGGAACTACTCAGGAGAAATCACGGCAGGCTGTTCACTCTGCGGATGCGAACGGGGCGAAATACGCTGGAGGCATTTATCCGTTCACCTCAATAACGACAAAGCAATACGTCGGCTCGCGCGCGTGAGGAGTGATGGACTATGCGGACACCGCGGGTGAGGTTTCTCCGCCCGCCCGTAGATCACAATACGACGATAAAGAGCGGGAGGATCGCAGGAAGTGCGGTTTGGAGGCGCCGGGCGGGTTCGAACCGCCGCATCGCAGTTTTGCAGACTGCTCCCTTAGCCACTTGGGTACGGCGCCACGGATCGGATTATAGAAGGGGGAGCTTCAGGAACTCAAC
>JACCDZ010038357.1_pt1 | contig 46424 bp, 61 predicted proteins | sample 7449551 | NCBI WGS metagenome assembly JACCDZ01 (sample SAMN15323452, study PRJNA562643) | freshwater metagenome | isolation source: river surface water | place: USA:Blue River Watershed | collected 2017-08-18
AAATGGTTTAATAAATCTCATATTTTTTATTATTTTTAACTATATATTAAAAAAATATTCATTAAAATTAGTTATTTCGAAATATTTTTCGTATATTTGTTATATGAAAAAGATAACTATATTAATATTTTCTATTCTGTTAACAAATACAGTATTTGCTACAGATTCATTAGTTTTCAAACTAAGAAAAAGAAATTATACGCACGTAGATTCTATTTCTAAAACTTATACGAGCGTAGATGAAGCTATAGCTAAAATAGCTCTTTTTAAAGAAGATGTCGATAAAGCAAGAGCTGTGTATAACTTCGTAGCTTCTTATATGACTTATGAAGATTATGAATTTACAATAGATAGACAAACCGCAAAAGTATCATTACCAATATCTATAAAAACAAGAAAAGGTATTTGTTATGATTATGCTGTTTTATATGAATATATTTGTGAGAAAGTGGGATTAGAATGTGCTGTTGTTAGTGGTATAGTTAAAGAAAATTGGAATGCAAGACATGCTTGGAATGTAGTAACTATAGATTCGGTTATGTACATATTAGATGTAACCTTTGCAGATAACGTACTCGGTCGTTATAAGAGTATAGAATATAACACATTTCTTATACCTTCACACTATGCAATAACATATTGGTATCCAACAGAAGTTGAATGTATACCAAAACCGTTATGGAGCAATGGTCATGGGTGGGAAATAAATATTAATGATAAAGAAAACTTTGATAAAGAATATAAAGCCCATAGAAAAGAGTATGATGAGTATTATTCGTGTGCATCTAAATATCAGTGTTTAGAAAAACCAATGAGTATATACTATTTTGCACATAGTGTAGTTATTGGTGATGAAGATAAATATGTAAAAGGTAAATATGGTTTCGTTAATCCAAGCCCAAAATCTACAAAATATACTCCTTTGCCAAGAGTTGCTGCTAATGACCCGAATATTTATATTAAATATTTCTACGATTTTAACATTCGTAGACTGCCTGATTATTATTATGATAAAAACGGTAATATAATAGATTAAAATGAAAACCTGAACTTGATGTAAAGGTAACTATATTTTAGTAATGTCAAGTTTTTGGTGCAAAAAACTTGACATATATTTTCTTGATGTCACAATTTGTGACATCAAGTTCTTATTAATCGAGTTTCTTATCCTATAATTTTAATATTTTTTTATTTAATATGTTAAATATGTTTCTTTTTTCTAAATATGATATTCTTATCAAATATATGTTGTTTTCTGTGCAAAAATTTTCTTTAATAGAATCTCTTTTCTTATTCTCGATTAATGCTTTTTCGCCGCCAAAAAAATCAATTGGTTCGAAATGTTGAATTCCATCATATTCGATACAGATATTTAATTGTGGTAAAAAATAATCAAATTTTAAATACGAATTATGTTTACAATCCTTAAAAGTTTTTTGAGTTGTAAATTTTATGTTTTCTTTTTCTAAAAAATTCCTTATGATTTTTTCGCCTTTACTTTCTTTACAAGATGGGCAACCTTTACCGTTTAGATGATTTTGTATTTTTTGTTCAAATTCTCCGTGATGTGGACATATTATTTTTGTTTTATCTATAATTCTTGTATATGATGATAAACTATAGTCATATTTATTATTATGTACAATATTTGATTTTTTGATGAAAATATCCAATCCCATTATTCTTTCATTTGATGTACATTTTGGGCATTTTTGTTTTAGTGTTAGATGGTTGTGTGGTTTTTGTAAAAAATCTCCATGATGTGGACATGTGATAACCACTTTTGTGTAATTATTTATATATTCTGTTTTGTCATATTTAAAAAAATTAAGATGTATCTCATTAGATTTATATATGAAAATTTTATTATTCAGATTTGTTTCTTTACATTTGGGACATCCTTGACCGTTTTTATGATTGTTTACTTTTTGATTAAATATTCCGTGTATTTTACATAATATATCAATTTTTTCGGAATCGTTAATATAGTTGACTAACGAATAGTCGTATTGATAGTTATGTTTAATATTGAATTGTTCAATTACTTTTTCTTTTGTTAATTTTTTTCTATCGCTCACACATTTAGGGCAAGAAGAACCGTTTAGATGCCTTCTTAGCTCTTGTTCAAATATTCCGTGGTTATTGCATATAATTTTAACCTTTTTACACACAGTATTATATTCCAACAATGAATAATCATAATTATCATTTCTTTCTGATAATTTTTTCAGAATATCTTCTTTACTATATTTCATATTTAGCTAAATTGATTTAAAATTTTTTCTGTTACGATTATAAATTTCATATTCCTCGTCCGAGCATAAACTTCAGCGGCTCTCCATTTGTAATAATTTTTAGCATGTTCCTTCAAAGCATATTCCCAATTTCTAAGAGAAGTTGGAGTTGATTTCTTTGGTTTTGTTGGTGGTTGGTTTTTCAATATTCTTTCGACTTCAACCGATGGTTTAACTTCGACTAAAACTCTATCATATCCCGCAGGGTTGTTATCATTTTTTAATTCTAAATAAAAATCCATCCAATATGTATGTTGTTTGTTATCAGCACCTATATAAGGTATTCCTACGACTTCTGAGCCCCACTTCAATACTCGGTCACTCTTATCTATAAAGTTGCAAAATTTTAATTCTAATGAGCTCCTATATACTATTTTATTAGGGTCTGTGATATATTTACTTTCATTTATTAATTTATATAAACCGCTATTATATTTATCGGGTTTATTCGGCATTGCATGATATCCCATATTTTATATATTTTTTTAAAAAATTATATTTTTTCAATATTAATTTTTAATATATATTAATTGTGGATAAAACTTTTTTCACTTTTCTAATAAAATATAGAAATTAAAGGCATAATTAAAGGAGTATTTTAAGGTTTTAAGGGGTTCAAAAAATAATGGTTTAGTTGCCAAAAGAACTGATAAAAATAATACATATAAAATGGCTCAAATTTATTTAAGCAACAAAGATTTCTGTAATGAAGTGATTAAATCGAAACAAATTGATGAATTAACACCTGCTGCACAACAAATGATGATATTGTTGGCTAATAAAACGATTAAAAAAATGCGTTATTATAATCCTATTGATAAAGAGGATTGTTTACAGACGGGTTTAATGGTGATGTTCTCTAATTGGAGAAATTTTGATGAATCGAAATCAAGTAACGCATTTGCTTATTTTACAGAAGTTTTTAAACGAGGTATCGCAAGGGGTTTCAATGACATTTATAAATGTAAGGGTGACTCTGAAAGAAAAATTAAAACGGTTTCTATTAATTCGTCAAATGATGGTGATGGTATGTTTAATTTGTAAAAAATGTTTTCAAATATAAGATGTAGTATATGCCTATAGTTGATGATGAAATAAAAAACTTGCAAACTTCTATGATAAAAAAAGAACACACTGTGTTATATAACACGGTGTGTTCTTTTTTTGAAAAAAATTATGGGGGTGAAAATATAAATTTTAAAGAGAGTTTATATTTGTATTCTAAAGATTTATTAGAAAAACCAAAATGTTTATGTTGTGGTAAATCTGTTAGATTTATTAGTGTGTTTAAAGGTTATGTTAAATTCTGTTCTAATCAATGTTCGGGTAAATATAAAAAGACATTATCGAAAGAAGAAAAAGATTTAATAACTAATAAAAGAAAAGAAAGTGTTAGAAATTTGTATGGTGTTGATAATGTCGCAAAATCAAGCGATATAAAAAATAAAACAAAGAATACTAATATTGGGAAATATGGTGCTGTAACTCCTTTGTTGAATGAAAATATAAAGAAGAAAAGAGATGAAACGTTTTTAGAAAAATGGGGTGGTCATCCACTATCGAATGGTGATAAAATAAAAGAACGTTCTTTTACAAGGAAAAACACCATGGCTGAGAAATGGTTAACATCTGTTGCTGAAAAATTGGATAATTATGATATATGTGAGTATGATATAGATAATAGAATGGTTAAAATAAAATGTAAAAATTGTTCATTTGAACATTTTTATTCATATGATACTATAAAGCAAAGACGAGATTATAAAAACTTATGTTATAAATGTTTTCCACTATATTCGTCAAAGCCTAATAAAAATAGAAAAATAATAGAAAAATATAATAATTTAAATAATGATATTAATGTTATATCATATGATAAATCATCGCTTACATGTACACATTTATCCAAGAACCACGATTTTATTATAAATATAAAAAATTTTTACGATAGATTTAAAGATAATATCGAAATATGTACAGTGTGTTATCCGTTATCTGATAATTCTTCTATTAAAGAAACTGAAGTTGTTAATTTTTTAAAAGAAATTGGTGTAGATTTCATATGTGGTGATAGGGAAGTGTTAAATGGTAAAGAGTTGGATATTTATATACCATCGCATAATTTAGCAATAGAATTCAATGGTTTGTATTGGCATTCTGAAAAATTTAAAGATAAAAATTATCATTTAGATAAATCTATAAAATGTCAAGAGAGGGGTGTTCATTTACTTCATATATGGGAGGATGAGTGGGTTTTTAAAAAAGATATTATCAAATCAATAATAATAAATAAATTGGGGTTAATAGAAAATAGAATATATGCGAGACAGTGTGTTGTAAAAGAGGTTTTGGATATTAAAGCAATTAGAAGTTTTTTAGATGATAATCATATTCAAGGATATTGTCAAAGTTCCATTAAATTGGGATTATATTTTAATGATGAGTTGATTAGCTTGATGACTTTCGGGTATAGACATACAAATTCTAAAAAAGAGTTTGAATTGATTCGTTTTTGTAATAAAAAATATTGTAATGTTATAGGAGCTTCTTCTAAAATTTTCAATTATTTTAAAAACAATTATGAATTTAATGATATTATTAGTTATTCAGACTTTAGATTATTTGATGGTAAAATGTACGAGACGTTGGGTTTTATTAAAAAACATTTAAGTAAACCTGATTATTTTTGGTGTAAAAATTTGGAACGTAAACATAGATTCAATTTCAATAAAAGAAAATTGGTTAAAGATGGATATGATTCTAATAAAACGGAAGTTGAAATAATGCACGAACTTGAATATTATAGAGTATTTGGGTGTGGACAATTTAGATGGATTTATAGTAAATAAAAAAAGCCTTATGAAAATAAGGCTTTTTTATTTTATTTGATATTAAGATAATTATTTATTTGCTAATTTACCTTTCACATTAAATAATTCTTTTTCTAAACTTTCTTTTTCTGTAATTAAGATACTATGAGCGGCTTTTATTTCTTCGTTACTTTCTAATAATCCGCATGCTTTTAATTTTTGGATATTTTCGTTAACATCTGATAATTTATCGCTAATGAATTGTTCTCTACTTTCTAAATCTTTTTTAGTTTGTAAATCTTTGCTAAATTTATTTTTTAAGAATTGTGATAAATCGTAGCCCAATTGGTTATTTATTTCATTACATAACATTGTCGCAGAATCATATTCGTAGAAATTGTTACCATATCTTGAATCTTTATTATAGGTATACATTTTATCTTTATAATTAAATACGAATGATTCAAGGAACGGGTTAGTGATATTTGTAACTTTTTGAACGATGTCTAATTCTACAAATTTATCTAAATTTTTAACTGTTTCAGAAACGATTGGGTATAAATCTTTACGCATAAAAGGAATTAATGCTGAATCGAAAACTGATTCTAATGTAGCTGATTTATCTGCTTTTTCGTTATTGATAAAGATATCTCCGTTGCTACAAGAAACTGCTAAAGTTAAATCTTCATCGACTTTGAATACGATTTTTTTATCTTCGATAGTTCCGATTTGTAAAGCTTTTTGTAATAAGTTGATGCTATGTAATTTTTGAACATCTTTAGTAAAATCTGATGGTACTTTAGAAGCATCTATAGTGCTTTCAGTAATGAAAAACCATTTATCACCAATATATGTTAAAAATCCTTTATTTTCTTCTGTATTTATTTTTTCAACAATAGAGTAAACACTATCAGCTCTACCACCTTTGCTTGTGATATTTTGACGGTCTTTAGGATTTGTTGTATATTTAAATACGAAATTTTTAACAGCGGGAATCCAATCATGAATAGCCAACTCGTTTAAAATTTTAATTTGTTGGTTTCTAACATTATTTTCATTTATGATATCTAATACGATTTTCATAACGTGTCTATAAACCATTCCTTGGTTAGAGTTTTCTAAAACTCTGTAAAGGTCTTCAAGTTCATAAAACAATTCGTCGTTTTTTAACATTGAGTCTAAGTTCTCAACTAAAGATTTAACAGATTTGTCATAAGTAAATGGTGTTAATCTTTCGGTTAAACTTCTAACCACGTTTTTTTGTGAGTATTGTTTACCCGTTTCATCAGCATTTAATAAAGTAATGTGATGATTAATTTGTCTTTCGATGTCTTCTTGTTCTAAAGTCAATCCTTTTTTGTAGTTAAACAATTCAAGAACTAATTTTGAGTTATCAATTATATTCATTATGATAAGTTATTTTTTATTATATATAAAATTTAAAATCTATCTTTTTTCTTTTTTATATATTTTTTTTCTTTGTTTTATTAATATTACCACCTATATATACTTTTTCGTTGGTGTTTGATGCCAAACTTTTCATATTTCCTTTGAAAAGAACTCTATTACAATTAGTTGCAACAATGGGTGGTGTTTCTATTGGTTCAATTGGATAATAAGAGTGTATATCGAATTGGAATTTTATATATTTATCGGTATCACCTTTTCCTTTTAAACCGTCTATTTCTCTTTGTATTTCTGCTTGTTTATCGTCGGGTATATCTATTATACATTCGGTTTTTATACCGTCTTGTTTGATATAAAAATATTTATACGCAAAAAAGAAATCCCACAGAGATTGTTGACATTTCATAACTTCTATTTCTTTGCTTAAAAGAATTTCAATTTTGAATGTTGCTTTTATAGGTAAAAATCTCATTTTACCTAAATATTTTTTTAAAATGCCGTTTTCTTCTTTATAATATTCAACATCGACGTTGGGATTAGAATATTCCGTTCTTTTTATAGTAGAACTTTCTAAAACAAAATGAGCTCTTGGTTTGGGGTCTATATTTAAATCGGGTCTATTACCTACGATTTCATCTACAAAGGCATCGAGGTTGAAACGCTCATCACCGATTAATCCATAGTAAACGGGAACTGTAATTAATTTCTCTCTATAACCACCCTTATCATCAGTCCATCTATTAATCCAACGAACTTTTCTATAAAACTCCGCCATCGCACCTAATGTTAGTGTACGTAAGAAAACATCGTCGTAGTTAAATTTCTTTTCAAACTTGCTCATATGCTATATATTAAAAATAGTTTATCTTTTTATTTTTAAATTAAAACTTTCGACAAGCCATTTTATATAAATTGAAAAATAAGCAATATGATTAAAAGTGAAATTTTAGATAAGCAATTATTTTGGGAAAAATATAGACCGAGTAATGTTGTAGATTTGATAGTTCCCGATAGAATTAAAAAAATCGCAGAAAAGGGTATAGAAGGTAATTATATTTTTCATGGAAATTCGGGTTGTGGTAAAAGTTCTTTAGCGAGGATATTATTAAAGAATTATGAAGGTAATTATATTATATTAAGTTCTAAGTTAGGGGTTGATGAGTTGCGTAATAAAGTTGATAGATTTTGTAGAGAGTTGAATGCTTTTTCGGACGACCCTAATAAATTGAAAGTTGTTTATTTTGAAGAGTTTGATAGGGCTTCTTCTCAATTACAAGATGAATTAAAATCTTTCATTGAAGACCATTCGAAGCGAGTTAGATTTTTAGCGACGTGTAATAACATATCTAAAATAAAAGAACCTATTAGGTCGAGATTTATGGAAATAGACTTTACACCTCATGGGGATGAAACCAAGGAATTAAAAAGTAATTTTGCAAAAAGAGTTGTTAATATTTGTGAAACAGAAAATATAAATATTGATAGAGAAGTATTGAAAGATATTATTAACAAGAGATTTCCTGATTTTAGAAAGGTTTGGCAAGATGTTCAGCAATATCATTTAACGGGTGTTAATAGTAGTGTTAAGATGATTGATGATAATGATATAGAATTATTTAAAATTATTCTTGATAAGAAAAATACTGTTAAAAATTGGGAATATTTATATACGAATTGGGTAGATAAAACCGATTTAGCTTTTCAGAAATTAGGTAGAGATTTTTTTGATTATATCAAAGAAAATCATGCGGATAAATATGATAAATTGGGTATGGGTGTGATTACGGTTTCGGATTATACTGATTTAAAATTACCTAATTCGTTAGACCCTTTTGTAACATTATGTGCGTTAATATTTAAACTACAAGAAATATATGGTAATTAATATAGAAAAACATATAGAAATGATTAATAATTTGAATGTATCTTTTTATTTTAAAGATATTTTTGAAAGCGAAGGTTCTTATCATGAGTTTATTTTAAACAATATGGTTTGTAGAATGATTAGGAATAAATTTGGTTGTTGGTGTGGGTATGTTGGTTTAAATAATAGGCATGTAGATTATGAAAATTTTGAGGCAGTATATAATGTTCATGGGGGTATTACATGGTGTGATTTTCTAATCGTTGAAAATAGTGAATATAATTCATTATTTTGGTTAGGTTTCGATTGTGCTCATTACGGAGACTTTTCACCATCGCATTCATATGGAGATTGTTAAATATCCGATTATAGAGATTTTAATTATGTCAGAAATGAATTAGATAAGTTATCTAAGCAAGCATATGAGAATAGTTTCAAACATAAGGTAGAGAAAGTGTTAGAAAAATTATAAATAGATAAAAAGTAAAATAATATGGAAAGTATTTCAAAACAAGTAAAAGAACAGATGATTCAAAATTATATCAACACTGTTGATTTCTGTGGTGATTTTTCGGTAGCTAAAATGAAAAGCGATTTAAAAACTATATTACACGAGATGCCCGCACTTGAAGTTAAATATGTTAAGAATAATTTATTAACAGAAGATAAAAAGGGTAATAAAGTAAATATTGTAGATGAGAAAGTTAAATCTGTTGTAATTGCATTTACGGATGGGTTTGATAATAATGGTAATATTGTGGTTCACAGAGTAGAGTTTTATATTTAAAAAAACAAATTATGTTAAAAGAAAAATTAGATTTCCAAATTTTAGAAGAAAGTATCAGCATTGAGTTGAAAATGAAAAATCTTTTTATAGATTCTGTCAATATCGCTTTTTGTAAAACAGATGTTATGGTTGGTGTTATTTATAAAACGAGTGATAATAAATACGTGTTTATTTATACAAGCGAAAAAGATATAAATAAAAATAATATAGATAAAGTTTTAGACAGTGCTATTATTTATAACACGTTGGGGGATATTATGAATTATTTAAGGGATGTGAGATTTGACCATGCTATAAATTTTGAAATTAGAAATATGGTAGAACCTATGTTGGGTGAATTATATAAGAATAAAACCGTCGAAATACGAGACGTTTTAGGTATTTAAAGTGGATAAAAACCATTTCTGAAAATAAATAAATAGTATATGGAAATGGATAATATAAAAATAATTTTTCACATCGAAGACTTAGAAGGTTCTACGCCATCTTGTATAGTTTTCTATACTAAGAATAAAACCCTTTACCATGTAAAAGCTTTAGTATCGGCATCTGTTTTAAAGAAAAACTCATGCTTCACTGTTTATTCTTTTTTAGAGAAAAACTATTCTTATATGTTATCATTACTTGAAGATAATGACGAAAAAACAACGGTTGAGTTTATTGAAGAACACGTTAAAAACAAAGAGATTTTTAAAAGTGGAAAGAATAAATTGTTAACAATTTTAAGAAAAGATAAGATAAATAATTTATTAAACTTTTAAACTTAGTATCTATTTTTTATATAAATAATAAAAAAAATTATGAGTGAAATCAGAGGTGTCAACTTAGTGGTTGATTGTAATTATATTTTATATCGTTCTGTATATTCTTTGGTGAAAACGGGTACTTTATATGGGGATTTGGAAAGGAGTTTAGAAGTAACTTTCGATAATTATTTACATAAATATCCTTTTAAAAAAATATATTTAGTTTCAGATTCTAAATCTTCTTGGAGAAAGAGAATTTATTCTGAGTATAAAGCGGATAGAAAAGAAAAGAGGGAGAAGCAAGAAGATGTTGATTGGGAATTTGTTTTTAATACATATAATCAATTTAAAGAAAATATATCAAACTCTCGTATCGAATTAGTTGAAGGTGATAACATAGAGGGTGATGATTGGATAAGTCATATTATAAATAATAGTAATTCTAAAGGGATATCTGTTTTATATGTTGCTTCTGATAAAGATTTGAATCAAAAACTTGATTTTAGATTAAAACCTGCTTGGATGAATGTTCAGTGGCATGATAATTATAAAAATGGTAAAATATATTTACCAAAAGGTTATAAGTTGATGATGCAAGAATTGATTAAATATGAAGGGGATTTATTCTCTACCAATGAAAATAATGAGTATATTAATCTTATAAAAGATTTGATAGATAAAAATGCTGTAGAAGAAATAAATAAAGAACAATCGCTATTCGTTAAAATTATTTCGGGTGATAGTGGTGATAATATCGAATCTGTTTTAAAAACTCCTACCAAAACCAATACTGATAAATTTATGGGTATTGGTGATGCGGGGGCTTTCAAAATTTATGAAAAATTTAAATCGGATTATCCCGACGAAATTGATTTTGGGAACGATGTTTGGTTAGAAGATGTTAGAGATTATGTATTAGAATATAAAAAGATTGTTAAAGAGGAAAAGGAAAAGTATAGTAAAATTTTGGAAAAAAATTTGATATTAAATAGAAGTTTGATACATTTACATCATAATTATTTACCTATAGATATTAAAAATAAAATACAAAGTTTAAAATAATATATTTATGATAATTGTTATTGGCGGTGGTGGTTCGGGTAAAGATTACCTGAGAAAGAAATTTGAAAATAGAGGCTTTAAACAAGGTGTGCATCACACGACTCGACCTAAAAGAGATTCGGAAGTTGAAGGTGAAGATTATTATTTCATAGATGAAAAATCTTTCCAAGAGATGATTTCTAATAATCATTTCATCGAATACTCGATACATAATAATTGGTTCTATGGATTAACATATGACGAATTTGAAAATTGTGATTTATTAGTTTTATCTATGAAATCGTATTTTAAGTATCCTGCGGAGTTAAAAGATAAATCTTTTAAAATATTTTTGGATATCCCCGAAGATGTTAGAAGAGGAAGATTGTCTATGAGAAATGATGTTGATAGTGTGGATAGAAGAATTGGTGTTGATGACGATGATTTAAGAAAAATAGATATTAAAGAGTTTGATTTGGTTATAAAAAATTCAGATTTTTAAAAACTTTTTAAACTCTAAATAGTAAAATATAAAAAAAGAATTTCATGGAAGTTATTGTAGAAAAAAAGAAGAAAGTAGTTGCTAAAATAGACGATAAAGATAACGCTAAAGGAGATTTAGTAGTTATTAACGATGATTTTAATACTTTTATGCATGTTATAAACTGTTTGAAGCGTTATTGTGGTATAAATGATAGTGTTGCTGAGATTTATACTATGAAAATTCACTTTGAAGGGGAGTGTGTGGTGTTAAAAGATAAAAAAAGTATTTTAGAGCCTATATGTGAAAATTTAATAGAAAGTGGTTTATCTGCTGAAATTAGGGATTCCGAAGATAAAGATGAAGTATAAAAAAAAATAAAAAATATATATGATATACGTAATAATACAAGATTTTCAACACACCGCATCGGATGGTCAAATTTTAACCTTGAAAAAAGGTACTAAAATTGATAAAAAAGAAGGTGATGAATATATTATTTCTCAAGCGAGAAAAGAATATAGAATTAAAGCTGTTATTGTAGAAAATAATCCTACTTTTTTTGAAAAAATTAGTTTGAAAACACAGTTGATGAATATTTTAAAAGAAAATTCTAAAAGAACTATTCCAAAAACTGCTGATATTTTATCCGAATTTTTCGAAAAAGAATTTTTAAGCGAAAAAGAATTGGTAGAATATGATGTTTTGAAAGTAACTTTAGAGGCTTGTCGTCAATTATATATTACTACTCAGAATGATATGTGGTTAGTACCTATTCAAAAATTGGGATGGAATGTTGATGGTAAAGGTGTTTTCAAGGATAAATAGAAATATATAGTTTGTGAAAAACATATATGTAAATACTGAAGAAACGAGCTTAGATGCTTTTCTTAAATTTTGTTATAGTAAATTGATAGCAAATACTAAGAATGTTAAAGAGTTTAATAAAGAATGGAAAAATAATTTAATACACAAAATGAGTAGTATATTTGAAAGTTCTACTCTTATAATTATAAATGATAGGGGTGAATATATTGCTCATTTAGACCTTTTTCAAGAATCTATTAAAACAGGGTTATCTATATGGAACGTTGAAGATATCGAAATGCTTGGTGTTTATGATGAAGAATATTTTGATTTTGATAAGTGGTCTATTGTTGATGATGATAAGTATATTGTAAATAGAGTTGGTTTTGATAAGAAAGAAGAATGGATTTATATAGAAATTGAAAATAAATTTACACATTATAGATATTTTTTGATAAATTTGAAAAAAATGGTAAATATAAAAAAATATATAAGATGTCAAAAGATTAAAAATCTTTTAAATAATATTTAAAACATACGGATTAGGACCGTTACTTGTTACGGCAAGGTGTTTGAAAGGAGGAGTGTCGCTACTGCCTCTTTTCTTTTTTAATACCATTATTCAAAAGCTCGTCAATAAAATTTAGAGCCAATGGTGAAATTAATATTTCTTTATTATTAAAAAATTTGTTGATATAATAAATTAAAAATTCGTTTACACAATCATATGTTCTGAAACAGTTTTTTTTGTAGTAGAGAATAAAAAAAGATGGTGTCGTAAATAATAGTTCTATTATTTTTAGATATTGCTATAATTGGTTTATTATCAATCAAAATGTAATAATAATCACTTGTATAATTTCTATAATAATCAGGAACACTATATAAATATTTCGTTTTAGTAAAAATATTCTCAATTTTTTCAACTACTCTAATCTCTTCATTGCTCAATTTTTTATTAATTAGATAATAACATTTAATTCTACGAACAAAACTCATTGAAATATTTATTTTTTAATTTTTTATAATTATTACTATTGTTTAAATCTATTATTTTTACACAAACGTGGGAAACATCGTTCATAGGAATTGCATATCCCTTGGTTTCTTTAGTTGGATTTTTTACAGTTTTTTCGTGGTAGTTATCAACATTTTTATCTAACCAATCTAAAATTTCATCTACTTTAAATATAAATAGTTTATCATACCTTAACATGAAAAAGGCGTAATAATTACAACCGTGTTCTTTGGTTTGCCAAACACCACCTTTATTATTTAGTCTAACATTTGATATTTTTTCGAAAAAGAAATTCCCCGATTTATAAGTATCGGTTTTTAATTCAAATTTGTGCTCATATTTAAAAATTAAATCCCCTTCCATCCCATCTGTTAGTGTAAAAGTGTTTGGGAATAATTCGGCGAGTAAATACTCACCATTTTTGCCTATGTTATTTCTTTCGTTAAATTCATATACTTTTTGCATATATTACTCTTTTTATATTATATAATTTTAAATAAGAAAGGTTTGAATTTAATACATAAGTTATGAAAAAAATAAAATATAGTGAGAGTGATTTAGCAGATAGAATAATTAATCACTTAGAAAAAATCGGTTGGATGTGTTATAAAGAAGTTTCTATGAAAGGTAGTGGTGGTGATGCGAGAAGTGATTGTTATTTCGTTAAAAAAGATGGTGATTTAATAATTGATAGTATTGCATTAGAAACTAAACTATCTTTTAATTTGAAAGTTATAGAACAAGCTGATAAATGGATTGCTTATTCTAATATGAGTTATGTATGTGTTCCCGCACCGAAAAGGGTCAATCGTAAGAATTTAAGTTTCGGTTTAAAGATTTGTAAGTCTTTAAATATAGGAGTTTATGAGGTTGATATGGATAAAAATATTATAAAAGAGTTATATATGCCTAAACGTAATGATAGATGTAAATACCCGCCTATATATGAACAACAGAGAGATAGTGTTGCGGGTAATAATAAGAGTGAATACATAACATCTTTTAAAATAACAGTTTTAAATTTGGAAGAATATATGAAAGATAAAAATGGTGTTGAATTAAAAAGTGTTGTAGAAAACATAAAACATCATTATAAAAACAATACGTCTGCATACAACACTATTAAAAAGTTTATAGATAAAAAAATTATAAAAGGTTACTTTTTATCAAAAGATGATAAAAAAATAATAATTTTAAAAGATTAGAAGAAAATAATTCTGATAATTATTTAAAACTTTGTCAGAATGTTTTTCGTAAATAGTTGTTTTATAAAGATTTAATAAGTATTGCGTATATTTTATAGTTATATGATAGCTTAGGAAACAGCATCCAATTCAGATAATGCTTTTAATTGCTCATTAAGTTCTTCTTCTGCTTTGCTTTTTAATTCCTTAGCTTCTAATTCTACACTATTTGCTATCTCAAGCATAATTTCTTTTTTGTTTTTGTTTAGATATTTTACTAAATGCTTTTCAAAAATATCTTTATTTAATCTTGCTTGTGTTCCGCATCCGCTATCTCCATAAGTTCCCATCCAAGAAGAAAACCATATTTTTACACTACTGCAAGCTGAAAATCTTTCATCTATATTAAAACCAAATCCTGTTTTATCAAAATGTTTTTTATCTTGTTCCCATTTCGGAATTTTAATATTAAACAAATCTCTTATTTCTGAAACGTTTTGTCTTAACTCTTTTACTTTTTCTAATGTTTTCATAATCTTTGTGTTTAAAAAGCCATCATATAACAGCATATTACCACTATGGCTTGGCTTTGGTTAATCCGAAATGTGTCGGCTCACTTTTTGTTTGTTGTTTATTTGTTATCTTTTGTGTTTAAATACGCCACATCGTTAATATGCGGAACGAGGTTTCAGGTATTTCTCCTTAATAATAGACGTTTGCAACCACTATTAAATGTACTTGACCACTTTACTATTTTATAACAACAAATATAAAAAATTTTATTCATTTTTCAAAATAAAATTTATACTAAATTTCGAATTATTTCTCCAATTAAGTCTTGTTTTAGCATGAATTTCTATGTTAAAACCACCGACTTTATTCCAAAAGTGCGGTGTGTCCCAACATTTAGTTATTGCGCTTCAAACTATCTTTTAATCATCATATTTCTCTATAACGATTTGTTTTACTTTACCATTCGTATGTGCGATAGGACACTCCTCCGCATTAGAAATGATTAAGACTTTACCTTTATAACCTCTGAAAGATAGAGAGTCGGTGTATCCATCGCTTAATATAAGCGTGTTATATTGTGAATACTTTTCGATTATTAAATCGATACCTGGTTGTAGGACAGTACCACCACCACCTCTAACTTTAACTTTCTGAAGCTCTTTCATCGATTTAATTTTTTCTGCGGCATGAACTTCTGCATCGCACTGAATTAAATTAATTTCTATATCATTTCTGAAAATATAATCTAAAGCTTTTGTTTCGTAACCTCCCATAGAGCCCGATGTATCAAGTAATACGTTTAAAACAGAACCAATCTTTTTAGTACCTTTAATACCTACATAACCTCTTCTTGACGGTCTTTTAATGGTTCTATCTTTAACATGTCCTTTGATTAGCGAAATACCACTTTTAATTTGTTTAAGATAATCTTTTCTTTTCTTTCTTAACTTATTAAGAGTAGCTTCGATATTACCCGATGTCAATCCTCTCGCTCTCAATCTTTCTTGAATATCACGCACCATTTGTTCACGTAATTCTTCGGGAATTGTATCAGGGATATGACTATCCATAAATTCACCTTCGTTATCATCAGCCTTAGAAAAAATACCATCCAAATCATAACTCTCTTGACCGTTCTGTCCGTTTTGACCATAACCATCTCTGTTATTTTGATTACCGCTTTCGCTCGATTCTCCACCACCTAAACCCGTTTTAGCTGAACCACCATCACCATTTTCATCACCAAATTTATAAGTAACTCTTCTATTAATTTCTTTTTTAATTTCAGGGTCAGTAATATATTTAAATGGTTTATATTGAGGTAAATGTGCAATATTATTTCTAATGATAGATTCTCCCACATCATTATCGTTTATAATTATTTTTTCAGTATCAGACTTTCCCTCAATTGTTATAAGTTCTTGTGCTGTTTGAACCCATTTCAACTTTTCTTGTTGCAAATTTGGAGGTGTTAAACCTTTATTAACACACATTTTTTGTAAAGTCGTGATATCATATTTATTCAACTCTGTGAAACGATATGTTTCAAACAACAACTCTACTTCGTTGTGGTCTTTAGAATTTAATTCGGGTGAATTCAACTCTTTAATTCTTTGTTTTTTAAGAACATCATTTAAAATCTCTTCATATTTCAAGATATAATCTATTTTATTCTCTCTTGTAATATTACTCGCTTCATGTTCGAATATTGTGATGCAATATGAATATACATCAGAATATTTATCGATATTCTCAATGATAGCATTTTTAAATAATTCAGCTCTTCGTGTAGAAAGATTTAAATTGTAATCAGTATCACTTTCATTGTCGGGAATATCACTATCGGTATGACCAAATAATGTAACGGGTTTATTGTTTTTGAAACTAACTAAACATCTACGTGTGAAATTGTCAATATAACTTTCACATTCTTCTCTACTCTTATCAATTAAAATGTTTAAGAACGTGATATATTGACCATTATATGATTGTGTCACTTCTGTAGAATAAGGTCTTTCTGCTAAAACATATAATTCAGCGAAAATCTTCTCGTCTTCTTTTTTTCTTCTCCTTTTCTCAGTTTCTTCTTTTTTGGTTTTTAACCAATTATATACAATTTCGAAGACCCATTCACCTTCGTATTCTTTTGGGAGAAATAGTGCAGTATTTTTTCCTTCTTTATTTTTTGGAATGTCGAGAAATGATGACTTGATATCTTTAACTAAAATTTGATTGATAATCATGTCTTGGGCGATGTTGGAGAGCTTATGGTCAAAGCCCCCCATCTTAGTTCTGCGTGGGTGATTAAATAACAAGTGGAATGTTTCGTGTAGAACAAGAAAGTTTACTTGTTTTTGGGTCAGACTATCCACGAACATAGGGTTATAGTAATGGTTCATCCCATGTTCCGTAACATTTACTCCCGCTGTTTGTAAATGTGGGTCATTTGCCCTTTCGAAGAAGTTTACCGCTGAGTTAAACTCTGCATAATAAGGTAAATCTACTTCTGAATTTAAAAGCATCATTTCTAAACAGTGTAGAATTTTTGGATGGATGTTCTTTTTCATATTTAATTTATTATAGTAATTATATTTTTCTAAAACTTTATTGTTTTACAAATGTACTAAAAATATATTAAAAAACAAAATAAATATTAAATATTTTTATAAATCCATTTAGTTTTTCCACAGTCGTGAATTTTAAAATAATCTTTTTTGTGTTCTTCTTTGATTATAAATGATTTGTGGTATCTATTCATACCTTTGCATAAATAGTAGTTTGGTTTTGAAAGGTTGGTATTAGTAAATCCTAATTTTTCGAAAACTTTTCCGTTAAATAATCTAAAATCTGTATATGTGATTATTGTTTTATAATGATGTGTTCTTTTAAAATATGTAAAAAGTTTAGAAACAGCACCTATAACATTTGTATTGGTTTTAATACAAAATCTGCGTATTTCGAATGTATTATTTTTATATTTTTTAAATGTCATTAAACCAACCAAAACATCTTTATGCAAAATCCCTATGTTTATATCGCTTTCAATATAGCCTTCTATATGATTATTGTTTAAAAAATTTTCAATCAACTCTTTATCTTCTATATTTTTAACTATACATTTTCGAGCATAAATAGTTTCTTCGGATTTTTTCAATTTGTTTATAATGATTGATTTGACTATATCTTGTTTAAAAGCCCATTCATCTTCCCATATATGCAATAAATCAATTCCTTTTTCTAAACATTTTAAAGATTTTTCTAAGTGATAGTTTTTATCTTTATATTTTTCGCTGTGCCAATATAATCCATTAAATTCTATTGCTAAATTATGGGATGGTAGATAGATATCTAAGTGTTTTGGTTTTAAAATAGTCTTATCATTGCGTATATTATCGTTGGTTAATTTATTAACAAATGTTAATAAATCGCTTTCTTTAATAGAAGAAGTGTTTGATATCGGAAAGCATATGCTACATGGGATTGTGTTTAATTTTACAACTCTGTCTCTATATACGCCTAAATCTATCTCAAATAAATGATTTTTAGAAATATGTTTACCCAATAATATATAGTTTTCTATATTTATAACTTCGAAATCGTCTAATATAATGTTTTGATATTTTTTTATTAATATTTCATTCTTTTTACTTAATTGTTTTTTTAATAATGTTTCGTTTTTTAAGGGATAATATACATTATAATTTAAAAAAAGAGTATCTTTAGATTTTTTTAAAATATGTTGGTTTTGTAGTGGGTGTTCCACACCATATTTTATTTTATTTGATTTTTTCAAATTATTTTTCACAGTATCTGATTGCATTGGTATTTCAGTACCATATTTTTCCAAATTTGTTTTTTTACTTTTCTCTTTTATATCTTCTGATTGAAAGTAGTGTTGTGTGCCATATTTATCATTGACTGTTTTTTTAATTTTATCTTGAATTATTTCGGATTGTGATATATGCTCAACACCCCATTTATTTAAAAGAGTTTCTTTTGTTTTTTTATTTATTTTTGCGTTGTTTAATGTACATTTAACCCCCCATTTTTCATAGTTTGTTTTTTCAACCTTTAATTGTCTACAACATTTTGAGTAATATGGTGTTGTGTCATTATTTGTATATTTTAAATAATTTTTATAAGATACATTTTTTATTTTATCACAAATATCACATTTAGCTTCTATTATACAACGTGAGCTTTTGCTTAGATGTTTAATATCAATCTCTATAGTTTCTCCTATTTTCAAATTATCATATCCAAATTTTTTCAAATTTTTAAGATTTGATGGATTTATTTTTATGTTAACTTTTTCACTAATTATCATATTCTATATAGAAAAAAAGCTACAATCTCTTGTAGCTTTTTTTCTTTTTGGTTTATTTTTATTTCTTTTTCTTTTTAAAGAATTCGTCAAATGGTATTAAATCGAAATCGTTAAGGTTTTCTGTTACTTTTTCACCTTTGTGGATGTGTGTAATAGTACCGTTTTCATTATCGATTAGTCTTTCTTCTTCTTCTTCTTCTTCTTCTTCTTCTTCGTTTTCATCTTCCGAATCATCTTCATCTTCCGAATCATCTTCGTCTTCCAACTCTAATTTAGAATCATTTTTTAATGAGTTCATAAATTCATCATCTTCATTTTCGTCTAAATCATTATCTTCGATATCTTCGGGTAGACCTACTTCATTAGGGTCTTCTAATTGTTCGGCATCTATATATTCGTCAAATGGTTTGACTTCGTTATCCATTGTTGGGTCTAAAGTTGGTTCGTCGATAATTGATTTAATCATAGATGTTGCGTTAGAAAGTGTTGTAACAGAGTCTATCATTTTCTTTAAATTAGAAGATGATTTATCGTTGCAAAAGCATAAACAATCAGCACTAACTACCATGTGGAAATCGTTCAAAGCTGTTAAAATTAAGTCATTTTTTACTTTATCTTCATTCCCTACTATAATAGCACCGAATACTTTATTTTTCAATTCTTCTTTTTTGTAGAAGTTTTTAATTCTTGCTATAGCTATATCCATGTTATCGCATAATTTAGCTTTATTTGCACAACAAGCGAATATGATAGCATTGGCATCTTCTATTTCGCTATAAATTTGTTGCATACCGTCTTTAGGTTCATTTTTCTTAGGTGATTGGATATTCAATTGGTATAGGAAAATCTCTTTACAATCAACTCCACATTTGGATTTAAATTCTTCTGTTTTTTTATCAACGGCTGAATCGGGTTCAGAGCCATTGATTATAAGTATTTTTGTAGGTTTATTTGATAAAGATTCGTTTTTAGTAGAATCTAAACCCGCTTCAAAATCCGAGAAGTCGCTTATAATTGGCATATCCAATTCTGTATCGGTAGAATCGATATCTTCACCGTCATCTTCTTCTAAATCTGTGTTGAATGGAATTTCGTTATCGTTTGATGATACTTCTTCGTGAGATTGTTTCATATCTTCGATTTTATCGTCCATTTTGTTTTCTTTTAAAGAATATTCTGTAAATTTTTTAATACTCATAATAATACTATATTTTTAGTTATATATTAATTTTAAATATCTGTTTTTTTAAATTTCCATATTATCTTGGATGTTGTTTGTGAAAGTTAAACATGGTATGAGAAATATAATCATTTATGTCAATATCTGATAGTATCGAAATATTTTTAGGATTTATATTTTGGTATGTGTATACACATTTATTATTTCTATCTATATCAAACCCACTTCTTGGGTCTTCGTAAAATTTATATTTTTTATAATCCAAATTTGATATTTTAAGAATTTTTGATGGTTGGTTATATTTAGTTTCAAAAATTCTTTGTAAATCTAATGCATCTCTGATGGTTAGAGTTAAATATATTCTTTGGGGGTGTTCAGAATTTTTGTTTTTAGATAATGGTATTAAACCTTTCTTTAAAATTTTTTCTTCATAATTGGAGTCGAATACATGAAATAAATCATTTGGTAAATTTTTAATTATTCTATCATATTTAGATTCGTAACAAATAGATATTAAATCATAATCATTTATTTTAATATCGTTGAAATTGTCAGATATAGCTCTTATAATATCGGTTTTTTTGTTTAAAATTCTTTGTAAAAGGTTTTTCTTTTTTCTAAAAAAAATTAGAGATGGAAAATATCCCAAATTATTATTTAATTTCATTAAATCATTCATTAACTCAAAAAAGTCAAAATTTTTAGTTATAGAAAATTCTATTTTAAAATCGGACGTTCTTTTTATATATTCTATTCTAACAAAAATATTTCTTTGGGAAAAGAAGTTATTAATAATAGAAACTGTTTTTTCTATATCGTGTGTCATCATCAATCCTTCATTTAGGGATTGTATATATTCATCATATTTTTGTATGTATATCATTTTTATAATACAATATTATTTAAAAAAGTTTTAAATGTTTCTAAAATATAAGAAATTATGTATCATATTTTTAAACTTTTATCTTTTATTATTTATAAATATAAACTTTTTGTTATGAAAATTTTAATAGATGTTCAGGTTTATAATAGAAAAACGATTACTGATATATGTTTGGCACAATTAGTTAAATATAAAGGTGATGCTGATTTAAAGATTGTGAATGATTATTCCACAGAATATGATAATGATTGGTTGAAAAGGTTCACTGATAATGTTATTATGTATGAGAAAAAATTGACTATAAATAAGTTGAAATATAGAACTTTTAAGAGTTTTTTAGATACTGATTATACGCATTTATATATGTGTGATAATGATATTTATCACGACCCAAATTTTTTAAATATTTTAAAAAAATATCAAGGAAACAATTTACCCTTGACTTTATATAGAAGTTCTTTTATACATAAGTTTGGAGATGGTGTTAGTAAGTATTTGAAGCATTGGGAGAGTGTTAGTTTAAAGAGTGGGTTATTTGGATGGGCATCTGTTTTTTTAAATAGGGGGCATGTTGAGAAGATAGTTTCGAAATTACCTGAAAATGAAGATGTGTGGGGTGTTAGTTGTGTTAAAGAAGCGTGGGATTCAAAAATTCAATCTATGATTGATGATAAGAGATTATATTTAATTCCAAAAGAAAGTTATTGTGAACATTTTGGGTGGAAAGGTCAAAATCATACCGAAATTAAAAGTGATATAGCACTAAATCCTACAGAATATTTAAAAAACGAATATGATAGAATAATGGATATTTTGAAAAAGGAATATGAAAAGGTTGATTAAAAAATATCATGAATATATGAATGAAGGAAGAGGTGTTAATAATATTGTTAAAGATATGGTAGATTATGTTTATGATGAGTATTTGGAGAAAATTAAACAAATCTGTGTTGATGATGGTGTTGAAATAGTTTTTGATTTGGATGAAAATATAAAGTTAAAAAACTTTTGTGTTTTTATAAAAAGTGGTAATGGTAATAGTGGTTTGAATGAGCCCCAATATTCGTTTTTCGATGAAAGTTTTGAATTTTTAAACGATGCTAAAATAACTATAATTTATAAAGATGTGACTAAAATAAAAGAGTTGTTATCGCACGAATTCAATCATTTAGTCGAATATTATTTTTACAATAAGAAAATAAATAAAATAGATATAAAAAATAGAAATAGTGATAAATTGAATATAAGCGGTTTATCTATAAATCTTAGTTGGATAGATATTTCTTTTGTTAGGAAAGAATTATTGAAGATAAACAAAAGTGAGAGTTTTGAAAGATTTTTATATTTGGTATATTTGAGCTTAGATGGTGAGATGAATTCGAGAATTTCTCAAGTATATCATTATTTATATGATACTAAAATTGTTGATGAGGATTTGTTATTCGATAAAATACGACAGCATGAAAATTGGAATTATTATTTATCATTGAAAAATTTCGATTTTCAAGTAATGTGTAATAAAACTATAGATGAGATAGGTGAAAAATTATTCATAGAAATGACTAAAACTTTTCGTGAAAAATTAGAAGATAGAAATGTTTTAAAAAAAGTATATTTATTAAAAAATATTCCCGATGTGATAGAAGATATCGATGATGTTTTAATGTTTTATAAAACATGGGCGAATCTTTTTGATAAAAAATCTGAAAAACATTTAGAAAAATTTAAATATATTATTAAAGAAGTTGTGGAAGATTTAAAAGGTAATCGACCTTATAATGAGCATTTTAGAAAAGAAGAATTATGATTGAAAAAATATTACAAATAGTTAAAACGATTGGTTTCAAAGAATCTTTAGAACATGAGATTGTGTTTAAAAAAGGGGATGATAAAATTAAATTTTTGAAAAAAGAATTATTAATTTTTGAGAAAGATGCTGAATATATTACGATTGATATCAATAAAAATAAAATATATTTTTATGAGTATTCGCTTGAATATTGTGAAAAAAGTTTTTATATAGGATTTTTAGAATATCCTTATATTTTAGAATATTTCAACACTAAATATAAATGTTTAATGCGAAAATATAAAATTTCCAAAATGTTAGAGTGAAAATTTAAACTAAGTAGTTATTTATTTGTATAAAGATAAAATAATAATATTATGGAAGTAAAGTCTTATTCTGAAAAAAGTTATATTGTTTTTGGTGATACTAAAGAATATAAAGAACAGTTAAAAAATTTAGGTGGTAAATTTAATATGTATTTAAAGCACCCCGAAACGAGTGAAGTTGTTGCGGGTTGGATTTTTAAAAAAACCGATGATTTGATAGAAGAAATTGAAAAAATCGAAAAAGGTTTTTATGTGATGAGAGAGGAGAAGGTCAAAGAAGATAAAGAGAGTGTTTCTAAAAAAAGTAGTTTGGGTGTTCAACCTTCTCAAAATAATAATTTAGAGTTAATCGTTATGAAAAATAAGATTAAAGATAAAATTAAATCTTATGAAGATTTAATTTCTAAATTAGATTCTTTGGTTGGAGTTGAGAGTGTTGTCAATGAGTATAAGGTTAGATTGGACGAGTTAAATTCTTTATTATAATGAGTAAATATTTACCTAAAAATATTGATGATTTAAAATATCAATTTTCTTATAGATTTATGTTGAGTAATACTATAACGCATTATTTTTTTCATAATAAGTGTTTAGTGGTGATGGAAGTTTGTAAAAATAAAATTGTTAGATTATCTATTGGTATGTTTGATGTTAATAATGTTTTTCATGATATTGAAAAATATGATAATGGTTTTTATACTGAAGAAGAATATAATAATTTTCTTAAAAAATTGGATATTAATACACATTATGATTATGATTTTTCAAAAGAAAAACTTTTGAAATTTTTTGTCAATAATAGAAGGAAGTATATAATAAAAGAATTTTTAAAAATATGATTAAGTGGGTATATGGTCAAAGATTGACGGGTTATAAAACATTAACCTTGTTAAATGTTAAGCTTCCTATATTTAAATTTTATGGATTTGATTTACATATAATAAAGTATGGTAAGGGTGATTTTATACCGCCACATAAAGACCCTGTTAAATTTGGTAAACATCACAGAGTTAATTTTGTAATTTGGAAAGGACGTGGTGGTGAGTTTTTGTGTGAAAATTATAAAAAAATTTTAGGTGGAAGGATTATATATTTCAGACCTGATTTAGAGGAACATGCGGTTTCTTTATGTAAAAATGTTAGAATAGTTGTTAGTTTGGGATGGTTGATTATTTAAAATAAAAATAAGATATGATAGTAATAAATGAATTGCATGGTGGTAGATTTGGTAATAAAATATTACACTATAATAATTTAGTTCAAATAGCGAAAACATTAAATATCGAGTGGGATTCTTTATCATATGATGGATATTCTTTTTTGGGACTGAAAAATAATATGATTAATAAAATAAATGCTTTGAGAATAGATTATAAAACAGATATCTATAATTTAGATTCTTCTTTAAATTATGAATTGATACCTTGTTTGGGTGATATGTTTTTTAAATTTAATTATCCGACAAGAGAATTTTTTTCGCCCGAAAAAGTTGATTTGAATACTAAGTATAAGAATATTGGTATTCATTTTAGAGGTGGTGATTTTCATACTTGGAATCCGCAATCTATTTTAAGTGTTGATTATTATATCGATTCTATTGAATATTTACATAAAGATGATAATAAATATTACTTATTTACTGATGATTTGGGATTATCTTCTTATAAACTTGTTATTGATTATTTGGAAAGTAAAAAATATAATTATGAATTTGGTATGTCTACATACCAAAATTCACATTTTATTTATGATTATTATCAACTTTGTGAATGTGATTATATAATATCATCACCATCTACTTTTGCTATATGTGCGGGGTTTATGGGTAAAGAAAAAGAAATTATACATTCAAAAAAATGGGTAGAATCGAGAGTCGATAAAAATGATGAGTTTTGGGTGGGCGTTAATAATGGTGGAAATTTAAACTATAAAATTAAAAAAATAATTTAAAAAACTTTTATTTAGTTTTTTATATAAAATAAAACAATTGGAATATGATTTATCTTAAAACACATTTTTATACTGAGAATGAAATTAATTTTATTAATATTAATTTGCAAGAATGTTATGATAAAGTTGATAAGTTTATTGTTTGTGAGTTCAATATTACTCATACAGGAGAAGAGAGAGATTTTATATTTAATAATTTTGAACACTTGATTAATCCTTTATATAAAGATAAATTGTTATATGTTCGTTGTGATGTTTCTGATTTGGCTATTAAAGTTGGTTCTAATGAAAATTTAGCACATAATACTAATGAGTTGTTAATGAGAAGTTATTTTGTTAAAATGGTCGATTTTAATGATGATGATATTATTATTTCTGTTGATTGTGATGAAATAATTTATAAAGAATCTTATCATGATATTATAAACGGTGTTATTAAACATCAATGTGTTAGTATAGAGTTGAATCAGTTCTTTTATAAATTGAGTTATCATTGGGTTGATAATAAATTTGTAGCACCTACTGCGGCTTATTATAAGTATTATAAATATAAATATCCTTCTCATTGGAGATACGATGGTGTGTTGTTATCGGGTAAAAAAGGAGTTCATTTTTCTTGGTGTATGAGTATAGATGATATGATTTATAAATTAAATAGTTATGCTCATATTAAATATAAAGAATTTGCAAACAAAGATATTTTAGATGGTGCTGTTAAAAATAAAATTTATCCTTTTGATTTAAAAAAACCCTTTCATATTAATGTTGTTGAAAGAGAATCTGATATTTTACCAAAATCGATTTTGGATTCTTATTATGATGAATTTTGGAAAATTATGAGTTAAAAAAAATAAAATAAATATATGCCTTCGATTGATACAATAAAAAATGAATTAAAAAATATTTTTGGCGATAGAAATATTACCTATTTAGAAATAGGTGCGAGATATGGTGATTCTACAAAATTTATAATTGATAATTTTAATGTAGATAAAACTTATATTATTGACCCATACGAATCATATGATGATTATAAATCCTACGGTTTTAATGATATTATTAAAAACTCTGAAGATTTATATTTCGGTTCAATTAAAGAAAAGTTTTCTTCATATAATGTAGAGTTTATAAGAGAATATTCTAATTCTTTAAATGCTATTAATAAAATAGAAGATAATTCTATAGACTTATGTTTTATAGATGGTAATCACGAATATCAATATGTTTATGATGATATAAAAAACTATTTACCTAAAATTAAAAAAGGGGGTATTATATGTGGTGATGATTATTTTATGAGACATAAAGATATAAATAAATATCCCGAAAAGGGGTATGATAGAAAAATGGTATATGAAGCTGTTCAAGATTTTTTCAAAGGTACTGATTATAAAATTGAAGAATATGGTATTCATAACGGGCATGGTAAAACTTGGTTAGTGAGAGTTTAGATATGATTTATTTTTTACATAATACATATAATAGACCCAATCAAGTTGTTCGACATTCTATGATAGAAAAAAACTATTATGATGGCTGTAAACATTTAATTGTTTATAATAATGATTTAAATTTTGATGATATAAGTGATGTTGAGTTTTTTCATTTCGGTGAAAATAAAGGACATAAATCGGGTAGTTTGAATAGTGTTTATTCTGCGTTGAAAAGAGTTTTAGAATTTTACAAAGTTGATGATAACGATAAAATTGTTTTCTCACATGACGATATTTATTTATCAAATAATAATACATTTGAAAAATATATTAATATGTTGGGTGACTATGATTTTATTTCGAGAAGGTGTATTAAAAATAAACACGTACCCGAAAATTGTAATTATTACATTATGATGGAATCTTTTCTAATGACACCTTTATGTGCGAGAGAGCTTGTTAAAAATTATAAATATAATCAATTCGATGATTCTGAATTATTATTGGATAGAATGAATAGTACTTCACCTGAAATGAATTTTGGAAGAGATTTATTAAATATGAACATAAAAAAATATTTAATAGATATAAATGAGAATAGATTTGGTGAAAATGAAATGGGTTATTTCCATATAGAAAATATAAGAGGTAAAGGTGAATTATGAGTAATATAGAAGAAGTTTATAAAACATTATCTAAAAATGATTTGAAAAAAGAATTTTTTAATTCTTTTTATAATAATTTTAATAAGTATTTTGGTGTTAGTATAGATGAGTTGGGGAGTTATTATGATGAGGCTATATATGGTGGTTATCCTTTTGAGGTTGGTGGTAGTATTTGGGTTTTAGAAGGTATATCGTTATATTGTTTTATTAGATGTTTGAAACCTAAGAAAATAGTAGAATTGGGTAATTGGAGGGGTGTCAGTACTAATCATATTTTACAAGCAGTTGAAAAAAATGGTTTTGGAGAAGTTGTATTAGTCGATATTGTAGATTATCTACACTATGAAAAACTACACAATAATAATTTTACAAGAATTGTTACTAATTCTTTAGACTTTCTAAATGACTCGTTAGAATTTGATTGTTATATACAGGATAATTGTCATGAATATTTACATGTTAAAAAAGAACTTGGATTAATAACAAAAAATACGAAAAATGATTTTTTTATTTGGAGTCATGATTATTTTAAAATTATTGTACCGCAATGTGAGGTCAAAAGAGCTTGGGATGAATATGAAAAAATGTTTGAAGATTTTTTACCGATGATTGATAAATATTCGGATTGTGGCTTTTTAATTGCGAAATATAAAAAAGGGGGTATTGGGAAATAATATGAGTATAAATATCGCTTTTCATACAAATCAGTTGGGTCTCAGAGGAACGGAAGTCGCTCTTTATGATTATGCTCGATACAATGAAGAAATTTTAGGTAATAAAAGTATTATAATATCTAAAGACCCCGCTATATGGGATTATTCGCACCCAAAAGCTATACAAAAATTTAAAGATAGATTCTCTGTATATTTCTATTCTGATATTTCGGAAATAGAAACAATATTAGATAATAATAATATTGATATTTTTTATGCACAAAAATCGGGAAGGGAAGATGGTGTGGTTTCAAATAAAAGAAAGAGTGTTATACATGCAGTATTCCAAGAATATGAACCACATGGTGATAGATATGCGTATATATCCGAGTGGTTGGGAAAAAAATACAATAAACCGTTTGTTCCATATATAGTAGATTTACCAAATCGCAAAGATGATATGAGAGTTGGTTTAAATATCCCAAACGATGCATATGTTTTTGGTAGACATGGTGGGATAGAAACTTTTGATATTGAATGGGTTAAATCTGTTATAATTGAAATTCTAAATGAAAGAGAAGATATATATTTTCTTTTTATGAACACTGATAAATTTTATAATCATCCAAATATTATTTATTTAGATGCTGAATCTGATATGAATAAAAAAGTGGAGTTTATTAACACGTGTGACGCAATGATACATGCGAGAAATCGTGGCGAAAGTTTTGGTTTAGCTATAGCGGAATTTTCAATGAGAAATAAACCTATCATTACTTGGAATGGTGGTGTTGATAAAGCACACTTAGATATTTTAGAAAATAATTGTTATTTATATAATAATAAAAATGAACTATTAAATATATTTAGAAATTTTCAAAAAATTGAAAAGGATTGGAATATGTATTCACAATTTAACCCTCAAGAAGTAATGAGAATTTTTAAAAGTGTTTTTATAAATTGATGTAAAAAATAAAATATGTTATATGAAATTTTCAACACAAGTTTTGCTTTTCGGTAATGATAAATGGATAATGAAAAATATAGAAAATTCGTATCCACATGTAGATAAAATTTATATCGCATATTCAAAATATCCGTGGGGATATAATCCTAAAGCACGTGAATTGCATACGACTGAATTGGATTTATCAATTATAAGAGAAAGTATATATTTCGATAAAATAGTTATTATAGAAGGGGTATGGGATACTGAGGAGGCTCAAAGAAATGCTTGTTTAGACATGGCAAAAAAAGATGGTATGGATTATATGTTTATACACGATGCTGACGAATTCTATACATACTCTGATTTTCAAAAAATGATTCGATGGATTACATCTCATCCTAATTTTTCTTTATATCGTTGTCCTTGGTATAACTTTTGGAAAACTATTGAATATATTACAATAAAAGAAGATGGTGAAATGATTGCGGGGTATCCTGATATTTGTGTCAATTTAAATCAGAACGTTAGATTCCAAAACAAAAGAACTACCACTAAAGAAAACATTGGTATTATAAACGATGTGATGTGTTTCCACATGTCGTATGTATTAAGTGATATCGAAGTGAAAAGAAAGTTAGAGACTTGGGGTCATACTAATGACTTTGATATTTATAAATGGTATGAAAACAAATGGTTAAATTGGGATGAGAATTCTACGGGATTGCATCCTATCCAACCTAATGCTTGGTATAAAGCTATAAAGTATGATGGTATATTGCCCGAAGTTTTAAAAAATTTTTAATTTTTTTATATATTCTTCTATATCTAAATTATAATATCCCGTACTATCTTTGTTTGAGTCGTCTTTTTTCTTGATGATAATTAAATTATCTACTTGGTGATTTATAACATCTTTATGACATTTTGGACAAGAAAGAAATAATACAAATGTAAATTTTTTATTGAATGTTTTCATCCACTCACATAATTTTATAGTACTATCTATTTCGCTAAAATTTTTATTAGTTTTTTCACAATTATTTAAGTCGTGGCTTTTTCTTAAAAATAATACATTTTTATTATTTGTTAACGTTTCGTATAACTTGTTATAACGATTTGTGAATGTTGTTTTAAATTCTTCTTCTGTGATATTACTGTGATGTAAGAATTCTATATTTAATATATTTTTATAAAAACCATCTATTTTTTTAATTTCTAAAAAATCCTTTATTATATTATTCGTGATATTATCTACTATTAAATCGAAATCTCTCGAAACGACCCAATCTAAAGGATATGAGTTTTTTCTTAGATTATAATTTTTTAAAAATCTTGCTATTGTACAGTCGAATCCTAAAGGTACTATCTCGTCATATATATTCATAGAATAAATTGTTTTCATTATATATAAATAAAAAAATCAAGTTAGTAACTTGATTTTTTTATTTTTTATTTATTAATATATTTTTTTAAAATATCAACTATTTTCTCAGATGAATATCCATCCCCGAATGGGGACTTCTTTTTAAAATCAGCGTCATAGTTTTTATTAACATTATCAAATACTTTATTTAATTTTTGAGGGTTCTCGCACATAAAAGATGTGATATCAATACTCTCACTTCTTTCAGTTTTTTCTCTACATACAATTATTTTTTTATTGAAAAAAGAACATTCTTCTTGTAAGCCTCCCGAATCCGAAATAACAAATTTTGTTTTGACTAATAAATCTAATAAATCTTTGTGTTGTAATGGTTCTATTATAGTAATGTTGTTTAATAAATGTTTCCATTTTTGAACATTAGGGTTGGGGTGTATAGGTAGAATAAATTCTAAATCTTTATGTTGAAAAGCTAAATTATTTATCTCACTAAACCACTTATCAATTATATCATGGTTTTCTCTTCTATGTAAAGTTATTAATATTTTATTAGTATATTCACATTTATCTTTCCAATCTATTAATGAATCTAATCCCGTGTTACCCACAACATGTATATTATTATATATATTCTCCGATTCTAAATTAATCTTATTTAGAAATGTTGGACATAAATGTATATTTGCAATTCTACCTATTAATTGTCGATTCATTTCTTCGGGATAGGGGTTATTTGAATCGTGGCTTCTTAATCCCGCTTCTAAATGTATTACTTTAATTTTCCTGTGAAATGCTGCTATTGCTAAAGATAGTGCTGAAGAAGTATCTCCTTGAACCATTACATGTGTAATGTTGTTGAATATTTCATCGTTGTTAAATGCAGATGAAATAACACAGTCTAATCTATTACTTCCTTCGGGTATATTCAAAGAATAATCGGGTATATAATCTTTATTTATGATATCCAAATGTTGACCTGTAAACACTGTTTTAAAATCTATAACCCCTCTCATTTTATCCAATAAAGGTTTTATTTTTATAAATTCGGGTCTTGTTCCATATCCAATGAGTATATTCATATTATTTTTTATTTTTTATTTTTTCAAACCATTTTTCAAAAATTTCACTTCTTGATTGATTGTGATTTTTATATATTTTATATGTGGCGTGTTGGTCGCTTGCGTAAGATAATTTGGTTTGACCCGAAGTATATCCTTCTTGTTTAGCACAATATGAATCTATGTTTGCGTGATATTTAGCGGACATACAAAATTGAATATCCTCGCCTGTTTCATATGTTATTTGTTTCTGCATCCAAAGGTATTTCACCCACTCTGTTTTAAAAACCCAACAGTGACCTACTAAGTCAACTTTAGTATCATTTGGGCAATATCCATTATCACCTACTCCATTATAAAGTTTAGTTTGGTGATTATAAGTTCTACCGTTTTGACCAACTATCGCATTTTTTTCGTCTACGCATCTGATAGCGTTTTGAATCCACCCACTCGCAGGGATGGTATCATCGTCAAAAATGCATGTATACTCAATCGAGTCAAATAATAGAGGTAAAGCAAATCTACCGTGGTATTTAATATTACAATCAGATTTTATTATTTCCACACCATATTCTCTGAGAAAATCTGTATCGACATGATTCTCATTTTGCCAAAGTAAAATCTTTTTTATATTTATACCTTCTTGAGCTTTTATTGCTTCTATTTGCTCTTTAAAGTAATTTCGTTTATAAGCCGACATTATTATTAGTACATCTTTCATATTTTTGATATTATTTTTTCTATATTTTTATATTCTGTATATTTGATTCTTATTAAACGAATTTTGTTCGATTCACAAAATTCATTTTTAATTTTATCTCGTTTTTGTATTTTTATTAACTCTTTTTCATCCCCTTCCCAATAATCACGAACACTGAAATGTTGAATACCATCATATTCAATACAAGTATTATAATCGGGTAAATAAAAATCAAATATTAACGTTTTTTTATATCTACAATTTTCAAATTTATGTTGTTGTATATATGTGATATTTTTCTCTGATAATTTTTTTTGAATTTTCAATTCACCCTTCGATAGATTACATTTCGGACATCCGCTTTCTCCGCATAGATGTGAATTAGGGGTTTGATAATAATATTTTTCACATTTTAAACAATAAATTTTGATTTTAGTGTTACTATTTACATATTCTACTTCGTTATAATTATATAACGAATCGTGAATATTGTTTGCTTTAATTATAAATTCTTCTTTAGTTAATTTTTTATTATTTGTACATTTTGAACATCCGTATTTTTTCCTGATATGATTATCGGGATTTTGTTCATATACTCCATGTATATTACAAATAATCTTAACTTTTGTTTTAGCGTTAACATAATCAACTAAACTATAGTCATATTTATTATTGTGAACTATGTTCGCTTTTTGTATAAATGTTTTGTTATCTAATTTATAATTTTTCTTACATTTCGGACATCCTTGTTTTTGAACTGTGTGTGCTTTGGGTGATTGTTTGAATATTCCGTGTATATAACAAATAATATCTACATTGTTTTTATTATTTGTATAATTAACCAAATCGTAACAAAAATTTGTACCATGAATTAAATTCGCTTTAATTATAAAATCATTTATCATTTAAATATTTATACGTTATCGGTTTGTAATATTTTTTTAATTTTTTGTTTTCTAAAAAAAGCTTTTATTTCCATCTCCGATGGAGATTCCGTTCTTAACATATAATTTTTAAAATCAGAATAATCTTTATTTAAACCTCTATAATCTAAAAAGTTCATTATTAATCCAATCTCTTTAAACATAGTTTCAAAATTTTGTTGTATAAAATATGAATTGTTTAATGATTCTATTATATCGATATAAAAATTTTTCATATCTTCCGATAAATATTTATTATTGTGCCACGATTCCAATTGTAATTTATCTCTATAATGAAATAAATTTACGGCTTTTATATTTAATGGTGTCATATTTTATTTGTTTTACTTTTTATTATTTCAAATGTTGTATTAAAACTTCCTATAGGTGAGCAATTTTTTTCATACCATTCTCTACCCGCATTACTCATTTCTAACCATTTATCTTTAGATATACTATCTATGATTGGTTTAACTTCTTCGGGTTTACTTATTTTTAAATAATGGATACCTTCTATTAAATCATTATAGTATGTCAAATCAACACCATCGGTTATTATTGGTACTACACCTAATGCAAATAGCTCTATTTCTCTATTACATTTTCTACCATATCCCGCTAAACATAAACCGAATCTACTTCTATTCAACAATTCTAAATATTCTTGTTGAGTGTATTTATATTCACCTCTTATCGGCATTTCGAATATTTGACAACTATTGCTCCAATCATAATTAGTTCTTCTTGATTGTTGAACATTATTTTCCACTTTACCTAAAAAGATGGATTGTATGTCTCTTTGTTCGAAAAGATTAATACCACTGTCTATTATTTTTTTCATTAGTTTTGGTCTTCTACCCCAAAATATCCAAGAAGAAGAATTTTCGAAATCGGGTACTATATTTCCGAATAATGCAAAATTATATTTAGTATTACCAAACCATTCTAAAGTAGGTCTATCATAAAGTAATATATCACCTATTTTATTAACCCAAACTAAAGGAGTTTCTTTGCTATAAATTTTATTACACAATCCCTCATCTTCCCACATATCTACAAGTTCTCTAAAAGTATCTCCTGAATGATTAGCTATTGATGGGTGAGGTACTATTATGGTGGGAATATCTATTGGATTCCAACCGCTTCGTATTTTGCATATAAAATCGTATAAATTTTTATGTTCGCTTTTTTTAGAAACCGATAAAAGCTTCATTATAATATCTGCAAACTTGTCATTATGCACGTCTTTATATCCATCGGAAACCATATGAACGTGAACAGATATTAATGGTGTTTTGTCGTAAAAAACATTCGCACCATAACCAAACTTTTTATATCTCGCTTCGGTTTCGTTACATTGGAACAATCTCCACCAACCAAAATTGTGTTGGATTTCGAAAGATTCTGTTTCGAAATCTTTCTCTGCTAAAGTCAATGAATATTGTTCATATAATTTGTTTTGTGACAAAGGATATTCATTCTTTATTGTTAGTTCTTCAACTTTGTTTCTAAACCAATTCAAATAGTTTTTATTTTTAACATAAAAATAACCACCGTTATATTTACCATATTTAGCCTCATCTGTGGTGTGTATTAGGTGTTGAGATAAACATAAATCTTTATCTACTACTTTTTCAAAAGTGTTTAGAAAAACGATATCCGTATCTACATATAATGTTTCTCCGAATTTTTCTAATGATTTTTCTATAATATCTATTTTGTTAATCATTAGTTTTTCCCAAGACTTACCTCTATTTTTAATATCTAAATAATCTAAATTTTTTAAATCGTTATATAAATTTATATTATCTTTATTAAGTTTTTTAATTAGTTCAAAACTCTTATCGTCACACAGAACGTTTATTATTGTCTTTTTATTAAAAAGACTTAAACTGTGTTCTAAGATATAGAACTCGTTGATTAAATTATATGTTACTATTGTTGATATATTACTTAGCATTTAAAAAACTTTTCTTATTATACTTAAACTTTTAGAATAGTTTATTAATATATAGAAAAACCTTAAATAATTATGAAAATTAAAAAATTTAAAAATTTTTGTTTAAATGAAAATAGTAATATAGATTACGTTTTAGATAAAATAAACAATCATGGCATAGAATCTTTAACAGATAAAGATAAACAAGTTTTAGATGGTATTTATGAAGAAGGTGATATAGCAGTCAATGATGTTGAGAATTCTATATTTGGTATGTTGTGTGAAGATGAAGAAGATGATAATATATTATTTGATATGGAAGATGAATTGCGCCTTGTCTGAGCGGAGCGAGTAGCGCAATCATGTGAGGTACGAACGCCTACAGTGGCAAGTGCGGTAAAGAAGTTTTTGGCGTTGGTTGCGGGTCGGCATTATTAGTGAGAAGTTTGTAGAATGTTTTAAGATTTAAACATTCTACTTTACTAAATATCTATAGTGTGGTGCTTGAATTTTCGATATTTCCTAATTTTTTAATAAAAAATTATTTAACAACTTTTTTATTTATTTAGTGTATAATATACATATCTAAAATCATACAAGATTATGATATACTATATACAATAATAATAATTTTATTATGGAGAAGTTTGAGATTGATTTTATTGAGTTTTTTTTAGTAGAAGCTTGTATACCGCCAATCCTATTGCGAGAAGTCATTTTTTCACAAAAGTTATTTGGGAATATTATGAGAAAATGACACAAGAACAGAGAAATTTGTTATTTCATTGGATATCTAAGAGATTGGATTTAAATAATGAGGAATGTAAATTGTTTTACGATAGGTATAATCCTGAAAATCAATATTTAGTTAAATGTAAATTGAATGGTGTTGAATCCGAATATATGTGTTTTAAACACACTCCCGATAGAAGAGATATAACTGAAATTAATAGTGATGGTGGTGTTGTTGAGTTGAAAAATCATACTGAAGAATGTTTTTATCTTGATAATGGTAAAACCATAAACAAAGAATATATAATAGGTTACGAGAAGAAGATTGAAATTGTTAATTAAAAATGGATAGTAAAAAAATTTTACAAGTTAATGAAAAGCAAATAGAGTTATTTAAAGCTATTATAAATAAAGATAATTTATTTTGGTTTGGTAGTAGTTATGGTGGTGATAGATTTGGATTTAATATAAACAAATCTGTATATAGAGAATATAGGTATTTTTTATCGGGTGGTTACTCGATATTTGAAAAACTCGTAATGATTGTTTGTAGATGTCATCCTATATCAAAATATTTATCTTATCAATTAAATTTATCCGAAAAAGATATTGCGTTAATTAGAACGTGTTATTTTGAAATTAATGATGTTATAGGTGAGAAGTATCTTACTTTAGGAATTAAAAGACCTTTTGGTAACACTAACATAATTAGTGATTTTAAAAAAATATACAATGAGGTAGATGATAATGATGTATATAATGAGATGATATCAAAACTTGAAAAGGTTATTTCATATTTATTATATATAGAAATCGATAAAGATTTAGAAATAGTTGAATATGATTTTTATAGATATGAATTATCAAACTCTTATATAAGAAAGAAAAAGATAGAAAAATTGTTTAAATGAAAAACAAATATAAAAGTTATTATATAAGAATAAAATAAAATTTGAGATGATAGTATTATATTTACATTATTTTAATCATAAAGATGATAAGAGAAGAAAGGAATTGGATTATTGTGTTCGTTCTAATATAAATAATAGAAACATTGATAAAATACATATATTATTAGAAAATGAAACCGATAAAAAGGATTGGATGGAAAACACTAAAGTAGTTTTTTCTAATTTTGGTAGAAAAATGAAATATTCTGATATTATAGGTTATGTTAATGAAGTTGAAAACGATGATATAAACATTTTTTGCAACTTGGATATATTTTTTGATGATAGTATTTTAAAGTTAAATGAGCATAACATAGATAATCATTTTATTGCTTTAACGAGATGGAATATTAATGTTGATACGAAACAGGCGATTTTTTTTAATAATCATTATTCACAAGATACGTGGATTTGGAAAGGTAAAGTTGATTTAGATAGTGTTGATTTAGATTTTGACTTTGGTAGACCGGGTTGTGATAATGCAATATGTGGTTCTTTTCATGTAGCGGGGTATAAAGTTATAAACCCGTCTTTAGATATAAAAACATATCACTTACACCAAGACACATCGAGAAGTTATACAGATGCTGATGTTGTTAGAAAAAAGTTATATTTTTTATTTCCAACTAAAGAATGGGATAAAAGTTTAATCCAATATTGGAAAGATTGTACTAATATATAGTGATTTAATTTGGAATATTAAAATAAATGTTTTATATTTGTTGGTATAAATATTATAAAAGTGAATATATTATGAAATATTTTATAAAAATAATGTTAATTGAAACTTTTGAAGAAGGTGAATACTTTTTAGGAATATTGATGTGGCTATTATTTCTTATTTTTTTTGTGTTAATTATATGGTTATTCGCATGGCTTATTGATAGCTCATATTTACCAATTAAAGAAGATATTGGTGTGATTACAGATAAATATATAATACCATCGCATCATAGTACTACATATATTAAAAGCGGAGAGTTATTAGTTCCTATAACTAATTATTATGACGAAAGTTATCATATTACTATTCAAATAAATGAAATGTGTGATGATGTTAGTATTTGCGAAAGTAGTTATAATTCTATTGAAGTTGGGCAAAAATTAAATTGTAAATATACTAACGGAAGGTTATTTAAAACTTTATATATACAAAGTTTTACTTACTATAAATAAAAAATATTGAATTAATTTAAAAAAAATTTGGATAATAAAATATTTTGTTATACCTTTGTTTTATCAAAATGAAAAATAAAAAAATAAAAAAAAAGTAAAACTTTTGTTTTGATATTAAGTATAATATGTATAAATTTGCAAAGTAGTTTAGTTTAGTTTAGTTTAGTTTAGTTTTGGTTTCCGAAAGGAAAGGCTTAAATGCTAAGGGATATGGATGATTGTAATCGGATATGAAAATATCAAACCAAGCTCGATGCTTGGTATCCCTTCAAATAAATCGTGGGATAGAGCAGTGGTAGCTCGTCAGGCTCATAACCTGAAGGTCGGGGGTTCGAATCCCTCTCCCGCAACAACTACTGATTGTTTGAAATTTTTCAAACTTTTAAATAGTTTTACCACAGTCAGAAAAGTAAAACTGTAAATAAAAGTGAGTTTGGATATTTGACTTAAAATATATCGGAAATAGTTAATCCGAAAGGTTTCTTAGTAAGAATTGTACAGTTCTTTTTCTTTACCTTCCTTAAAAAAAGAAATATAGACGAGTAGCTCAGGGGTAGAGCAACTATTAAATAACTTAAAAAGTTAAGTAGTGGTGTGTCGTGAGGTTCGAGTCCTTCCTCGTCTACGTAAGTTTGAATAAACTTATGTGCTCATAGCTTAGTCGGTAGAGCGTTTGTCTCATACACAAGGGGTCACAGGTTCGAATCCTGTTGAGCACACTTATTTTTTAGCCTCCTTAGCTCAGATGGTAGAGCAACTGACTTGTAATCAGTAGGTCGTTGGTTCGACTCCGACAGGAGGCTCAAAATTTATATGAACCGTCAAATTCTAACCTTGTGTGTAGTCGATAGATAAATCTAAGTGAATGAAAATATTTACAAAAAAAAATTAAAAAAAAATCAAAAAATATGTTAATAGTTGAAGTTAAAAAAAGTTTAGATTCTGCTTTAAAAGAATTTAAAAACAAAGTAAGTAAAACTAAATTGGTTCAAGAGTTAAGAGAGCGTCAATCTCATACTAAGAAGTCTATTAAAAGAAGAACCGAATATTTAAAAGCTAAATGGAATCAACGACAAAATTCAGGAGAAGAAAATAATTAATATTTTCTTCTTTTTTTTTGTTTATTTAATATTTTTTATTATATTTGTGGTATGAAAAATATAGATAAAAATATTTTAGAAGGTAATCGCAAAATCCACATGTACATGGGATATGAGATGATGAGTAATTTAGAAATATATCTTTCGCAAAATAGTGTTCTGAGGAGTGGTGTCGATGTTGACAGGTTTGTTAATACAATTTCTAACTTACCTGATATGAAAAAGAAAGGTTCTATTATAAAACATATATCTTATGATGATGTTTATTATTCAGAATTATTGAGATATCATAAATCGATGGATGAGTTAATGCCTGTTTTGGAAAAATTAACAAAAGAATATTATAATTATACAGATGTTTTTGATACTATAAATAGTATATTATCCGAAAATGAAGATAATAGGTTAGTATTAACGGTTGAAAATATATGGAAGAAAATTGTGCAAAAACTATAAATTATGTTAGAAGAAATTTTAGAAACTTATCCCGATGAAACATTTTTAAAAGCTGATGGATTTGATGAAGTCATTATCGGAGTTGATGAAAAAGATATCAGACTTATATATTCTATGAAAAAGATTGTAGAAATACTTGAAAAAAATGGTATGAATAACGAAGAAGCGTTAGAATATTATAGTAATAATATTCAAGGTTCGTATCTTGGGGAAAAAACTCCTATTTGGTGTATTGATTATTTTTAAAATATTTATTTTTATTTAAAGTATGGGATTTGAAAAAATTAAATTCGATTGGTATAAATATAAAAATCGAGATAAGTTTTACATGGTTAAAAATAAAACCGAAAAAATTTATATGTGCCGTTTTTATTAAAATTATGATGTATAGAAAATTAAAAAGAACTTGGTCAAATGGTTATGCTAATTACATACCGAATTTCAAAAAAGTATTCCCTGAACTTTCAAAAATTGATAGTGAGGAATTATGCAATAGATTCATTGAATTGAATATTAAATTTTATTGTGAGGAAACAAAGCCTGTCAATTTTTGGATGCGATTAACGCTACCATTTGCAATACTAACAATGTTGTTAATGATTGTTATAATGCCGTTTACTTTTTTGATTACGGGAAAGTGGGGTTATTCACTCGGAGAAAAGAACCGTTTGTTAAATTGGTTCAGGGCTTTGAGGTTGCAGTAAAATGGTACATAACGGTTATAAGTATGTATTATTTTTGTTTTGCCTATTAAAAATATAATTATGGATTGTCAAAGAAAAAAATCAGATTTTATCATCAAAAAAATAAAAGAAGATATTTTCAATATTGCTAAAAACAATCTATTAGAAATAGAATCTGAAATGTTTAAATATAGCATTGAAGAAGTTTTACATTTTAATATATCTTTCAGTGAAACTTGGGGTTTAAATTTTTGGGAAGAATTGAAAATGGTAAGTAGTGATGAAGAATATATTAGAATATTAAATATTAATTAGTTTACTATTTTTAATATATAGGATATGAGAAATATTAAACTATACGAAGAATATAATGATAGAGCCAATTATCTTAAATGGAAAAGAAAAAATGTTACCATTCGAGGTGTTGCCGAAATCGGTGAAGAAAACAATGCAGGTGCAATGTTAGGTAGAGGATTATATACAGCTTCTCTTTCTAATAAACAAATGGCAAAACAATATGGTGATATTTATTTTGTATTGAATGGGAAGCCTAAAAATCCAAAAGTTTTCAATACTTTAAACGAATGGGAAATTTGGTTTTATAACACCTTGGTTTATAATTACTCTCGTAAAAATGGAAAAGATTATCCCGATAGAAGAGATTTCGATAAAAACGCAACTATTGAAGGTGAAGTTATTAAAATGGGATATGATGGTATCGAGATAAAAGGTAGAGAAATGGTTAATTTTACGCCGCCCGACAATGTTATTTATTTTAAAAATGAAATTCAATTATATAATTATTGGGAAACTGTTGTTAAAAATTTGGAAAAATAAAATAAAATTCATATATTTGTATAAACTAAAACAATGAAATATGAAAAACTTAACTCAAATAGAAATAGAAGGTAATGTTGACGTATTAGAAGATGTTAACGAATCTAAAAAAATAGTCGTTTATAACGATGATTATAACACATTCGAACATGTTATTAGTTGTTTCGTTGCTTATTGTGAGCATAGTTGGGAACAAGCCGAGCAATGTGCTGTTATTATACACAGTAAGGGTAAGTGTTCGGTTAAAGAGGGTAATTATGATAAACTAAAACCTATTAGAGAGGCTTTATGTGAAGCGGGAATTGATTCTAAAATTGAATAAAAATAAAAATCTGAAAAATTAAAAAAAACAACACATAGTGTTGTTTTTTTTAATATATACTAAAATGTAAATTAGGCTTATGTATAAATTTAACGATTATTATTCAATAAATGAAAATTTATCGCAATTAAAATCTTTAGTGAAAAAGAGTGGTTCTTCTCAAGTAGATAATGGTTATGGTACTGAAAACGGTGTATCTAAAGATGGTGATGATTATCAATTGTTATCTTTAATGATATCTCCCGACGAAAAACATAAAGCTTCGGCAAAAGGAGATGTTTATGGTGATATAGAAATAAATCCCGAAAAGGAGCGTGTAATGAGACCTTTCCTTGGTTTAATAGGGAAAATGTATTATGAAGAAAAATGTGGATTAGATGTTTTAAAAATAATAATAAATTGGATTATTGATAATAAACAAAATTTAAACACATTGGTGTTGAAAAATAATAAAACGGGGGAGAATTATAATTTAACAAACATTTTAGATATTTTTAAATTTAAACAACAAATAAATGATGGTCGCCCCGCATATGAGATTTTAACGGATGCTATAAGAGATAAGGGTGGTTCTGATAAAGTAAAAGAATGGGTTAATAAAATGCCGTCTTTGTTGAAAAGTTTTTTTAAAGAGGTTGAAAATTATAAAAAATTAGAATCGTTGTTGAAATTATATGATAATTTATCAGAACAAAATAAGAATGTTATATATAGAACGTTTTTTGGAGATGGTGTTTCTAAAGGAAAGATATCGAGGTTTAAAAATGCTTCTGATTTTTTAAAATCTTTTAAAACGGATATTCAAAATTGTAATAACGATTTTAACATAGAAACAATAAAAAAAGAAATTTTAGAAACAAAGTCTGCTAAATTACTTGTATGTGATTATGAAAAAGGTTATATAGTAGCCGATATTTGGGATTATAAAGCTTCTCAAAAATTGGGAGAAGTTAATAATTGGTGTATATCATACGGTGCTTCGTATTGGTATGAAACATATATGAACTATGATAGTGGGAATAAAATGTATTTCATTTGGAACTTCAACGTAGATTCATCGAATAGTTATTCACACATGGGTTTGTGTATAAGAGATGGTGGTAGTGTGAAAGCATTTCATGATAAATTTGACAATTCTATAAATATAGATGTTTTGGATAAGTTTGGGATAGAAAAGAATTTTATTGGTCAAGTCACAGAGGAAGAATATAACTATAAAGAACTTTGTCATAAAAGATGGAAAATATTAGGTAAGCCTTTTAAAAAATATGAAAGCTCAGTTGAATCTGCAACAGCGTTGGTGGATGATATTGTGATGTTAATAAATAATGAAGAAGATAAAACAGAAATCGGCATTGATATTTTAATTGATAATATTTTAGATATTAGAGATTATGAGGTGTGTGTGGAAGTTTTATATAAATTCTTTAAATCTGTGAAAATTGAACCGATTGTAACGTCTAAGAAAGTCTTATTTGATTTTTTGAGTAATTCTGATGATGCGTATAATATCGAAAATGTTCATTTTAAGGAAAAATTATACAATGTTGTTGAGAGTTTGTATAAAATATATGGATTAGGTGATGATATATATGCTGCGAGTGATGCTATACAATATATAAAAATTTATCATAAAGAAATATATGATGATTTCACTCAATATATAATAAAAAAAGTAGATAATTGTTTAAAAATTGAAGATGTTATGTTGGTTGAAAACATTGATATTTTTTTAGATAATGAAGATAATTATAAAAAACTGTTAAACTATATCAAACAGCATGATATTGTTGGTGATGTTATAAATAAAATTTTCCCAAAAAGAAACTCTTTCATAAAAGATATGATTGGTTTGGATTATTTATTCGAGGCGTGGGAAATTGAAGATTTTATGAGGATAAATGGATATGATTTATCTGAAATAAAAATAGAGAAAAGTCAAATAGAAGAATTATTAAAAAAGTTTTCGAAACGAGGTAGTAAAATAATAGTCAATTTTGGTGTTTTGGAGAGTTTGTGTGTTAAAAATGGTGTAGAACTTTATGTTGTTGATGATGATGTTGAAAGAATGATATTTTTTATAAATAATGATGTGCCTATCAGTAAAATAAGATGGAAGCTTATAGTGGGAGAAAAAGAATCATATTATAAAAAAGATTTTTTAGAAAAAAACATAGAAGATGTATATGATTTTTATAAAAAAGGAAATATAGAAATTTTGGATTTAGATTTTTATTATAAACATATTGTTAAAACTATTTTTCAAAAAGATTTGGAAATAGAGAAGAAAGAAATATTCATAGAAAGTTTATACTCATACAGTGAATTTAAAAATATCCCGTTAAATAAAATAGAAGATATAATTGAATTATCAATAGAATATGATAATGTAAATATTGATATTGTATCGATAGCTATAGAAAATAATATTGGAAATATTGAAAAGTATTTAGAAAATATTGATTATGTCAAAAAATCAGATGTTGTTTTAAAAGAGTTGTTACAAGATAATCATAGATATGTAGATAAAATTATATCAAGAATACCGAATATTGAAAAATGGGATATGGATGATGTAGGTATTTATATTAAAAATGTAGATGTAATAAATAAGTTACTTGATGTATGTAAAAACCCGACAGAAGATTTATTGCGTTATATATTTAGTTATGGATATGAAAAGGATAATAAAAAGGGGTTCATTGGTGATAATGAAGAAACTATAAAATTAGTAGATAGATTAATTAAAAACAATAACGAATTTAAATTTAGTGGTTATTCTACTTGTTATGGTATGTTTGATAATGTTGGTCTTTTTTTACTTAAAGATTTTATAAATAAAAAGTATATTGATATTGATAAGTTGGATAAAAATAAAATTAGTAGAGAGATTTTAAATAGTAATGATTATGAAAAATATATCTATTTCAAACAGTTAGGTATAAATTATGATTTGAACAATATTGTAAAAGGTCAAAATCGAATAATAATAGATGACATGATTAGTAATGTGAAAATGGAAAAAAATGATTATATAAAAATATTAAAAATGCAAATTAATTTAAATGATTTTAAATATTTTTATGAAAAATTCTCAAAAGATATGGATGTATCTTCTAAACAAATTGTTGTTGATGATATTTTAGAAAATCGTTATTATAGTTTTGATAGTTCTATAGATTTGATTAATTATTTAGTTAGTATTAACGATGAATCTATAAAAATAGCTATTAGAAATAATTGGGAAGAAAATAAAAGAAGAAAAATATATAGCGATGAAGTTCGAAATTGGATAAAAAATTATTTAAATCCACCAAAGGTTAAAGTTAAGAAAATAAAGGAAATGTTTGATATGAACTACAGATTAGCTAAAAACTTCTGTGTTTTCTTTGACGATTCAAATAAAAAAACGTATATTTGTAAAAAGTAATTTTAAAAAATAATATATACTAAAACAAAAAAATAAAAAAACTATGAAAAAATTGAATAACATTAAATCAAGAACATCATTCATTAAAGAAAATTATTTCTCAGGGTTGGGTGATAAATTACAAAATGCTAAAGATGATGTTGTTAGAGACATTAATCAAAATATAGCAGATAAAGCTACGGGTAGAATTGCGAAAGGTGTTGCGAAAACTGCTGCTAAAATGGGTGCTTTTCCAAAAGCAGAGATGGAAAAATTCATATCTTATATTCAATCGAATTGTTCAGGCGAAGTAGTTACATTAGAAAGAATTAAAGAATTAGTAGCTCCTATGTTAAGATTTGGTGTAGGTTTATCTGCTGATAGAGCAAGAACAACAGCAATTCCTACTGAAAATATAGATTTTGTATCTCTTGTATCTGAATTAGTTTATGATGAAATGTCAGAAAGAGGAATTTTAGATTGTACTGATTCCGAATTTGAAGATGATGGATATGATGATGAAGATTTCGAAGATGAAGAGTCTTTTGATGATGAATATTTCGAAGATGAAGATTTCGAAGATGAAGTTTAATATCGTTTGATATAATACAGATAATATTTTAGAGAGAGTTTATAATTTCATATATATGGAAATATAAACTCTTAATTCGTTATATGAAACACATACAACCATTTAAAACTTTTAATGAACTCATACAAGAAGTGAGCGAAGGATTGATAAAAACTAATGATTTGTTATCAACAATAAACTCTTTAAAATATCATTTCTCTGATTTCAAATTTAAATTTAAATTTGAAGATATAGATTATGAAAAACAAGTTTTTAAATTGAAAATAAGCGATGTTAATTATATTTTAAATATAAAATCTATTTTGGAGGTTATATCATCATTAACCATAAATTTGAACGGTTATTTTCCAAAATATATAGAAATAACGGAAAGAATTAGAGAAATTAATGAGAAATGGAATGATTCTATGTGGGATTATATCATCAAAAATTCTAATAATATAATAGATTTCACTATACATTTCCAAGCTAAATTTGATGAAATTATTAATATAGAAAGTGATAAATATATCATATAACAAATTATGATTATTTAGATAAAATAAAAAGGAACGGTTTAGTTCCGAAATCTAAATCTAAATTATCAACACATCCCGATAGAATATATTTAAGTAGTGATATTGATTCTGTAAAAAAATTATTTAGTAAAATGAGAGCTATGGTTTGGTCGGAAAAATTCGCTAAACCATCAAATAAAAAAACTGAAAAATTTGTTATATTAGAAATTGATATAAAAGATTTAAATATCAAATTCAGAAAAGAGTTAGAATAAATGATGATAAATCTTCATAAATTCTATTGGAGTGGTGTTAAAGAATTTCTTCATTAACACGAGTCATAGCCTTACTCAGTCGGCTATTTAAATTTACGAACATCTTATTTTTATATAATAAGTGTTGTTTAATTATATGTTTATTTGCATAAGCATTAGTTGTAAACCAACCATCTTGAACACGGTTTAAGATGGTTTTTGCTGCGTTTACATCAGCTAATGATTTATGTCCGCAACATAAACATTTAAAAATATCTCTTGTTTTTCTATTTTCTTTATCTACATAA
>JACCDZ011813649.1_pt1 | contig 46260 bp, 46 predicted proteins | sample 7449551 | NCBI WGS metagenome assembly JACCDZ01 (sample SAMN15323452, study PRJNA562643) | freshwater metagenome | isolation source: river surface water | place: USA:Blue River Watershed | collected 2017-08-18
GCTGCCTTGTCTGTCGGCAACGGAGCGGACTTGTAAGTCGGCAACGGAGCTGCCTTTTCAGTCGGCAACGGAGCTGCCTTGTCAGTCGGCAACGGAGCTGCCTTGGAAAAATTCATTTACCGCTGGGCTCCTTTCGAAATCGGCGAACTCCGCGGCGACACTCTCAAAATAATTAAATCAATCCCTGTCGAACACATGCTGTTGCAAAAAATTCGCGGCTCCTCTCCGCCGGTTTGGTCCTCGAGAGATCAATGCTTTTATTGCGTCGTTCATTACTGCGAACACATTCACGGCGATAAGACTCTCACATATTACCACATGTTGGTAAAACTCAATCGAGAGCACGAACCGATCGAGTGGTCCGACGTTTTCCATTTCAATCGTATTGGAATCCAGTATTGTATTGGGTTTACAATATTGGACGACCACAAATTTGCATTTTGGTTTTCAGAGCACGACGGAAATCCCGGGTTTCTTATTGTATAAACTTGTTCACCTTAAGTAGTTCCAAGTTTGGGTTCAAGTATTCATCAAAACTGTAGGGAAACTTTTTCACAATCTTCTCTCCAGTCTCTTCGTTCTCAACAATTTCAATGATCGGATATTTCAACAACCGAATATTATCGAGGTTCGTCTGAATCGTTTTATAGTGAGCCATAATGTCCGCCAACAGCTCTCGATTGTTGCTCAACATCATCTCGTGTCTCAACTTGCGAATTAACGCGAGCTCTGTATAAATTTCTTGCGTCTTTTTGGAAATAATCTTCTTCTTCTCTGGATTATTTACAATATCTTCATAGTTGTCTGCAAACACAATGTCGTTTTTCAGTTTATCTACCGTGTCTTTGAATTTCTCCACCGACTTGTCTCCATCCATATACTCAAAGAGAGTGTCCATTTTCAATTGTATAATTTCCTGCTTCGACTTCTCAATCAACTCTTGATCATTCCTCATCTCTTGTTTACTGATTGTCAAACTCGAGAGAATCGAAATGTTCAAATCACAGGGTTTCAAGGAGTTTCCGCAAATGGCTCTCAAATTATTGTCTTCGTCTCTCCAGAATTTGGTGCCACCTTTCTGCCCGCAATTCACGCATTTAAACTGCGTTCGTCTCGCCTCTCGGATTTTCTCATGTCTCGGCTTCTCCTTATTGGACATGATCTTGAAAATCGCAGCTTTCCTCTCTTGTGCATACTTGTTTTTGAGAGCATAATAATCGTTGACGGCATCTTTCACGGTGATATCGACTGTCTTCGCGTCCGACTTTGTCTTTCCTTTACGAGAGATATCGAGCTGAGTGTGTTCGTCCTTCTTCAGTTGAAAGTTGCGATTGGAAAGTGGGGCATTAAATATTGTTTGGAGAGAAGGATTGTCGAGAGTGCTGACTTTCACGCAAGCCTCGCACTCGTGTAAATCAAGCTCTCTCAAATTGTTATTGTTGAGAGACAACTTTTCCAAAGTTTTGGGGAGGTTTGTGACGGATGCGATTTTATTGTTGTCGAGAGTAAGAGAGCTTAAACTGACCATCTCTTTCAAATCCACTTTGGTGATTTTATTGTGCGACGCCTCCAATTCGACTAAATCTCTCAACTCGGCAGATGGGATACTCACTAAATGATTATCGTTGATGACAATGATCTGTATTCCACGAGGCACATTATGGATACGAGTGATCTCGCCTTTAGTGAAGTGCAATTCTTCAATGCCTTTATTTTTAAGGATCGAGAGATTAATTTCACCCGAGAGAGGTGTGTCGATAAAACATTTTGTGCCGAGGATTGCTTTGCCAGTATTTATTATGTTTTCGAACTTTTCTTGGTCAGGCATTTATTTGTGTGTGCGTGTATATATATATTATCGGTAAGTCTATTCTCAGAGAAGGATGGCGCATAAAAAATATTTAAAGATTAAACCCATTCCGTAAATAACAAAAAAAAATGGACTGCGAACGGCTTGTCAAAATAATGAACCAATCTTTTCAACATGTGGAAGACATGGAGAGCAAGATGAATGCGATAATGCTTCTCCAGTTTTCCGATAAAAGAATTGAAATTGAAAAATTAAAAACTATGGAGATCGCCAACTACTTGAAATCTCTCGAAATGTTGCATAAATTTTGCAATACGCGAAACTAAACGGGAGCTTGTCTTCTTAAATAGTAGTCCGTGTCAACAAAAGGCAGCTTGGTCATATCCGAGAAATTGCCTCTCTTCTTATCATCTTGATACATCTGAATCTTCGACATGATAATCTCCTGGTCTCTCTTCATTTTCTGCTGCATCTCGTACGGCGTCAGCTTCGACTTGTATTTGTAGTAAAGGATGCCCCCAAACACCAACACAAACATCACTACCGCTGTTAAATTTAAAAAAAAAGAATAATTATTCATTCGCGACTCGTGAACACTTCGCAACGAATTGTCGATAAAATAGCGAACATTGTCTTCTATTAATTTCGGCATGAGAGTCTCGTCGGACATGTATATTTTCAACATTACATTTTATAACCTCCGTAATTTACGCCAAAAATACAATCTCGCCGGATATTATAACAAAATGGCCACTACTACTTCTGAAATTATTGGCATTTACACAGGTTTATTATTGTTTTTATTTATTGTAATTTTCGTTTATTACTACTATTTTAAAATCGAGAGCGCTCTCACGCGAAATGGCATTCTTGTCGTTCTCATCTGGCTCATCACAAGTAGCATTACCATTGTGATCAAGTCGACCATCGGCAAGGACTTCAATGTAGGGTCCGCATTTCTCTTAAATCTCTTTTCCGTCGGGGTTATCGTAGTTCCTCTCCTGTTTATCCTTTACACGTTTCCAATTATAGGCCGCGCATTTGAGAACACGATCGGATACTTTTTCATCAACAATGACGACCTCACGACAGTGATGCGCAAGATTTTCAAGTCGCAGTCGGGGGCGCCATATGATTTCAATATCTTGATTACGCAAATGTTTGACGACGGCACGCTCGATAATTATTTAGACACCATGGCTCTCAAAGATATTGTCAAACAAGAAGATGAACCGTCGCAAGAAAGTCTCGCTACGCTGCGAGAGATTGTTGGTAAAAAACACAGCATGTCCGAGGCGACCTTTGTGTCTTTAGCAACTGTTGTGGCATCTCTCATCTGCTTCTTGCCGGTTGTTTATCAACTCTTTTAAGATAAGGAAACCAAGGTGTTCAGCCCGCAAAGCGGGCCTATGCCTTATGATCCTTCCTTTTAATGAAGGAGGCTATAAAATGATTATAATTAAAAAATTATTAGAATCATTAAGAAGAATTTACAAAATACTTTTTAAACATTTGGACGATTTAGATATCAAATACTTTAAAAAAAAAGGGAGGGATCAATCAGCCCGTAGGGCTGCGCCCTTAGGGCTGCGCCCTTAGGGCTGCGCCCTTAGGGCTGCGCCCTTAGGGAACCGTAGGTTCCCTTAACAGAAGTTAGCATTCGTCACTGTATCCCACGTGATTTTGTTGGCGTTCGCCCACTTTTGCTTTCCACACACCGCATTTCCAGCCGATGCCCAACCCACGTCGGTTGTGTCGAAGCCATTTTTGGTTGTGTCGACACCGCTTGCTTTCTCAAACAGTTCTGTATTCGTTTTTGTTCCCCCATTATTCAAAGCATCTGTGCCTTCCGGTCGAATGCAAAACACCTTTCCATTCTCGCCAGGGTCTACCTTCCAGAAATCAGGGCACGAAGTGCGCAACTTGGGGAACTCGTCCGTCGTCTTTTGCTTCGACAATAACCAACCCATGTAACCCAATAGCAGTATTAAAACTATTATCGCAATGGTTAAAACCAATGTGTAAAAATTACTAAAATCCATGTTTTTTTTATATATTACGTGTTTAAAAAAAAATTATTACTCCAATGTATTATATACAAATGTCTAAAGAATCTGCCATTTTTAATGTCTATAACAACAAAATTTTAGATTTAGAGAGATATAACGGACGTGTCAATTTGATGGACCAACCCGACCCTGCGATCCAGTTCCAATTTGCCGAGAAAGTCGCCATCAAAAACAAGGCCACCGAGTTCCGCGGCGCCATCGCCGGCGAATGGGAGGAAAACATGTTGAGCAAAGTGTTTTTCTCCGCCGGCAATATGCAAATCATTCAGAACGGCATTCGCGCCGGGGTTTACGAAAAGTCCAACCGCCAGTTCACCGTCCTTCCTCAGAATCCCGACACTCTCAAGATCATTATGCGAAGTATTTACATGCAATATGCCCAACATTTGCCCACCGGCATCACCGCTCAAGTGGAGAGGCTGAATAAAATCGTGCTCGAGTACGCAGTCCCCAATGTATTTAGTGAGGCTGTCGGTTACATCAAGTATCGTGAGGACATCAGTACACTTGCCGTTCCCTTCGATCTGCCCACCAAGATTGACCGCGACTACAAGACTCTCGAGTCCAGTCGCGAGTTTTTCGTGAATACCCACTAAACAGGAGAACCAAAGGTTCCCCTCGGACCCCTCCTTTTTCTTTGGTGTGTTTTGATCCTTCCCTTTTTCTTTTTTAAGATCCCTCCTTTTTTCTTTAAGAGGATGAATAACATTTCTAAGCATAAATTATAATGGACGCTTTTTATAATTTATGCAATCCGGCGCAGGTATTTGCCTCCGCTGCAGTAGTATTCGTAATAATTCGGATGTATTCTAATAAGAACATGTTTATGTCTTTGTCAATCGCAAAAAAAATCTCGGTTTTAGCAGTTTTACTTTTACTTAATGTTGGTTACACATCAATTGTAAACTATTCGTGTGATTCAACTCAAAACGAAATTGCATGGTTACTTGTTACTATCCCATTACTTTATATGCTGATTCGTTTAAATAATCGTTAAATTATAATAATGTGTTATTTATGCATCATGTGATTCTTCATCCTCCTCGCCTTCGGCTTCTTCCTCGCCTTCGGCTTCTTCCTCGTCGTCATCATTGTCTGTCACTAATAGCCGACACATATTGTCTGCCTCTATGTTGTGCTCTTGCTCTTTAAACAAATTGTAGATTATACCGTCATCTCGAAACCTGACCGTATATTCTTGCTGAATGTTGTTGCGCCCTACACGGCCCAAAGCTTGGATCGTCTTTTGCTGCGACATGTTCACCAAATCTTTGCCCACCACCTCGTGACAAAACTGGTAATTCGTTCCGTAAATATAGTCGGACGACGCGATAATCATAAACAGTCTCTTATCGAACGCCAATTCCTTCACAATCTCCGTGTAAAACGAGTTTTCTGTGGTCTCAAACGATCCGATTCCCAGCAACAACAAAATCTTGAGCCGATCATCGATCTCCAGTTCCATAATCCGTTTCGCCGTGTGAGTGTCAATCGTGGGAATGAAAGCATTTTCCACCACTTTTGGCGCCCACACATTCTGGTGCAAAACCGTATTGGGAATGTACACCGGGTCCAACGATATGACCTTGATTCCTTGTTTCAGATCCTCGATCTGTTTGTCGATCCGGTTTTTCGCCGACGCCATCTGTTCCTCGACATCCTTGTTGCTCTTGTCTTTCAACTCTTTGCCACCAAGTTCGTCTTCGAGCGCTGCTTCCAACTTGGCAATCTCTGCCAAAATCACATTGTTCTCCGTCAACTTGGCAAAAATGTTGTCGAAAACCGTCTTTGGAATACTCGACTGCTGGATATAAAAATTGCCAATGGTCTGGATGTTTTCCGTCAAATAAATCGTAGGGCCATCTGTGAGCGTATGTGCGTCAACAGTTGTGAGCAAAATGCCGCCAGAGGCGGCCGAGGCCGCTTTCGCCTTGTCCACATAGGTCGGTTCCGATGCCACGCTTGCCGTTCGTCTCAAAGGTTTTCCCGCGCTGCTTGACGACGACGAGCTTGAGAGACTCGACGTCTTTTTCAACGTCGTCGTGTCCTCGAATTTTCGCTTCATAACCGTACGAACATACGACGAAACCGCCGGCCAAATCGTCTCGGGAATTCGCGCCAACAAGTCCAAATAATACGTCTTGATACTGTTCATCTTGATGTTCGCAATATTATTGTCGAAATACGTCTCCGCCATATATTCCTCGGGTATCAACTTGCGCTCGCCCAAATACTCGATAAATTTCAAAATCTCGTTCAAATCAAAGTAACGGAGGAGCGTCTTGTTTTCATTGCAGTAATTTGTACACCGAATCATCTCGTCATAATCCTCAAACATGATATGAGGACACATACAGTAACCCTGCTTGTTGAGTACCGAGATCGACTTGTTGAAATCATAGCTCTCGATATTCGTGACCACTGTATTTAAAAACTTGTTGCGGAAATCCATAATCACCGGCATCAGCAACTCCTCTTTCGGCAGCGTGGCCGACGACAATACCATATTCGGAATCTTGTTTTGCGACCAATTCCTGTGAATAATTTCGTGCAAAGGGTGCGTGTCGCTGTCCATCCCAATCGTCGGCTCGTCCCAGTACGTAATGATGCGTTTGCAGTGGTTGAACGAGAGCATGTAGTACATTGCGATCAAATACGACTTTGCGTCGCAAATCATCAGCTCGACTTTGGTACCGACGCTGTTGTCCACTTTGCCGATCCCACCCGATCGTTTGTTCACCTTGTAGACAGCCGCCGCGAAATAATGCAGCCGAATATCACTGGCTGTGTCGCATCCAAAGGCGAAAGCGACGCATTTGTGGGCGGAAATTGCCGACTTGGCGAGGGCTATCCCCACGTGGCGCGCAGCGCACACGAAAATGACGCGGTGGTTTTGGATCAAACCAATCGGCGACAAGGTTTTCCCCGTCCCGGTGGGGGCGATGTACAAGACCAGATTCGACCGATTATTCCCGGCGGTGTGCGAGTTGCGGAAGAGGTTGAATAAACGCTTTTGGTGGTCGTACAGGGTGATGTCGCCATATTGGAAAATATTCTTGTTCTTTTCGATAAACTCGTAGGCGTTGCGGATAATATTCGAGAGCACGGTCTCGGCGTTCACGGTGGTGACACAAATATCAACAAAGTCCAATACGTGTTTGTTGATATTTTTGACGCTGATGTTGCGCAGCTGGATGAGGGTGTACAGATAAAATGCATAATAACTGTTTTTTTTCACGTAAAAGAGCGACAACATTTCTTTGATGAATCGGAGGAAGACGAACTCGATGATGTTTTGGTCGACATTGGAGCTCACGTTTTCGATGCGGATCGTGTCGGCGGTTTTCAGCTTTTTCAGATTGACGTCCTTGATGGATTTGTCAAAGTCGGCGATGGCTTTCGCAACAGGGAGTTTGGTGATTTCGGCGACAAGGGGTCGGAAAAACTTGGTATAAAAAAATGTCTCGATGATTTCGGACTTTTCGATTTTGATGCAGGTGAAGAGCGATCGGTTGTTGTTGTGTTTCACATTGACGTTGGAGTAGCCGTCGATAATAAGTTCGAGGATGCGTTTTTCATCTTCCGAGACGGGGATTTCGACCGATTCCCATTCGGCTTTGGTGAGTTTGGTTTGGTGCGTGACGTCCATTTTTTGTTGGTGGGAGGGAAATAATTATTTATGAAAGTGTGTTTCCGCTTAAAGATTTTTTCTCCACACTATATAAAGAATAATATATGCCACGCATTAAGCTCTCTGAACAATATCATAATGAGCGCGAAGAACTATGTAAAAAACTTATTGATATTGTAGGAACCGAATTCTTGCTGAGTGAACTAGACGAAAATCTTGAAAAACAAACGTCGATTTTGGCGCTCAAGGATGATATACAAAAATGTTTTGCGTGCTATGAGATTTCTGCTTTCAAATCGAACTTTGACTGCAAACGTCCCTACTTAAATATGGTTAGAGGAATTCTTCGAAAACAGGGATATATTTTTATTGGAAGCGATATAGTTTTAAAAATGGAAAACGGCGAATCAAAGTCAACAAAAAAATACAATATATTTAGGAATAATTAACTAAATTCGCGAAAATGGCCAATTTTATTATCTTTAGGTAAAATATAATAAAATGCCCGCCTCTCTGACTTTCATCGAAAAACCTTGCCTCCGAGCTCTCCACTACCTTAAACTGCTCTCTTTCAATAAATTCAAAACCGTTTCTGCTAAGAAATGCAAAAATGAAGAAGACCGCTTCCAGTGTTTCACCACTATGAAGCAATATGTCAAAAATGCTCTCGATTCAAGAGGTATTGTTGCGTGCACGTATGAATACTCTCTAAACACTCCTCCTACTCTCGGTGGGAGGTTATTTGCAAGGAATAGTATCCAACAAGTAGCGTGCGAAATACGCGGCCTATTGTTTAAACATGCAACTGATATCGACATGTCCAACTGTCACCCCTGTCTCCTTTTATACTTGTGCAAGAAGAACAACATTCCGTGCACATATTTGCAACAATACGTCGATAATCGCGACACGGTTCTCTCCGAAATAGGCAGCGATAGCGATGAAGCAAAACGCATTGTGTTGTGTGCAATCAATGACTCAGGAAAAAACTATAAAGTAAATAACAACTCGTTTTTCAGAGCGTTTGACAACGAATTGAAAAATATACAACAAGTGCTAACGCTTTTTCCTGAGTATAAACCTTACAGAGATTCGGTTCCTGTCGATAAAATCGACAACCAAGTCGGCTCCACCCTCAACCGTATTTTGTGCGGGTTCGAAAACCAGATCCTACAATGTTGTATCGAAATGATTCAGAAAACAACCAACTACGAAATCAGCACTCTTATGTTTGATGGGTTTATGATCGATGGAAACCATTATGACAACCCTCGAATACTGAGAGACCTCGAAGTTTATATCGAATCATTGTTTCCCGGTTTAAATATGAGATTCGCGTTCAAGCAACATGACAACTCGATTACTATTCCAGACAATTTCGACTACAACAATCTTGGTCACGTCTCTCTTACTCCCGACCAAAGTGATATGATGGACCAACAGAACCATCATACTGCAGCAAATGTGGCAGTTGAATTGATCGGTGATCTCTATGTTTGCGTCGATATTCGTAATGACACTTGGTTCAATTATAACGAGCAGATATCTGTTTGGCAAACTGGAATCACTCCGAAAACGGTTATTTATGATTTATTGAATAATATTATCTCGAACGCCATCAACCGAAAAAAACAATACAACAAAACTCTTGATATTATTGATGCGAACAGCGAAGAAGTTAAAAACTTAAAAAAACAAATCGAAAACTACGAAAAATTCAAAAATAAAATCGGAAATTTGTCGTTTATAAACAGTGTATACATACTTGTTAAAGATCGTTTATTTGATGCCGGATTTACCGATAAATTGAACAAAGAGTTATTTGTCTTACCAATCGCTCAGGAGAAAGTCATCGATTTAAAAACGAACGAAGTTTGTCAAAGAGAAAGGAAACACAATTTCTCATCCGTTTGTCCGGTTGTTTATGACGAAAACAATATCGAGTTTGGGCTTCAGTACTTTGCGTCACTTTTTCCAGATACTGCGACACGTCAGTGTGTTATCAACGCGATTAAATCTTCGATGACCGGTATGCCTCTTCGCAATATTTTTATTTGGATTGGCGGAGGATGCAATGGTAAATCACTCTTACTCAAAGTTGTTCGCAAAATTTTATCAGATTTTTGTGGCGTTGTTCCGAAAAACATTATCATAAACTCGAAATCTTCGTCTAACATTACAAGTGAGCTCGAGCCTTTGTCGACATTACGCTTTGGACAAATCAGCGAGTTATCAGATAGTGATTCATTAAATGAAACACGTGTCAAGGAGTTTACAGGCGACGGTATTATCAATTACCGCGGATTGTTTCAAAAAGAGAAAAATGTCGATGTCACCGCAACTGTTCATATTGCAACAAATAACATGCCTCAAATTGATTGCAGCGATCCTGCGTTGGTTACGCGTATTATTCCTTTCCCATTCAATGCGGTTTTCAAACAAGATAGTGACTATGCAAATTTGGTGATGAGTAATCTGGACTCGATATTCTCTTACATTATTAAGTTTGGTGAAGTCAAAAAATCGTTTGTTATTAGTGACATGAGCGAGGAAATTAAACAGTGCCGCAAAGAAAAGATTATTGACAATGACCTTCTTGTTTCTTTTGTACATGAGCGTCTTAAAGTAAATCTGAGTTGTCGCGTGTCTGTAGCTGGGTTTATTGAGAATTACAAGTCGTTTTTAAGCGACTGCAAGGAAATCTGTGTTACTCCAGACAAGAAAATTATGGCATTGTTACGTAAACTTGGGTTCGTTATCGTGAGATCTAATCATGTTTATTATATTGAACACGCCGAACTCAAAATTCTATAATCAGCCACTTAGCCACTTCAGCCACCTGTTTTACTGTACTTCTAACTTTTCATTTTTTTATAAAAAAAATAAATAATAATATTTATTTTTTTGTTTTTTTTCTTGTAATTTTTGAAAAAAAAGCTGAAAGTGACTGGCTAAGTGGCTGTTTTTTCATTGTTTTTAGAAATATTAATAAATTAATACGAAAATATGGTGTCCTTAATAACTAATTTGTAAAAATAAAATAGCCACTTATTTAACACTTACAGCCACGTACAGCGACTTTTCAGCCACTTACAGCCACTTCTCAAATAACTCCTATAAACTATCAAAAAAATTTAAACAATGGACATAACACCAGAAGAATACAACACTGTAAAATTTTATCAAGACAGTGGATTTTATTATATCAATACATATTTGCGTAAAAATGAGTGTGACCCGGATAAATTAGAAAGCATTCAAGCCCATATTAAAAATTTAGATAATTTGTTCGCAAAATCAAGTAAAACAGATAAAATACTAACTGTATACAGAGGTGAATCAAACGTTTACGAGGGAATCAATTTAGGTTTTATTTCGACTTCAAAAAATTTACATATTGCCAAAAAATTTGCAGGAAGCGTGGGCGCAGTTTGCGAATTGAATATACAACCAAATATACCTTTTGTCGATATAAACACATGGAACAATTCGGAAGCTGAAATCATTCTACCAAGAGGCCTTACTTTTACGGTTAAATCTAAAAAAATTACAAAGAAATCGAAACATTATGTTATAGATGTTTCTTTAACTGATTAAGATCAAATCCCCCTTTTTATTTGCATCAGTTTATCAAATACTGGCGAGTTGTTATCTAAAGACAAGGTTGCAGTGCTTGCGTAGAGACGGTTTGTTGCGATTGCTCAGTATCCATGTGCGAAAGTTGCAGCAGGAACTCGGACAACCAATGCGGCTGTTACGGGCGTGCTTCGGTTGCAATCGAGAAGTCAATCGCGGATCGGATGGATGGCCGTGTTCGAAGTGTGACCAGTGGGGATGCGATAGTTGCAGGAGCGCAGCGACTGACTGCAAAGGGTGCAACCCAGATCTTGAAGATGACGAGGATAAAAAACCTGCCGAATAATTTATTGAGCAGGTTTCATCAAATTTTCAAACTTTTCTGGTCGGTATATATAAATGGATATTTCCATTCTCAAGCAAGTTTTCCCCGAAGACCAATTTATAATTAAGCATGATGATAGATCTAAATTGAATCAAACGGCCACTATAAAAACGAAAGGGGAACCAGACAAGAGCTGTGCGGCAATCACGATAGATGAAGAAGGTCCCGGAGAATTGTACGTTGCCAATCTCGATAAGTGTGGAATTAAAGGAAGCGAAACATTGAAAAAAATTGAAGAATTTGCAAGGATGTCGGGGTTTAAAAAAATTACTTTATCTGACATGTCGACCATCTTTTTATGTAAACAACTAATTGACTTGGCAATTCTAAAAATATTAACAAAAGGAGAGTCGTGGTATAATTCGCTCGGCTACAAGAGCACTAACTATGATAATGAAAAAAAGAATAATGAAGCACTGATAAAAAAAACTTTAAAAGAAATATTCAGTGATCCAGATTTAACAAGTACAGAAAAAGATATGAAAAGCAGTATAATAAGTTTGTTACAACGCGATGATTTGACAGAAGAAGATTTAGAAAATCACTCTTTGCAGTCGATATCCAATATGATTTTAAACTTAGCGAGCGATTGCAAAAACGAAGATGCAGCGAGTGTGTTGCGCGGGTTGGTAATTTGCGCAAAAATGGGTTATTTGAGGAATTTGAGGATACACTATGATAAGAACTTGGGAAAAATACTTGATGAGCCTTTTTCACCGCCGCGGTCAAAAAAAAAGGCAATAAGGATATCAAGCATTTTATCAAAAGGATCAAAAAGGGGCGGACGCAAACGTGCAAACAGACGAAAGAGAAAAACACTCCGTAAATAAAAAAGTAAACCTTTAGTAACGTCTCTGTGTTGTAGTCGCTGGTTGACAATTCACCAAAATTTTCAAACTTTTCTGGTCGGTATATATAAATGGATATTTCCATTCTCAAGCAAGTTTTCCCCGAAGACCAATTTATAATTAAGCATGATGATAGATCTAAATTGAATCAAACAGTCACTATAATAACGAAAGGGGACTCCGACAAGGGTTGTGCGACAATGATGATGGATAAAGAAGGCCCTGGAGTATTGCATATTGGCAAACTCGATAGGTGTGGAATTAAAGGAAGCGAAACATTGAAAAAAATTGAAGAATTTGCAAGGATGTCGGGTTTTAAAAAAATTACTTTAAAAGATGAATCATTTATCTACATATGTACCAAACTGTTTGGCTTGGCACAACTAAAAATATTAACAAAAGGTGAGTCATGGTATAATTCGCTCGGCTACAAGAGCACTAATTATGAGAATGAAAAAAAGAATAATGAATCGCTTATAAAAAAAACTTTAAAGGAATTTTTTAGTAATCCAGATTTAGCAGTTGATGAAAAGGAGATCAAGAGCATTATAATAAGATTGTTGTGCCATCGGACATTTACCCGAAGGGAGCCCGAAGGTGTCGACCGCGATGATTTGACAGAAGAAGAATTGGAAAATCACTCTTTGCAGTCGATATCAAACATGCTTCTAAATTTAGCGAGTGATTGCGAAAACAAAAAGGCAAGATCGGTTTTGTCACAGTTAATAGAATCCATAACATGGAAGGCTAAGGGGGATTTGATGATACAGTATGATAGGAACTTGGAGAAAACACTTAATGAGCCTTTACCTGAGCCTTTAGTTGATGAGCCTTTACCGCGGTCAGAACGAGGGGCATATAAGACGTCAAATAAAACTGTATCAAAAGTATCAAAAGGATCAAAAAGAGGCGGAAGCAAACGTGCTAACAGACGAAAAAAATATTCAAAGAGAAAAAGACTCTGAACATCATCATATTTTTATTTATAAAAAATGCCCTACACTAACTCGGCAAATCTCGACACAGCAATGTCGTATATTATGTCAACAACTGGTTGTTCCGAAGAATTTTTACATGCTCTTCTGAACAACTTGCCTCCGCCCACCGTGTCGTTTGTCGTCTCTGCAAAGAAGAAACAAGAAGTTCGCAGACTGATGCAACTCGGCCTGCCGAAACCGAAGGCGTACGAGTGGGTGTCTGGCCATTTTTATGCCACATATCTTTTCAAAAAATTTGTTAAAAATCCTGATTTATTTATTTCGTCATATGTTTCTTAAATTAAATTAAAAAATTTTTAAAAATCATATATTTTATTTCTCAAGTAGTCAAAGGACATCGTGAGCGTTGTGCAACAATGACCTGGTTTGTCCACGTGCTTGAAGACTTGGTGAAAATCGAGCCTCGAGTCGTTAAAATCATTGTCAAAGTATTGAATGATGGAGTAATGGCACCAGGTGGAGATGTACTTGCGAATAAAAGCAAAGACTTCTTCAGCGGAATCTACAACTTCGTGGATTCTTTCATTATCATCACCGTACCAAAGGTTGCCAGAAATCGTAAACTTGTTGGTTTCCTTTGATAATGAGACCGTAAACTGGTACGAAGCACTGTTGATCAAAGCGCAAGTGTTCAGCTTACGTCTCGTCACGGGTTGGTTGGAGGAGGAGGAGGAAGTATTCATTCTTTTGTTGCAATATTATTATTTTTTTTATGAAATTTTGGTATGGATTAATAATTTCTCAAGTTGTCAAAGCACTGTGTGAGGGTTGTCGCATCTTCGTCCACATTTTTGAACATTTGGTGAAAATCGACTCTCGAGTCCGTCTCGAAATTATCCACGTATTGAATGATGGAGAAATTGCACCATGTGGAGATGTACTTGCGAATGAAAGTAAAAACTTCTTCGGCAGTATCTACATATTCGTAGATAACTTCATCCTCGTCGCGGTACCAGTGGCCGCATCGAATGGTGAAATCGTTGGTGACTTTTTCCAAGGTGACTGTAAACTGATAAGAAGAACTGTTAATCAAAGCACAAGTGTGCAATTGTTTGGTGTTCTTTTTTTTAGGTGCGGGATTCTTATTCATTGTTTTGTTGGAATAGTATTTTTTATGATTGTTACGAGAAACTCCGGAAAAAGTACACATTCAAAAATTAATTATGGAATTTTATAACGTTTTTTTGATTCGAACCAAACACTTTACAGTACAAAATGAAGGACTTCGATTAGGTAACACAGAACATTATCAGGGAAGACTACTGAATGATTTTGATTTTGGCAAGCAAGCAAAATGGTTTGAAGGTGTAAAAGAAAAACTTGCAGCTGTAAATATTCATCCGGAATATATTTTTTGCAGCAAAAACCCAAAACACGACCAGTTGGTTTATGTGGTTATTTTTTCTGATCCAAGAGTAATTTGGTACCGAAAAGGAGGGCAATATTTGAGACGCTATCGAAATAAAATTATTCTACACAATTTACAGATACTTACAAAAGAGTTTGTCAAGTGGGACGCTGATAGAGTCATTAAGTTTTTTGCAGATATTGACAAAGAAGCCGAGGAAAACTAAAAAGTAGAAAATTGTAAACTTTATTGCAAGTCTTCATTTTTTTATTGGAAAGATGACGTACTTACATGCTACAACTACAGGATGCAATAATTGTAGAAAAAGTTTCCCTTCTGCAAAAAATTTCCGCTGCGCAATTTGTATGAAAAAAGAAGATATAGAAGAAAACAATCGTGAAAATATAGAAAACCGTCAAGATGTAAACGACCATGAAGATAAACCTGCTGTAAAAGTGGCAAAAGTCATAATTAGATTTATAAATGTCATTATTCTGGCAAAGACATTATTCAAGATATTTGATTATTTTATTCATTTTTTGAACAATTAACATAAAGACGCCGCCATTATTATTATAAAAAATGTCTGAAACAAATCCTGAAAAATTTCTCGGACTTGAACCGTTTATTGAATATCCACCATTTGTTGAAGATACTGGATCAACCGCATACATTTTTAGAGAATTATGTCGTACTGGAAATCCCGAATCAATAGAAGAATTTTTAAAATTAAACAAAGTAAGTGATCACACAATTGGTTTTGGGTTTCATAAAAGTTGTGAATCTAATTTAGAAAATGCAAAATGGTTTTATAATAATTACAGAGAAGTGTGCAATGACTATATGGAAACAACTGTTTTTTTCCTACAAGGCATACTGACTGACAATAAAATAGAAACATTATTGTGGTTAAAAAGTCTTAATAATGAAATATTTATTTCACATATCGATTGCATATTTCGGGTTCTTATTAATGAAAGAAAAGCAGATTGTGCTGAAATGAAATTGTTGTATAAACATTTTTTGGATAGATTTGAATATTTAAATCCTAACAAGAATAATCAGTAAGGATAAATCACAAGTTCTTGTTTGTCCTCATCGTATGGTTCCATCTTTTTTTTAATAAAAATTTATAAAATTTTATGAAGTTTTATTAAAATTAATTACCAATCCAATTATCAATAATTTTATGAAACTTCTCTTCATCATCATCACCGACGTCCATGAGCAAATCTTCCAAGTTTTTAGGGTGATACATCTTTTCCAGCTTGGGGGCTCTTACTTTTTCCCATAACAGCTTTCGGAGCGGTCGCTTAAATTTTAAAGCATGGAATCTATCACGAAATTTATGTAGAATGTGCAACTTTTTTTTAACAATATTAATATCGGAACTGTTTATAATTTTGAATAGCGGCGAATCAAAGAATTGTAGGTTAACCAGATTATCTGGCAAAAGAGGTAAACAATTAAAAGAATTTCTGTAAATATCCAGACTAATCAAACTTTCAGGCAAAGTCGGCAACGACGTTAATAATGTATTATAATAACAAACTAACCGCTTCAAGTTTACAGGTAGACTCGGCAAATTTTTTATATAATTACAACTACAATCAAGAGTTGATAGATTTTCAGGCAAAGTCGGCAAGAAGTTTAACTTGATTGCACGGCATTCTAATATTTGAAGATTTTCAGGTAAAACTGGTAAAGATAGTAAGTCATTATAATTACATCTCAACTCCACGAGACTTCGCGGCAAAGCAGACAACGATGTTAAACGATTAGTTGAACAATTTAAGAATCTCAATTTTATTGGCAAAGCCGGCAACCCACTTAACTCATTAAGTTGGCAGTCCAAAAATGTTAAATTTTCCGGCAGAGTTGGCAAGAACTTAAAGTTGTTTGCATAACATTCTAATTTTTGAAGATTTTCTGGTAAAACCGGTAAAGATATTAAGTCATTGCGATTACATTTCAATATCTCAAGACTTCTTGGCAAAGTCGGCAATTCACTTAACTTATTATATTCGCAGTCCAAATATGTTAAATTAACCGGTAAAGCAGGTAAGAATGTTAATTGACCATAGCCACAATGCAAACTAAGTAATTTCGTGAAATTGATTAATTCTGGCAAAAATTTTACTTGCTCAAAATTCAACACAAGTTCTTGTTTGTCTTCGTCCTCGGTTGGTTCCATCTTTTTTTAATAAAATTTTATGAAGATTGTATGTCAGAAATGGAAAATTTTTATTTTTATTTAAGCAAACAGGGGTCTGCAAAAAAAACAACCAACAAAACCAATATATGTTATATACTTTATACACATTTTCTCATTTAACATACTAAAATACTTGTTCTCTCCACCATTTTATAAAACCTTTTTTGCCCAATACCTTAATTTGTAACTCTCGTAAAACATTTATTTTCATATATGTTTTATAATCATTAATTCTACAATAATGGCACTTAAATAATTCTTTTTCATTTATAGTATTTTCATAACAATAGTCGCACATATATTTACAACATTTATCGTTTGGACATCTATATCGAGGCGTCATATTTGGAAGAAGTGCTAAAGACATCCATTTAATAACCTTGTCATTATCGTCATTGTGCTTTTTCATAAATTCTTTTTGCAGTTCGTCGTAATTTTCATCACTCGACGGCTGAATAAAATTTTCGTAACAAATAGAGCACTCCATTGTGCTTTTAAAATAATAAATTTTTGATTTATAATTTAAATTATATAATTAAAATTTGTGTTTTAAATGAGAAAACGTGTACAATATGCTTTTTATACATTATAAAACAACTCAACTGTTTCGATTGTTTTATTAGTTGTATTATCGGGATTTAACCAGTAACTTATTTGTTCTTCTAAGCGCTGTAATCTTTGAGACCATTCACTTTTTTTTGATTTTTTAACCACACATAGTCCTCTTTTATCAACACCCCAACATGAACTAATGCTTACTTTATCTTTTGTATAATCGTCCGGATTAAATCGAATAAATACAATAGGTCTGTGTCCAAGATCTTGTGATAATTCCATTATACGTTTATTTTCACAGCTACAATCGTAATCGATATGTTGGTTTTCATCGATTTCTACAATAATTAATTGGTAGCCGAGATCCAATAGTAAGTCTGGCCTTCTTTTCGAACATCCGTCTGATATTTTTTTGTCGGCGACCCAGTTTAAATCTTGAAATTTTGTTTTCACATATTCAACAACTGCATATTCTTTTGTTTTGTAGTTGCGCGTAATTGGTTTGTCTGGAAACAAATTTATGTAACAAAATTGGCAGTATCCGTCATATTTTTCTTTAACAATTGTTGTACACCAATCACTTTTGCATATTTTATCTTTTACATTAATCATACCCTCTTTTTTGTGAGTTGTACAATATAATGCTTTTGTTTCACCAACTTTGTTAAAACAAGGCTGTTTACTACAGTCTAAACAAGTTTTACATACAACATTTATCATTCCCTCTTTTTTATGTTCAGCACAGTATATTGGAATTGTTTTCCCTTCAATATTAAAACACGGTTGAGTTTTGCAGTCAAGACATGTTTTAGTTTTCACATCAACCATACCCTCCTTTTTGTGTGTAAAACAATATAATGGTTTTTTTTCGCCTTCGGTATTAAATAATGGTAATTTTTTGCACTCGACACACGTTTTGTCTTTAACGTTTACCATGCCATCCTTTTTATGTATAACACAATATAATCCAGTAGTCTCACCTTCATTATTAAAAACTGGTCTAACATTACAATCGAGACATGTTTTGTTTTCGACGTTAACCATACCCTCTTTTTTATGCTCAACACAGTAAATACCGGTTGATTCTCCCTTTTTATTAAAAGTTGGCCTAACATTACAATCGATACAAGTTCTGCATTTGACGTCAATCATTCCTTCTTTTTTGTGACTTGCGCAATATAATCCAATTTTTTCACCTTCTAAATTAAAATATGGCTGTTTATTGCACTCAATGCATGTTTTACTAACAACATTTACCATTCCATTTTTTTTGTGTGTTACACAATATAATCCTTTTTTCTCCCCTGGATTATTAAAAGCCGCTCTAATTTTGCAATCTAAACACATATTTCCAATCACATTAATCATTCCAACCTTTTTGTGTTCGGCACAATATAATGCTTTTTTTTGTCCTTCAATGTTAAAATGTGGGCTTTTATTGCATTCCAGACATTTCTTATTTTTAACATCAACCATTCCGTCTTTTTTATGTATTGAACAGTATAGTGCTTTCTTTTCACCCATAGTATTAAAACATGCTCTAACATTACACTCAACACATGTTTTGTTTATCACATCGACCATTCCTTCTTTTTTGTGAGCAAGACAAAACAAAGGTTTGGTCTCTCCTTTTTGATTATAACTTGCTCGTTTGTCGCATCCCTCAAACTTACACATTTTGTCTATATAATATGTAGATAACTGTTTAAATCGTTACCTTAATTTTATTAATTTAATTTTTTTAAGCAAACAAAGATAAGTCAATTGTACAATTTCTTTTTACAACGGGTTCTTCCTGATCTTCTTCGTCTTCGTCTTCGTTTTTTTCCTGTATTGTTTTTGCAGAAACTACCTTTTTAACTTCACTGTCAAATTTTGGAGTGAAAATTTTATCCCATTTTGTCAAGTCTGGTGTATACTTTGTAGACGTGGTTTTTATAATCGCATATTTCTCCTTTCTATAGAACGTTTTTCGTTTTGCCCACTGTTTCTGGAACAGATCATGAGTGTCAACGATGTCCACAACAACCGGCATTTCATGGTTTGATCTCAATATCCGTCCCACTGTTTGTTCAATTATCGTGCGCGGACTGACCATGACTAAACGGCATAGTGTAGGTACGTCAAGCGCTTCTTCACACATTGCAAACGATCCTACCATAATCTGTTTGCTTTCGGTTTTTTTCAATTCAGATTCTTTCATCCCTCCCACATAGTACCCAACCGTCGCGAACCCGGCGTCGCGAATGGCATCGTGCATATAGGTTAGAACGGATCGGTTATGGGCAATCAACATAATTTGTTGATCGGGATTTTCGATAAACATGTCGCGAACGACGCGCAAAATGAAATCGGACCTGGGCGTATAGTCGCACAATTTTGAAATCATGGTGCTGAACGCCGGGTTGCCGCGAAAGTCGTACTCGACGGTTTCAAAGTCGCGGTCATTGGACTCGTAGACGATTTGTCGCACCTGGACGTACCGCTGTTTTTTAGAAGTCATCCTGTAAATGATGTCGCCCAAGAACATTTTGAAGACATATGTAGTGCCATCTTTGCGGTCCATAGTGGCCGAGAGTCCGAGCGTATATTTCGTCACAATTTTGAAGAGAGAGCACGAGAAAACCTCGGACCCGATGTGGTGCACCTCGTCGATCAAAAGCATGCCGAACGACGAGAATGTGGAGTCGGGATAATCCTTCATCGACAGACTTTGCAACATACCGATGACAATATCCTTGTTTTCAATGTCAACAACAGGGCCCTGGATGCGGCCGACACGGGCGCTCGGCAAATATTGTTGGATGCGTTCGATCCACTGATTGAGCAAAAATTCTTTGTGCACAATGATGAGAGCCTTCTTCTTCATGACGGATACGATATTGAGACCGATGACCGTTTTGCCCTGTCCGCAGCCGAGAGTGATGAGGCCGCCGCTTTCGGAAGCGCGGTATGCCCGGACGACATCTTCCTGATAGTCGCGCAAAGTGCCAGCGAAGGGTACGTCGATGTCGTCGCCTTCGGAGATTTTGGATTGTTTGACGGGACCGAAATGGGTGCTGCCGAAATAACGCGGGACATACAATTTTTGTCCGGATTCGCGGTAGGCGGGGAAGGAAGCAGTGGCTGGCGTGACCATGCCGGGGGTGCAAGGACGAATCGTGAGAGTATCTTTGACGGCCTGGATTTGCGCGGGAGTCAGCTCTGACTTGAGTATAGTATACCCCTTGGGGCCGAGATAAGTCGACAAGGTTTTAGGCATTTCGGGGAACTCAGCCGGCTTCGCCGGCTTCTTGAAAAATGCGGGCTTCATTCAATCCAACAATAAATTTATGATGGCATAATATATAAAAAAAAATGAATTTTTCTTCTTATTACCAGTCATTAACAAAGATGGAGATCGGCATGTTGATAATTTTCGTGATTTACCTTGTCATGGATATTTATCCTCCGGACGCCCTCGCGTCTTACCTGGACACATCTCTGGGCATGGTCGGAATCCTTCTTGTGACACTCTATGTTTTTATTAATTACCACCCGATTTTAGGCGTAGTTTTCTTATTTGTAGCTTACGAGATTGTTCGCAGAAGTGCTCGTGTGAACAATCGAGTTCCTATGATTCAGTATACTCCTTCGCAAGCCAAGAAGGACGCCGAACTGGCGGAGATGAATCCCGCGGTCCCTACAACCTTGGAGGAAGAAGTGATTGAGAAGATGGCGCCGGTTGGCAAAAGTAGCTTGATTACTTATACAATGAGCGAGTACAAGCCGGTCTCGTCGGACATTCATGGTGCGTCTGCTATTTAAGGGAACTACGTTCCCTTAAGATCCCTCCTTTTTTATAGGATAAGCATGGATCTTTCCTTTTTCATAGGCTTTGTTTTTTTATCTTTCCTTAAGATCCTTCCTTTTCATAGGATAAGCATGGATTTTCTTCAAATCTCGGTTTTAAGAAATGCGAGACCAATGGGTGGTTTGGAAGTCGACGGTGGTGCCGAAGCCGCAGCAATTATGGGTGATTTGTAGAAAAACTTTGCGTAATTACTTTGAGCAAAAAACACAACCGAAAATATAAACGAAATTGTCACCCAGAGAGATCCGGTTGCGATGGTGTAGTTTGTCTTTTTAGTATTAATCGACCATACGAAAACGCCGAAAAAAACGAACCACACGAATAACAATAACATAATGTATACAAAATGATTGCTTATAATTTGGCTGTGATACTTGGAAAAAAAGTGTAAAAACAAAATAATAAGCATAACATTTATTAACAACATGGCGAAGGATGTGGCGACAGTCGTAGCACTCTTGTCCTCGCCCGGTTTCTTGTCGCTATCTTCCGAGTAGCCGCATACAATTTCGTCTTCAACCTTTGTGTTTCTCGTGATTTTGTACATTTGCGAAGATGGTTTCTTAGGCACCTTGGACGTATTCTGAGGAACGACCGTGTTTGGTTTTATCTCGATAGGTGTTTCAAAAACGAAAACATGGATACCGTCTGACGACAAGTAGTGGTAAATATTTCGGTTTGTCTGTATATCACTATTTAAATCGAGAGAGACACTTGACTTTGGTTTTAATTTGCTCAAGCTCGATTTCGCATTGGTTGTCACTTTTAAAGGAATGACGACGTAAAATTTTTTGTCCGAATTCACAGATTGGTGTTCAAGAACGAGTTCCGTGGTGTTTTTTATATTGGAACTGCTTATGTATCCTTTAATCGTGGCGCCGCTAATATACAAATTGTTGTTATTGGCGGCATCCGTGTACGAGAAGTTGGGCGCGACGCTATTATTCGGCAGAAAAAAACTGCTGTCAGTAGAGTTGTATATAACATTGTCGACGGCCGGATAACTAAATTGAATCATTGCGCTCTTGTTTTCTTTAAAAGTTTTGGAGTCCGTGAAATTGATGGATGACATTTAACTTTATGTATATATTATATATTTATAAAGTAATAATATTGCCAATGGAAAGAAAAGTTTACAAAAACGGATTTAGAGTTGTTCACGACCATTCGAATAAAAATTCAAATATCGCCTCCATCCAGGTATTTTGCGATGTGGGGAGTATCCACGAGCCAGATGACTTTCGTGGTTCGGCGCATTTTATCGAGCACATGTGTTTCAAAGGTACGCAGAAGCTAAAAACGTCGGCAGACATAAACAAAATTTTCGTGGACCAGACCGGATCGATTCTAAATGCCTTTACGGACCGTCGCTACACATGTTACTACGTGACAACCAATAAAGAAAATGTCGGTCTTTGTATCAAAACGTTGGCAGATATGGTGTTGAACTCGACGTTCGACAAGGAAGAGTATTTGAAGGAGCGCGACGTGGTGAAAGAAGAAGCCGTGAAGGACGAGGACGATTACGAATTGTTGACTCTCTCGAATGCCGACCGCCAACTGTATGCAGGCTCTCCGTATGAGCACACGGTGGATGAGCTCAAGTACCACGTTGGCAAGGACTGTTTAAAATATGAGAAGATTTTGGAAATCTATCGGAAATTTTATGTGCCGTCGAATATGATTTTGAGCGTTTGTTGCTCGCATAGGTTCGCGGATATTTGCAAAATGGTGGAAAAATCGGATTTTGTTAAAGATGTAGGCCGAGCAACTTCTTTACTCGCACCTCTCACATTGTACGTGGAGCCACAGACCGACATTGTATTCAAACTCGAGAAGAGACCAAGCGGTCCTACACACTTGTGCATCGCATTCAGGACATGCCCTCTCACAAGTAGAGACAAGTATGCGGTAAGATTGTTAAAAACGATTTTGGGAGACGGATCGAAGATGAACAACCGGCTGTTTACTGTGTTGAGAGAGGACAATGGGCTCACATATAGCTCGTATGCCAATACGGATTTTTTCGAGCACATGGGGGACATCAAGTTGTATGCGGAGTGTGACACGAGTAAATTGTTCAAGAACGGTTCGAAACCGGGGGTGTTTCCGCTGTTGACGAAAATGATTCGCGACTTGATCAAGAACGGCGTCACCGAGGAAGAAGTGAAGACCACCAAAATATTTTTAGAGGCGACGCAGAAAATGAAGAGTGAGGATGCAGAGGTGATTGGAAAGTACAATGGAAAGAACGAGTTATTTGGGATTCTCGATGCGCCGCAGTATCGAGAGAAGTTTGACCGCTTGTTTCGGCCAATTACGAAATCGGATGTGGACGAATGTATTCGAAAGTATATGAAGAGAGAGGGGATGGTGGTTTCAATCGTGTCGGCGAGTCCGCCGACGGAAAAACAACTGCGCAAATTTATTTAATATGTTTTTCTTAACCGCATAGGCACGATGATTTCGCTGCGATCGGCGTAATCATCCAAATGGTCGAAGTTTTGAGCATAGAGTCGGGTGACATAAGCGTCCCGCACGAGTTGCAGGACGATGATAAAAAGAACGATAGAGAGAAATATGATAAACGTGTCCATTTTTTTGTCAAATTATATTTATGAAAAGTTTGTCATAATAAAAAGGGAAAAATGTCGGATCACGAGCAGACCGCGATCGATCTCTTGTACTCGGGTCGGGAAAAACTTGCCGAGTGGCATATCGAGAACCGTGTTACCAATGTCAATTATAAGGATAAACGCGGCGACAGCGCATTAACAGTGGCCGCATGTCATGGTTTCAGCGGAGCTGTCGAACTTTTATTGATAAAGGGTGCAAACATCCATATCCGCAACAAGTATTACAGTACAGCAATTATCGAAGCGTGTCATTCAGGACATACAGAAATTGTCGAGTTGCTTTTTGCAAATGGCGCGCGCATCGATGATGTAGATGGGTTTGGATTCAATCCTCTCCTCACAGCGGCGAAAGAAGGTTTTCACGAAACTGTGCTAGTATTACTTGCTTTGGGTGCCGATCCAAATTACAGGATTACAGTTCCCATCAGTGTATACCACGGTTGGACTGCCTTGATAGCAGCCGCGCGTTTTGGACATTTGGAGATTGTGGAGTCACTGTTGTCGAGAGAGGTCGACATAAATCATCGATCGGGTTCGGGGGATACTGCACTGATTTTGGCGACATGTTGGAATCATATTGCCATTATCAAACTTTTACTGCGGAGGGGTGCCGATCCCAATATAGGAAATATGCACGGCAATAGTCCACTCATAGTGGCCGCGAGAGAGAGACATGTCGACTGCGCAAGTATTTTGTTGGAACTCGGTGCGGATGTAAATTTAAAAAATAAATATGGGATGACGGCACTCATGGAGGCAGCCTATAGAGACCACATGGGAATCGTGAAGATGTTGCTGATAAATGGCGCGAATATAAGTGATAAAGACAAAGACGGTAAACGAGCCATTGATAATACGGACCGAGAGGATATTCGAGCGGTGATTGATAAATGGCCCACCACAATGGCGATTAGTGTGCTGAAAGATTTACAGATCGAGCATTGTTTAGATTACGATTTTTACAAAGACCTGCAAGAGTTTGGCGTTGATTAGAGGAAACCGGCTGCAAGAGGATAAAATAAAAAAAAAATATCGCAACCTTTTATAATGGAAACCAAAAAGAAGCGAAGATGGTCGATGAAATATAAGCGAAGTATCAACTGCAAGAGACCACGAGGGTTCTCTCAAAAACAGTATTGCAAGTTCGGCAGACGAAAAACGCACAAAAAATTTGTATAGTTATAATATAGTTTAGTAAATAATAATAATATGGACAAAGACGATATTTTTGTGTATGTTATTGTAATTTTTATAATTGGTGTATGTGCGTATATGTATTATGAAAAGAGCGAATTCCAACTGAAATGCGTTGTTTCGACGGTGGACGGCAATAAATACTGCGTCAGAGAGTCGAGCAAGGTAAAGGATTCCGCCGATTTGTTGGCACGCGTCACTGAAAAGTGCAAGAAACTCGTGAAATATGTTGGCGAAAAGTTTCCCGACCAAGAGAATGTAAAACGCTTGGTGAGCGGATTCAATCCCCAAAAAGTGATGGAGACTCTTCCCACGAGTGAGTACACTGCATATAGTGAGAACAAGGGCGAAAAGCTGGCATTCTGCTTGAATACAGAGAAGAATGGCACCACGATGATTGACGAGCACACGCTCACATTTGTTGCAATCCATGAACTGAGTCACATTGCGACAAAATCGATCGGACACAAGAGTGAGTTTTGGGAGAATTTCAAATTTTTGTTGGAACAGGCAAAGGCCGCAGGCCTTCATACGCCGAAAGATTACAAGAAGGAGCCGCAAAAATACTGCGGAATGACAATTCGCGACAATCCGGCGTTCGACCTTTAAATAAAGGAAAGGAAACCTAAGGTTTCCTTTTGATCCTTCCTCTTCAACGGTGTAAATCATTCCTTTTTTTTTACTAAAAATAAAAAAAGGAAAAAGGAGGGATGAACGGCTTATCATAAGGCGTAAGCCGCGACAAGGAGCGTCGCTACGCTCCGATAGCGGCTGAAACCATGGGTTCCCTTACTTACAATCCGAGACCCCGCATCACGCTCTGCATCACGAACGCGACCCGTTGCGGATTTACAACGGCCGAAGGCGCCGCGCGGACCACTTGGTAAACAGGTTTTTGGTTTGACGAGCTGAACTGCGGAATTTGCTCCATGCCCATTTGTTTCAAGTAAGCAACAACGCTTAAATAAAGAGTTTTTACATCAACGTTATGTTTATTTAATCGGAGAGATTCAATGAACGCAGTGGTTAAAGCCCCGCACGACTGGGCAGAGTTATTATTGTAAATGTCGGCGGAAGTCTGTTCATCGCGACATCCCGAGAAGCAAAATATGTTTGGATTAACGATGGCAGAATTGTTGGTCTTCACGACACTTACTTGGGTGCCCGAGAGAGCATTGAAATTCCACGCGAGGTCGCACATGGTGCCACTGCAACAACTGTCGAATACCAAAACAGTTGGACACTTGCTCTGCTTGATAATGGAGAAAATAGTGTCGTCGGCAATGACACCAACGCTTGTAAAATCGCAAGGAACGATCACTTCGTCAAAACCATCGCGTTCTTCGCCATTCAAGTCGTAAATTTGGCTGCCATGTCCACTGTAATGGATCCAGATTTGTGCGAGAGACGCACTTTGGGAAATAATTGACACGAGTTGTTTCAAAATATTGGCGGCAGTCGGCCGGTTGGTTTGGGAATCGTCGCGCAAAACGGTGATATTCGCCGAGTCATATCCGTACGCGTCGATCAACATGTTTCGCATATTTACCACGTCGTTGATGCAGCCATTCAATCTGGCGTCTGGAGTATCCATGTAATTACTTCCGATCAAGAGAGCCTTTTTGGACATAAAGAATATACAATCTGTAGAGATAAATATAAATATGGATCCTAAAATTTGCGTATTCACATGTATTTACGGGACATACGAAAAAACATGCAAAAAGTATGCCCCCCAAACCGTTCCTTGCGACTTTATTTGTTTTACCGACCGCCCCGACATTGAATCGAATGGCTGGACTCTTGACACGACGCCATACCATCATGTAAACCCCTCACCTCTCGATACGAGAGACATGTATTGTCAAATCAATTCATTCGCCAACAATCACCACCCGTCTCTCATTCCAAAATATTACAAACAAGCCTTCAAAAATATCCCGCGAATGCAAAAATACGACATTGTGATTTGGATGGACGGAACTTTAGAAATTATTTACGACAAAATGGTCGAGTGGTTAATTACTAAAATGTGTTCGGTCGGCAACAAATTCATTTTATGGGAAAACGTTTTGCGCCTAGGCATTTTGAAAGAAGAAGTCGACTCGAGCAATTTTGCATCCTACACGTCCACCTTTTGGAATGGGCATGCACAACCGTATCAGGATATTTATCAACAGTACGATGTTTATATTAAAAACGGCTACACCGACGACTATTTCAAAAATCGACCGGAAAACCGCAGCAAACATTTCGGATTGTGGAACACCGCATTTATGGCAATCGACTGCAATGACGAGAGAGTGTCGCGATTTTTGGACGATTGGTATATGGAGACCTTGTGTCACACCACGCAGTGCCAGCTCGGATTTTCCTACACTTGTTTTCGACACGAGTTTATTCCCTACACCTTGCCAGACGAAGAGTTTGAAGATGGCAGCAGCGTGTATAAAAACAAGTTTTTTATTTTTCATCCGCACGGGAAATAAATTAGAGAGGTAATTTGTATAATTTGTATATAAGAATGAGTAATTTTTTTGTTTATTTACTGTACACGCCGGCGTCGTCGGGTCAACAAACCTATGTGGGTGCAACGGTTGACTTGGACCACCGCTTACGACAACATAATAAAGAAATTAAAGGAGGAGCGCACGCGACGAGCATGCAAGTGCAGCGAGGCGAAACATGGGAGAGAGTCTTGCACGTGGCAGGATTTCCCACTTGGCAGGCCGCACTACAATTCGAGTGGCGCTTCAAACAACTCACGCGTAAACTGCCGGCGAGAATGGACCCTCTCGAGAGGCGCCTCTCTGCTCTCAAAACCCTTCTAAGCCTCGAGAGATCAACATCGAAAGCGGTTCCTTACGCAGAATGGCCGAGCCCTCCACAAGTGGTGGTCGAGTCGGAGCGTGTAGATCCATCATACAACTTTTGTGTGTATAATATAAATGAATTCATTTAAGGTGTGGCTTCTGAATAACGACATCGTCGAGAAGATTGTGATATTTAATGGAGAGAACGTGGAAGACTTTGGCATATTTAGTGACGAAGAGCTGGAATGGGTCGACAGCGACAACACGGTCATCTCTCGAGCAATGCTGCATTCTGACGATTCCATTTGCGACGTAAAACACAAAATCGCGAGAGAGCTGCAGTGCAATTATGAGGATATTTACATGTTTTGCTACAAAAAGCGCAAAATCAATCTCTCGCAACTCATGGCCTCATTTACAACTCGCGAATCTCTCCAACAATTTATGAAGAACATCGATTTGGATGGAATTAATATCAACAAAACTTTTGCATTTGGAAGCGATGAAGAGAGAGTTTTATCTCTCAAAACCAGTTTAGGAATGCATGTAGACGACTGGTTGTTCTCTCCCAACCCCTTCCATACAACAGAGGCTTCTTCTGCTCAGCGTGTTTCCTACGACGACGGCGTATTGTTGGGCGACGACATTGAGTGTAACAATATTTACGTGTGTTTAGCAAAAGACGTGCAAGAGAGCCTTCGAGAGCTGTATTTCCCAAACAAGGCGGCTTTATCGCCATCTGAAGACATGGAAACCATCGATGAAATGTATCAAATTTATTACAATCGACCTCGAGAGATTGTTTCGAACAATGGTATCCAAAGTTTTACCTTGGAAATCAAAACGCACAATCCACGCTCTCTCAACATTGTTTTTAGAAACCTTCACTGCGACGCCGATTTCCCCTTTGTGCAATATAATCGCGGATTTCACACGGAAAGTATTTACCGCCTTTTCAGCCTCTCGATTACCAAAAATGGAAAGAGAATACCTCTCTTAAACAAAGACAAAATCACCGAGCTCGCAAAGATCACATCGGGTGGCGAGATTGCCATTTACAATATGGTTCACAACTTGGTTATTGTGGTTGATCGAGAGGGGGTTGTCAAAGTGAGTGGGACATTTACTGAGCTGAAGCAGGTGAGCGAGCTCGAAACCATGTTGAAAACGGTTTTGAATCCGCTTTTTGCCAAGTATTGCAACTATCAATTCGACTCATTCGACGGTCATCGAGTTCGCGTCAACTACCAATACTCCACCGTGCAGGCAAAACCCGTGACTCTCAATGACCGATATGTAGAGGCCATATTTGGCAAAGAATCGCGCTACAAGCGCGTAGCACATTATTCCCCCATGGACAAGTTCAATACGATGTTGTATGACACGTATGACAAATATGGGATGAACGAGTTCCTGACGCGACACAAAATGAATCGAGAGGATGCGGTGCAGTTTACGCGAGAGTTCGAGAGCAAAAATCCAGGAGCGAGAGTCATGGTCATGAACATTGGTAACAACTTTTTGGCGCGCGTGTTCGAGTTGGACAGTGTGGATTATGTGAGGCATTTGAATATTTATCTCGACAGCTTAGTGCTTGGAGTTAGTGTCGACAAGACTTTGATAAAGAGGCGATATGTCGAGACGATGATACCCACAATGGACGATTATGAGATTGATTACTCCGATAACGAAGACGGTATTGGATTCTCAGACGACGACAACGAAAAAGAAAAGGCAGATGAAGAAGAAGAACGGCACACGAGAAATGTTTGGTTAGAAAACAATTTTTTTAGAGTTTACAGATCACTCGCTCTCGACATGATGGAGAGCATTGAAAACCGAGAGAGAGTTTCCAAAGCTGGTTCGGTCTCTCGACTTGTGAAAGTCATTCAGGAAATAACAGAACCGGTTGCTATATTCTCCAAAATATCAAAATCGGTATTGGAGTCTCTCTCGAATGATGAAATTAATATGTCTGCTTTGGTAGAGAACGAGAGGCAGATGTTGTTTCCCAAACGCAACTTGTTGACTCGCGAAATGAACTGCGATGTTTATGCCACAAGAATGGCCGAAGAAATCATTACAATGGAAAATAGTATTGAGAGCCAATCTCTCGATGTGCATGAAAACGAAATCATCGTGTTGGAGTCTCTCTTGAAATCGAGAGATTATTTCTTGGATATGGTGGCGTCGGAGAACAACGAATGTTTGCGCATCGTTCCGTCCGATAAATCGTGGCGTTTCTTTGCAGGCACAAATAGGCTGGAGTTTTTGGCAACGCCCGAGTGCAGTTTCGGACCTATCGTGTACATTTTGCACCAGGTGAAAAATAAATTGTACAAATTATCTACGATCAAAAAAATGTTGTGGAAAGCGTACAATGTGTTTTTCGATAATGACAAAGACCAAATTGCGTTGGCGATCAATCTCTCGAAACAGGGTGTGGATGTAGAGGAGTTGATGATGAGCGAGGCATACTACATGACCGCAACCGACATGGAGGTATTTGCGAAGGTGTATGATTTGCCAGTAATGATGTTTTCGACAGCGGACCGGTCGATGAAAAAACTCGGTGGCGAAGGCTCTCGAGAGTTTTTCTTTTACGAGTCGTTGCCAGGGTTTCAAGGATGGCCGAACAATGTATTGATTGATCGGTTGCTCTCGGCTTGAAAATTCATAAAAAAAATGAGATGCAATCCGTAAAAATGGAACACGTAAAGGACATGATGGAGTATAGCTGCGTCCGATGCACAAAGGAACTGACGGACGAAGAGTACAAAATAAAAAAGGCGAAAAAGGATAATGCGTCAATTTACACACCGGTGGGATTATTATTCTACATGCCTAGTTATATTTTTTGCACAGAATGCAAACGGAAACTATTAACCGTAGATATAGTTGTGTCGTTTATTTTAATCATGTGTATGGTTGCATTGTTTTTTATTTGTTAACGAAAAAACTAAAAACAAATTATTATTTTTAGTTTTTTTTATTTTGGTGACATGGTTTTATAATAAAATGTGTGCACTTTTTGGGCGGCAGCATCCGCATCGTCAAACGGTTCGAATGTTTGTCGTTCGATGTGGTATCTGCCGAACTTACCTTCGTGTTTGTAAAGGTACCACGCATTTTTACAAAATTGTCGAGATTCGTTGATCGCGCGGTCGACGCCCTTTTCTTTCGAACTTCCTGGATAGATTCTTGCGCTCTCGAGAGATACTTCGAGGATAAACTTTTCTTGATCGATTGTGAAAATTATATTTTCCTCATTTGCACGCGTAGTGTCATTGACAACATTTATAAATTGATAAGTATGTGTTGGTGGAATAGAATTACGATAAATTAGTTCAAAATTAGAATAGTTCATTTTTTTTAATTTTTTAAGAATAAGAGTTCATTGAAAAATATATTTATATAGGTTTGTTAAATGTAATTTTAAGCGCGGCGTTTTGAAGACTTTCGCTTGTTTTGTTTCGAAGACTTTCGCTTGTTTTGCTTTCGTTGCTTTCGTGAACCGCCTTGAAGTTCTTCGTAACCATCTTTATTATTTCTGTTAAACAACCTTTTAAAAAAGCTTTTTTTTGGCGTTAAGATTTGGGGTTTTGAAAAGTTTGCCACGTCTTTTTTCAATTTTTCCTCCATACCATTTTCCTTATACATTCGCGTAGCATTGTTTATGTTGTCGAATTTTTCTTTTTCGTAATTATCAACCACTGTTTGTATTAATGTGTAACTTACACGGGGAAATCCCGATGATTTGTCCGCTGCTTCAAAAAGTCTTTCCCCTATATTTTTTTTGTCCTCTAACTCCTCTTCAGTATACAAATGAGTTGGATAAAAGTGGGGATAAGCTCTGTCAACTTCTTTCTCGATTTCAACAGGGTCTGTCTTTTTCTCTTTTAATTCTCTTCTTAACACCTCACGGTCAAAATCGTTTCGATATGCTGGTATGTGATCCCATGCAAGTTCGTTAGATCCTGGTAAATATCGTGCAGCAAGAGCTTCTTTACGAGTTACAGATAGAGGGTCCTCTCGAAGCCTTCTTCTGTAGTCTTCGTATCGCTTGTCGTTCGGATTATCAAAAGCATCCATAAAATCAGCGAAAGTTGCCATTCCTTTTTTTTGAATTATATATTATAATAATAAAAAATAATCTGCTAAAAGTCATAATCTTCTTCCTCCTCGGTGTCTTCACTATCATGGACTTCCTCTCGTTCTTCATCCTCTTCTTCCTCGCTATGATGGTCCTCAATATAAATATCGAGATACGTAACATTACTCACAGGTCGTAAACTAACGCACTGAAAACTATCGCAATTATACTTGTGCAAACAACATCTCTCGAAAATATGCGAGTTCTTGATTGTCTTGAAAACCCCGTTCTTGATTTCCTGAAATGGCAAATGGCGGTCATCGAACCCCGGCAAATTCGTCTCGTCATCAATATACTTGCGACCAAAATAGGGATTGTATAAATCAAAACACCGCAGATAATACCGGATGTCGCCGTCGTTTTCAAACAATTTCGACCGCAAATAACATTTCAAATATGGCCTAAATATCGCATACAATTTCGGCCGCGGAAACTCTTCGTCGATATTTATACAAAAGGGGTAGCACATGTCTCGAATATAGCCGAAGATTTCGTCGGTAACTGTCGAATCGGGGGCGAAATAACAATCGATCGCATTGTCGAGCAAAAATATTTTGTTGGTTTCTCGAAACGCATGGATGTCAAAATCGGACTTGAAAAACCGCTGAAACACTTCGGGTATCGAAATCGACTGCAAGAGACATTTGATATAAATATTGTACAAGTTGTGGGTCGAAAAATTCAGATTGGTGTAAGGATTTTTGGGAAACTGCGCGTTACTAAACATGAAGGACTGTTGAAAGAGAGATGTGGCAATAATATTGAGCAAGTCGTAGACGTTGAACGTGTAGATGCATCGCTGCTCAATGAGGTCGATGGCGGTCTTTGGCTCGAATGGGGCCATGCGGAGATCGCAGTCGATCTCGGTCTTTCGCTTGACGAATCGTTGCCGCTTTGCTTTCTGCACAAATTTGCTCAAGACGATGAGGAGACGCTGCGCTCTGTAAAAATGCTCTTTGTCTTCCATAAGTCGGTATTTTCCGAATTTGAGTTTTATATAGTTGGAGTGAGTGGTTACATGAATTAAATGGAGAATACCGTCTTTGTCTTTTACATTTGTGTATGTTGGATTTATTTTTAATAATTTATTAAAAATATTCATTTTTTTTGGTTGGTTAAAAAAAATATTTATGATAAAATAAGGCAATTTATCGGTTAAAATAAACTGTAATCATCATCGGTTTTGCCAATATCCATCGACTGTATATTGCGCACATTATTATCAATATCGATCTTCATCGCGGTATCATCCTCTTGAACAAAACCGAAATCAATCGCCTTTTGCTCCGCGAGTTCTTTCTCTTCTAGTTGCAAAATGGCCTTCATGTCCAGCAACAAACTGAACGCGTTGGTGCCATAAAACCCAGCTTGTCCGCACATGACATTTGCAGAAACTCCGCGCATCTGATCAAAGTCTCCGTGTCTGCTCGCGTCCAAGAAGATCTCCGTATGCATTTCATATGTACTCTTGGAAATCGGCCCAATATCGTCGTTGATAATTCCCGAGCGGAACATCGGAACCATGTCCGCCTTGACCGTCATTCGGTCGCACAATATGCTTAAATGGTGGTAATTCACATACGCATCACTCGCCTCCATCACTTCGTTGAATTCGTTGAGAATATTTTGTCGCGCGGCCTCGATACCGAGGACATCATACACCTCTCGAATATCGTTACTATAGGTTCGTGTATAATCAATGAAATCGAGCGGGAATATGTCGAGGAGATTCGACCCCACGGTGTCGAGCAGCCAGATATCTTTACGGACATACTTGCTGTCTTCTTTGACGACCATATCCTTCACCATTCGCGGATTCACGTTGGTAATATTGTTGACACCACGCAGCACCACATTGTTGAGGAGATTGTCCTGGAAATTCTTGAGCAAGTAGATTTCGTCGGACTGGTCGAGGGATTCGACTGCGCCTTTCTTCTTTTTAAAGACGGACGAATTCAAGCGGATTCGGAACAACAATATGTTGGAATTCATGTCGGAAAACACGCAAGATACTTCCGATTTGTGACCGTTCGAAATCGCAAAGTGGATATCGTCCATGGTGATGTTCTTGTCGAGCAAGGAGACCGCGTCGATTTCAATGCGGATGATCCATTTGGATCGCGGAACGTTTTCGTCAGCGCCTTCGTTGCATTCCTCGACAAGTTTTTCAAACTCGTAGAATTCCTCGATGGCGAACTTGTCGCCGGCGAATTTCGTGTCGAAATCATTGGGGTCGAAACAGATTTCGACGGACTTCACAACATCGACGAGTTTCGTGTGCTGAATCATGTTGCAATAGTTGGCGGCTTTATCTTTGTCGTGCTGGTCGGCGGGTTTCAAAAAGACTGTAGCCGACGGTTTGTCCGGATTTCGGGTTAGTCGCAGGATTTCCTCGATGCGCGGCACGCCGCGCGTGACGTTCGACTTGGTTGCTACGCCAGCAAGATGGAAAGTATCGCGAACGCACAATCCATTTGCACAGTCAAAGTTTCTGGTGTCTTCAACAGTTAAATCGTAAGCATAGTCAGTCGTGTTTTGAACCTCTTCGATCGAAATAATCTTGTCAAATTCCAAGTCGATGCATCGTCCGTCTCTGGGTTCTAATACAAGTGTACCATTGACTGTGTTGGGAATTATATCGCTGGTTTCAATCGTTTTTTGTTGAATCGATAAAATGAGTTTCGAGACGGGCAAGTAATCACCAACCGCCAAGTCTTTACCTTCGACGCCCACGATTTTACCGTCAACCAATTTCAAGAACGATTTTGCCTTGGTCGCGATCAACTCTCTGCAACCTTTTGTCGTAATTTTCAACATGGTATTGGTTCCATCTTCGTTGACAACAGGATGTTTCGTAACCGCCTCGACTCTGCGCCACACAGTTTGTCCATCTTCTGTTGCAGAAGGAACTTCATAGAATTCAGACAATTCCGCGTAGGTCGTGTCTTTATCTTCCATATAGTCCAATTTGCGAGAAGTTTTGATGCCGGAAGTCGTAAAATCGCCAATCTGAACACACTTAATTTCGCCGGCACGGTTTCGAACTAGAATCTCAGTTTCGTAGACAAACGAATTCAAAGTCAGCTGTGTCGTGGGTTCGCCAATAGATTGTCCGGCAATCACCCCCACCATTTCGCCAGGATGAACGACGGACTTTTTGTAAGCGAGCACGATATGTTCCATTAAAAGTGCGACCGCGCGCGTGTTGAAACGCTTTTTGATGAGCAACTCCTTCGGCGACAGACTGTAAAAGAACATGATTTCAAAAAGTCGTGTCACCTTAAACATACTCTTCAGTCGCAACATGGTCTTCTCTATGGTTTCGATAAATTCGAGCGGTGTAATGTCGACGGCGCTGGTGGCAGTTAGGTTCATCTGTCCCTGAATATTTTGGATAATATACTGGAAGGCAACTGGTGCTTTTATCGCATCTTCGTTTTTAAAGTGGAATACGTTGACAACAAGCTCGTCGCGGAATTTAATAAGTTCGTCGACGTAGAATTTGCATTTCGCCTTGGTTTTGTCGCGCTGGGTCTTGAATCGCTTTATGGTTTCTTTCGTGTAAATGTGCAGCATATCCTTGTTCTCACCCTCATTCAACCCGACCAAGTCGTAATACATGTATATGTCTTCGATCGACATATTGACCAAGTTAATGTTTTGGTTTTCGACGCGAGTGGTGTCGACGCCGTCTTCACCGTAAGTGAACTGTATGATTTTACCCATGTTGTTGCGGACGGTTCCGTCGTATTCAACTTTAAGGTCCTCGAGGCCCTTCACCAACCTGCGCTGAATATATCCGGTCTGAGACGTGTCGCGCACTTGAAGACCGTTTGCAAGGCCAAAATTTAAAGTGGTTGGAATCGTGAGATCATACATTTTCGGGTGCTTTTCGACACCAATGGGAACAATCTCAACAATCGGATCCAAAACAACATTATTCTTGTAAATATTAGTTTTGTATTCACAACTGGTTGTAATAATGTGCTTATTCAATGACACATGGAATCCGATGCGATTATACAACATTGCCAGAATATTAGCATTTTGTTCATTGCGAGCATCATACGAATCTGACATTCCCAATGTCTCAATCACTTGAATAAATCGCTCGACAAATTCGCGGGGATACAGAATAATTTCTGCATTCAAATCTTCGCCCTTGTGAAAATTAGTAGCAATTTCAAGAGCATCGTCTGCTGACTTTTCAATGAGGATCGGCGGTTCACACAACTCTGCAGTAACTGGAACGCAGTCGCCAACACGGATTTCTGGAGTAAGCATTTCGAAAAAACCTTTACGTTCCTCGTTCCAAATCAACAACGACTTGCTCTCGGTGACAGTAACTGAACGACCGCCCAACGTTTTGATTTCGTACAATGTAGTTCCAGGGTCATGACGAGTAACCGCAGTGATTTCTTCCCAAGAAACAGTACCGTGCTCATCAGTAGTTGGCACATAAATATTGTTGACATTCAACAACTCCATGTTTTTCTCGTCGAAATGTTGCACGGCCTCGGCATTGGTGTCAAGTTTTCCGTCGATCCAGCGCCCGATCTCAGTGTAAAGTGGTTTTCCAGATTCATCAATGATCACAATGGGCGTTTCCCATGTCACAGACTTGACCGCAGTGTCAATCAAACCCATACGTCCACCCATGGCGTGAAAAAACAGTTCTGGTGCAGTCAATCCGGAAATATACGAATTCTTGACAAAACCGCGGGCTTCGGGGGAGTCATCAAATTTCTTGAAATGCGGCAGCGTGCGGTTATCAAACCCGTAAGGAACGCGTTTGCCGTCGACACTTTGTTGCCCCAAGCACGAAATCATTTGCGAAATATTCAACATGGAGCCCTTAGAACCGGATTTCACAATCTTGACGAAACGGTTGCTCTCATCGAGACTCTTTACGCCGATTTTGCCAGTTTGACTGGTGGCATCGTTCAAGATGTTACCGACCTGGATCTCAAACTCTTGCGCGTTGGTTCTGCCCGAATTGTTTTCGAGGATTCCCAAATGGATTTTGTCGGTGAGTTCTGCGACCTCATTCATCTTCGACGAGATTACTTGCAACACACTCTCGGTGGTTTTGCGGTCCGAAACCAAATCGCTCACGCCGACACTGTACGCACTTGTCTTCATGTATTCCGTGATGACTTGCTGCAGATCATCAATGTAGTTGGAACAGGCCATGTTACCAAAGTCGTTGCATATTCTGTTCAAAATACCCTTGGTGCCAGAGGCGAAGACACCCTTGTCGGCCTGACCGCGGATATATTTGCCGTTATGAATTTCGAGCACATTGTTGGAAACATTTGGATCTTCAGCGTCATCAAACAGCTTTGTCTTGTACTTGAGAGAAATCGGCGGCGTGATTTGCGACAAAATGTCGAAATTGGTGATTTTCTTCTTGTTTCGGAGCTCTTTCATGTCAATGTTGGAATAGCCCATCAAGATGTTCATGGCCTGGCGGGGAGTAAACTCGACCCCCTGGCGCGTGAACTGGTACGACCCCAACATGGAATCTTGGAAAATGCCGATAATAGGTGCATTGCTTGATGGACTGATGATTTGATAAGGAATCGCCGCCAAATTTCGCAACTCGGTTTCGGACAATTCGCTCTGAGGCATGTGCATATTCATCTCGTCGCCATCAAAGTCGGCATTGTAGGGTTTGGTGTCGCAGACGTTCATGCGAAAAGTATCACCGCGCTTCATGACTTTGACGATGTGGCACATCATACTCATTCTGTGTAAACTTGGTTGACGGTTGAAAAGGACGGCGTCGCCATCCATCATGTGACGATGAACAATGTCGCCGTTTTCCAAGCGGATCGAAGTGCGATCGACATACCTTAGAGAAACATTGGAACCGTCTTTTTTCTCCAATATCTTGGCGCCGGGATAGACTTCGGGTCCGTTCTGCACAAGCTTGATCAAAAAGTTGCGATTGCGGTCGTTTACAACCACTGGTTTCGTAAGACACATGGCCACACGCAAGGGGACTCCGAGCTGTCGGGCCGACAAATTGGGATCGCCGGTGATGACGGAACGAGCACTGAAATCGACGCGTTTACCCATCAAGTTGCCACGGATGCGGCCATTTTTCGAGTTGAGTCGCCCGGTGATGCACTGCAGGGGGCGTCCCGTGCGGTGAGCAACCGGCACTGCACCCTTGACTTTATTGTTCACGATCATCGCCACAAAATACTGGAGAACCATGGTCAAATTATCGATAATGTATTGCGAGGCGTTGGCATTAATTCTCTCCATCAAATCCTTGTTGGTCTTGATGATGTGACCATAAATGTGAGTGAGATCATCCTCGCTGCGCTGGTTCGCGTCCATTTTCACAGAGGGTCTTACGGCGGGGGGTGCGACCGGCAACACTTGGCAAATCATCCAATCCGGACGAGACCAAGTTGCACTAAAACCCATGAATTCGACATCTTCGTCAGAAATGCGCTTAAATATTTTCAAAACGATTTCGGCGGTGAGTTTCATAGTATAATTGCTCTTGCCGTCTTTGGACTCGGTTACAGCGGCACTGTTCACACCTTCGTTGACTAAATTTTCCCAAATGGCGTTAATCGTAGACATGCCGTCCAACTTGATTTTGTCGGGTTGTTTGCAGCCGCAGCCGTTCTCAGTGAGTTCGCCGCAGCGTTTGACTTTTTGGCACAAAGGGTAGACATAATCCCAACGGTGGTAGGAGTTCATTTGATAAACCTGGGTGTGCTGTTCTTTGCTGATCAACAGTTTGCTGCACTTGAAACAAACACATTTCAAGATTTTCATAATTTCCTTGATGTGCTGAATAAAGAAAACGGGTCGCGCCATTTCAATATAACCAAAATATCCGGGGGTTTGGATGTAGGTAAGGCCATCGGTGGGGCAGATTGAACCGGGTCCCAACACGCCCATGCGAGGATCAAACAAACCGCCAGGGACTTCTTTGTTGTTTATGTAAGTATCTTTTGAAACAACTTCCACGACGCCAGCTTTTCGGATTTCTTCGGGGGATGACATCCCGAATTGGATTCCAATAATTCTGGAGGGGTTTTTGTATTGTGTAGCACTTTTCATTTTGCTATATATATACAACTCAAGGTTTTTTAAATGGATTAAATTTATGAAAGGTAAAGGAAACTACGTATAAGCCGGAACGGCTTCACCGTTCATTCCTTTTAATCCTTCCTTTTTATTTGGTAAACCAGGTAAGGTTGTGATTATAATGGGTTGAAAATCTGCCATTAAAATTATTGGCCGATAAAAAGGAAGGATCAAAAGGCATAAGCCCGGAGGGCTGAAAACCTTGGTTTCCTTTCATAAATTAAAAGTAAAACAAAATACAAAATTTGAATACAAAAAGAATGCCCAAACAAGTTTACGACAAGAAGAAAAATCTCAAGAAGAACAAGCCGGATTCCGATTCCGAATCAGATTCTGATTATAACGAGGACGATAGCGAGACTCTTTACACAACTGAATCTGATTACGATATGGACGATAGTTGTGAGAGCAGTGAAATTGAAACTCCCAAGGCGAAAAAAAAGAACAACAACAACAAGAAGTCGTCCTCAGATGTCGACGACGATTTGGCCGACTTGCACAAGACATTGCAAAATCTGTTTCCCTCGCAGTACATGGCTCAAAAAGTGAAGGACGACACGAAAAAGAAAAAAAAGAAGGAACAAGAGAAGAAGAGAGCGCGAGAGAAGGAAAAGGAAAAAAAGAAAAAAAGACACCAGCGCGAAAAATCCCGCAGCAAAAAGTCTTTTGAATCTGATTCTGAAGAAGACGATAGTGAAGAGGATTATGAGGAAGACGAGGAGTCAACTGTTTACGAAGACATTGATGAGGACGACGATGACGAAGTCAATGAGGATGACGAGAGCGAAGAAGAAGAAGACGAAGAAGAAGAACAAGGAGACTTTTACATTGGTGACGGCGACCAAAAAGATTTCAAAATCACGTTGACCTGCGGGATCCCACCAAACCTTAAAAACAAAATTAATTCGCGCGTGTCGAATGACGAGTACGGCAGCGATGACGAAAAAACCTTCATGAAGGAAAACTACGATTCGTCAGTTGGACTGCCACTCACGACTTCTTGTCAATCTCTTGTTTCCAACGCTTCAAACGTTTCCGCCTCTCGCAAGAAGAATCCAAAGAAGAAGAAGGAGGACGACGCCATGTCTGACGTGGTAAACATCGAGGACAAGTACAAGGAGATCATTGAGCTCAAAAGAGTTTTGGTGGAGAAATTGCGTGCGAAACCAAACAACAATATTGTACGCAAGGCGTTGAAACAATGTGATGCTTCGATTAAAAAATTGATCAAGAACGCTCGGTCAAAGAATGCCGAGTTGTACGAAGAGTTGTTGAGTTATGCCGACGCACAAGAGACCGTCGACGAGCTCGGATACTTTAAGAAAAAGTTGTCAAACAAGGAGCAGTTGCAGATCATGACGGATCTCCACGAAATCAACAAATTCATGTATGTCGAGAAACCCTACCGATTGTCTCTGTTGCAATCGAATATTCCGCCAAAATTCAAAGCAATTGCCATCCAGCGTTTGAATCAGCTGAGTATGATGGACCCCGGCGACAACGAGTATTTCAAGTTGAAAAATTGGGTCGACAATTTTATGCGCATCCCTTTCAGCACATACAAAAACCTCACCATCAACATCAACGACGGTATCGACAAATGCAGCGAGTACGTAATTAGTGCAAAGAAACAACTCGACACGTGCGTGTTTGGTTTGAACGATGCCAAGATGCAGATCATGCAGATGTTGGGCCAATGGATATCGAACCCAAGTTCGATGGGAACTGCCATCGCCATTCACGGACCCGCTGGCACTGGTAAAACGTCCCTTGTGAAGGAAGGCATCAGCAAGATTTTGGGGCGCGAATTCGCCTTCATTGCGCTCGGTGGCTGCGGCGACAGCAGCTTTTTGGAAGGCCACTCCTACACATATGAAGGGAGTACCTGGGGCAAGATTGTGCAAATCCTGATCGAGAGCAAGTGTATGAATCCGGTGATTTACTTTGACGAATTGGACAAGGTGAGTGACACTGCGCGTGGGCAGGAAATCATCGGGATTTTGACGCATTTGACAGACACGTCGCAGAACAGTCAGTTCCACGACAAGTACTTTTCGGAGATTGATTTGGATTTGAGCAAGTGTCTTTTCATATTTAGTTACAATGACGAAAAGTTGGTGAACCCGATTTTGAGAGACCGCATGTACCGTATTGTGACAAAGGGTTACGAAACGAAGGAGAAGATCACAATCGCGCGAAACTACATGTTGCCTAAAATCCGCGAACAGGTTGGTTTCGGACCGGATGACATTATTATTGGAGATGATGTATTGGGACACATCATTTCAAACCAGGCGAAGGGAGAGGAGGGCGTGCGTAATCTAAAGAGGACTTTGGAAATTATTCATACAAAACTGAACTTGTATCGACTGATCAAGCCGGAAGACAAGGCCCTTTTTGAGAAGGATATGGGACTCGCTGTGTCGTTTCCACACAAACTGACCAAAATGGACGTTGACACACTTGTGAAAACAAATGAGTGTGCGAGTCAGAGCGTTCTTTACAACATGTATATTTAAAGTAAAAAAAAAATTATTCAACAATTTCCATATAATGCGAAATAATTCTCTCGTGTGGTGGCAACGCTGCACAATCAATTGTATACCCTTCAACTAAAAGTGGTTCGTCGGCGAATGCTTCATTCAATTTCTCCAAAGATATGGGTTGAATATTTTCACCTCGTGATGCAAGACTTTCATACAATGGTTTGCCGACTTGTAATATTCCATATATGTCTTCATGTCTTCGACAGAATTCCAAAACTTTTATTTTTATCCAGTGTGTGGTTGTCTCTATAAAAATCTCTTTGTATTCTGAATTTAGTTGGTCGCTGTCTGCATGAGAGATAACAATGTTATTTAAAACGAGACGACATATTTCGAAATTGTCGTCGTTAATATGTTCAATAATGTCTAATAATTTAAATTTTAATCCAACTTTTATACAATTATATACTTCCAGCATTTTTTGTAAAATATATAATAGACAACTTTTTAATATATATTTACAGCCTTGGTTTCATTTTTTTATTACTTACCAATCTGATCAGAAGGACCAGCGGCATTGCCGCCGCGGGTTGTCAACAACTTGATATCCGAAGGACTCAAGCAAATGTTGCCCTTCGAGTTGGTGTACCCGTAGGACTTGCAAGTAGTGTTCGCATCATTATTGTACATGAAACCAATAATCTTTTCGTTTCCATAAGTGCCGCTCATAAGACCGTTGAACCCTCCGACCTTGATCGCAGGTGACTCGGACGCCTCGAATGCCTCTGCATACTTCTTCTTGTCGTCAGAGTTGGCCTCAAAAGCCTCCGCGTACTTCTTCTTGTCGGCAGAGTTTGGCTCAAATGGCTCGGCATAACGAGCCTCGAATGCGTTCTGGATTGCCTCAAAACCTTCGTAAGGGTACTCTTTCAAAGAACTGTTTTGAGAGGTATATCCATCGACAGAGGGAGCCCCCAACATGAGGGCAATTAAAATGACTAAAATTAATCCGACAATTCTCAGCTCCATTGTTCTTTTATAATCATTGCATAGATAATAAAGGAAACCTAAGGTGTTCAGCCCTTCGGGCTTAAAGTCCGCGTAGCGGACGACAGTCGGATGCCATCGGAGCGTAGCGACGCACCTTGAGGCATCCTTTATGCCTTTTGATCCTTCCTCTTGTCATTTTTGCGATCCTTCCTCTTATCATTTTTGCGATCCTTCCTCTTGTCATTTTTGCGATCCTTCCTCTTGTCATTTTTGCGATCCTTCCTCTTTAAAGGAAACCTAAGAGGAAGGATCAAAAGGAAACCTTAGGTTTCCTTTATTTGCCAGCAATCTCCTCTTGCGTCAAATCTCTCAACACACCCTTGGGCTGACCCACTTTCTCCAAGTACGCGCGAATCTTGTTATAATTATCGACCATGGCTTTTCGCTTGTTTTGGAACTTTTTCGTATAAATGTTCGAATACAATTTATTTACTAAACTATTCCCAACCCCGATAATAAACTCAATATTCTTGTTAAATGTGTTTTCGTATTCGTCCATGGTTTTCTTTAAAGTTGCCGTATTCTCCAGATACTGCGATTTAATTGATGCCACCGCCCCCGAGAGATCGAGAAACGCCTGTTTCGCAGCAAGCAGTTGCGGCGCCTCTTCTTCGGATGCTCTTGCTTGCAAACTGTCATAATTCGAGTTTGACGCTTCGTCGTGTTTTGCCAGCTCGGCAAACTTGCCCCGAATCCGTTTCGCCTCCTCTCTCGCTTCCTTGTCGATTTCTTGGAGTTTTTTCACATCCTTGTTTTTCGCCAATCCAGCCGTGAGACACCTATTGCGAACATCATCATCAAAGTAAACTGCGAGAGGATTTGTGCAGTCGTTCAGCTCTTTGGCCATTTCGATTTGGAATTTTGTGAATAAATAATAAATAGGTATGATGAATAAAACAAGTATGACCACGGTGATTAAAATATAAACCTCATTTAACCCCCAATAAGTAATTGACATTTATATATTTACTTTATTTTATTTAAGCCGTCACGTAAACTGTCATTGAATATTTTGCTGCTGTTTGTCATTTTCATCACACCATTGTTCATGTGTTTTTGGATAATCAGAGAGGCGATGACTTTTTGCATTCCCTCTTTTACTGCTAAAATATTATTTTGGATCGCAATTGCTAAATTCGTGTTTTGCTTGTTTTTGTACAAATCGGCCTCGTTCACTTTTTTATCCAAGACGCTATAGCTTGCATCGGTCATTTTGATTTTGTTGTTAAACTCGGTTTTGATGTCGTCCATGCGAGTTTTTACGGGGCTCACAAAATTGTTGTGCACAATTTGTTTCCCAGCATTCTCTAAACAGTATTCCATATTGTCGTTCACGTCCTTGCCGTAAAGCCATGCGGTCCCCATGACTTCGGGTCGGCAGCGCATTCGATCCCAATTCTTTTGCACGTGGATATAGCGAGCGATGTGCTGGATGGCGAAGATGCCGACGCCGCAAATTACAATGACATACATTCCGTCTCTACTTAAACTATCATTTACCAAAGCGTTGTTCATCTTTATATATATAAGGGAACCTAAGGTTCCCTGAAAGGCGCAAGGAGCGTCGCTATGCTCCGAAGCCTAACGGCTGATTGATCCTTCCTCTTTTTTTGGAACAAAAGGAAAGATCAAAAGGAAAAAAGGAAGGATTAAAAGGAAGGATTAAAAGGAAAGATCAAAAAGAAAAAAAGGAAGGATCAAAAGGAAAAAAGGAAGGATCAAAAGGAAACCTTGGTTTCCTTTATAGAATTTCAACAATAAACTACATAAATAACATTTTTGTTTAGTATATATAGAAAAAAAGCAACATTATGAACTCTTTTGTGCAACCATTGAACATGAAGGCTCTCATGGAGAGCGATGACTACGTCAACAATACCGATCGCATTCGAGAGCTCAAGCACAGCGAAAGCATTCTCGCCGATATCGGGAAGTTGTGCGAGATCAAAAAGACCCATTTCCACATGCGTATGGTGGAGGAGGAGAAGTATAACCATTTGTGCCAAACCTCGGCGCCCTTTCTTTTCAACAATTACACCGATATTTTCAACAAGGTGCTCAAGGACGAGCTCAATATGGAGCTTATGGTAAAATTCGTTTTCATTTTGAAGCAAATTGAGGACGGAATCATCGATCAATATGATGCCTCTGTAAAAGTCGGAACTATTCTCAAGGAAATGTACGTCGACAGTGCTATGCGGAGAGGCAACAATTTGGATAAAGAGCATGAAGCGGAGGCGCCTGTTTTCGTCGAGCCTGTGAAAATCTCGTGGAAGGACTATAAGGGGAAGGAGAAGAGAGATTAAAATATAAAAAAACTTTGATGTAATTTTTTTTTATATTTTGGTTAAATTTATAATAACGCCGGTGCCAAAGACCCCGAGTAATGAAAATATACATATGCAAAATGCACGTAAACCGAATAAGGAAATTATGGTTAGAGCGATAGTCGCGGCTGCTGTATACAATGGAAATAGTCCGAGTATGAGTAGGCTTCGATTCGGCTCCTCTACAAAATCGTTGTTATTCTCGATGTATTTTTTGAATGCGCGTGTATATACCACCATTTGGATACTTACTAATAACACAGCAAAATGGTTTTAAACTGTTTTTGTTTACTTGTGTTCATCATTATAGAGACTTGTTACCGAAACATCGGGATAATCGACATTTGTGTTCTTGATTAAACACACTTGAAATGTCAAGTTACTAATGAGTGTTTTGGAAAAATCGCAGTTCTCAAAAAAACATTCGCGGAAAATGACATTGTCGAATACACATTGACCAAAGTCGACGTTTGTGAATTTGGCGTCTCGAATGATTTTTGGAGACTTCTTTGGAAAACACATGGAAATACGAGGAATCTCGCAGTCAGTAAAAGTGCCGTACGAAAACCTTTTGAAATAAGGGCTCGCAGGGTCGTAAATAAATTTGCATTCCTCTTTTGGTTCTGCGTGATTGCTTGCAATGTGCTTTGTTATGTCACAGTCGGACATATCGGCAAGCGGTACTTCTGTTTTCTTAGATTCTTGGTCGGACATTTTTTAATATTTATTTATGATGATTCTCGCAGACTCGAATTGCTTCGCTTCTCTCGTTCCTTATCGCTTCGCTTACCTTCACTCCGTTTAACGCTGTGCTTACCACTGCGTTTTTCTTCGCTGCTCTTTTTGCTTCGTTTTTTGTTGTGCTTACCTTCACTACGCTTTACGCTTCGCTTTCCGTCGCTTCGCTTTACGCTTCGCTTTCCGTCGCTTCGCTTACTTTCACTACGTTTTACGCTTCGCTTTACACTTGGGGTTTTCTGCGTTTTTGAGTTTTTGTATTTTTTGTGTAAATAATAAACACCCGCTGCTCCAAGACCAACCGCTGCAGACGCAAGTCCGATTTTTTTCCAATCATATGATCCAGTTGGCCCAGATGGTCCGGTTTGACCTGTTCCTGAAGTTCCTGACGGTCCTGAAGTTCCTGACGGTCCTGAAGTTCCTGACGGTCCTGAAGTTCCTGACGGTCCTGAAGTTCCTGAC